>Ga0180432_10003214_pt1 | contig 23661 bp, 17 predicted proteins | sample SS_ome_10_FD_132414 | JGI IMG/M metagenome (GOLD analysis project Ga0180432, IMG submission 132414) | Hypersaline lake sediment archaeal communities from the Salton Sea, California, USA - SS_1_MS_2 metaG | ecosystem: Environmental > Aquatic > Non-marine Saline and Alkaline > Hypersaline >... | reverse complement strand
TTGTTCGCTGTTGGCTTGCTGATGATCTCCCTCACGGCGGTCGCCGGGGAGTTCCTGATGAACGAGACCGGAGAGGCGGCGTCGGGGCTCCGAGTCACGTTCTCCGAGCCGGTGACGATCACGGGCTTTGGCGACATTCTGATCTCCGTGAACCCCGACGGGGAGGCGGACGAGTTCCTGTTCAGCGGTGGTACGGTCGAGCCGTGGGGCGGCCATTGGCTCAGTTGGGAGCCGGCCTCCGCACAGATGGTCGGTTACGAGTGGCTCCTTGAGGCTGTCGGCGGCGAAGACGAACCCCCTGCCGAGGTCTACTCCTCGGGCACCGATCGCTTCGTGGTCGCGGCGGAAGACGGGTGGTGGTCGGATGTTCTGTACCTTGGCAATGGAAGCGGCGGGTACTACGTCAAGCAGAGCTTCGGGCCGGACGCGATCAACTGGTCGTTTACGCGTCCGTCGAGCAGCAGTGTCCGGTACGTTCCCGCATCGAGGGCGGAGTATCAGGAGACCTACGACGTCACGGGAACGCTGAACCCGCTCTACTCGACCTACGAGCCGGACATGGCTCGAACCATCACCGGCGGGACGATCTCCTTCTCGGACTGGGGAGGCGGCTACTACATGGATCCGCACGCGCCCGGTTGGGCCGATCGTGTGCTCGAGGGAATCCTGTCCACGCTTGGACCGGAGGTCGACGGAGTCTCTCAGGACAACATCGGCGTTCCGCCGTTCATCAAAGGGGGCGGGGGGTTCAGCGAGCACGAGAAGGCCGGGTTCCGGGACTTCCTCAGCGGGCGCCGCTCGGAGGCGGAGCTCCGACGCTTCGGGATCGCAGATCTAGAGGACTTCGACATCGCCGAGTACATCCTCGATCGCGACTACATCGACGGAGAGCCGGACGCTGTCCGGGATTCCGTCTTCCGTGAGTTCATTCTGTACCAGAACCTGTCGAACCTCGAGATCTGGGCCGGCATGGTCGACGAGGTACTCGGCAGCGCGGATCGCGATGTGATCCTCCATGGGAATCAGTACGCCGTGTGGACGCCGTGGGACAGCAACCCGTACTCGGTCCTGCTGTCCCAACTTCATCAGGTGATCGAGATCGAGTTCGTCAGCTATCTGAACGCGATGCCGCCTGTCGGGCACTACAGCCTGCCCTGCAAGATCGGGCTGGCGTCGGGCTTCATGGAGAAGCCGGTCTGGATACGAGGGATCGTCTTCGATTGGGAGACCCGTCAGCACTATTTGGAGGCGAACTTCCTCCGGTTGATCGCGGCCGAGGTCCACGCCAACGGGGCCGTTCGCACCCTCGAACAGGCCCAGGGCGGGCCGGACGGGGGCACCTACATGCGGACCAGCACATTGAAGGGGCTTCTTGGCTACTACGAGTGGGTTCGGGAGAGCGAGTCGTTCTTCCGAGACCGGGTCTCGGCGGCGAAGACGGCGATCGTCTACTCGATCCCGACAATGATGTGGCGGTACTTCCCGACGACCGGACACTGGAACTGGGCTCAGAACGCCAGCCTTTCGGGATTCGCCTTCGCCCTGGAAGCCGAGCACATCCCATACGATGTCGTGGTCTTCGGACATCCCGAACTCTGGGACGACGCCGGCCTCGGCGAGCGACTGGCCGGCTACGACGTGGTCATCCTCCCAGATGTGGATTGCCTGTCCGGATACCAGATTCAGGCGCTCGAGGCGTACCTCGACGGCGGTGGAAGGATCCTTTACTCGGGGACTCTCGGTTCGCGGGACGAGGACTACGAGCTACGTCCGTCTGAGTCCGTCGCGGATCTGGTCCAGGGAGACGCGGTCGTCGAGATCGCCGGGACCCCGGCGCGAGACTACTACCAGAAACGGATCGGCGGACTCGCAGGAACTTCGTGGCCATTCGATCGCGTTGTCGAAGGAATCGACTCCATCCCGGACTACGAGCGACAGATCCTGACGGACGCGCCGGACACCATCGGCATGAACGTCTATGCGCAGTCCGGCGGCGGTCTCCTCGTTCACATGGTCAACTACGATTACGAGCAGGAGAGCGACGAACTGAACGCGTCCGGGCCGTTCACGATTCGGCTGGGCCTACCGGGCGAGTTCCAACTCGACGGAGTCACAGCCTTGTGGACCGGAGACGACGGCCAGTCCGGAGACCTGACGTACTCCGTCGAGGGCGGTCGGATCGTCCTGACAGTTCCCGGGGTTGAGTGCCACTCGATCCTGGCAATCGGGCCGGAGTAGCTCCTGACGAGCCGGCGAACGGGTAGGGCCGCTTCCGGTGGTAGACGGGAGAAGGTCCCTTCGTTTCCGTGCTGCTGAGCCCGCCGCGCCCGCGAGACGCTACTCGTCCCAGCCGATCAGGACCTCAGAGATCCCGACGTCGAGGGGGCCGACCTCGGGTGGGGTGGTCTCTACGTTGATCAGCAACCGCAAGCGGTCGACATCTGCGGGCGGGGAGATCGTGCACGTTCCCACCGGCGTGTCGTCGAGCCGGAACGACAGATCCCCGGTTTGACGAACGTACCGAAGGGCGAATGTGTGGTCTCCGTTGCCGATGACCCACGGGACGAGGCGATCGTCGGGGACGAGCGAGCAGTAGACGTCTTCGTCGACGAGGTCTGCCCACCAGGACCCTTGGAACCCCGACCGTGCGCAGGCGACGGTGATGTCGACCCAGCTCGATCGGACCCGGTTCCACGCCGTGGGGAGGAGCTGAATCCGGAACCGCCCGGTCAGCTCGCGGATGTCGACCACAACGACAACTTCAAAATCGTCGGTCAACCGAACGAACTCGCCCGAGCGAACGCCCGTCCTGAACGCTGTCCAACACTCCTCGCGGAGCAACCGAGTCAGCTCCGGACTCGTCACTCCTTCGATTCGAAGAGTTCCGTCGTAGACTCGAACCGAGAGCCCAGGGTCGTGATACGGCTCCGCGCTGAACCCCTGATCGAGCGTCCACTCCGCCGCTCCGATCGGCAGCGAGAAGCCGCGCTCGCCCCCGAGGACAGTCATGCAGTTCCCCTCGATCATGTCGGCGTCCCAATCGAAGCTCTCACGGATCTCGTGCTCGTACGCCCGTGACAGGGCGAGCCGCCCTCCCTCTGCGCCGCACGGGATCGCACCGAAGGCGACGATCAGACTCAGGCTGACGAGAGCCACCCTGACGATTCTTGCATCATCCATCTCAGTATTCCCTCCCACTGGAGCGCTACTCCTCCAGCCGGAACGGCGGGTATTCGTCGGTCATCAGCGCCGCGTAGGCCGCAACGCGGAGCGACCACCGGTTCATCCCGACAATCAGCTTGAACAGCTCGTCCGGGTACCGCCCCGTGAACAACAGGGAGATCGCGGCGAACAGCGTCAAGATCGGCGCGAGCCCGACCTCGTAGTACCCGGCCCCGCCCTGGAAGATGCCGACGACGATGTAATGGGGGATCGCCAAGAGCCACCATTTCACCAGGACGAGCCCGCGGGAAAGCGTCTCCGGATAGGTCACCGTCAGGTCGGCCGGGTACTCGCCGGACTGCAGCGTGAACGGCGGATACCGATCGGTCGCCAAGGCGGCGTAGCTGTAGTAGGCGATGCGCCACGACCAACGGAGGACGCCGACGTTGTAGTCGAAAAGCCCCCGCGGATAGCGTCCGGTGAACAGGATCGCGAAGAAGGCCAAGACCCACGAAACGGCGAAGCCGACCCAGAGGAACGGAAGGACGACGAAGTGCGGAATGAGCAGGAACCACTTGAACAGCCAGAGGACGGGCGAGAGCGGCTCGGTCTTCTCGGCGGTGATTCCGGCTGGGTAGGAGCCCGGCTCGCTCACGCGGCCTGCGACCGTCTCGACGGCGGGCGCTCGGCGCGAGATGAGGAGGATCACGGCGAGGCCGACAGCGACAAAGAAGACGCCTCCCGCGAGAACGCCGATCCCGACTGTAAGGAGCCAGGGCGCTTCGAGGCCGAACGTCCCTTCGAGTTCGATCCCTCGGCTTCCGTCGGCGTTCATCGCGACCAACACCCAGTCGCGCGGTCTGAGCGTCCACTCCAGCGTCTGCGTTCCGTCTCCCTCGACGCTGGCGAGCCAGAAGGACTGCTCCCCGGGCGGCGCCGGCTCGGTCGGACCTACGACGTCCCGGTACTCGGTTGTCCAAGCGCGTTCCGTGCGTACGTCGCCGAAATCTAGATTCTCGATCTTCGCGTAGGAAACGTCGGCCAGGTAGGACTCGACGTCCTTGCGCTGCGCGATCCCGAGGAAGATCGGTCCCTCACCGGACATCCGAACTCGCGCCTTCACGGGCTCTCTGAACCACCAGGTCCAGTCGCCCTCGATCAGGATGTTCCCCGTGATCGCGTAGGTGTCCCGCGTTAGTTCGGTCGGCGGCGTGGTCAGAAACCCATCGCTGTCCGTGAAGGCGCGATCGATGCCGACGATCGTCCCTCCCCCGATGAGAAGGACGACCCCAACGATCAAAAACAGACTGCCAACGATCAGGCCGACGACCTTTGCTGCGTTCATGCCTCATCCCCCTCTGTGTCCGTGAATCCAGTGATTCGAAAGGGCATCCTAGTCCGTCCGGTCGGAACAAGACAAGGTCGACAGTCGTCTGCCGATGACGCGGCGGGCTCACGGAGTTCCGCATCGCCGTTTCTCACGTCTTCCTGGCGTGGATCCGCCCGCTCGCCCGGAGCCAGCCGATCGACCCGTCCTCCTTGCGGATCACGTCGACCGGGCCGCCCGCGGCGGGACCGTCGAGGATCAGGAGCCGATCCGCCTCGCATCGCGCCATCGTCATCGGAGGAGGCGGTGGAGGAAGGGGCGAGTCGGGCTTCGGGAAGCCTTGCTTGGGCGTAATCTGGCCGATCAACCGTCCGCCGAGCATCCCGATCTCGAGGTTCGAGAACGGCCGCTCGTAGAGGCCGACGTACTGAGCCAGCTCCTGATCCGTCGATTCGATCGGCTTCGGGCGCTCGACATCGATACTCAGGTAGTCCTTCAACGCGCGTTCGGTCACGTCACGCGTCAGCTCGGAGCCCCGATTCGCGTTCGAAAGGACCGCGACGGCGAATCGGCGCTCCGGAACAAGGGTCAGCATGGAGACCTGGCCGGAGGTTCCACCGCCGTGCGCGATGCGGCGGGCCGATGCCTCCTCGTCGATCGACCAGGTCAGGCCCCAGTGCGCCTTCCCCCAGACCGTGATCTGCGGCGTCTGCATCGCGGCCAGACTCTCGGCTGTCAACAGGCGCTCCCCGCTCGCGCTCGTTCCGTCACCGAGATGGAACGCCGCGTACCGTAGGATGTCTTTGACGGTGCAGATGATCGCCCCCATCGGCCGGACGTAGCCGGGAAGGATCCAGGAGGGGATGACGCGCGTGCCGCCCGCCGTGACTTGGTGACCGACGGCGAACCGCCCGGTGATCACCGGATCGATGTCGACGTGCGTCGAAGCGAGGCCGAGGGGCTCGATCAGCATCTCATGGAGAACGTCGAGGAAGCGTCTGTCCGTGACGACCTCGACGATCCGTCCGAGAACCGCGAATCCGGCGTTGTTGTACGACCAAACGGTTCCCAGCGGGGCGAGCTGCTCGAGGTCGTCCATTCGTGCGACGTACTCCGCCAGCGCGTCGTCGCCCTCCCCGGTATCGCGGAAAACGTCGCCGGCCCAACCGGCGGTGTGCGTCATCAGGTGTCGGACGGTCGCCCCGGCGCTCGCTTCTTCGTCGAGGACCTTGAAGTCCGGAAGATATGTTCGGACGGTCGCGTCGAGGTCGAGCTTCCCCTGTTCCACCAAGCGCATGGCGAGTGTTCCGGTGAAGGTCTTGGTGATGGAGCCGATCTGATGGAACGTCTCGTCGCTCACCGGGAGCGGATGATCGACGTTGTTGACGCCGAAGCCCGCGGTCCGCATTTCGCCATCGGCCAGGACGCCGAGGGACGCACCTGGAACGCCGACCGCTTCCAGCGCTGTCTCGGCGAATGCGCGAAGCTTCGTCCAAGCCTGTGACTTCTCCTCGGTCATCTAGGTCCTCCATTCCTTGGGTCGACGCGCATCATTCTCGCCTTCCGTCCGTCGCGGCGGCGCGACGCCTCGTTCAATCGCCTCCACAAGAGGGGGGGCGGCCGCGTTGCGAGTCTCTACTCCGAGTCGAGCAGCAAGACTGCACCGACGGCGAGAAGAGCGACGATCAGAACCGAGATCGTCCAATGCAGATTCGACCCCTCCCGAGGCACCGGTCCTGCTGCGGCGGTCACTTCGGTCTCCGCCGGAGGCTCCAGCGCAGGTTTCTCAGGCTCCGGTTCCTGCGTACGTGCATACCCGATGAGGGTCGCCCCATCGATCCCCGCAGGACCGAGAGGAAGGACGGGGCCCTTCTCGAAGCCTCGGAACGCCGCGATCGTTCGCTCGGTCAGTGAAACCTTCCAGATGTGGTCGTAGTCGCGCTCCAGAGCGATGTAGATCTCGAGTGTCTCCGGATCGAGGACGAGCGAGTGGCGCGTCTGAACCGTCCCGGTCGACATCGACGCCCGCCGGAGAACCTCGAACGCGTGGTCGAAATCGAAGGCGCCGAGATGTTCCTCGATGTAGGCGTAGGCCATTCGGTAGCGGTCGGCCCCACTCCCGACGATCTCGTCGAGCGGCTTCCCGACGAAGTCGCCGACGTGGAAGTTGGTCATCACGATGAATCGTCCTTCAATCCCGGTGACCACGTTCTGCCGATCGTTGCACTCGACGATCATCGCGCCGCCCGCCGGGTCGGCGTAGAGGGTGTGGAGCTGTGGCAAGTCGTACTGAACCAAGCGACGATCGCCGATCCAGCTCGACACGTCATCGACGGCCGCGCACGCTCCGAGGCCGGCGCGGAACGCGTCCCAGATGTAGACTTCGTCCCTTTCGGGATGATCGACCACGGCCCGCGCCGGGTAGACCATCTGGGTCACTGCGAAGAGTCCTCGCTCGTTCAGCCCGGTCGTCGTGACGTAGGCGCCTCCCATCCGAAACGCGCCGAGGAAGATCGCGCCGACTTCGTCCTCCTCGATCAAGAACCGGACGGCGCTCGGTGTGTAATCGAAGTTCGCCCCGTAGAGCGTCCTGTCCGAGTAGACGGCGAAACTGGTACAGGGAACGGCGACCTGGGCAACTGCACTCGCCAAGCTGACGGCCAAGGCCGCCACGACGACGGTCCGCGGTTTCATGGTGCGTGAGTATAGGCGGCGGCGTTCGGGATCCCCACGGCCGACGATCGTCAGATGGACCTGCGCGACGATTCGGTCGCCGGCCTCGAGTCGGAGAGGTTGTGCCCTCGGTTCAGGGTCCGAACGAACGCGGCGAATTCGTCCCGTCGTCCGGTCCGATCCGCCTCAACGGCACGTGCAGTACACCGCCTGCTATACGAGCCTGTTGTTGCGAAGCCGGCACGCCGCATCGAGAACGACCTCCGCCTGGAGTCGACTGGTTCGCCGGTAGGCGTCATCGAGGCGCTCGGGATCCCAGCCTCTCGTCACGTCGATGTACGGCTGGAACAGGGCCCCTGCGTGGATCCCGAATGATCTACAGATGGAGAACAGGACGGCCGCTTCGCCGTTCTCCATCGAAACGCAACCCGCCCGGCGGAAGCGCTCGACCATCTCGGACGTGATCCGGTAGAGAGCTTCGCACGAGGCGTTCCCGCCAACGTGTGCACAGGCCCCTCGATCTCGCGCCGCCTCGCTCAGAGCCGAGACGACCGCCGCGTCACCGTCGATCCGACCCTCGACATTTCCGTAGTGAATCGACGTTCCGTCCGGTCCGACGGCGAACGACGGAATGAGCACGTCGCCGAACGCGACCGGAGGTCCGAGCGACCAGGCGGCACATGCGAGGAAGACAGTATCGACGCCGCAGGCGATCAGATCCTCGATCGTGCACGCGAGCGGAGACGCCCCCATCGCCGGAACGAGAACGGTCACGCCAAGTCCCTGGTGCGTCCCGCGCTTCACGAGGCTCGGACCGGCGTACGGATGAACATGAGGGCCCAGCCACTCGGCGTCCTGTAGATCGCACAGCTCCCCAAGCCGCTCGACGACGCCCCGGCTGAAGGTCAGCACGGCGACTCCGGAAAGCGCCAGGTCCTCTGTAGTCAGTCCGGCCTTTCGCCCGGCGGCGGCGGTCTGCTCGGCCGTCATCAGGTACTTCATCGCCGCTCCTTTCCTCGAACAGGAGACCGACCGGACGTGGCGAATGAACCCCCACGGCGCAATCGCTTCGAGCACGTCCGCGTGGCCGCCTCCTCTTTCACTTCCTATCCCGTCTGCCGGATCCTGCCGAGTTCCGCGACGGCGGCCCCGGTCCCCGTAAGGCGCATCCTAGTGGTGTCGATCCCGTGTGGCATCACGAAGACGGGGCGCACGTACGCCAGTTTCCGCTCGACATCTCCGGCGAGCGCCTCGCGATCGCCGGAAGCAGCGACGATTCGACCGCAGAAGAGGATCATCCCCGCCTCGCCGACCGCGCGATACCAGTCGAGTTCGCATTCGAGGTGGAGAGTGCACTCCCTGATCCTCGGCGGCCTGACGACGCGTGCATCGACCGATGTCAGCCCGGATTCGGCGATCTCGTCGGTGCCGCAATCGTAGGCTCTTGCCGTCTTCCACGCCTCTTCCAAGATCGTGGCGCCCGGGATGTTGACGACGAACTCCCGGTCGCGGAGGACATTCTGGGCCGTATGGTGTTCGCGCCAGCAGACGAAGGCGAACTGCTGCGTCGGGAGCGGGCCGAATGGAAGTCCACGGTTGTTCACCTCGCAGTTTGGAGACCCATCGGCGTTGAGCGTCGTGATGAGGTAGAGGAGCTGAGGGATCTGGATGTGCCGCCAGAGCCAGCGGTCAAGCTGGCTTCGGTCTTCGCATTCGGGAAACTCCGCGTCTTCCGGGATCGCCAGGGGAACATCGATCTTCATCGTCCTTCCTTTCGCGCCGAGAACGGCCGCCGCCGAGGCTTCTGAGAACTCCGGGTTCCGTCCAGTGCAAGGGCTGGCTCGCCCTGAAGCGCCTAGGGGGAACGGACGCCTCTACACAAGGGAGCGCCGGCGGAGAAACTCAGGACAGGTCATCGATCCTTCTCGTGATCTCCTCGGCAAGCTTGGCTCCCGGGAGCTCGAAGAGCTCGACCTCGTCACCGTTGAAGAAGACCCAGGCCCAGTCGAACGGGGGCACGGCGAGCGCCATCGCGTCCTCTCGCGTGTCGATGCGATGGAGCGTCAGCCGGATTTGCTCCCTGAGCGAATGCTCGGCGACCGCTTCGGACAGCCGTGCCTCGGAGCTGAGGCTGTACGGGCATCGAGCCGTGAACGCCGCGTCGATCGCCAAGAGACTGTCCGAAGAGAGGTCGCGCGGGGCGTAGGAAGCTGCGGGGTAGCTCGGCGTGACGGCACCCTCGGCGAACGGCCTCCACATCAGCGCGACGAATCCGTGTCTTGCGACCTCGATGAAACCGAGATCCTCCAGAAAGGGGATCGGAAAGTGCGTTGGCACGTCCCACCCCTGGGTCACGAGCCCGTCGAACTCGTCCCGCGTCGCCCCGATCGCCCGTTCGACCAGTTCGCGTTCCATCGCGAGATGTTCCGGATCCTCGGCGGCGGTCCCGGCCCAGTGGTAACACATCAACGCCGCTGAACCTGGGGCCTCGATCGGGAGCGGCGCCGTCTCGGCCGGCATGACCTCGGCGAAACCTCGTGGCCCGTCGGCATCGTAGGCGACGATTCCGTTCATGCCGAGTCCGATCAACCGCTTTCGCCAAGCGACGGTCTCGGAGAGGTCGCCGCGGAAGGCCTTTCCAGAGACTTCCAGCCCGCCCGGGCAGCAGACAATGTCGGCCACGGTCTTCTCGTCGAGAGGTTCATAGCGAACGTCCATCGCACACCTCCGCCTGAGTCTAGTCGCGGCGTGTGAAGAGGCTGCAGATGCCGGCGCGCGCAGGGCATTCGGGGGTTGCCTCGTTTCGTCGCGCTTGCATCGACGGTATCATGCGCCCATGGGCTCGCAGCGCTGGAGGCCGAGACATCGGGTCGTTCGAACGATCCTTCGGGGGCTGATCCGACTCGCCTTCGCTCTCTTGACGCGGTTCTCGATCGAGGGAGAGGAGAACCTGCCAAGCGCGGGGCCGGCCCTGATCGTCGCCAATCACTTCCACTTCGTCGACCCGGTCGCCGTCATTCGGGCGATGCCATGGCCGCTCGACTTCATCGGTGGTCTGCGAATGCCGAATGCTCCAACCGGCGTCAAGTGGCTGACGAAGCTATGGGGGACGTTCCGCGTGCGACGGGCGGGATCCTCGCGAGAAGCGCTCAGACTCGGCGAGGGTGTTCTCCGCGCGGGCGGGATTCTCGGCATCTTCCCGGAGGGAGGGAGCTGGGCGACCGTCCTTCGGCCGCCGCGCCCGGGAGCAGCGTACCTCGCTTCGCGAGCGGAGGCCATCATCGTGCCGGTCGGCCTCGACGGCACGACCGACATCTTCTCCGGCTTGGCCCGTTGTCGACGTGCGCGGGTGACGGTCCGGATCGGCCGGCCGCTTGGACCCTTCGGTTCGGTCGGGCGCGGTCGGTCCGGACGAGACGAGATCGACAGGATCGGAGAGACGATCATGCGGCGGATCGCCGAGCTGATTCCCGAGGAGCGACGCGGCGTCTACGCTGAAGACCCGGAGCTTCGGGCGGCGGCCGAGGCGGTGGCGGTCTATCCGTGGGATCGAAAGAGGGGGGAGCGGACGTGACAAATGGAGTCTCGAAGCGGCGAGCACAGTGGGCGTGGTATCTCTACGATGCGGGGAACTCGGCGTACGCCGCCGTCGTCCTTTTGGCAATCTACGCTACGTACTTCAAGGACGCCGTCGCCGGCGGAGCGCTCGGCTCGTTCTACTGGGGAATCGCGGTGACGACCGCGACGGCGATCGTCGCCGTCATTGCGCCGATTCTCGGCGCTGTCGCCGACATCTCCGGAAACAAGAAGCGCCTTCTTCTCGCGTTCACGGTGATGGCGTGCGCGTTCACCGCCTCTCTATTCTTCGTCACCGAGGGGGCGATCGCGCTCGGGATGGCGTTGTTCATCCTCGCCGAAGTCGGCTATCGAAGCGCCCAAGTCTTCTACAATGCGTTCCTTCCCGAGATCGCATCCGAGAACGAGATGGGCCGTATTTCGGGGAACGGCTGGGCCATCGGCTCGGCCGGCGGCGTACTCTGCTTGGCGATCGTCCTCGTCGCCGTACGCGTCGTCGGCGGGACGATCGTCGTTCGTGCCGCCCTCGTCTTCACCGCCCTGTACTTCGCTGCGTTCGCCGTCCCCTTCTTCCGCCGGGTCGCTGAACGTGCCGAGCGTCGCCCGCTCCCTCGCGGGCGGGAGTTGATCGCGCTTCCGATTCGACGGATCGCCGAGACGATTCGCGCAGCCCGCCACCATCGGGAGTTCGGCAAGTTCCTCGTGGCCTTCCTCGTGTACAACGAGGGCATCCTGATCACGCTCAGCTACGGCGCAATCCTCGGGGCGACCCTCTTCGGCCTAGGGCAGGAGGGGATCATCGTCTTCATGATCCTCGTGCAGGTCGCGAGCATCCCGGGCGCGTTCGTGCCCGGCCTGATGATCGGCCGGTTCGGCGTCCGCAACACCTTGCTTCTCTCGCTTGCGGGGATGGTCGGTGCCGTCGTCTGGCTCTTCTTCACACGAAGTGCGCTGGCGTTCTACGCCATCGGCATCGTCGCCGGTTTCTCGTTGACGGCCGTTCAATCGGTCAGCCGTGCGACCGTCGCACTCCTGGCACCGACCGGACGTAGCGCCGAGTTCTACGGCTTCTACGCCGTCGCCGGGCGGACCTCGTCCGCTGTCGGACCGGCGGTCTTCGGGGCGATCGTCTTTCACGTCGCCCGATCCCTCGAGCGAAGCGGACAGACCGCGCTCCTCGCCGAGCAGGCCGCCCATCGGTACGCCCTCTTCGCCATTATCGGATTCCTCCTGGTCGGCGCTGCCCTCCTGCTCGCCGTAACAGCGCGTGCCGGGCGAGCTGCGGACGTCGACGCACCCGTCGTTCCTCAGGACGAGGCGATCGTCAGCTAAGACGGGGGCGCAGGCGGGTCCTCTTCGACCGGCCGGTTTCGACGGCACTGGGGTGCGTGGATCTGCCGCAGGGGCCGCTGGGCGCTCGGTATACTCGCCCTCTGAGCGATGAGAGACGAGCGAACGAAGCAAGAGGACCAGGGAACCACGTCGATCGATGCCCCCTGGGTCGAGTCGATCGACCGCCTGATCGAAGCGCTCGACGTCTCGCCGGAGGAAGGGCTCGATGCTCGCGAGGTCGCCGAGCGGCTTCGCGCGCACGGCCCGAATCTCCTCCAGAGACCGAGCCGGACCGCTTGGTGGGAGGTTCTCGGTCGCCAGTTTAGGAGCCTGATCGTGCTCCTTCTGGCCGGCGCGGCTGGCGTCTCGTTCGCCTTCGGCGACTGGCTGGAGGGGGCGGCCATCGCTTTGGTGATCGTGATCAACGCGGCGATCGGCCTGATCACGGAGCTTCGGGCCGTCCGATCGATGGAAGCGCTCCAGCGGCTGGCGCTCGTGAAGGCGAAGGTTCGGCGCGACGGGGCTGTGACCGAGATCCCAGCCGAGGGCGTCGTCCCCGGCGACGTGGTCGTTCTCGAAGCTGGCGATCTGATCCCGGCCGATCTCCGGTTGCTGACGGCGTCGAAGCTGCAGGCGGACGAATCGGCGCTGACCGGTGAGTCGCTCCCCGTCTCCAAGCGCGCAGCGGATCTCCCTGAGGAGACCGAGCTCGCCGACCGGACGAACATGCTCTTCAAGGGGACGACCCTGACGCGCGGCTCGGGAGAAGGGGTCGTCATCGCGACCGGGATGACGACCGAGCTCGGCCGGATCTCCTCGCTGATTGAGACGGCCGAAGAGGAGGCGACGCCCCTCGAGCGCCGACTCGATCGGCTCGGCCGGATGCTTCTCTGGGCGACGATTCTCATCGCCGCCGCGATTGCCGCGCTTGGGATCGCCGCCGGCAAAGACCTTCTCCTGATGATCGAGACCTCGATTGCACTCGCCGTCGCGGCCATTCCCGAGGGGCTTCCCATCGTGGCGACCCTCGCGCTGGCACGCGGGATGTGGCGGATGGCCCAACGGAATGCGGTCATCCGTCGCCTCTCGGCGGTGGAGACCCTCGGTGCCGCGAGTGTGATCTGTACTGACAAGACGGGAACGCTCACCGAGAACCGAATGGCCCTTGCCCGGATCGCGACGTCGGCCGGCGTCATCGAGCTGTCGGAGGGTGGATTCCGAAACGACCATGGCTCAGTGCATCTCGACGACGCACCGCTCGTGCGAAAGGCCCTCGAAGTCGGCGTGCTCTGCAACAACGCCGAGATCGGGGGCGCGGCAGGCGGGGTCGGCGATCCGTTGGAGGTCGCGCTCCTCGATGCCGGCGCGCGGGCCGGCATCGATCCGGCCCACCTTCGAGACCGCTTCCCCGAGGTTCGCGAAGAAGCGTTCGATTCGGAGACGAAGCGGATGGCGACGTTCCAGACGACGCCGGACGGCGACACGCTGGTGACGGTGAAGGGAGCTCCGGAGGCGGTTCTCTCCGCGTGTGCCTACGTGCTCGACGAGGGCGGAACGACCCCACTCGATGAAGCAAAGCGGAAGCAGTGGAGCGAGGGAAGTAAGGCGATGGCCGCCGAGGGCCTCCGCGTCCTCGGACTCGCATGCAAGACCGTGGAGAGTGCGGACGCCCCGGCGTACCGGGACCTGAGCTTGGTCGGTTGGGTGGCACTGGCCGATCCCCCGCGGAGCGACGTCCGCGAGGCGATCGAGCGCTGCCGCGCAGCCGGGATCGACGTCGTCATGGTGACCGGAGATCAGCCGGCAACTGCACGGAGCGTCGCTGCGGCGGTCGGACTCGCCGGCGACGAGGAGCCCGAAGCCGTTCGAGGCTCGGCCCTCGACCGCGTATCGGAGCTTGTGGAAGAGGAGCGGAGCAGTCTGCTTCGAACGCGAATCTTCGCCCGGGTCAGCCCCGAGCAGAAGCTCGATCTGATCTCGCTCTTCCAGGAGGCCGGGCGCGTGGTGGCGATGACCGGCGACGGGGTCAACGACGCACCGGCGTTGAAGAAGGCCGACATCGGCGTCGCGATGGGCCTGCGCGGGACCCAGGTCGCACAGGAAGCGGCCGACATGGTGTTGAAGGACGACGCGTTTGGCACGATCGTCGAGGCGGTCGCGCAAGGGCGCGCCATCTTCGACAACATCCGGAAGTTCGTCCTCTACCTTCTGTCCTGTAACGTCAGCGAGATCCTCGCCGTCGCGATCGCGTCGTTCGCGGGGCTCCCGTTGCCGCTTCTCCCCCTTCAGATCCTGTTTCTCAATCTGGTCACCGACGTCTTCCCCGCGCTCGCTCTCGGCGCCGGCGAGGGGGGTCCGGGGATCATGCGTCGTCCGCCCCGTCCGTCGGGAGAACCGATTGTCACGGCGAGGCAGTGGATCTCGATCGGCGGGTACGGCGGATTGATCGCGGCCACGGTGCTTGTGGCCCTACTCCTGGCGATCCGCTGGCTCGGCCTGACGGGCGCGCAAGGGACGACGACGGCCTTTCTGACGCTCGCCTTCGCCCAGCTCTGGCACGTCTTCAACATGCGCGATCCCGGAGCCGGACTGCTCCGCAACGATGTCACGCGGAATCCGTATGTCTGGGGCGCACTCGCCCTCTGTTCCGGACTTCTTCTTGCTGCGGTCTACGTCCCGGGCCTGTCGACCGTACTCAAGACGGTCGATCCCGGAGTACGAGGCTGGGCGGTCGTGGTCGTAGGAAGCCTCGTGCCGTGGGTAGTGGGCCAGACAGCGCTCATGTGGCGGCGGTGGCGAAACCGGCGTGGAGGCGACTGAAGACCACGTGGTCTTGCGCCTCCGAGGCCCTCGATGCGAAACCGAGAAAGGAAAGCCGCGGCGCGCACGCGACGCGCCGCGGCAACCGGCTCCAATGAAATCTTCAGATGACTAGACGACCGCGACGTCGAGAGCCTGAGGCCCCTTCTGGCCCTGGCCGAGCGTGAACTCGACAGTCTGACCGTCGTACAGGGACTTGTAGCCTTCGCCTCGGATCGAGCTGTAATGCACGAACACGTCTTCGCCGCCCTCGCGCTCGATGAAACCAAAGCCCTTGTCGTCGTTGAACCACTTGACGGTACCTGTCATGCGTTCGGACATGGATGAACCCTCCTTCATGCCGGGAGTCTTCGTGAGACAGAACGATCTCGAGGATTTCAGGAGTACTCCGGACGTCCTTGAAAGCGACTGCACAACGACCTAGCAACACGCGAAGTGTACCGAACGCAGTAAGGAACCGCAAACGCGCGCGTTCGTGGGCCGTCTTTCGGAAGCGACGGAAGTCTCCCGCCAGACGGGCGAGGGTTTACATGACGCCGACCGTCCCTTTCGGGTGTATAGTGGTTGATGGCTATCCACAGGGGCGAAGCGACATGCGGAGGATAGGAGTCGCGTCCAGAGTTCACCGACGTCGAGGCTTTTCCCATCTCTCTTGTGATCCGGCATTCCCGACGAACGCTCGTGGTCGAAAGCTCTCGCAATCCGGTTAGTCGGCCATCCTTGCTGGCTACCGTCCGCACGCCGCTTGGTCCAGGCGAACTGCCAAGGAGGTCGAAGTGAAGACAGTGAGAGGTCTACTCGTCGTCGGGTTCCTCGTTCTCGGCATCTTCTGCGCATCAGCGCAAACGCAGACTCCGGTGTCGACGGAGGACGGGACCCTTGTCCTTTCTGACATCGTCGCGCTCGCCGAGGCGTCGGCCCAAGCGGCTGCAGCCGCCTCCGCGGAAGCACAAGCGATCGCCACCGATGCGCAAGGCTTGCTCGGAGAGCTCGACCTGGAGTCCTTGCTCGCCACGGCCGAGTCTGCGAGTCAAGCGGCACAGGATGCAGCAGCGGCCGTGGCCACGGCCGAATCGGCGGCGCAAGCGACCGCATCCGCCTACGTCGAGGCTTGTTCGAGCGCTTCGGCGTCGGCCGCTGCAAGTGCGTCGGCCGTCGCGGAGGCGGAAGCCTGGGCATCCGCCCGGGCGTCGGCCTTCGCCGCTGCGTGTGCTGACGCGCGAGCTCGCGCGGACGCAAGCGCAGCCGCCTGCGCCCAAGCCGCCGCAAGCGCCCAAGCGAGCGCCGATGCGTTTGCGGTGACCTGTGCATCGGCCTCCGCGTACGCGTCCGCATCGGTTGACGCGTGTGCCGCCGCGGCTGCATCGGCCGCCGCGGAGGTCGCCGCAATCGAAGAGGAGATCGCCCTTGCGGCAGCCGAAGCGACTGCCAGTGCGACCGCCTGCGCGAGCGCCGCTGCCGGCGTCGCAACGTACGCCGAGGCCGTGGCGGAAGCGATGGCCGAAGCGGTCTCCATTGCAACGGCCCGCGTGACGGCCGCCGCGGCGGCGAACGCGAGTGCCATGGCCGAAGCGGAAGCGGCCGCCGAGGTCGCCGCCAAAGCGTCGGCACGAGCACAGGCCGTGGCGCAGGCCGCGGCGGAGGCGTCTTCGTACGCCGCCGCGACGGCCCAGGCGTACTCTGAAGCCGAAAGCGCGGTCCAACTCGTTTCCCAGAGCGTCGCGACCGAAGTCCCTTGTGGGACGGTGGTCGCCGAAGTGAGCGGCGTCGTTCAAGCGATCGCCACGGCGGTCGCTCAGGCCGATGCGGCTGCGAAGGCCGCCGCGCAGGCCGCGTCTCTCGCTCAGGCCGAGGCGAGCGCCCAGGCCGAAGCCGCCGCGTCCGCCTACGCACGCGCCGAGGCGGAAGCGGAAGCGGCCGCCCTCGCGTACGCGGAGGCGTTCGCGGCTGCCCAGGCGATTGCCCAGGCGTCGGCGACCGCACAGGCCGCTGCGGAGGCTGCTGCGGAAGCCCTCGCATCGGCCCAAGCGACGGCTGAGTCCCAGTCTGCGGCGATTGCGGTTGCCGCTGCGGAGGCACGGGCCGCCGCACGCGCGGCCGCCAGCGCGATCGCGACGGCGTCGAGCTCCGCGCAGGCGGAAGCATCGGCGTCGGCCGCGGCATGTGCGCTGGCCGCCTCCCACGCGGAAGCCATGGCCGGTGCGATGGCGAGTGCCACGGCGACGGCTCGCGCGTCGGCCCAGGCCGTCGCGAGTAGCTGTGCCGAAGCATCGGCCGCCGCCGAGGCAATGGCTTCAGCCATCGCCGGGGCAAAGGCGACCGCCAATGCGAAGGCGACGGCGGCCGCGAACGCTTGTGCGGAAGCGCGTGCATCAGCGAGCGCGTTCGCGAATGCATACGCGAGTGCCGTCGCCGAGGCAAACGCTCAGGCATCGGCCGCGGCGAATGCGTATGCGGCCGCTCGGGCAGCGGCATCGTCCTTGTCGTCGGCCGTTTCGACGGCCGTCGCCGAGGCCGTCTCCCATGCAGCGGCCGCTGCGACCGCCGCCGCGGATGCGCGAGCTGCGGCTACGGCGTGTGCACAGGCCGCGGCCTCTGCATCGTCCTCCGCGGAGTCGAGCGCATCGGCTGTCGGTGAGGGCGAGGCGTACTCGCAAGCCTTTGCCGCCGCCGTCGCGAACGCGTCGGCCGGGGCCTTCAGCTACGCGAGTGCAGCGGCTCAAGCGGCCGCAACCGCGCAGGCCGAGGCTCAGGCGGCTGCAGACGCGTACGCCGAAGCGCAGGCTGGAGCGCTCGCCGATCTCCAAGAGATCTGCTCGACGGTCGCCGAGGCACAGGCCGCCGCGACCGCCGCCGCCGAGGCCTATGCCGAGGCGGAGGCGAGCGCCGTTGCCTACGTTGACGCCATTGCGACGGCCGTCTCCAACGCCGAAGCAGCGGCTTTGGCCGCCGCGCAGGCCGAGGCGGACGCGCAGGCGAGCGTCGGTGTCGGAGTCAATGCGATGGCGAGTGCGCTGGCCGATGCAGAGGCCTACGCCTACGCCGCCGCCATGGCCCTGGCCGACGCGCAGGCCGAGGCGTACGCCGGCGTTGAGGCAATCGCTCTCGCGGTCGCCGACGCGCAAGCGGCGGCCCACGCCGCGGCGATGGCCCAAGCATCCGCGGAGGCGGAAGTCGCCGTCGCGGTGAGTGTTGCGGCCGACGCCTTCGCCGATGCTGCAGCCTACGCCTATGCCGCAGCGGCTGCAGAGGCGCAAGCGCAGGCTCGCGCGTACGCGGCGGCTCAGGCCTTTGCCAGCGCTCAAGCGTCGGCGGCGACATCGGCAGAAGCCCTCGCAATCGCGATGGCCGACGCCGTAGCCTCCGCACGAGCGGCAGCGTCTGCGACGGCGCGGGCCGAAGCGGCCGCCGACGCAACCGCCAACGCGCTTGCTCAAGCGTTCGCGATGGCGAATGCTGCAGCCAACGCCGAGGCGACGGCATCGACTTCGGTCAGCGTGGTTCCGAGCATTGAGACATCGATCCGATCGATCATCGATCCGGAATGTCTCATCCCGGTCTGCGAAGAGCGCGAGGCGTGCCCGCCTTGCGACGGTCAGCGGGTCCCGGAGACGACGCCTCAGGAGACGGGCTGCCCCGAGCCGATCGGTCTTGAATGGGACTTCGGCGAGGTGCCAAGCAACGTGTCGTTCCGTGGAAGTCGGTCGCTGCCGTCGAATGTGGCGACCACGCTCAGGCGGTACCCGATCGCCGACTCGTTCATGGTCGCCGACAACTTGCCGCCCGGCGCAACGATTACCGTCGACCTCAATCGATCGATCGGCGAGGTCTCCGGTACCTTCGGGTCCGGCCGCTCGTACTACGCAACGTACGCGTTCATCGACCCGGAGCAGTGCCCGGTCGCCGAACTGACGATCACCGTTTTCGGGTCGGGCGAGCGGGAGTCCGAGGAGACTCCTACACCGCCTCAGGAGCAGCCGCAAACGCGCGCCTGCATGACGGTGTCGGCGGCCTACGAAGTACCGGGATTCCTCTTCCTCCCGACCACGACGAGCGAGATCTCGGTGCCGATTCTCGTCAACGGCGAGACCGAGCGATCGACCCCGTTCCAGCTCTGCGCCACAATGACGACGCAGTACATGCTGCGAGCGGAGTCCTTCGCTGTCGGCCCGGATCAAGACGAGGCCCCGTTCGATCGATGGGAGAAGTACGATCCGATCGAGGATGGATGGGAGACGATCTCCGAGTCGCCTCAGCTCATGGCCCCAATCGAGTCCGGAGCGATGTATCGCGCCGTCTACCGACAGGAGTCCGGGATCACCGTGACCCCGACGCCGACCCCGAGCCAGCGAGTCTGTCTCGACGTGTCGGCCGTCTTCATGTACCAGGAGATCCCGACGACGACCGCCATGACGACGCCGCGGTTTGCGACCGAGCCAATCTACCCGCAGATTCTGGTCGACGATGTCGCACGCACCGCCCCCTTCCAGCTCTGCAACACGGCGGGCACGCGCTATACGCTCGTTGCGGAGGAGGAGTACTGGACACCCCAGGAGCTTCGCCTCGAGTTCTGGAAGTGGCAGCGGTACAACCCGTCGACGCAGTCGTGGGACGATCTCTACGTGTTGCTCTTCGGGGACGTCGAGCCGGGTCGGCTCTCCGTCAATCTACAGAGCGGTGGACAAGTCCGAGCCGTCTACCGACAGGTGACCGAGCTCTACTAGTCTTAGACACACGTTCACCGATGCGGGGCTCCCGAGGGGCCCCGCTCTTCTTTCGGAAACGGGAGCGCGCGGCGGCGGCGGACTCCCGCGTCAACCGCTCTGCCGGGCTGTCTTCGAGGTTCGGCCCGTGAGACTGAGCGCCCCGACCGGGCAGGTGCGGATGCACTCTCCGCACAGAAGGCAATCGGCCGGGTTCGCTCTCCCCTTCTCCATGGCGCAGAGCGAGCACGCGGCGTCACACTTCCCGCAGGAGACGCACGACGATCCGACGCGGACGCGGAGTGGGCTCAGCCTCGAAACGAGGGAGAGCCAGGCGCCGAGCGGGCAGAAGAGCCGGCAGAACGGGCGGAACACGAAGATCGAAAGGGCTGCGAACAGGGCGCCGATTCCGAATGTCAGCGGCGTGCCGCCGAAGGTGAAGAAGGCCTTGAACGGCGTCGCTTCGTCCCACGTGAGCACGCCGGTGACCAGGACGCGAACGACCAGGTACGCGAGGATCCCGTACGGAACGAACCGCAAGACCCGCATCCAGCGAGCCGGGATCCCTTGCCGGAACCTCTTCACGTGCAGGATCTCCTGAAGGGCGCCGAACGGGCAGACGTACCCGCAGAAGAGACGTCCGACGAAGAGGGCGGCGACCGTCGGAACGAGGAAGAGCAGGAGGTATCCCGTGGAGACCTTCAGGATCACGTTCTGAACCGCCGAGATCGGACAGAGGACGCCTCCGATGACGAAGCCGAGAACCACGACCGAGGCGATCAGGAGCCAGCGGCGGAGCGCGAAGCGACGCAGCAGGACGATCGCGAGACCGGCCCCCGTGAATCCGAGGACGAGCAGCAGCTTCGTCAGCTGATCGTGGAGGAAGTAATCGTCCTTCGAGCCGGCCGATCCGTCGGTTTGGCCCGTCGGTCGCTCGAACGTTCGTTCGGGGCTCGGTGCACCGAAGGCGCTGTCCGGCTCACCGAAGGACTGCCCGGCCGCCATCAGCGCGTGGGTCGAGAGCGCAACGAGGAGGACGAGTGCGAGGATCGGGACGAAGCGGCGTGTCATGGCGCTTTCGGCTTTACTAGGCGAGGAGGTGATCGAAGCGGACGAAGACGCCGTCTCCGACCAGGAGGAGGGCCACCGGCCGCCCCCCGTCGTCCGCGTAGAAGACGCGGGCGCTCTCCGGAAGCTCCGTCGGTAGAACCGCACCCTCCGGCAAGGCGATCGTCAAATCACCGACCTCGAGCGATCCGTCGGTCAGAAAGACCCGATCGAGGACGCTTGCGACAGCCTCCGGCTCGTCGAACGGGTACGCCCCGTTCCAGGCCGCCGTCCAGACGGCCTCCCCGTCGGGGGCGAGGATCGCGGTCGGGAGGACCTTCTCTTCGTACCCCTCCTTCGTGCAGGTCTTGGAGATCCTCAGGAATCCGTCGCCCTCCTCGGCAAGCGAGATCTGCACCCACTTCTCGTACAGGTCACCGCCGAGATCTTCCCACGGAGTCTCCCCCAGGATCTGGATTCCGTCTCCGTCGATGACGTACTCGTCCATGCTCGACAAGGTGCATTTCGCGTGCGTCTTCTGAACGCGGATTCCGACCTCGCCGACCGTCCCGATCGGGGCCGAAATCGATTCGTAGCTGAAGGTGAACGTACAGGCGCTCGCCGACAGAGCGAGCAGCGTCAAGGCCGCCAAGGCAATCGACAACACACGTATCCGCTTCATCAGGGGCTCTCCTCTCGTGCTGCCAGGTGTTCTTGGGCGGAGATCATTCCCGACGATTGTGGAGAGAGTGTGGCGAACCGCGGCTGGCAGTGTGTGATGGCGCAACGGCGCAAGGCCGGCCGGATGTCCGATTCGCCGGTCGCCGGCACCTCAAGGTCGGGTTGACGCTCGAGGACCGGTCGCCCATAGTGCCACCATGAGCGAGCAGGCGTCGCCCGTCCTTCCCAGCGTCTTCGAGATCCTCAAGCCGGCCGTCGGGCCGAGTTCGTCTCACACCCTCGGCTCGATGCGCGCCGGCCTCCGGTTTCGCGAGCGGCTGATCGAACGCGATGCGGCCGAGCCGGGGGAGCGGATCGCGATCACGCTGTACGGAAGTCTCGCCCATACCGGGCGGGGACACCTCACCCATCTTGCCGTGGTCGCCGGGTTGAGCGGATGCGGACCGGAGGACGCGGCCAAGCGTCCGATGGCGACGATCTACGACGAGGTTGCGGCGGTCGGGGCGCTCCTCCTTCCGACGGGAGGGTATGCCTTCGATCCGGAGAGCGACATCACCTTCGACCGTCAGACGCCGGCCGAGCCGCACCCGAACACGATGCGCTTCACGTTGCGGGATCACCGAGGGCGCGTCCTCCTCTCGAACGTCTTCTGCTCGATCGGCGGCGGAGCCGTGGTCGAGGCGGACGAACTCCGGGCGGCCGAGCAGGGCAAGGTAACCCATTCAGTCTCCGCTCGAGCGGTGATCGATGCGTGCCGCGAACGCAACGTGTCACTCGTTGACCACGCGCTGTTGCTGGAGACCTCTGCATACGGCCATCCACGCGATCTCGTCCTCGAACGTCTGCAGAGGGTTTGGCGGCTGATGTCCGGGGCGATCGATCGCGGGCTGTCGGCGGAGGGGGTTCTTCCCGGGGGACTCGACGTCGAGCGCCGAGCGGCCGCGATGCTCCGCAGGTACGAGGCGCTGGGCGGAACGCCCGGCGTCATCTCCGCCGAGAGCACAAGGGCGTCGATCTACGCGATCGCCGTCGCCGAGGAGAACGCAGCCGGCGGGGCGGTCGTCACTGCGCCAACCTGCGGCGCGGCCGGCGTACTCCCCGCCTGTCTGCGCACCATGCAAGAGTCCCTCGACCTTCCCGACGCTCGGATTTGCGAGGGTCTGATCGTCGCCGGCGTGATCGGAGCCCTCGCCGTCGCGAAAGCGTCGATCTCCGGAGCCCTCGTCGGCTGTCAGGGCGAGATCGGCGTCGCCAGCGCGATGGCGGCGGCGGCCGTCTGCCACCTCCTCGGCGGATCGGTCCTCGACCAGATCGACCGTGCCGCCGAGACCGCCCTCGAGCACTTCCTCGGGCTGACCTGCGATCCGGTGGCCGGCCTCGTCCAGATTCCGTGTATCGAGCGAAACGCCGCGGGGGCGGTCTCGGCGCTGAACGCGGCGAATCTGGCGATGCTTTCGGGCGGGCGGGATCGGGTCAGCTTCGACGCGACCCTCGAGGTCATGCATCGGACCGGTCTCGACATGCGCAGTCGTTACAAGGAAACCTCTCTCGGCGGACTGGCGGCGATCTCCGACCTCGACCGTGACGGGCTCCCCGACCTTCCGCAGGACGACTAGGGCCCCAGGCGCGCGCCGGACTTCGTAGCGTCGATCATGGAAGCCGGCGAGCGGACGTGTGACCTACATCACGCTCGGGCAACGGTGCGGCCGATCCCAGACCGATGCAACGTGGACAGCGGCCACGTCTCGACGTCTCTCCAATGTCCCTTCTCTAGCCTCTTCCTAGGGATGGAAAAGGGGGAGAGATGAAGATCGCCTGCTGCACGCTGGAGATGGTCACCCTCATCTTCCTGCTCTTCGTGAGCATGAACGGGGGCTTCAGCTACCTCGACGCCGCCAAGGAGGATCTGACACCAGGGTCGACGGTTGAGCTCGTCTCCGTATGGGGCGAGCCGGACCGGGTCGCGGCCGCCGCCGACCTCGGCTTCGCCTCCGCACAGCTCGACGCTGTCGAGATCTGGTCGTACGACGAGCCCCAGCGCTCCGTCATCGTCCGCGACGGGGTCGTGCTCGAGATTCGAGAGGGATAGAGCCCGAGAGCCGCCGCTCCGCTCGGCCCGGTCAGAAGTCGCCCGGATTCGTCGCCGAAACTCCATCACGGCGTCCCTGATCTGCCGAGAGCCATCCGGTACTCCACCGACGTCTCTTCGCTGTCCGTGTTCCTGCGTCCGAAACCCTAAGAATCGAGATGTGACCCCCGCGTCCTCACCACACCCCGACCTGCTTTTCTGTGCGACCCTCCCTCGCGGACGGTCACCGGGCGGGCGTCAGCCGCTCGAAC
>Ga0180432_10003213_pt1 | contig 23673 bp, 14 predicted proteins | sample SS_ome_10_FD_132414 | JGI IMG/M metagenome (GOLD analysis project Ga0180432, IMG submission 132414) | Hypersaline lake sediment archaeal communities from the Salton Sea, California, USA - SS_1_MS_2 metaG | ecosystem: Environmental > Aquatic > Non-marine Saline and Alkaline > Hypersaline >... | reverse complement strand
GCGCTTCGCGGGAGATACGTGGAGTTTCACAGGAACTTCCGCAACGGGTGTCGGGACATCATGACGTGCACGTCGGTGGATTTCCGCACGTGGACGGACCCGGTGTGGCTGTCGTATCCCGGCTCGCCGCGAGAGCATCTCTACACGAACCAGATCAGACCGTACTTCCGCGCCGCGCACATCTACATGGGCTTTCCCAAGCGCTTCATGCCGCGGCGCAAGGGCAAGGTCCGGGGTCGGGCGGGCGTCTCGGACGGCATCTTCATGACCAGCCGCGACGGGCGAACGTTCAAGCGGTGGACGGAGGCCTTCATCCGCCCGGGTCCCCAGAAGCAGCGCTGGGTCAACCGGAACAACATGACCGCCTGGGGCATCGTCGTCACGAAGTCCGCCATCCCGGACACTCCGGACGAGCTGTCGATCTACTCGACGGAGCACTACTACCAGGCCCCGGCCTGCAAGATCCGCCGCTACACGCTCCGGATGGACGGCTTCGTGTCCCTGCAGGCGCCGCTGTCCGGCGGGACGGCCGTCACCAAACCGATGACGTTCCGGGGCAAGAGGCTGGAGCTGAACTACGCCACGTCGGCCGCCGGGTCCGTGCAGGTCGAAATCCAGGACGCCGCCGGCAGGCCGATAGGCGGATACGCCCTGGCCGATTGCCCGGCAACGTACGGCGACGCGATCGAGGGTGTCGTTTCCTGGAAGGGCGGCCCTGACGTGAGCAAGCTCGCCGGCAAACCCGTCCGCCTGCGGTTCGTCCTCAAGGACGCCGACCTGTACGCCTTTCGCTTCCGGTGAGAACGACCGCACGCGGCGGGCAGGTCACCTCTCTCGCCCAAACAGGCGCAGCAGGAGCAGGAACAGGTTGATGAAGTCCAGGTACAGCGCCAGGGCGCCCAGGATGGCGGCCTTGTGTGCCGTGGACGGGTCCAACGCGCCGGAGACGGCCCCGGTCATCTTGATCTTCTGGGCGTCGTAGGCCGTCAGACCCACGAACACCGCGATGCCGATGTAGGTGATGGCCCAGTGCAGGGTGTTGCTGGCGAAGAAGAGATTGCCGATGCTGGCCAGGATGATCCCGATCAGGCCCATGACGCACAGGCTGCCCAGGGCGGTCAGGTCCCTCTTGGTGACGTACCCGTAGACGAACATCGCACCGAACGTGCCGGCCGTCACGAAGAACGTCGTGCCGATCGACGCGGTGGTATACAAGAGAAAGATCACTGAGAACGTCAAACCGTTGACCGCCGAGTACAACAGAAACAGCGCGCTGGCCACGCCGGCCGACAGCTTCATGACGGTGGCCGACAGCACGATCACCAGGCCCAGCTCAACCAGGACCAGGATGAGGAACGTATGCCCGCTAAAGATGCGTTCCACGAGCGACGGCGTTGACGCCACGTAGACAGCCACCACGGCCGTCAGGAGCAGGCCCACGGTCATCCACCCGAAGACCTTGGTCACGAAGGCGGAAATCGCCTGCTGGACCTCCAAGTCGGACATCCGGGTATCCGCGTATGCGTTGGCTTGCGGGGTGTTCATCGAGTCGCCCTTTCCTTTGTGTCCGTTCCAGACCCCTTGCCCGGCGGCGGGGCCTTATACATTATCCCCGGCCCGCCGAGGACGTTCAACGTTCATCCGCTCCCGTTTCCGACTGGCGGCTTCAGCGGACCAGTAAGGCCCGCGGCGCGTGCCTCACGGAAACATGGGAACTGAAGGGACTTCGAAGCGTCTGAAGGGACGTGGTAACTGTGTGCGCAGAGCGTGCCGACGGTGGGTGCGTCATACCTGTGGTTTGCATTCGGAGAGGTGCAATGATGAGATCACGATACGAAAACTACAGCCTGTTGAACGTGGCGATGGTGATGGTGCTGTTTTGGCCGCTGGCGGCCGCTGGCGCGCCGGGTGATGCGCAGGACCCCAAGCCCACCCCGCTGGCGCAGGCCAAACGCGCCATGCGGGCCAGGCAGTACGATCGGGCGGTCGGGCTGTTGGGCAAGGTGGCCGGGGCCGACGCGGCCGAGGCCGCCTACCTCAAGGCCCTGGCGCTGTACTACGCCAAGAAGGACCCGGCGGCAGTCAGGGCGGCCGACATCGTCATCACAAAGCACGCCAAGAGTCCCTGGCATCGCAAGGCGCGGTTCCTCAAGGCCCGGGCGTTGGTTCGCCAGCGGAAGTTCGCCCCGGCCGAGGCCATCTACGCCGACGAGGCCAACCGTCTGCTGTCCGAGGCCCGCAAGCAGGAGATCGCCTCGGTCATCATCCGGTTTGCCGACGCCCTGGCCAAGACGCCCGATCCCGACGACGTCGGCGCCGCGCCGCCGAACTTCACTAAGGCCTACAAACTCTACACCAAGGCCCTGGCGATGGAGATCGGACGGTCCGTTCGTGACGATGTGATGTACAAGCGGGCCCGAGCCATGCACCAGGCCGCCGACAGCGCCCGAGCCAGACAAACACGGACGAACAGCCGACGGTCCGCCCGGTCGAGCAGCACCAACCAGGCCATCGCCGACTACCGCGCGTACCTGGCCGAGTTCGACCCGGAGTGGACGGGCAACGTGGACAGCGTGACGAGGCTGTCCGGACAGAAGCGCGACAAGCCCAAGCCGGCCGGCAGGCACTTCCTCCGCGCGCGGTACTACTTGGGCGTGGCGCAGTTGGCCGCGGGCGACAACCGCTCGGCGCGGGTGAATCTCGAAGACCTCCAGACGCTCATCGTCAGCAAGACCCCGCGCGGGCGGGTCGGAGAGAAGCTGCAGGCGCTTCTGGCCGGGACGGAGGACACGGCCTGGCAACTGCTGCGGACGTATCGCCTGCCCAACCCGGCGGGCAACGAACTGGAGCGGGCGATCAAGGAGGCTCGCGACTTCCTGAAGACCTCGCCGGGCGACCGGCACGCGGTGGTCGCCGCATGGTGGATTGCCGAGGCCTACCGCGCCCACGGGCGGGCGGACCAGGCGATATCGGCTTACGAGGACGTCATCGCGGCCAAAGGGTTCAAGCTTCCGCCCGGAGAGGCGGCAACGACGAAGCTCGAGGAGTTCAAGAAGTCACCCGCCGAGTTGAAGGACCAGTGGTCCAAGCTGGCGCTGTACCAGATCGGTCAGATCCGGTTCGGCCAGAAGAAGTACGCCGACGCCCGCGCGGCGTGGCAGGGATACGTCAACAAGTACCCCAACGGTCCGCAGTGGGCCGCCTGCCAGATCGGCATCATCAACGCGGAGTTCCAGGTGGCCGTCGACGCGGTGGCCGATCGGAAGTACGACGAAGGTCGCCGACTCTTCGTGGCCTTCCTGACCAAGCACCCGCTGGACTCGCGGGCCCGGCAGATCCTCTTCACCCTCGGGCAGATCGACTACGCCCACGCGCAGAAGCTGGAAGAGGACAAGGCGCCCCGAGACGAGATTGCCGCCGCCTACACCCAGGCCGTCGAACGCTGGAGCCGCCTGGTGAGCAAGTATCCCGGCACGGCCGAGTCGTCGCTGGCCCTGTACCGCATTGGCGTGATCCACGAGGAGAAGCTCGGCGACCTGACCGCGGCGCTGGAGGCCTACCGCCGTCTGACGTGGGGCAAGTATGCCTCGCGCGCCCGGTCGCGCGTCAGCGTGATGACGCAGAAGCACCTGGCCGTCCGCACCGAGCGGAAGTTCCGCACCGGCGAGGCCGTCAAGGTCAAGCTCAACGTGCGGAACATCGAGAAACTCACGTTCAAGCAGTACTTCCTGGACCTCGAGGCGTACTTCCGCAAGACGCACGCCATCGGGCGAATGGACCTGCTGGACACCGACCTGATCCAGCCCGACAAGACCTGGGAGGTGAAGATCGACAAGTATGCCAAGTACAAGCCGATCGAGCAGGAGGTGGCCGTCCCATTTGCCAAGGGCAAGCCCGGCGTGTGCATCGTCAACGTCAGCGAGGACGACTACGAGGCGACCACGCTGATCATCCGCAGCGACATCGACGTGATCGTCCGGACGTCTCGTCGCGAGGCGCTGGTGTTCGTGCAGGACATGCAGGCGGGCAAGGCCGTTGCCGGCGCCCGCGTGCTGCTGAGCGACGGTAAGAAGGTCATCGGCCAGGGCGTCACGGGCGCCGACGGCGTGTACAAGGGACAGTTCAAGCAGCTCAAGGACGTGCAGATCACGAGGGTCTTCGCGGTGGCCGACGGATCCGTCGCGTCCAACGTGCTGCCCTTGCAGGGGCTCGGCTTCAGCAAGCCCCTGGCGGCCAAGGGATACATCTACACCGACCGGCCCGCTTACCAGCCGGGCCAGACGGTCAAGTTCCGCGGGATAATCCGCGACGTGGCCGACGGTCAGTACGTGGCCCCCGCGGGCAAGAAGTACCTGGTGACGGTGACGGACGCGAAGGGCCGGCTGATCTGGGAATCGGAACAGGAGCTTTCGTCGTTCGGCACGTTCCACATGGCCGTGCCGCTGGACGACCGCGCGGCGCTGGGGCGGTACACCATTGCCGCAACAAGCGTCGAGAAGAAGGAGGTCAAGTACGCCGGCGTGTTCCAGGTCCAGCAGTTCAAGCTCGAGAAGATGCGCCTCAAGCTCGCGACCGACCGGAAGGTCTACTTCCGCGGGGAGAAGGTCAAGCTGACGATCCGGGCCGAGTACTACTGGGGCCAGCCCGTCGCCGACAAGCAGATCCGCTACCACCTGCCGGACGGCAGGCAGTTCGTCGAGAAGGTCGACAAGACCGGCAAGCTGGAAGTGACCTACGACACCTCCGGCATGAGGCCCGGCCGCGTGATGGCGTTCCGGGCGTCGATCGAGGGGGAGAACGTGTCGGCCTCGCACGCGGCCGTGCTGGCCAAGCTGGGATATGGCATCACCGTCAAGCCCTCGCGCCCGCTGGTGCTGGCGGGGGAGGACTTCGACGTCGAGGTCAAGACCGCCACGCCCGACGGCAAGCCTCTCGGCAAGACGATGACCCTGTTCGTGCTCCGCCGACAGGTGCCCAGGCCCGAGCGCGTGCTGTCCGGCGTGCCGTGGATATCGGCCCCCACTCAACCGTCGGCCGAGGTCACCGTGAAGGAGCAGAAGGTCACCACCGACGCCAAGACGGGCAAGGCAAAGGTGAACCTGAAGCTGGAAAAGGGCGGCGTGTACCTCCTGCGCGTCAGCGGCGAAGACCGCTTCAAGCAGGTGGTCACGGCCCAGGGCTACCTCCGGGTGTCGGACGACGAGGACGCGACCAAGCTGCGGCTGTTCGCCAAGAGCGACACGCTCCAGGTCGGCGGCAAGGCCGCCGTCAGGCTGCACTCGCGGATCGAGGCCAAGCTCGCACTGATGACCTTCGAGGGCGAGACGATCCTCGACCACCAGGTCGTGGCGATCAAGAAGGGCTACAACCCCGTCGCGCTGCAGGTCGAGCACAAGCACTTCCCGAACTTCAGCGTGGCCGTCGCGGCGATGGACGGTCGGACGCTGCGCACCGCGGCGCGGGGCTTCCGCGTCGAGCGCGAGCTGAAGGTCACCGTCAAGCCCGCAGAGGACGTCTACGCGCCGGGCGCCAGGGGTAAAGTCGAGATCACTGTAACCGACCAGCTCGGCAAGCCCGTGCAGGGGGAACTCAGCCTGGCGCTGATCGATGAGGCGCTGTACGCCGTCCATCCGGACAGCACGGCCAACATCTTGAGCTTCTTCCAGGCCGGGGCGTTCCGTCACGCGGAGTTCCGCGTGGCCAGCACGTGCGGGTTCGCCTACAGCGCGGTGACGCGCAAGGTGGTCAAGGCCTACCAGCAGGAGGCCGAGCGCCTGGCCCGCACCCGGGGCGAGGCGGGGGACATACTGGACGCCGCCAGGCAGCAGCTTGTCCGCCAGGCCCAGGAGGCCCAGCAGGAAGATCAAGCGGCCAACCAGCAGGCGAGCTTCGTCGGGGGCGTCGGTGGCGGGGGGGGGCAGGCCCAGGGGCAAACGACCCTGCCGGGAGGCAGGCGCGGCCCCAGGCCTGTCCAGACCGGAACGACCATATTGTCCATCGATGAGGTGAACCGCCTGGCCAACGCCCCGGGCAACGGCGGCGCGCGCCAAGTCCAGATCGGCGGGCAGATCATCACGCTCAGCGACGGCCAGCGGAGCCTTCAGATGGAGCAGGTGGACGGCGCTCAGTTGGGCGTCTTCTCTGACTCGGACGCCCGGCGGTCGGGCAGCGGCCGCAGGCGGCCCCGGCATGAAGTGCACGCCGCCGGTCGCTGGATCGGGTCGATCGTGACCGACAAGGCCGGCAAGGCCGCCGTCGAGCTGCCCATGCCGGAAAACACCACCCGCTGGCGCCTGACCGCACGCGGGTGCACGGTCCAGACGCTGGTCGGACAGGCCACGTCGAAGGTCATCACGCGGAAAGACTTCTTCGTGGCGGTCAAGGCCCCCCAGGCGCTGCAGGAGGGTGACACCGTCCGCCTGCTGGCCCGCGTGCACAACCTGACCGACTACGCCGGAAACGTCAACCTGACGCTCCGGGTCTTCGGCGGCGAAAAGCTCAACCGCAAGCTCGTCGAACGCAAGGGCTCGGTGAAGATCGACAAGAAAGGGCAGGCCGAACTGCTGTTCGACGGCGTGGAGGTCCCGCTGGCCGCGGCGCTGAAGATCGTGGTCTCGGCCAGGGCGGGCAAGCACACCGACGCCCTGTCGACCACCGTGCCGGTTCGCCCGTGGGGGCTGGAGTTCGCCGACCAGGGCGGCGGTGTGGCTGCCGGAAACGCCAACGTCCTGGTCGAGCTGCCCGCAAAGAAGAAGTACGCATCGAAGTGGATGACCATCAACATCGGGCCGGACCTGAAGCGATCTGTGATCACAATGGCCCTCGGCCGACGGCCCCGACCGATCCCGCTGCCCAACCAGGCCGCACGGTCCGTCATCCTGCCGGGCCCGTCGTGGGACGGCTTTGCCGGCAGCGACCTGCTGGCGGCCGTCGCGGGACTGGAATACGCCAAGACCGTCGGCGCGGGCCCGGACGACATCACCCGCCTGACCGACCGCACACGGTCGCTGGTCGGCTCGCTGGTCGTCTCGCAGCGGTCCGACGGGGGCTGGTCGTGGACGCGATCGAGCGGCAACACCGACTGGGCCGTCACGGCCGTGAGCTTCTGGGCTCTGTGCAGGGCAAAGGACCAGGACCTCAAGGTGCACCCGCAGACGCTCGCCAAGGCCCAGACGTACCTCAAGAACACCTTCAGCAAACTCAGCGCGAACGACAACGACGCCAAGGCCGTCATCTTGCACGCCCTGTCGGCGGGCGCCGCCGCCGACTTCGCCCACGCCAATCGCCTGCACCGCGAGCGGAACGGGCTCAGTGCCCCTGCGCTGGCGTACACGGCCCTGGCGTTTGCGAATCTCAAGCGTGACCAGTTCGCCGCGGAACTGCTGGACGTGCTGGCCAAGAAGGCGAAATCCGTGAAGCGCGGCACGCGCGCGATGACCTGCTGGGACGGCTCGGCCCGTCACGCTTGGCTGAACGAGCGGGTGGAGGCCACGGCCGTGGCCGCGCTGGCGCTGATGCGGGTCAAGCCCGCCTCGCCGGAGCTTACCCGGGCGATCGACTACCTGATGGACCGCCGAGGGACGTACGGGTTCGTCCCGGCCAAGGCGCACGGTCCGGCGGTGCGGGCCATCGCGGCGTACCTGGCCAAGGGCAAGTTCGCCGAGGCCGACTACAAACTCACCGTGCTGGTCAACGGCAAGGAGTTCAAGACGATCACCGCCCGGGGCGCCTCGGCTTCGGCGTCGCTGGCCGTGCCGGGCGAGATGCTCTCCGATGGAAAGAACAGCGTCGATTTCCGCATGAACGGGCGCGGGCAGTACGCCTACTCGGTGACGCTGCGGGGCTTCTCGTCGGACCTGAAGGATCCGGCCTCGTGGGACTATCCGGTCGTGCGTCATCGCTACTATCGCCACGACACGCTCCGCTACCGCGGCCGGGCAATCCCCGCCGGCAGCACCTCCCCGGTGGCCAACGTCGAGATCGGCCAGCGCGTCAAGGTCGTCGTGGACGTCTACTACAAGTATCACTCGCATAAGGCGTACCTGGTGGTCGAGGAGCACCTGCCGGCCGGCATGATGCTGGTGAGCGGCTCGCTGAGCGGGCGGTTCGTCCACCACGAGATCCACCCGGGCAAGATCGTGATGTACTTCCCGCCGGACCGCTACGTGAGCGATTTCAGTTACGACCTGGTCGGCTACGCGACCGGCACGTACCGCGTGCTGCCCACGGTCATTCGCGACGCGCTGAGGCCCGGGCGCATGCGTATCGGCGCCAAGGCCGACCTGGCCGTCCTCAAGCCCGGCGAGACATCGGATGACAAGTACCAGATGAACGATTCGGAGCGCTATGCGCTGGGTAAGCTGTACTTCGACGACGGTCGGCACAAGGAGGCCCGCGGGTACCTGGCCCACCTGTTCGCGCACAATCGCCACTACAACGAGCGTGAGGTCGCCAGGATGCTGCTGTGGATCCACACGAGCGGGGCCTTCTACGATGCCCGCCAGATCGTCAAGGTCTTCGAGGTCCTCCGCGAGCGGTATCCGCAGCTCGAGATCCCGTATGACAAGATTCTCGCCGTCGGGCGGGCGTACCGCGACATCGGGGAGCCCGAGCGGGCGTACCTCGTCTACAGGGCCACCATCGACGCCAGCTTCGTCAACGACCTGAACGTCAGCGCCGTGCTCGAAGACGAGGGCCAGTTCCTCGGCTCGGTGGACTACCAGGAAGACCTCTGGCGGGAGTACCCCGACACGGCGCAGGTCTCGGCGGCGTACTTCGCGCTCAGCCAGGCGCTGTACCGCAAGGCGCCAAAGGCGGCCGAGTTGGCAAAGCAGGAGCGGCAGATCTCGGTGGCCCGCGGCGCCGAGCCGCTCAAGGACAAGCGCAAGCCCGACCGCATCGAGATGCTCAAGGAGACCATCCGCCTGCTGAACGAGTTCCTGTCGCTGTATCCGGAAAGTCCCCTGGCCGACGACGCCGGGTTCTCCATGGCCAATGCCCTGCTGGACCTGAAGCTCTACGGTTCGGTCGTCACCGCGTGCAACACCTTCAAGACCCGGTTCGTCAAGAGCGAGTTCGTCAGCGGGTTCCAGTACATGACTGCGCTGGGTCACTTCTGGCAGCGGCAGCACGCCGAGGCGCTGGCTTCGGCGAAGGTGGTCGCCGACGGCAAGAGCAAGGACCGCGATTTCGCGCGGTATATCGTCGGGCAGATCTACCACGCCGAGGGCAAGGCCGCCCAGGCCATCGAATGGTACCGCAAGGTCGCCTCGAAGTACGCCGACGCCAGGCAGGCGATAACCTACTTCGAGGCCCGCCGAATCGCCCTGGACGAGGTCAGCATCTTCCGACCCGGCAAACCGGTCGAACTGAAGCTGACCTACCGCAACATCGCCGAGACGTCTTTCCAGGTCTACCGTGTCGACCTGATGAAGCTGTATCTCCGCGAGAAGAACCTGGCCGACATTACCAAGGTGAACCTGGCCGGGATCAAGCCCCAGGTCGAGCTGACCCTTGCGCTGGGCGACGGGAAGGACTACGTGGACAAGACGCGCGCCGTGGCCCTGAAGCTGGCCGACGAGGGCGCCTACCTGGTGATCTGCCGGGGCGACGACCTGTTCGCCAGCGCCCTGGTGCTGATCACCCCGCTGAAGATCGAGGTCCAGGAAGACGCTGTTGCCGGACGCGTCCGGGCGAACGTCATCAACGCCGTCACCAGCAAGTACGTGCCCGAGGTGCACGTCAAGGCCGTCGGGTCGCAGGACAACACGTTCCGCAGCGGCCAGACGGACCTCCGCGGGATATACGTGGCCGACAACGTCCGCGGGAAGGTTACGGTGATAGCCCGTCACGGCGACGCGCGGTACGCGTTCTACCGCGGCAAGAAATGGCTGGGCGCCCCGAAGGCCCAGCCCACCCGGAAGCAGCCCAGCGCGCCGCGAAAGCCCGGCAAGCCGGACTTCTTCAAGAACATCCGCGACTCGAACGAGTCCATCCAGAGGAGGAACATCGACAGTTTCGAGCAGCTCCGCCGCGGCGTGAACAAGGGCGTCCAGGTGAAGTACGCGCAGTAGAGCCGCTTGCGGTTTCGCCCAACCGGACGACTGCAACGAAGATGATTCTCAAGACCCGCATGCCGCGGGCTCGTTGTCGAACGATGCAATCGTGTGCTGCAAGAAGCGCGCGAAACCGCAAGCGATTCCCTGCTGTTCCATTTGACATGCACCGCGAGATGATATACTCGATAGCAGGAGAAAGGACACCCATGGACCATATCGCAATCGCCGTCACATTGTTCGCCCTCGTCCTCCTGGCCGTCTGCGCGGCGGGCGCCGCCGAGACCAGGGCGGCCGCCCCACCCGCCGGAGACATGCTGCTGTGGTACGACGCACCGGCCAAGCGGTGGACCGACGCCAACCCGATCGGCAACGGACGGCTGGGCGCGATGGTCTTCGGGCGAACTGGCGAGGAACTCATCCAACTGAACGAGGACACCGTCTGGGCCGGCGTGCCCCACGACTACGCACACAAGGGAGCCGTCAAGCACCTGCCACAAATCCGAAAACTGCTGTTCGACGGCAAGCGGCGAGACGCCGAAAGGCTCGCCATGAAGGAGTTCATGAGCGTCCCGCTGAGGCAGATGCCCTACCAGCCGCTCGGCGACCTGAAGCTGACCTTCCCCGGCCACGAGCAGGTCGACGGCTACCGGCGCCAGTTGGACATCGGCTCGGGGGTCTGGCGGCTAACGTACAAGGCCGGGGGTGTCACGTTCACTCGCGAGATGATCGCCAGTTATCCGGACAACGTCCTGGCGATGCGGATCGAGGGCGACGCGAAGGGCAAGGTGAGCTTCACGGCCGGCCTGGCATGCCCGCACAAGGACAGCAGCGTCAAGGCGACCGGGGACAACCAACTCGTCCTGAGCGGGCAGGTGCGGAAAGGCGGAATCGCATTCGAGGCACGACTGACGGTCGCAAGCGACGGCGGCACCGTCCGGAAGGCCGACGACGGACGCATCGAAGTCAAGGACGCAGACGCGGCCACGCTTGTCCTGGCCGCCGCGACAAACTACGTTAACTTCCGCGACGTCAGCGGCAATCCGTCAGAGCGGTGCGCCAAGACACTCAAGGCCATCGCGGGCAAGAGTTGGCAGCAGATCCGCAAGGCCCACGTGGCCGACCACCGCAAGCTGTTCGGCCGCGTGATACTGGACCTCGGCCCCGACAAGGCCGACCAGCCGACGGACAAGCGGATCAAGGCCTTCGGCTCCGGCGACGACCCGCAGTTGGCGGCCCTGTACTTCCAGTTCGGGCGATACCTTATGATCGCCTGCTCCCGCCCCGGCGGGCAGCCGGCAAACTTGCAGGGGCTCTGGAACGCTTCCATGCGCCCGCCCTGGGAGAGCAAGTACACCGTGAACATCAACACGGAGATGAACTACTGGCCGGCCGAGCCTTGCAACCTGCCCGAGTGCCATATTCCGCTGTTCGACGCGCTGGCGGACATGACCGTCTCCGGCGCGAGCGTGGCGAAGGAGCACTACGGCGCACGCGGGTGGGTGCTGCACCACAATTTCGACCTGTGGCGCGGGGCGGCCCCGATCAACAATTCGAACCACGGCATCTGGCCGACGGGCGGCGCGTGGCTGTGCCAGCATTTATGGTGGCATTACGCCTTCGGCGGCGACAAGGAGTTCCTGGCCAAGCGCGCGTACCCGATAATGAAGGCGGCGGCGATGTTCTTCGTCGACGCGCTCGTCAAGGACCCCCGCAGCGACAAGGGTTGGCTGATCTCGACGCCCAGCAACTCGCCCGAGAACGGCGGGCTGGTGGCCGGGCCTACCATGGACCACCAGATCATCCGCAACCTGCTGGCCAACGTGATTGCCGCCGGCGAGGTCCTCGGCGTCGACGCGGACCTCCGCAAAAAGCTCGCCGAGATGCGGGCGAAAATCGCGCCGAACCAGATCGGGCAACACGGGCAGCTCCAGGAATGGCTCGAGGACAAGGACAATCCTCGCAACCACCACCGCCACTGCTCGCACATGTGGGGTCTGCACCCGGGCAGCGAGATCACGCCTCGAGGCACGCCGAAACTCTGCGCGGCGGTCAAGAAGTCGCTCCAGTTCCGCGGGGACGGCGGCACGGGATGGTCCAAGGCGTGGAAGATCAACTTCTGGGCCAGACTGCTCGACGGGGACCACTCATACAAAATGCTCAGCAGCCTCATCGCCACCGGTACCTATCCGAACATGTTCGACGCCCATCCCCCCTTCCAGATCGACGGGAACTTCGGCGGCACGGCCGGAATCGCGGAGATGCTGCTCCAGTCGCACGCGGGCGACGTCGAACTCCTGCCGGCACTGCCGAGCGCATTGGGCAACGGCAAGGTGATCGGCCTGCGGGCACGAGGCGGGTTCGAGATCGACATCGCGTGGAAGGGCGGGAAGCTGACCTCCGCTGTCATCCGGTCAAAACTCGGCCGTCCCTGCAAGGTCCGCTACGGCGGGAAGGTGATCGACCTGAAGACCCGGCCCGGCGAGGCGTGCCGCCTCGACCCCGACCTGAACGTCCGCAGATGATCGGTGTGACGCGTGTGCTATGTCGCCCCGGGTGAAGGTCTCAGCAACGTCTTCATGCTCTCGCCGAGAGCGTTGCCTATGAGGAAGTAGCTCTCGGCGTTTCCGAACCAGTGATGCCCGTGGCCTACGTTGGGGGACTGCTCCCTGGGCCGGGCGAACCGGGCGGTCTTGACGAAGGCCACCTTCTTGCCGAGTTCCGGCCGAGCGGCCCCGGCGGTCTGGGCCTTCCTGAACTCAGCCATCCTGCCCCGGGCGTTCGGGCCCCCGTTGCCCAACTCCCCGACCACCACCGGAAGGTTCGGGGTCTTGAACTCCTTGCGAAGATCGGTGATCAGGTTCACCAGGTTCTGCGCGTACTCGGGAATGGCCGCTGCGGTGCACATGTCGTTCCAGCCCTGCATCCAGACGAACCCGGCCAATTCGTACCCGCGCCCGTCATAGGTCGGGAAGTGCCTCTTGAGGTTGCCCAGCGCCTCCCGGACCTCGGCAATCATCTGCGTGTAGTACGGCCCTGTCGGGCCGCTGCTGCTGGGCGAACGAAAGTCCTTGTAGAGGCTCTTGCCGCCCCAGGCGGTCTTGATCAGGAGCACCTGGTTGTCTAGGTGGTCGCCCACGATGTGACCGAACTGAAGTTCGGGCCCTATGTGGTGTTTGCCGGGATAGCCCGTGTAGCCGATGCCCAGCGGGCCTTTCTTCAATCCCGCGCGATGCGTCTTGTACCAGACCCACACGTCGCGGCGAACGGTCCACGTGCCGGCGGCGTCTTTCAGGTGCTTGTACATCGCCGCGTGCGGGGAGTGTTTCATCACGTGTTGGAGTGTGCCCTTGCCGCCGTTGTAGTACTTCTCGTGATCCAGGTCGACCACCCCCTGGCCTTCCATGTTGGACTGCCCGGCGAGAATGAAGACCTTCACGGGGCCTTTGCCGGGCATGCCGGCCGAGGCGTACGCCGAGGTGACCGCAATCCCGATGAGTGTTGCCCAGACGTTGAAAGCTGTTGGCCGCTGTTTCATGCCCGCATTGTCATCACCGGCAGGACGTGGATCAAGCGAAAGCAGGGATTGAGTTCCCACATGCGGGAGTGAAGGTCAGTCGACGATCTCGAGCAGGCGCTCGGTCATCTGGGCGTGGCGGCGCTTTTCACGGGACAGTTCCTGGAACCGCTGGCGCAGCTCGGGGTCGTCCGTTTCGTCGGCCATGCCGGCGTATATCTGTTCGGCCTGTTCGGTCTGGGCCAGAAGCCTGGTGAACTGCTCGGCCAGCAGGGACTGCTCATACATCGCTGACCTCCCCGGTCCGGTCGCTGACCCACCGCCCCACCGACTGGCGGTGCGACTCCACGTCGGAGCGCATCGCCTCGATAATGGCGTAGACCTCCGCCCGTTGTTCGTTGTCGAAACATCGACTCCGTGCAACGTCGCCGGCCGTCTCGTTGAGTACGGCGGCCAACTGGTCCTCGACGTCGGCCAGTGCTGACAGCTTATCTGATATCGGGCCTCTCATGTACACACTTCCGCCCGGGACGGGCGGGCCGGAAATGTTATTTCGTCCATGATTATTATCGCAGCTTGCGCGGGTAAATGCAAGCGTTCTTCCTGCGAAACGGCGATAATCCTCCCCCGGATCACCCCCCTGCCGACGGGACGAAAACAGCGCGGCCCGCACGCCGAAACGTGCGGGCCGGACCCTATGCCCGGGACTGGATTTGAACCAGCACGAGGTATTAACCTCACTAGGCCCTCAACCTAGCGCGTCTGCCAATTCCGCCACCCGGGCTGGAACGACCGTCTCAAGTCTATGCGCCCGCCCAGACGCTGTCAACCCCAACGACCCGGTTGACGGGATGAACAGGCCCGAAGGGCCCCGCTGGGGAGGACGGGATCAACGATGATGACAAGACAGGATGACTTGTCGTTGTCCATCTCGTCCATCCTGTTGAACCGCCTTGGTGATCCTGTATACTCGCGATGGCCCGCCGGTGGTGCGCGGGCCTCGGAACGTCCAGAGAGCCAGAGCATGAGTATAGTACGGATTGGTGTGATCGGGATCGGGGGCATGGGCAGTGCGCACGCGAAGAACATTGTCGCCGGCGAGGTCGGCGGCGCTGAAGTCACCGCCGTCTGCGATATCGACCCGGATCGGCTGGCTTGGGCCCGCAAGGACCTCGCCGAGGACATGCCGTGCTTCGAGAATGCCGAGGCGTTCTTCAGCGCCCAAGTGGCCGAGGACCTGTTCGACGCGGTGATCATCGCCACGCCGCACTATGATCATCCCCCGCTGGCGATCGAGGCCCTGAACCGCGGGCTGCACGTGCTGACCGAGAAGCCCGCCGGGGTCTACATCAAACAGGTCCGCGAGATGAACGCCGTGGCCGCCGAGTCCCACCGCGTGTTCGGCATCATGTACAACCAGCGCACGATCAAGAGCCATCTGAAGATGCGCGACCTGGTCCGGTCCGGCGAGATCGGTGAACTGAAGCGTGTGATCTACATCATCACGAACTGGTACCGGTCTCAGAGCTATTTCGACTCGGGCGGCTGGCGGGCCACGTGGGCCGGTGAGGGCGGGGGCGTCCTGCTGAACCAGTGCCCCCACCAATTGGACCTGTGGCAGTGGATATGCGGCATGCCGGTGCGCCTGCGGGCCTACTGCGAGTTCGGCAAGTACCACGATATCGAGGTCGACGACGAGGTAACCGCTTACGTGGAATACCCTAACGGCGCGACGGGCGTCTTCCTGGCCTCGACCGCCGAGTGCCCGGGCACCAACAGGCTCGAAATCGCAGGCAACAACGGCAAGGTCGTGCTCGAGAACGGGCAGATCACCTTCTGGCGACTTGAGACGCCCGAACGCGAGTTCAACGCGACGCACAAAGGCGGATTCGGCGCTCCGCAGGCCTGGAAGTGTGACGTGCCCGGCGGGCCGGGACCGCAGCACGTGGGCATCCTTCGCGACTGGATCGCGGCCATCCGCAGCGGCACGGAACTCCTGGCGCCGGGCGAAGAAGGCATCAATGCCTTGATGCTGTCAAACGCGATGCTTTTGTCGAGCTGGACAGACAGCATGGTCGACCTGCCGATCGACGAGGACCGGTACTACGATTTGCTCCAAGAGCGAATCCAGACCTCGCGATACGTCAAGCCCGCCATCGGCGGCGAGACCATGGACGTGGATGGGACGTTTGGATAAGGGTCAACTGGTTATATCTGTTTAGCGGGCGAACAACGCTCGCCGATTACCGTGCGAACAGCAAACGGCGAGCGTTGCTCGCCCGCTAAACGGGCACGACCGGTCACCCAGTCAAGCAGATAACGATGCAGCGAGTGCGCGTGAAGATCGAGGGTCTTCGCGACCCGACGGACGCGATGCGGACCGCCCAGATGGGCGCCGACGCGATCGGTATGGTCTTTGCCGAGTCCCCGCGGTGGGTATCGACCGACCAAGCCCGGGCGATTGTCGACATCCTCCCGCCGTGGGTCGCCACCGTCGGGGTGTTCGTGAACTCAAGCCCTGTAGCAATTAACCATGTCATCGATCGGACGGGCATCGGCTACGTCCAGCTCCACGGCGACGAGACGCCCGATATCGTCGCCGAGATCAACGCTCCGTGCGTCAAGGCCTTCCGCATTCGCGACGAGTCCTGGCTGGGCGAGGTCCGCCAGTGGCTGGCCGACTGCCGACACCGTTCGAACCTCGCGGCGGTGCTGCTGGACGCCTACAACCCGACGGTCCGCGGCGGCACCGGCGAGCGGTTCAACTGGGACATGGTCGCTGACGCCCGAGCGGCCGGGGCCATGGCGGGCATCGACCCGATCATCCTCGCCGGCGGGCTGGATGCCCAGTGCGTCTCCCAGGCGATCGACCTGGTCCAGCCCTGGGCCGTCGACGTAGCCAGCGGCGTCGAGAAGAGCCCCGGCATCAAGGACTTCCGCAAGATAGAAGACTTCATCCGCGCCACCCGCGAAGGCGAGATCCTCCGTAGCGAGTTCTGGCTTTAACGACAGGGTGTAGGGCGCAGGGGACAGGGCCGAGTGCCACCCTCAAACGGAGTCCCTACCTTCCAGACATATGTCCGATGGGGTACATTTCGCACGGACAGTGTTTTGGAAGGAACATGGTATGGGACGCCGCAACCGAAAGAAAGAGACACTCCAACGCCTCAGCCTCAAGACCCTCGACGCGGAGTTTCTTCAGGAGATCCAGCACGGCCTGAATTGCTCGCCCTTTGAAGTCGAGGCCGTTCTGCAGGTGGCCAAAGAGGTCTACTTCCCCTTTGTCGACCAGGACGCACCGACGACGACGCCGGGGGTACCCCAGCCCAAGTTCGCCAGTTGGGGCTTTTTGAAAATTTGAAAGAAACCTTGCGCGGGGTCTTCACGTCTTTGCGGAACTAATGATCCCTTGATGAGCCTTTCCTCACAATAGCCAACTGAATCGCTGTGTAGTGAAGACCTACCCGGTTGCGTGCCCTTCGGAGGACTTGACAATGGGGGCATGTTCCTTCGGCCATGTTACCGCAAGAAGAACGGCAAACGTCATGCGTACTGGGCCTTGGTGGAGTCGTATCGCACGGCACGCGGGCCGCGGCAGCGTGTGGTGGCTTACCTGCGGGCGATCGAGGCCAGCTGCGCCAAACGCAACAAGTACAAACCGGTGACGATAGCTAAACGGCTTGGCAAACTGTTGGGCCGCAACAGCCTCGCGGCTGGACTGTTTGAGACCGATGTCGTGCAGGCCACCGACGGGCGAGCGAGACTGATCTGGCGAAAGGTGGCCGCCTGGCAAGACTGGGCCGAGTTGAGCGAGCGGTGTTATCTTCTGCGAACCAACGTCACCGACTGGAGCGGTGAGAAACTGTGGAAGGCCTACATGCAGTTGCCCGAGGCCGAAACGGCGTTCCGCATCCACAAGTCGGACTTGCGCATCCGGCCGATCTGGCATCAGAAGGAAGAGCGGGTCGACGCCCACATTCTGGTGTGCTTCCTGGCGTATGTGGTGTGGAAGACGCTGGGGCAGTTGTGCCTGCGTGCAGGTTTGGGCGACGAGCCTCGGCGTGTGCTGGACGAACTGGCCCGGATCAAGCTGGTTGACGTGATCGTCCCGACGCGTTGCGGCCGCGAGATCCGGCGTCGCTGCGTGACGCGTCCTGACGATCACCAGGCGATTCTTCTGCAACGTCTTGGCCTGAATCTCCCGTCGTATCTGCCGGTCACAGACGAGAACACGAGCGAAATGTAGTGAAGACTTTGGCCCGTTTTGAACGCAAATAAAGGACTTACGGCAACAACTGGCGAACTTGGGCTAAGACAGGTCCATCAGTTCGAGGTACTTCGTCAGGTACTGCGCGGTGACTTTCCGCCATTTGACTTCCCCCTGGAAACCGAGCGAGAGATTCCCTTCGGCGAGGGGAGACTCAGCGGCCACAAGGTCCGTTGAGCGGACCAGGGCACCGCCGTAGAAGTTCGAGTAGTATCGGCCCTTCTTCTCGGATTCGTCAGCGTAGATGATGTACTCTCGGGCCATGGTCACGCTCTGCCCAACCAGGGCAGTTGTCTTGCGCGCAGGCTGGTATCGCGGTTGCCAGCCACCGCTTGGAGATGACGTCGGAACCGTATACAAGGACATGGCAGGCGTCAAGCGTGGCCGGCCCACGCCGCCGGTGTCAAACGCATCCCCGACGTCCTGACCAAGGACGGCGACGCCCTCGTCCGCCTGATGGCGCGGGCGTTCGGGAACAGACAGGGCGCGTCGGCTACCCGCCTTGCCCGTCCGCCGGGCCGGTCCGGATGAGGAACAGGGCGTTCTTGGGCCCGAGGGTCACCTTCGCGCCGACCGCGGCGCCGTTGTTCGTCTTGGGGTCCTGTGCGGCCGAGCCGCGGAGTCGGCGGTAGGTCCGGCCCGGCACGAGCGCGGCAAGGTCGAACACATAAGGCCGCGGTGACGGGTTGGCCAGGATCAGGCCGTTCTGGTACAGGCGGTATATCGCGTCCGGGCTCGCGTGGGTCGTGATCGCCGAGATGTACAGCGCCTCGCGACCCTCGACCTCGAACTCCAGGTCGACCTGCTTCGATCGCACGTGTCCAAAGGCGAAGTGCGACGTGAACTTCCGCCCGTTGACGAACGTCATGAACCGCGCGGGCGTGCTCCCGGCGGCGGTGCGGAGCCCCTCCGGGCGAACCCGCTGCGGCGGCCAGCCGAGGCCCACATGCATCTGCCGGGCCATCTCCCCGGGGTAGCCGCTCAGCGCGTCGGCGCGGGCGGTGACGGCCACCACCAGGTCCGCTCCGCCGGTCGGCACCCCGGCCAGGCGGAAGCGAAGCGCCCTGGCCCCGGGCTCGACGGCGGAGACCTTCAGGGCCCCGGCGGCCATCTCAAACCGCATGCCTCGCCCGGCCAGTCGTGGCAGAAGGGGCGCCTTCGGCGGCGCGGCCTGGGCGGCCAGCGTGTCTTTGCGGCGGGTCGCCAGCCGCACCGCCGGGTCCTCGGGCCTGCCCAGCCAACCCACCCGGCGGTCCCTGCCCATCCACAGCTCGTCCCAGATCGCGATCAGGTCGCCGCGGCGGTCCTTGTCCGGCGGCTGCGAGAAGCACAGCGCCGAGTCGGTGAACTCCGCCGCCGCCATCACCAGGCGAACCGTCGACAGCGGCACGGAGGTCCGTTTCGGCCTGCCGGGCTTGTCCCCGGGTGAGTTGAACTTGTGGTTGATGTAGCTGAAGGCGGGCTTGTGGGCGTTTGCCCGCCAGAACAGGTGGCGGTTCATCCCGCCGGACCAGTCGCTGATCGCCGCGTCCCTCAGGTCGGGCCAGCCCTCGGACTCGATCCCGTTGAGCAGCCCGAAGGCCCGCTGGTGGCGGGCGCTGTGCCCGTCGGCCAGGATCAGCACGTCCGGGCCCAGGGCCTTGCGGAGGGTGCGAATGAACGCGACGACGCCGATCCCGTAGACGTTGCGCCCGCCGATGATGCCCCTGTCGCCTTTGCCGTCTGCGTCACAGTCGGCGGGCCGGCCGCCGGGGCTGCGGCACGAGCCGTGCAGCACGTCGAACTCGATGCCGTCGAACGCCGACAACTGCCCCCCCGCGGCGAAGCGCCGGGCCAGGTCGGCCACGAGCACGTCGTTGCAGGTCCGCCCCGCCGCGTCGCGCGGGCAGGCGGTCGAGTGGTTGTAGAACCACATCAGGTGGTTCTTCGTCCCCCAGGGCCCCTCGCACGCGTGGGCCGCCGCCCAGGCCTTACCTGCCGAAAACGCCCGAACCGTCGTGCCGTAGCAGCCCCGCCTGACGCGAATCACGCCCTTGCGAACGTCCACGGAGACCAGTTGCACCTGTTCGCTGCGCGACCAGTCGGGCTTGCCGGCGGCGTCCAGCTCGCACAGGCCGATGTCGTCGTTGCTCGTGCGGTACCGCCCGAGGTTCACGCGGAAGAGCCTGGCGTTCGAGACGCGAATGTCCGTGAGGTCGCCCTCGGCCGGCACGTCAGCGAGGATCTTCGCCCCGGCGTGGTAGACCCAGTGCCCGGCGAAGAACGCCCGGGCCTGATACCGCGGGTCGCGCGCGTTGCCGTTGTAGTGCAGCAGGACAAGCTGGTCCCGGTGGCGGCGTTTGAACCGCGTGAAAAACTCCGGGTTCCGCGCCTCGCGACCGATGACCTCCTCGTCAAGGACCTTGCCCTCGATCCCCATCAGCCGCTCAAAGGACGCCTCCCATCGCTCGTACGTGATTCTCTTGTTGGCCGCGAACCCCTCGGCCGACCGGAAGAAGAACGCTCGCGGCCGCTCGTTGCCGAGGACCCGCAGCCTGGCCGGATCACGCGCGATCGCCCCCTGCGCCCCCAACGCACAGATCACCACCGCCGTCCACCACGATCGCATATCCCGACTCCCTGCGCGTGACCGTCACCTGGTCGAAGGTCTCTTCCGCGAATGCCTCAGGAAGAACTCGAGGATCATCTCGCTGGCGTTGAAGTCCATGCAGACGGTGCCGACGAGTTTCCGGCCGATATACTGGTTGCCTCCCGGCCAGGTGTGGCCCCCGCCGACGACCTTGACCAGGACAACCTCGGTGCCATCCTTGCCGCCGGTGTACCTGGCGACCTCGGCCCGGGCGTCGTCCTTGGGGTCGCGGTCCGGCAGCCTGGCCGTCTTCGGCGTCGCGCCGCAGCCGTTGTGGCGGCGGAAACGCTCGACGGTCGCGTCGGTGGAGAGGATTTCGCCCCGGCTGCGGCCGAACCAGAACAGTCGGATGTGACCCCCGGCGTACGGAACCAGCGGGTCGCCCGTGCCGTTGACGATCATGATGGCGATCGGCCGCTTCGGCGTCTTCCCGGCCAGCGCCTTGGAAATCTGCGCGGTGACCGGGGCGACGGCGGCAATCTCGTGGGACAGGTCCATCGCCAAGCGAATGGACATGAACCCGCCGTTCGAAATGCCCGTCGCATAGACGCGCTGCGGATCGACGCCGTAGTCGGCCTGCATCGCGTCGATCAGGGCCGAGATGAACCCCACGTCGTCGTGGGGCTTGCCGTCCTTGAGGATTTCTCGTCGCCCGTCGCACCAGTGCCGGTTGACCCCGTCGGGGAAGACCAGCACGACGCCTTTCCGGTCCGCCGCCGCCGACAGCGTGCCGGCCGTCGCGGAGACGTCGAATCGCTTGCCCCGCCCCCCGCCGCCGTGCAGCGCGATCACCAGCGGGGAGGGCTTGTCCTTCGCGAATCCGGGTGGCAGGTGGACGTGGTACGTTCGCTCGATACCGTCGTGCTGAAGCGTTTTGGTCAGGTCCTTGGCGGGAACTGTTTTCGGCTTGGCCTCTTCAGCCGCTGCGCAAGCCGTACAGGGCAGCAGGGCAATCAGAACACCGGCCAGCCCCCGCGCCCGGCCGAAGATCACAGGCACGTGTGTCATTGCCGTATGCTATCCGGCGCCTCGCGGCGCGACAAGTGGGCTGTCTCAGACCCGCTTGACGGAGATCGCGCCGACCGGGCAGACGGCCCGGCAGGCGCCGCAGCCATTGCACTTGTCCGGATCGATCCGGACGGTTCCAACGTACAGGGCGATGGTGATGGCCTCCTGCGGGCAGGTGCCCGTCTCGGCGCAGACCCCGCATTCCTGCTCGAACGTCAGCAGGCACTCGTCCACGTCGATCACCGCCAGCCCGATCCGGTAACGGTTCTTCCGCGCCAGCGGCAGCCGCTCCAGCGCCCCGCTCGGACAGCTCTGCGTGCACTGGTGGCACGTTTCCAGGCAGTACCGGCCCGTGTACAGCTCGGCCGGATAGCGGATGACCGGCGTCAGGAAGCTGTCGGCCGGGCCGGCCGTGTCGCGGGTGATGATCTCCGACGGACAGGCCCGCACGCAGTTTCCGCATCGGATGCACATGGCTTTGAAGGCGGCTTCCTCTCGCGCCCCCGGGGGCCGAAGCGGCGGATGGCCGCCGCGGAGCAACTTGGGCACCGCCAGCATCCACGCCGCGCCCGCCCCGGTGCACAGCACGGTCCGCCGGGCCAGCGGGACGAGCGTCTTGTGTCGCGTCGAGGCGGCGGCCTTGCGACGACGCACCAGTCGGCCCAGATCGCCCAGGATATCTTGCACCCCCCCCAGCGGGCACAGCCGACCACACCACAGGAACGGCACGAGGAAGCTGATCAGCAGGACGGCGGCAAGCACGGCGGCGGGGATGAGGCTGACGGCGGTGACGGGCTCCCGGGTCGCGCCGACGGCCGCGCCGAAGATCGACAGCGGATCCAGCCAGATGAATAGCGGGCAGCCCAGAGCGGCAGCCCCCAGCGACGCCAGGGCCAGCCCCTGCCCGATCCGGGGCACCTTGGCGATAGGCGGCCTCGGCCCGGGCCGCAGCGTGCCGCACAGGTCCGTCAGCAGCCCCACGGGACACGCGAATCGGCAGAAGACCCGCCGGACAAACACGGCGGCGAGAAGGACCGGCAGGCACAGCGCAGTGACCAGGCCGAACGATCGCAGTGCGACCGCCGAGCATAGTGACCAGTGCGGGCTGGCTGCGGCCATGGCGTAAACCCGCCAGAGCATCGGCGCGGCAACCAGCACCGTGCCGAGCGCTGCGGCAAGCACCAGGCGAAGGACGAACCGCGCTGTCAACCGTGTCTTGCGGGCGTCCATGGCACCTCAGTCGTCCGCGCCCGGCCAGCGGACGAAGGCCTCGATGCCGTGATACTCAGGCAGCCCGAGCTTGTCGTAGGCCGCCGCCGTCGAGCGGTTGCGCTCCTCGGCACGCTGCCAGAACTCCCGGCTGTCGTACGGCCCGGGGAACATGGCCCGGTCCTTCTGGCTCTCGTGCCGGAATATCGCGTGGCGCTTGTGGTGGAGTTCGTCGGGGCTGATCGGCACGGCCATGTCGATCTGGTCCGGCGCCCACTCCTGCCAGGCCCCGCGATAGAGCCAGACGGCCGGCATGTGCCCGATGGCCCCCTCGTATTCCCGCAGCGCCGCCAGGACGGCCTGGAGGCACATGCGGTGCGTGCCGTGCGGGTCCGACAGGTCGCCCGCGGCGAAGACCATGTCCGGGCCGACCTGGCGGAGGATGTCCAGGGAACCGGCGACGTCCTTCTTGGAGATCGGCAGCTTCCGCACCTCGCCGGTCTGGTAGAAGGGCAGGTTGAGGAAGTGGCAGTTTGCCGCCGGCACGCCGCAGAACCCGGCGGCGGAGACGGCCTCGATCTTCCGGATGAGCGTCTTGATGGCCTGGACCTCGTCGGAGTCGACCTGCCCGGGCTTCTTGGCTCGCAGGAACTGCTTGATGCGTGCGATGTCCGCCGCGGGAAGGGAGAAGATCGCGTTGAACTGCTCGACGAACTCCGCCTGCCGAAGCGCCGCGTGATCGAACACCGCGATGTTCCCGCTGGTCTGGTAGGCCACGTGCACGTCGTGACCGTGCTCCACCAGGCGCCTGAGCGTGGCGCCCATGCTGATCACGTCGTCGTCGGGGTGCGGGCTGAAGATCAGGACCTTCCTGCCGGGCTCCTTCCCGCCCGGCCAGCCCGTAATCGTGTTCATCAGCCGCTTGAACACCTCGAGATTGACGTCATACGCCCCGCCGCGAGCCATCAGAAGATCTTGCAGGTGGTTC
>Ga0180432_10003212_pt1 | contig 23676 bp, 20 predicted proteins | sample SS_ome_10_FD_132414 | JGI IMG/M metagenome (GOLD analysis project Ga0180432, IMG submission 132414) | Hypersaline lake sediment archaeal communities from the Salton Sea, California, USA - SS_1_MS_2 metaG | ecosystem: Environmental > Aquatic > Non-marine Saline and Alkaline > Hypersaline >... | reverse complement strand
TCTTCAGCAGCGCAGGCGGCGGACACGACATGATCTGCTACCGCGTCCATAACAACAGCCTCTACATCGCCGACCCCAACTATCCGGGCAACACCGAGCGCAGGATCGAGTTCGTCAACGGCAGGTTCAAGCCCTACCACTCCGGTGCGAACGCCGCCGAGATCGCTGCCGGCAACGGCAAGGCCTACGAGACCATTGAGTACTGCGCCAAGTCGGCCACTATCAACTGGAACACGATCGCTACGCGTTGGAGCGAGTTCAAGGCGGGCACGATAGGAAACGACCGCTTCCCCCAGTACCAGGTCGTCATCAGACACGACGACGGGAAGGAAGAGGCGCTCGTCGACGGATATGAGAGCGAGCAGAAGAAGATCAGAATCACAGTCAATGGAAACTTCCCAATCGGCATCGCCGTATACCGGAACGGAATCAGGATCAACGAGGACGCCAATGGCAAGTATGAGCTTGAGGATGGCAACAACCTCATCGGCATCGCAGTGTGGGGTGACGCGAACAACAATCCACAAGACCGGCACTGGGGATACGTCGACTTCCAGTATTTCAACATCCAGTACGGCGAATCCGACTGCCATGGATATGTGCTTGACTCCGTAGTGCAGACGGAGTTCGCCGCCTATGAGAGCGATGCGTTCAGGCGCAGCAACGGTTTCGATGCCACAGGCGAAGGGACGTACAGTGGCTCGGGACAATTCGTTGTCGGCACACTAGAAGGCGACGTCATAGCAGACTTCGCGGTCTCAGGCTCATGGGTATTCCCGGACTGCATAAGGCCGGGCGAGACGGCTGAGTTCCAACTGAACTGTTCCACCAACATGTCACTGAGCCGACCAATCGAGTGGGGCAACGTCGGCAATAGCCTGTACGCGGATTGTCAGGGATATGAGCTGGGGCGCATCAACCATGAGGCCAGCAGCGCCAACCCGACATTGACCGACTCGGTGACTACCGAATGGCCGTTTGCCTACGAAGGGTCTCCGGGCAACTACTACGAGGTCACGGTCCGCTGCGGCACAGACGTGGGCTCGGCAACATATGTCTACACCTACGTCTGGCAGGACTAGTGCAGGCACAACCCCACACGACAGCAAAGAAGGGCGCCTCTTGATGGGCACCCTTCTCCGGCATTCCACGTGTTCGCTCGACTCACCTTCGCACCGAGGAGGTGTGAGCAAGACTAGCGGTGGCGGGGACCACGCACGAGCTGGTCGATAATGCAGTAGCTGGAGAACGCAAGCACACAGACGATTCCTACGGTCTCCGCTACAAGGATACCGGTGTTCGGTTCACAGATGACGAACTCGCCGTACTTCCAGATGCAGCCAAAATGGAACAGCAGGAACAGCGCCATCCCCAACGACACCGCTGCCAGTAGGTACGTCTGCACTCTCATGTTTCTCTCGTCTCGTCCAATTCGAGAACCCGTCTCTTCGAGTCGAGTTTCCCTTGACGAGAGATAGTGTGCCTTCGAGCGAGGGACCAGACAATAAACGCAGGTACCGACCGTGAGGCGAAGAACGTCATGGCTATACGATGGGAGCACAGTACCCCCATGAGGGAGTCAGTCCGCTACCTCAACGGCGTGACGATGGTCATGAGTCGGAGCGAGAGGGTGTCGCATGCGACCGGAGAGGACTTGAGGGGCAAAGTCAACGATGCAAGTCGCGTGTTCGTCCGCCTCTGGCCTCTACACCCTCAGTGCTAGTGCACACTGAGCGGGCTGATTGATTCAAGAGGGTGAACGTCGCCACAGCGACGCGCAAGGCCACCGAAATTCGGCGGTTTCGATAATACCCGTGACGTTCGTGCTACTTTCCTATTGACAACGTACTGGAGCGCCTCTAGAATTGGGAATAGCTTGGGGCTCGACCCCCTGGCGCGGGAAGCCCGCGATCTCCAAGGCCTGGCGCGAGGTTCTAGAGTGGGGCTTCCCTTTCGTTTATCCGGGGTGCGTTCGCGAGTACCTAGCCAAACTTGCCCGCTATGTAGTTCGCGGTTTCTTCCTTCTCAGGACGCTCAAACATCTGCTTCGTATCGCCGTATTCGACGAGTTCCCCGAGGTAGATGAACGCAGTGTAATCCGACACGCGCAGTGCCTGCTGCATGTTGTGCGTGACAACCACCACGGTGTATTCACCCTTCATTCGGGCGATACTCTCCTCCAGTTTCGACGTCGACAACGGATCAAGCGACGCTGCAGGCTCATCCATCAGGATAACCTGGGGGTTCATTGCAATCGTTCTTGCCATGCAGAGACGCTGTTGCTGGCCCAGTGACAGCTCCATCGCACTGGACTTCAGCCTGTCCTTCACTTCATCCCACAGCGCGGCATGTTTGAGGCTCGTCTCAACCACTTCATCGTGGTCCACCTTCATCTTGGAGGCTCGTATGCCGTAGAGCACGTTCTCCCGTATCGACTTAGGGAACGGATTCGGCCTCTGGAAGACCATCCCCACCCGACGTCTCAAGGCAACAGGATCCACCCCCATGATATCTTCGTTGTCGATGAGGATCCTTCCGGATGTGGTGCACCCCGGCGTCAGTTCGGCCAGCCGGTTGAGTGTCCTAATGAGCGTGGTCTTCCCGCAGCCAGAAGGACCGATAAGCGCGGTGGGCTGCCCAGCTGCCACATGCAGACTGACGCCCTTCACCACCTCATTCGAGCCGTAGGCAACCCTGAGGTTCTCAATGTCTATTCTCGAAGGCATATTACCTCTCCTTATGCAGTAGCCAATAGCCACGTCGGCTTTCATCCCGGCCGATTCATCGTGACCGATACCGGTAGGCGAAATGGTGTCTGAGTGCCAGAGCCGCAGCGCTCAGGCCCATTGTCAGGCCCAGCAGCAAGACACCTGCAGAGAACTGGTAGGGCCTTATCGCATCCTCAATCGCATGCGTTCCCCACCTCGCCTCGAAGATGAACTGCGACAGCGATGTGACCTCGTTCAGCGGATTGACGCCGTACTGGCCCATCCGCGCGATGAACACGATGACCGCAACACTTCCCGCCGCCTCGGCGCAACCGAGAAGGACGGCCGTGACAATGTTCGGAGCGGACCACGGTAGAATGATACGGGTCAACGTGTGACCTTCGGTGGCCCCGAGCGCCAGTGAACCTTCGCGAAGGTCGTGCGGCAGAGACCGGCATCCCTCTTCGGTCGACCTTGCAACAACCGGAATGACAAGCAGCGCAAGAAGCAGGGCCGCGGTGACGTACGAGCCATGCCCGACGTGCCTCCCACCGAGAGGGTCATAGTAGAACCCGCACAGCAAGTCACTCAGAGGCGTCCCGGCTGCGAAACTCACGATGCTGACAGCGGTCACGCCGAGGATGAAGACCGACATCGCTCTGAGTATGTTCACCGAGTATCTCACCACGGTGGCGAACCAACCATCCGAGTACTCGCCGAGTAGCACACCCACTCCAATGCCAGCAGGCAGAGCGAACAGCGACGTAAGGCCCATCAGCAGCAGTGTCCCCTGAACCTGATGCCACATCCCTACCTGTCGTATGGAATGGGATTCCCATACCGGCCATCCCTTCTCATACACCATCTCATCCCACTGAAGGAACTGGTAGGGCGTAGTAATGATCTCCCAGCTAAGGTTCGGAAGCCCCTTCACGAGGAGATAGCCTATGAGCCCTGCGTAGACCCCGAGGGTCAGAATCGCAGGCACAAGCAGAATCGGGTAGCGTGAGTAGTCCAGCGCGGATGGTGTCGCTCCCATGTACTGATAGATGGAAACACACGCCGCACCTACGCAAAGTGCCATTCCCACCATTGACGTCGCCAGTGACCGGTGCATAATCATGTCAAGATGAAGACCCCATATGGCCTCCGGGGCTGCGCGAAGAGCCACGCCCGCCACACCGCATGCGATCGCCACAACAAGCAAGGAGCCGATGCCGGACCGACCGGCGATGTGCGCCCTCCATGCGAGAGCGGCCAGCACCCCCGCAAGCAGAGGAAGTGTGCCAAGGGCAAGGAACTCCGCCTGATTGAACAACAGCGTGAGAACACAGGCACCGATGCCAGCCGAAGAGAGCACGAACGCAAGAGCCGCGACGTCCTGAACTCCTGCTGACCCAACGTTAGTTCGACCCGGCCCCGTCACGATGAGTACCTCTGTTTCAGTTTTCTCTGCAGATAGCCCGCCAGAGCCAGCACCAGCACTGCCAGAGCGAAGACAAGAAGACCTGTGAAGTATCCGGTACTTCGCATGAACCCGAGTGATGGACGTGGACTGAATGCCGACAGCAGACCCGCCCCAACGCTGGTGAGCGAGGCAGTAGGCTCGAAGATGTCCAGTAGAGGACTGGGCAGCCCTGAAGCGTATCCCACCGTCATTGCCACGATTATGAGGTCGCCCATCACCTTCAGGACACCGAGAGCCACGGCACCGGTGATGCCGGACAGCGCACTCGGTAGCACAACATGTTGAAGCGTGTGCCAGCGTGTCGCCCCGAGCGCCAGTGACGCCTCACGAGCTTCACGTGAGACGCCGCGAATCGCGTCGTCCATTATCGGCGCCATGAAGGGAAGCACCAGCAGTGCAAGCATCATGCCCGCAAGCAACGTGCTCATTTCTCGCGGAAGCATGTTGTTGGACCACCAGGTCATTCCCGCCGGCGGCAATTCGGACGCGGCTATGCCCCATGCGCAGAACTTTGGCTGCATGAAACTCCGCGCTACCACGATCGCCAAAAGGGCATACACGATCGGGGGGATGCCCGAGAGCACCCCGAGTAGCCAACGAACGCTCCTGCTCAGCACGCCAAGCGGAAACTCCGACGACAGGAGTGCAAGCGTAAGCGCGATCGGCGCGGAAAGGACGATTGCCACCAGCACGCTCAGCACGGTTCCCCACAGCGCGGGCAGCATGCCAAAGACGTACGCCCCGGTGTCGTATGCGCTATGGTACTCAGCGGAGAACAGGTGCGATAGTCCCAATTTCTGGATGACGACCGCGCTCTCGGCCGCAAGGTTGCCAACGATGAACGCAAAGGCCATCACCGGTATGAGGGCCAGCACTATGCTTACCCCTCGTGGCCACGAACGCAATGTAGCCTTAAGCCAGAGTGAGGTACGTGATTCCAATGTAGACTCCTATGAAGATGTGATGCCAGGCCGCTCAAGTGGAAGGTATCCTGCCTGAGCTATGGCGGCCTGGCCTTCCGCAGAGAGCGCCCACTCAACCAGGCTCCCCGCGGCTCCGGAGACCTCCGAGCCGTACAGGACAGTCAGGTCTCGGACAAAAGGGTACTCGCGAGAGTACACGAACTCAGGATTCCTCAACGGGTCCATACCGTCAATCGCCACGACGCGCACAGGAATTCTGGTGACAGCAGCTTGAGTCACACACCTGGACGCGAACCCCAGTTTGAACATGAAGTCGCCCGAGCGCCGGATGTAGGGAGGGTCCACCTTGTACTCTTTGGAGAGCACCTCGGCCTCAGTGACCATCGTCTCGGCCGTGAAGTGATCCACAGCTTCGAGTATGGCCACTTCGTTCAGCCCCATCACGTCATAGAGAACGGTCTGGGTGTCATACTTCCCGGAGGGGAAGAAGAAAACGTTGAAGACAACCTTGACGTCATCCCGCCATCCCCCGCTCGGTGTGGACGACTGATAGGTGCCGGTCCAAATCTGTCTCTGGCCGGGCTCAACCACCCAGAACTCATACGCCGACTTCAGTTCATCAAGCGTAAGGTGCTGAAGCCCGTCGCTCTTTCGAAGGGGCCTGGCACCCATCCTCGCCGTGCCCCCGTAGTAGGTATTCTCATCGATAACCACACACACAGCATCGTGACCGACAACGGTATGTGAAATGCCCTCTTTCTCCGCCGAACTCAACTCTCTGCCCGAAAAAGCCAGTGTGCAACGCCCGTTCGAGAGTTCTCCCACAGCATCAGTCGACGGCTCTACTATGACCTCCACACCGAGTGTCGGTCCAACCTCTCTGCGAAAGAGGTCCATGAGCGGTAGCAGGTCGTATGGACCGCGTAGAATGACGCTCGAGGCCTCGGCCGACTCGGGATAGCATCCTGTTGTCGTCCCGAGCACCACAGCAAGCAGGACAACTCCAATGCCTGCTGCACACACACTGCCCTTCATCCAAGAAGAGATGTGCATGATTGAGTGTCGATGGACCATCATCCTTGGGCGAATCCTACTGACCACCCTTGTTCTTCCGTAGGACGAGCAGTACGACCGCAGCCACAACCGCGGCCCCGCCGATGCCTGCCACGTAGACCCATGGGAGCGTCACGCCCGATTCCGTCGACTCGCCTGTCGAAGCGGGAGGAGTCTGAGTATCAGCTGGCGCGGGAGCTTCGGAAGCACCTTCCTCCTCCTCATCTTGAGACGCAGGCGGCGTGCCGGTCTGTCCAGCTTCAGCGCCCTCAACGGGTGCTTCCTCTGTCTTCTCCTTGCAGTTGTTGTCCTCATTGCCTTCAGACACTGCGGAATCCGCATCCGCGCACGCTTCAACGGTAACCGTGGCGCCGGAGAAGTCGAACGGGCCAGCCGTCTGGCTGTCTGTCGCTCCAGCTGCCACAGCGCTCATATCGACAGATTCCAGAAGCGTGTTGTTCGCATACAGTGCCACCTTCGATGCCGCCGCATCCGCGCCGCCCTGGTTCTTGACCGTGTAGTTGACTGTGAAGCTCAAGCCATCCTGCGCCCAGTTCACCGCAAGCGCGCTGACGACAAGGTCGGGGTCGCTGCCTCCTGCGGTGCCACCACCCGCGCCCACCGTCACGCTACACGCAATCGCCTCGTCGAGAACGTCCGTCTGGTCAAGCGCTGCGACGCCCGGCTTGACCATCGCTATCTCCGTTTGACCATCGGCGAGAGCCGTGAAAGTGGCGGTGAAGAATACGCCGGAACCCGTCACTCCTTGGGTGAAGGGCATGTAGAGCACACTGATATTGCCCACTGTCCCGGCGTCGTTGTCGATGACGGCCGGAATCCCGAACCACATCACCTGTTGCCCCGCAGGCAGGTTGTCAGCAAAGAAAGAACCTTGCTCAACTGAGTCGCACCGCACAACTGCCGGATCAAAGGCCAATCCACCTTGTACACCACTGGCCTCGTCAGCAGTATCTACGACGATTTCAACTGTGAAAGTGTCACCGGCTGCAACCTCGATGGTCTCGGGTGACACCGTCATGGTCGCTCCCGGATCGGCGCTCACAATCCCACCGAAGCCAACCGATGCCAGGCAAAGGCTGGCGGCGGCAAGTACGCGCCATCTACGCGAAGACCGGGAAAAACATTGGAAAGTAGTCAATTCTTGTTCCTCCTTGTGTTCTTATGCACGAATCTCACTGGTCATTCTGGTGTGCGCTGCCCGGCTCCGCCGGCGGCAGCGCGAGAAATTCTGGTGGGTACGGGTAGGAGACCCGAAGCGGCCGTCGCTGCTTCGTCCGTGCGTAGAGCACAACCGCAACGCCGGCAAAGACCTCAACCACGAGCACCGTCGCAATTTGACTCCACGGGATATGCGGTTCGCCTGGCATGACGACCGCGAACACGCTGAAGTGCGAGACCCAAGCAGTCACCAGGTGCTCATCCGGAGTCGCAACGGAAGGAAGCTGTATCCAACAGCCCCTGTCGGGGTTGTAGTACGCCACACATAGCCCCTCAGGGTCCGCACCGGCTGGCAACAGCGACGGGTCATACTCGAGCGTCAGCGCGACCGGGCGCGAGAACCGCGTGCCATCCGGACCAATCTTGACCATACCGCCAACCAGGCGACAGTCGCTCTCGCCGACAACCTTCAAGGCCGGCAGAATCGACTGGCCGAACGGGTGATAGTACCGGGGCAACCCGAGGATCACGCTCTGTGAAGGTGACAGTACCGGCATCTCCAATGGAGTCGCCTCAAGTTCGAGGGCGAGGTAGCCTGTGCGGTCTCGAATCAGCGTGCCGGCGGTGGCCGACAGTTGACGAACACCTTCAAGCCTCGTACAAACGAAGTCCTCTGTGAACATCCCTCGCATGTCTACAACCCTGTCCAGCTCGACGGTCGGGGAAATGCGCTTGTTGATTGCCGCTATCGGCGTGGCACTGACCACGTTTGACGACACGGATTCAAAGTCATTCGAGAAAGCGACCACCCGGTAGTAGTACGTGGCGTCAGGATCGACGTCGATGTCCCCAAACCGGGTCACGTCCGGGCCCACTGAGAAGCTGGCCACCTCACTCCCGAAGTTCGGGTCGGCAGCACGCTCAATCCTGAACCCCTGCTCGTTGGCAACCAGGTCTTGCCACGTCAGATTGATCTGCTCCGGAGAGGCTACTTCGGCCTTGAGATCCGATGGAGACTGCAGCAACGTGACCACAATGACGTTGGAGGCCTCGGAGTCGCCCTTGACGTTTCTCGCGAACACGCGATAGTAGTAGGTCTTACCGAGCTCAGTCGCCGTATCCTCGTACTTGAAGTCATTGGCACGGACCATGAAGCGCCGCTGGTTCTCGTTGAAGTCCTCACTGGTGGAACGTTCGATTCTGAACTCACTCTCGTTCGACGCATTGTCCTCCCACTGGAGAAGCACCTTTCGTCCATCCAACTGCATCACCTCAAGCCGTGTTGGAGGGTTCGGCGGCACAAGCCTCTCGATAGTGGTAGGGGTCTTGAGGCTGATGGTGTCGGTGGGAGGTGAATCACCATTGGTGTTGTACGCCAGGACCCGGTAGTACAGAAGGCGCCCGGCCGGCGTATCGTTGTCGGTGAAAGCCTTCTGATTCTTGTCGATCTTGAAGGTCTTCGTCAGGTCATCATCGTCCGGGAACGTGGCATTTGTGGACCGCTCTACGCGAAACCCCTCTTCGTTATCAGACTTGTCGTTCCACTTCAGGTCGACCTTTCCATTCGCGTCGCACGTACCAGACAGACCGGTGGGGGCGTCCGGCAGACCGGGCCACGTCGTACTCATGCAGTTGTTGCCTTCGTTGGACTCAGCGATCTCACCCTGACCATCAGCGCATGCCTGAAGCTCAACCGTGTCGGTAAGCAGGTTCAGGGTCCCCGACGAACCGCGGTACGTCTCAGTCGGGTCGAGTGCGGGACACATGACCGTTTCCTGCGTCGTTCCATCGACCTTGATCGCGACCCCACAGCCCGGGGAAGAGCTGCCACCTTCGTTCTTCAGCGTGAAGTTCACCCGATAGGAGGAACCCTGCGTAACCCAGGTGCAATCGAGGTCTGTGATGGTCAGGTCAGGATTCGAACACGCCTCTCCGACCCTCAGTTCGCCACCGGTGAGAGTGGTATCGAGTGGCTCCGGTACATTGCCGATGCCCGCAACAGACCCACCCGCGAATCCCAGTGACGACGTACCCACGCCCACCGCCTGGAATTCAAGGGTGGCGAAAAGCCCCGAGCCTTCGGCTCCAGTGGCGGTCGGTATGCACGCGGCAGAGAAGTTCCCGATGGTGCCGGCCTCGTTGTCCCAGCTATCCGTCGTGCCAAACCACATCACAGTCGCACCCGCAGGTTTGTTCTCCTCATAGAACGTGCCCGGAGTGATGCCCGTACAGTGCACTACGTCCGGGTCATAGGTGAACGAGCACTGTGCTCCAGAAGACTCACCACCCGTCACCATGAATATGTCCACGGAGAATGTGTCTCCGACACCTGTAACCGACTGGCACAAGGGAACCGATAGTGATGCCCCTGCTCCGGAGTCCCCGACCGTCTGCAACGACACGACCCGGCTATTGTTGCCTTCGTCCGTCTCGTGAACCGCATCGTCAGCGTCCACAGCCACCACGATCGAGTAATGACTCGAAGTCGCAGCGAAGGGCCCTGCCGTGAACGAACGCGATTCAAGCGTATCCAGCGAATCGACGGTATCGATGCTCCGTTTCTCTCCGTCAACCCGCGCAGTACATGCGAAGCCGTTCGCCGGAGCAGACCCATCGTTCGCCACTGTGTACGACACAAGGAAGGATTCGCCTTCCACAACCCACGAGGCCGAGAGCTCACTCACGCGCAGGTCCGCGTACGGAGTCTCCAGGGCCCTTTCCACCGAGATGCGGGACGTGACACCCACATCGGTGTGGGATTGCCCGCCGGCGTCGACCACCTCTAAGTCATTGACCGCGACGGTTGCCACGCCCTCCTCTAATGCGGTGAAGGTGTAGCAACACAACACGCCCTCACCTGAGGGTGGATCGGACGGTTGCCCTACGATGATGACACCCATGTCCGCTACGCGGCCTGCATCGTTGTCGATTTCGCAGGACCCGTCCATGGGAACCGTCACCGTCTGGTAACCATCGAAGAAATCACCCCTACTCACCGACTCACAGCGCAGAACGTCAGAGTCGAAGCTGACCGCCCATTTCGCAGCCGCGATCGGACATCCGGACTGGAGTCTCACCTGCACTTCTACGGTGCTCCCAACGTCGCACGTCAACATGGCAGGAGAACACGAGACATCAACAGAGCAATCGGCGAGAACCGTGCCGCCTGCCACAATAGACGTCGCGGGCTGCAGCTGACTCAGCAGAAGCCCCGCGAGAGCACTAACTCTCACAACTCTGCCTACCAGGGGGTTCGTCATGACTATTGACTTCAAGGTGTCTGTCTCTGTACCTCAGTATCTGTTGGGTGTACAGCTAGGCAGTCGCGCGACGCCTCCGCGACACAAGAATCAGGAGCATCGCGACCAGCACCACCAGAAGCACGATGCCGCCGACGATGAACCAGCGCATGGTCAGGATCTGACCACCGGCCTCACCGGGCACGTACTCAAAGGAGATGCTCTTCACATCCAGGACAACTCCCTCCTCGTCGATGAACTGGGACTCCACCCGGTAGTTGCCGGCGGGTATCGAGCCGGAAACAGAGAGGGGTTGTTCAAACGCGAACCCGAACGTGGGTACGATTGATGAATCGGTCACACCGCTGCTGGCAGTAGCCAGCTCGGTGCCGTTTTCGCTGAAGAGAGTCAGCACGTTCTGGCCCTTGAAATGGTGATTCCCTGTGTTCACGCCCACAGTCGTCACCAGGAAAGGGTCGCCCCCCGACAGAGGTTGGTCGACAGTCAACTCGGCAATCCCTCCGGTCATCTGCAGCGTATCGGGCGTGCTCACAGTGAGAAGGACAGGAACGTCCAGCGACGGAAGGAATCCAACCCCCTGCCCGCCGATCTGCGGGGAATACACGTACAGGATGGCGTAGCGCGTGCCTTCTCCAGGTCGAGAGGGAACATCGAAGTAAGCGGTCACCTCCTGGGAGGCCCCGGGGGCAAGCAGGAACGAGGTGTTGTCTATCTTGGTAACGTACTCGCGTCCCGAGTACGGACTGGTATCGTCTTCAGCCGGAAGCGCCTGGAAGGCGCCATCGAGAGCCTGACCGAAACCCCTGGGTTCGACAAACACGTCGATGGGAACATCTCCCTCGTTCACGACAAGAAAGGTGTGCTTGTAGCCGCGTCCAGGCTCGACGGACGACTCGACCAGAGCGCCCTTCACGGTCAAAGTCGGGTCTGCGAGAACGGGACTCGCAGCGAGTGTGCCGCACAAGACCGCCGCGACAACCATCGTCTGCAGGACTCTTCTCAGTCTCTTCATGTAGCTATCCCTCTCCTGAGTGCTTCCAGCGTGCCGCGCGAAGTCCGGGGGCGGCATGGTGCCGCCCCCGGAACAAGGTCAGGTACTAGACGTTGACGGAGGCGTTGAAGGAGACAACGATGTGGTACACGCTGCCATCCACAAGCACGCCGTCGGCCCATTCGACAACCTGGTTGAAGTCAATCATGAAGTCTTCGCCAAGGTTGCCGTTCTGGCCGCTGGTGTCGCCTTCTGCAATCTTGCCGGGGCCGGCCAGCTCAACGCTGGTGCCCTCGGAGACGCACTCGACGATCATGGGATTGATGAGCTGCTGGGTTCCATAGGAGAATCCGTCCCACTTGGTCATGTGACCGGCGGTGATGAGATCCTCGTCGCTCACGTCACACTGCCAGGAGGTGTTGGACTTGATGTTGAGGATGCCGCTGTAGGTGTTGTCACCGACGTGCAGCAGCCAGTCGATCTCATCCGGAGGGCAGGTGATGGTAATCTCAGGGGCGATGTTGGCGTACAGCTCGGTGTAGCAGCCGTCGCCGTAGATGGACATCGCGTTCTCAAGGCAGTTGTTGGACTCGTTGCTCTCAGCAACATCGCCATCGCGGTCGGCGCAGATGTTGATGACGTCGCCATCACCAGTCATCGTGAACGGACCAACGGTCACGGTCTCGCTGGCGCCCACTGCGAGCGCGGAGCAGGCCGGAGTCTCAACTTCGGTGCCGTCAACGTTGACGGACGTCGTGCTGGCAGCGGCAGCGACATCACCCTGGTTGGTGACGGTGTAGGTGATGGTGTAGCTGTAGCCAACGATGTCCCATTCCTCGTACTTGTCGGAGACAACGAGGTCCGGCTGTCCGCCAAAGGTGTTGCACATCTCCTTAACGCGGTCAGACTTCTGGTTAGGAACCTCGTCGTAGTAGTCGGAGATAACGCAGATGTCGTCGGACTCGCCGCTGATGGCGAACGGACCAACTGTGAAGTCGATCTCGGTGCCGGAAGGAAGGGCAGGGCAAGGCTCGACAAGAACCTCAACACCATCAATCGTGATTCCGGTGTTGGAAGCACCCGCGTTGCCGCTGCCATAGTTGCCAATGGTGTAGTGGATGAAGTAGGTGGAACCAACGACATCCCAGGTCTCGGACTTGGCAAGGACCTCAACGGTGGGCTTGGGACCACCGGTGACAGTTACCGTGTCGTTCTCAACGACGACGGAGGTCATCGGGCTTCCGGACACGTCGGACACCTGAGCGCCGACCACATCCAGGGCAGCCACGCCACCCGCAACACCTTCCATGTGGTAGGTGATGAACGTGCCGGTGCCGGTGGGCCCTCCGGTGCCGCCAACAAGCGCGACAGCGACATTGGAGACCGTGCCGGCGGCGTTGTCGATGACCAGGGTGGGCATGGTGTGGCCGAACCACATGGCGGTAGCGCCATTGGCAGAAGCCCAGTTGGAGTAGAAGTCACCGACGGTGATGCCGGTGCACTCTACGTAGGCCGGGTCGAAGGAGAAGGCAGCCTGTGCGCCACGGGTCTCGTCTGCAGCGTCGATGGACACCACGACGTCGAAGGGGGTGCCGGCAGCGATGGTGCCGGGGCCGGTGGCGGTCAGTTTGGCCTGGTAAGTCCGCCAGACGTTGGACAGGGAGTTGTTGGTCTCGTCGCCTTCGGCAACTGCATCGGCGATGTCGGCGGTCACAACCACCGTGTCGTCAGGAGCGTCGAAGGTGAACGGGCCGACCGTGAAGGTCTGGCTGGCGCCACCGGCGAGGCCGGCGACTGCCTGGATGGTGGACTGGCCACCGTCGGCGGTGACTTCGCAGTCGAACGCACCGGCAGCACCGTTGCCCTGGTTCTCAACAGTGAACTCAACCATGTAGTCGCCACCGGGGGCGGCAACCCAGGACTCGGACTTGCTGGAGATGACGAGATCAGGCAGGTCGACGCCGACCGTGCCGTCGTAGATCTCGATGGGAAGAGGGGAAGCGCCAGAGGCAACGGAGCCGTCAGTGATGGTGATAGGGGAGACGCCGGAGCCGATGGCTGCGAACTCGAGGGTAACCAGCGTGCCGCTGGCAGGGCCGGCAAGATCGCCGCCGATGACGGAGACGGCCATGTTGCTGACCAATCCGCCGGAGGCGGTCGGAGGGAAGCCGAACCACATCACGGAGCCCGTGGCGCCAGCGTAGGCAGTACCCTGGGTCGCGCCGACGAAACTGAGAACAGTCTCGTCGTAGGCAACCTTCATCTGGGCGCCGGTAGAAGTAACGGTGTCGGTAATCGCAACTTCAACGTCAACCATGACGGTGTCGCCGGTGCTGACGGCCTGGGAATCAGGCACGACAGTCAGAGAAGCACCGTCGGTTGCGGGGTCGCCGCGATCAGCGAAGACCGCACCAGGCGTGAGGACGGAGCAGAGCATGGCGACAGCCATAAAGGCTCCACCCAGCCTCCTGAACCTCTTAATTCCTTTCACTTTGTCTGTTCCTCCAAAAATATCAGTGAGTTGGATGGCGGGGCTTGTTGGAGCCTAACTCCAGGTCTCGTTCCAGTGGGCGCCGACGATCAGAATGTCGAACAGGTCGACGGTGCCATCGGCGTTCAGGTCAGCATCGATGCTGCCGGGCGCGCCGGCCCAGGCCCACTGTCCACCAACGGCCAGGATGTCGAACAGGTCGCAGACGCCATCGCCGTTCAAATCCCAATAGGGAGCCACGGCGGCCGCCGCCACGAAGCCTTCATCCTCAACAATCGCTGCGCCAGCGGGGCTGAGCAACCAGTTGAGGTAGTCAAACACGTACACCTTGTAGGTCGGGTCAACGGTAGGAAGCTGGGTGTACATGTAGAGGTTGCGGGCGTAGGGGTAGGAACCATCGTTGACAGTGGCCTTGCTGGGCATGACCGGGCCGGAACCGTCGTCAACAGGTATGGCCACCGCCAAGGGGTCATCATCGATGAAACCGAGGCCAACGTAGCCAATGTGATCGGGGTTGGCAGCGATTGCCGGAGGGAAGTCGGAATTGGCGCCGAAGCGGGTCGTGTCGATCACCAGCTCTTCGGCGGCCTCAGAGACGCCGATGAAATCGAGGAACGTCGCGCGGGTACCTGAGCCAACGATCCTGGCACGGGGCTCGATAGGGGTGGAGCCGGCACCGCCGGTCCAGCCACTGAGGTCCTCCCAGTACTCGTCGCCATCACCACTGGTGTCGCCGTAGATCTCGGCCAGTTCGGCGGTGGTGATGAAGGAGAGGTTCGCGGCCTTCGCGCTGTTGACCAGGACACTGACCGCGTCCTGTGCGACTACCCACTCGGTGCAGGTCGAGCCGGGGCCCTTCTTGCTGGAGCACATGCCGATGTCGCACGCGTCAGCATTGACCTGGGCCCAACCGTGGGAAGAGCCACCACCGGCAACGGTGATGTCGTAACCGGAGTAAGCGGCCTCGAAGGGAGCCTCGCTGGCATCAGCGATGGGGTAGACAGTCGTGGAGCCCTGTATGTCAATGACATTGGCGCCGGAGGCGACTGTAGGAACGAGCAGAGCAGACAGAACTGCAACTGCAATGAGCGCATTGCGCAGAGTCTTCATTCTCTTGGAATCCTCCTTAGATTTGTATGAAAGCGGAATACCGGGTAGAACAGGTGAGGTGTCTGAGTTGCTGTGTGCCCCGGGACTCAACCACGTCGCTCGCGAGACCCGGGCGCTGCGTCACTGGCATCACCTCCTTATTCCAAACTTGTCCCCCGGCCCTTGACGCACAGCTCCGCCATACATACAAAAGCCCGGGGCTCGACCCCCTCATGCGGGAAGGCTGGGGAAATCGGCCTGGCGCGAGGGATTGATCAGGTCGGCCTTCACCACATGCGTGACTGCTATTTCATTTCCCACCACATCATCCCATCCCGTCGACTGAGTACGAGCGTACGAGTACGCTGGTCCCCCGACACGAGGACCATGGTAGTAGTGGAGGGTTAAGACGCAGTTAAGACGTCCATTGGAATCGGTTAAGACGGGGTAAGACCGCGGCGAAAAGAAGGCGCCCCCGAACCGTGTGGTCGGGGGCGCCCTAGATGACAGACTACCTCAGTTGTGAATCTACCCTCTCGAAACACCGGGCACTACCGGCAGCTTGTCTTTGCCCTTATCCCAGATGGTGCTCCAGATGCGCCTGTGCTCATTTACGTGCTCCAGAGGCAGTCCTGAGCGGGTCGACGAAATGCCGAGGTTGTATGCACAGCTCCTGGCTATCTCATACAGTTTCTCTTCCTGTTCCCTCTCGCCGGTCACGGTAAGCAGTGAACCAATCTTCGTTACCATCCATTCGCGCCCATCTTCGCTCGAGAATACCTTCGTGCTCAAGACCGATCCTCCCTTGACTGAGTACGGGCGGCACCCGCAAAGCCGAACACTAGTTGTCCAGAATGATGCTATAGCACGCGCGTTATGGCTCCGTTAAGGCGTCGTTAAAAGCACGTTATGGGAAGTCGAGTGGTCCCACCGAATGTGGGCAGGAAGCCGGCAACCAGTTCTCAGGAAGACTGTCGAGAAATCTGGATTAGTGCCATGCGAGGCAAGGTGGTACCACCCGCCGGGCAGCCAGTTGAACAGCAAGCTCGAAGGTGCCTACGACCCGGTCTTGCCGCCTCTGCCTTGGCCCGGCTGACTGAAAACTGTGTAGCCAACCGACCCGAGAATCGCAACGCTGCATGCGTAGGTGGTCATCAGAAGGCCGGTGTTGAGGTTCAACTGCAGAGGCTCCGCCAGGACCATGGTCAAGACGGCTCCCAACACAACTCCGCCAAAGCCAAGCCAGAGTGAACCTGCCTGGTGGAAGACTCGCCTTGCCAGCAAAATACCGATGCATGTTCCTGCAGGATAGCCGATGAGCAGACTCGAAAGAACGGCAACGATGCCACCAAAGCCGGTGGTCCTGCCTTCCATCGCTTTCGCAGCCACCAGTGCTGTCAGCGCGGCAATTCCTGCTCCTACAAGACCTATCCCAAGAGCGAGGATAGCCACCTTCACAACACTACTACGAGACGTTCGCATATCACTGTTCCCAACGAGAGCGTGCTCGTCTTTTCGGCCGCACTTCAACGCCCAATGACAACCCGCCAATAGGAAGCTAGGGCAGAAAGTCGATATCCCGTCGAGGCGCGGGCAGTGCGTCGAACACGATGCCCGCCTCCGCGAACAACTCGCGAAATGACTCTTCGGCGTACGTCCCATACGTGACGAAACGCGCGATACGTGCGTTCACCAGCATCTTCGCGCAGAGCACGCACGGGGAGTGCGTGCAGTAGATAGTGGCACCCGCGATGCTGACGCCGTGCAATGCCGCCTGAATCACCACGTTCTGCTCAGCGTGGATGGCCCGGCATATCTCGTGGCGTGTGCCGGACGGAATCCCTAGCTCGTCACGAAGGCAACCAAGCTCCAGGCAGTCCTTGAGTCCTGCAGCCGCGCCGTTGTATCCGGTCGTCAATATGTGCTTGTCGCGCACGGCGACAGCCCCAACATGGTGACGCAGACAGGTGGACCGCTCGGCCACAACCGAGGCTATCTTGAGGAAGTACTCGTCTATGTTGGGACGCGCTCCCTGTGTCACGGTAGATCCTCCATCGCGCGAGTCACTGAAGCCAACAGTTGTTCAAGAGAACCCTCGTTGATAATTGTTATGTCAGCAACGGCCATCGGGCCGCCCTTGTTGCTCTTCTCAATCTCGGCGCGGTCGCGACTCGCCAGTTCTTCAGCCGTCAGTGGCCTGTGGGGCCGCGCCGCGAGTCTCCGTGCACGCGTTGCAGGCGAGGAGACCACGGCGAGCAACGTGAACACGTTGCCGTAGCGCTCGTGAAGCACCAGGTACTCCTCCCATGAATAGAGCCCGTCAACCACTACGTTCCCCGCCTCCAATGCCGTGTCTATCTTGGGTAGGTTCAGTATCGCGTAGGCCGCCATACCGTGCTCGCGCCGCAACTCTTCCCGCACTTCACGCTCGTTGGCCTCATTCAGCGGCAAGCCTCGGCGTCTGATTTCCTCTTCGGTGATATCGCCGAACCTGACACGTGTGTAGCCAAGCGCCTCAACGGCTGCAGCAACCTCTGACTTGCCGGCTCCCGCCATTCCCACAATTGCGATTATGCGTTTTGTCATACTATCGCCAAGTCTCAAAGAGGGTGCGAGACAGTCTTTCCATTATATATGCGTTGGCCCGCAGAAGTAACCGCCGCCCGTAAGCGTCCACTGCTGTCGGTGGGGTACAATGTGCCGTGTTTGGAGACCACGCATGAACGACACGATACTTGCGGACTGGCAGCTACGGGCATTGCTGCAGTCACATCCACCACTGGTGGAAGCATTGCTCGATGCCGACATCCAGGTACAGCCGTGCGGCGTCGACCTGACCGTCCGCCAGGTCTCGACGTTCGCGCGCGCCGGCTCGGTCGATTTCGACAACTCCGGAAGGGTGATCCCTGACAGGCAGCCGTTGGAGTGGACCGACGGATGGATTCATCTTCCCGTTGGTTCCTACCATGTCATCTACAACGAGGTGGTGAACCTGCCGGCAGACATCATGGCCCTTGCGTATCCGCGGTCAACACTGCTCAGGTGCGGCGCAACCGTATACACGGCGGTATGGGACCCTGGCTATTCCGGACGGGCTGAGGCACTACTCGAAGTCCAGAACCCGCACGGGCTGCGATTATCGCGCGGTGCGAGAATCGTCCAGCTTGTGTTCACTCGTCTGCAACACCCGGTGGAATCAACCTACTCCGGCCGCTTCCGTGGAGAGAACACCCTGTAGCATCCCTCGCTACACCTGGGGAGAACGTATGTTGAAGTCGAATTGGCAACTCAAGCTCGGGATAACCCTGGTCGTCCTCTCAGCGGTCGTCTACTTCCTCCACTACGCCATCTTCCGCGACTTCCACCACATCATGATCTACCTCGTCGGCGACATCGCCTTCGTCTTCCTGGAAGTACTCATGGTCACGCTCATCATCCACGAGCTGCTGAACCGGCGTGAGAAGCGGCAGCGTCTTCAGAAACTGAACATGGTCATAGGGGCGTTCTTCAGTGAAGTGGGTTTTGAGTTGCTGCGGGTGCTCTCGGATTGGGACCCTCACCTTGAGGGTATTCGAAGTAGACTGAAAGTGACGACGCTCTGGACGGAAGAGCAGTTCGACGCCGCTGAGGCACTCATGAAGGGGTACAAGTTTCGCATCGCCGAAGAAAAGCTGGAACCGATTCGCCTGCGCCAGTTCCTGGCCCAGAAGCTGGAGTTCCTGCTCAGGCTGATGGAGAATCCAAACCTCCTTGAGCACGAGTCGTTCACCGACCTCCTGCTGGCGGTCTTCCACCTCTCAGAGGAACTGGTGGCGCGGGATGACCTCGGGGAATTGCCCGAGACGGACAGGGCCCACCTCACGGGGGACGCCAATCGCGTTTACGGGCAACTGACAGGTAGCTGGCTCGAGTACATGAAGTATCTCCGGGCAACCTACCCGTACCTGTTCTCACTCGCCGTCCGGACGAACCCCTTCGACAGGACGGCGTCGCCTGTCGTCACATCGTAGTGCACTACTGGCCGGGCACAGGAATCGAGATGCGCCCAAGCTCGCGACGTATCGTCAGCCAGTGATACAGGTAGACCGGGATTCCCACGAAGAGGAGCGCAAGAGCCGTCGCTGCTCTCTGTTGTCGACGGGCCACAATCGGGTCCAATCCCTCCTGCTGGTCGCTCCACCGCTCGTAATCCTCGAGCCAGCTCCTCACCATTGCCAGTTCCTCGTCGCTCAGTTCGCTGGTCTCGTCCAGGTCCTTGACCCTGTCAAGCGCGTAGGGAAGCGGTGGCTGCCTTGCCCACAGACGCTCTTCGGCGTCAGCCTCCGGCAGGATGGTCGCCTTGAGAAGCAACTCGAAGGATTGCACTCCCCCGGCGATGATAAGCCCCAGTCCGACCAGCGTCGCGACATACAGGTATACCGTTCGCACTGTCAGGTTTCGATTCTTGTCCATGTTCACTTCCATTTCTCCGCAACCTTCCGGTCGCGGCCCGGTTCCATGGCACGGGTGCGCAGTGTGCCACAGTCCCCTGCCCGCTCTGTTGCCTAATGATAGAACGTTCGACGGGCATCACGGTAATGGACGGGCAGTGGCAGTGATGTTTTGACCGCGCATACAGGCGATGCTATTGTGTCCTGCATAGGACAGCGTGCGTGCTGTCCACACTCAGTCAAGTGCGGCGCGCAACGTGTGCGCCGAAAGGTGGGGCGAAGTGAGTCAGCTTCAGAGGGATTTCGAGAGGTGGTTTGGCGAGGGCGGCCGAGGGCGCTCAACCGGGGGAAAGTCAGGTCGTGGAGGCAGGGGATTCCTCATCGTTGTAACAACCATTGCCCTGCTTGTGCTGTTTGGCTCGATAGCCAAGGGCATCTACACCGAGTGGTTATGGTTTGGCTCGCTCGGCTACGGCAGTGTCTACACCACCATTCTCCGCACCCGCATACTGCTGTTCTTCGTTGCGGCGGCGGTCTTCGCATTGCTCTTCGGTGGCAACATACTGGTCGCCTCAAGGCTGGCCCCCAAGGGTGCCGCCTCGGGCCCGGGCCAGTCCATACTCCCCGCGCTGCAGCGGTTCAGCCGGGCCGCCGTCGTGGCGGTGACGGGCTTCCTATCGGTGATGTTCGGCCTCGCCGCACAGGCGAACTGGGAGACGGTGCTGCGTTTCCTCAACGGTCAATCCTTCGGCGCAGTCGACCCTGTATTCTCTCGCGAGGTTGGGTTCTACGTCTTCTCTCTCCCGTTTCTCAGCCTGATTCGCGGCTGGCTGCTCACCGCCATCGTGTTTTCACTCATCGCGGCAGCCATCGTGTACGCCATCGCGTACACCTCGCAGCAGAAGCGCTTCGATAATGCGCGTCCCGTTCTCATCCATGCTGCAGTCCTGGTTGTGGCCATCGCCGGACTCTCAGCCATGAGCTACTGGCTGGGCATCTGGGACCTCGTGTACTCGCCGAGAGGAGCGGTGTTCGGAGCTGGCTACACGGATATGCACGCTCAATTGCCCGCGCAGTGGGCGCTGTTCGCGGCCACCATACTGCTTGGAGTGCTCGTTCTCGTCGCCCTTGCCCGCCGACGGGTCAGATGGGCTGCGTACGGGGTGGGACTCTGGCTCGTCCTCGGCATCGTCATAGGTCAGATCGTCCCCGGCCTCATGCAGCGGCTGCAGGTCGAGCCTAATGAGCTGAAGCTCGAGACCGAATACATCGAGTACAACATCGAGGCAACACGGCACGCGTTCGGCCTGGACCGGATAGAGGAACAGGACTACGCGGCCGAGCCGATGCCGTCCGCGCAGGACATATCAGACAATGAACTGACGATACGCAACATCCGTCTCTGGGACCACAGGCCCCTGCTCGATACCTACAACCAGATACAGGCCATCCGGCTGTACTACGACTTCCTCGATGTCGATGTCGACAGGTACACCATCGGCGACGAGTATCGTCAGGTCATGCTTGCGGCCCGGGAGCTGTCACAGGAGAAGCTGGCAGGAGAGGCCCAGACATGGGTCAACAAGAAGCTCCAGTTCACCCACGGCTATGGTGTCACGATGAGTCCCGTCAATGAAGTAGCGCCCGAAGGTGGTCTGCCGGTGCTCTGGCTTCGAGACATTCCTCCTACCGGTGTTCTGGATGTGAGCCGCCCTCAGATCTACTATGGAGAGAAGACCAACGACTACGTAATCGTCGGCACCGAAACCGAGGAATTCGACTACCCCATGGGAGATACCAACGTCTACGGCTTCTATGAGGGCGATGGAGGCGTGCCAATCGGAAGCCTGTTCCGAAGAGCGATGTACGCCTGGGAGTTCGCCGATTTCAACATCCTCATCAGCAGCCAACTGAGTGGACAGAGCAGGATGCTCTATCACAGAAACGTCTTCGAACGAGTCACGCGCCTTGCTCCGTTCCTCTCAGTGGACGCCGACCCCTACATCGTGGTGAGCGAAGGTGAGCTGAAGTGGATAGTGGACTGCTATACGACCAGCACGCGCTATCCGTACTCGGAGCCTCTCGACAACGGCGTGAACTATATCCGAAACAGTGTGAAGGCTGTTGTTGATGCATACAACGGCTCCGTTGATCTTTATGTAACGGAGCCTGATGATGCCGTGCTCCAGACATACGCCACGGTGTTTCCCGACCTGTTCAAGCCACTGAGCGAGATGCCTGACTCACTCAGGTCGCACCTCAGGTACCCCCTCGACCTGTTCGACATCCAGTCCTCTGTGTACCGTAGCTACCACATGACGGACGCGCGCGTGTTCTACAACAAAGAGGACCTGTGGGCTATTCCGAAGGAGTTCTACTCGGGTGGGGAACGGCAGACCGAGCCCTACTACGTCATCATGAAGCTCCCCGGCTCGGACGAGGAGGAATTCCTTCTCATGCTGCCGTTCACGCCGTCTAACAAGAACAACGCCATTGGGTGGCTCGCGGCCCGTTGCGACGACGAGGACTATGGAAAGCTCATCGTGTACCGCTACCCCAAGGAGCGACTCGTCTACGGGCCAAGTCAGATCGAGAACCGCATACAGCAGGACACTGTCATTACGGAACAGCTCGCCCTGTGGAGTCGTGGTGGTGCCAGCGTCATCAGGGGCAATCTGCTGGTGATACCGATAGGAGTCTCCAACATCTACGTTGAGGGCGTGTTCCTCCAGGCCGACGCTGGCGGTCTTCCCGAGCTCAAGCGTGTGATCGTGGCTGCGGGCGACGAAATCGCGATGAGCGACACGCTTGAAGAGAGCCTTTCCGCGATCTTCGGCACGACGGTCGGCGGAGTGCAACCGCCTCCGGCCCCGACGGAGCCCGGCGAGGAGTTGCCCGGCGACGTACGGTCACTCATCGAAGAGGCGCAGGCTCACTTCGACAAGGCGCAGGAGTATCTCGCCGACGGCAATTGGGCCGGATACGGAGAAGAGTTGTCTCAGCTTGAGGGCGTGCTGACTGAACTCGCCCGCATGACCGAGGAATAGGGAAACAGGAATCCGCTAACGCACACGGTCGGCGTGGCTACTGCAGCTACGCCGACTGTTTCAATTGCTCGGTCACCATGCGCATGTAGCGCAGCTTGTCGAGCTGGTCGGCACTAAGGCCGGCCTCGTAGGCGGCAAGGGCGGCATCCAGTCGCTCTCGCGCGATGTCTTGAGCCGTTCGCCGTGTTCTTCCCACCGGCCGGGACTTCTTTGGCTCATCAACCACATCAACGACGCCAAGCGTGTCATCCAGGTCTTCACTAGCAGCGGGGGCGCCATGCCATTGCCGCTGGACAGGAGCAGGACGAAGTATAAGCCTGCCTATCCAGTCTCCGGCCGTCATGATGGCCTGGTCGAGTGTGCCCAGGTACTTGGTGAACCAGTATTGAGGTCGCCCTCTCGCCCCCAGCGCGGCCTGGAGAAGCGTTCCCGCCGTCGCGTAGAAGAATCCGACCATCAAGAGCGACGCCACAACGATGATGAAAAGAAGGAACCCGGCCATCCGAGAACCGGGTGAGGGAACCATGTAGAAGAGCCTGAACAGGAGCGCCAGCGTGGCGCTCGCCGAGGCAAACAGGGAGTAGAGGACAAGGCGAACCTCTACGGGCTCAGTCCAGCTCAGCGGAGCCTGTAGTATGAGCGAACCGGATGCTCCGCGTCGATACACGAAGAACAGGAGGGCGCCCAGCACGAGGCCGAGTCCCGCACATACCGCCAGAAGTGGCGGAGAGAAGATGCTTGCGAGAGTCTCCATTCAGCTTCTACGAGTCCGCGACAACCTGGAGCAGGCCGAGGCGAGGATAGAATACCAGTCCGACTGTCGGATAGACCATGGTCCCTGGACTACGGCCGGTCGCAACGCACCGGGACCATCTACCATTCATCACTACTACAACGAATGCGCTTTACAAAAGGTTGCCATGCGATGTTCGAATAGGCGGGGTGCCCGGGCAGCGACTCGCACTGGAAGGCAGCGCGCAGTCTTTGGACATACGTCAATCCAATTGACACTGGTATGGCCCCGAAGTACAATGGCG
>Ga0180432_10003211_pt1 | contig 23677 bp, 17 predicted proteins | sample SS_ome_10_FD_132414 | JGI IMG/M metagenome (GOLD analysis project Ga0180432, IMG submission 132414) | Hypersaline lake sediment archaeal communities from the Salton Sea, California, USA - SS_1_MS_2 metaG | ecosystem: Environmental > Aquatic > Non-marine Saline and Alkaline > Hypersaline >... | reverse complement strand
GCGGCGTTGCACGGCGGATCGATCTCGTCGCGGCAGACCCGGATGAAGTTGATGGCTTGTTGCCGCATCGCGTGCACCCACGGCATCTCCGGCCGGACTCGCCTGGGCGTTTGATCGTCGCCCGGATCCTCGTACGTCTCGAGGTGTCCCGCGCGGTTCGTGGCCAGCGGCGCCGGCAGCGCGAGTTGAAGGTAGCCCCTTTCAAACGCGACGAGGGCCGTTTCTTCCCACGTTATCGTTGTGTGATACGGCTCCATTTCGATGGCGCAGGGGATGCCGGACACCGACTCGGCCACCAGCAGTATGCCGGAGCGGTCGGCGTGTCGCACTTCGTAGTCTTCGCCCAGCAGGTGTCGCAGGAGATTGACCTGGTGAATGTAGACGTTGACGAACTTGAGGTACAACCGGCGCACCTCCTCGTCCATGTCGGTAGGCTCTGGTTCCCGCGGCAGGTCGCCCGGCGGCTCGTCGCCGGCGTCGAGCAACCCGGCCCACCCGCCCGCAACCCAGTCGCCCAGGGGTATCGTGATGCGGACGTAGTTCAGACGGCCGACGTGGCCGTCCGTCCTCCAGCGCTCGATGGTTTCCTTCGCGGCGATCGTGGCCGGGTCGCTGCGCTTGTGGTAGCCGACCATGTGTGTGCAGCCGGCTGCGGCGGCGGCGGCGGCAAGCGCGGCGCCCGCCTCAGGCATGACGGCCAGCGGCTTCTCGGTGAAGACGTGCTTCACACGCTCGTAGATATCGGGGAGCAGCACGGCATGGCGGTCGAACGGCTGGCTGGCGACGACGCCGTCGAGCGTCTCGGCCTCGAGCATCTCGCGGTGGTCGTGGTAGACGTTCGCGACCCCGTAGCGCTCCGCGACGAGCTTCGCCATTGCCGTCCGCGGCTCGGCGATGGCCACGACGTCGCAGTCGTCGATCTGGGCGTAGTTGCGAAGGTGGGCCATCTGGCCCATATGCCCCACACCAACAAACCCGATCCGCACCTTGTCCACGAGCCATCCTCCATCCTGCGCCACGTCACTCAGACGGCGCCCATTGTAGCACACGGTTCTATCTGCGCTATCAGGAACACGGCGGCCGCCTCGGGGGGGGCGGTTGAGGGGTGCTCGTCGAGCCGGGGATCTCAGGCGCCCCTGACGGGGCTCTGGGATGGTTGGATTGCGTTGGGTACCACGGGCTTGCGCCCGAGGCTACTTCCAGACGCCGCTGGCGCGGCTCAGGCAAGATGTGCACGCGTACATCTTGAGGCACATGCCGTCGCGGGCGAGGATGAACCCGTTGTCGGTCACGGATCGTACTTGGTCAAGTGAAAGATGAGCCGAGGCGGGAACAATAGGATGGGCCCTCCCCGAATCAGTCCGCGTCCACGGAGAAGCCACAGCTGCTGCAAACCGTTGAAAAGCCCCTTCTGATCAAGTCTCCATTGCAGAGGGGACAATAGCCAATGCGGCGCTCGGCGGGCAGCTCGCTCCTCTGAGAGGTTTTCCTTCGAGGCGCGGCCTTCCCACGTGCAGACGTGGCGCCCTTGCGGTTAGGGCTGCGCTGCGAAGGAGAAGCCGAACCCGGATTCGGCGGCAGGCTAAAGTCACCTTCGCTGAGCCAGTGGGTTCCGCTTGTGTTGACGTTGCAGCCTGCGTTCGCAAGCTTGGTGATGAACTCCTGTCGGCTTTCCGGGGAGGCGCTCAGGTGGACCACATGCATCCCGGATATGTCGCTGAATTTCCTTACTGTGCCGATCTGAACGAGAACGGTGCTATCGGGATTCCGGCCAAGGGCCATCCCGGCCTCAAACAGCACGTTGGGGCGGGCCTGCCCGGTAAGCTGCTTCTCCCACTCCGGGTCCTGAGGCTTGACGAACTCAGGCTTCAGTCTGGCTTCGTCGTCAGGAGTCAGCAGGACCACAACAGCCGCCGCTTCGCGAAATGCGGTATCTAGGGTGTCAGCGATGAATGGATTCGGTTTCCCAGTCAGCCTGATTGCTTCAATCCACTCCATCGGATTTAGGCGCACGGCGCGCAGGAAAGAGAACAGCGCCCGGGTTAATCTCTCATTCCGGCCGTGAACAACGAAGACTGTGTTGCCCCGTCTACGATTGGCCTTTGCTGACGCGGGCCCCTTCTTCGCGCTCTTCTTTCTCGTTCTCTTCTTGGATTGCGCTGTATCCGGCGGAGTCACTGTTTGAAAGCTAGAGAGCCCAGGTTGCGCTGCTTGCCGAAGGACTGCCAGATCATCATCAGAGGCGAATCGGGAGATGTTTATGCCATGTTCCGCGGCCAGTTGGAGCGCCGCCAGATGGCGCGGGAGTGCAGTCGCATTGACCTTATCGGCAATGATTTCGTACAGCCGCCTCTTGCTGAAACCAAGCTTCTTTTCCAGGCGCTTCAGGAGCTTGGGGTCGATTGGGGTCACCAGCTTACGCCTTCTTCTTTGTGCGTCGCGCACGCTTCTTCGTCTTGCGCTGGGACAAGGTGACACTGACTGTGTTGCGAGTGGTACCGAGTAGCTCCGCTATCTCGGCGACGGAGAAGCCAGCCGAGCCCAAGACAGCAATCTGCTCGACCTGGGGTTCGTCTTTCACCGACAGCAGCGCGAGAAGGTTGGCTATCCGCTTGAGCTGCTCTGTTTCGGCGGAGGGCTCAGCCGATCGATCCGCACTAGCGCTTCCGCGACCTGCCTTTCCCTGAGGCATTCTTCACCTTCCTCGCTTGTCGCGCCAACTCGTTCAACGAGGCCTCTGTGGTACCTAGCACGCGCGCACATTCCTTCCTCGAGAGGCCGAACCGGGACAGGAAGTCGGATTGATCAAGTAGTCGCTTGTCGCGTTGCTCACTGGAATGCAGGCAGAGATACGCCAGGGTTCGTGCGATCACTGCGAGCCAGTCGGCCCCCTCATTGAGATTGTCTGCCTTGGCCATCTGTAAACCTCACACCTAGTTGGAAAGGAGACGTCGCAGCACGCCCTGTATTCTCATGTTATGTTCGTTAACATACGTCGCATACTGTGTCAAGAACAATTCCGCTCCGCCGGTCCGCGCTGCCCTGCTCACTTGCACTACGAGCAGCCGGTGGTGGCGCCGCAGGTGGTGCATTTGAGGCACATGCCGTTGCGGACGAGGGTGAACTGGCCGCATTCGGGGCAGGGGTCGCCCTCGAAGCCCTGGAGGCGGGCGAGGCGGATCATTTCGGTCTTGATGTCGCCCGTGGAGCCGGCGGCGGCGAGGGCGGGGTTGGCTTCAGCGCCGCCGAGGGCGCCCCGGCCATTTCCGTATTGCTCTGTGGTCTCCGTGGCCTCCGTGGTTTTTCTGATCCTGCGGCCTGGCCTCAGGTGCTCGGAGGGGGGCGGGGTGAGGCGCATTTCGATCTGGGCGTCGACGAGGTGCTCCTCGATGACTTCCTCGTCGAACTCGGGCGTGGGTTCGGGTTTCGAGAAGTCTTTTTCCACTTCCTCGGGCGGGACGTGGGCGAGCTCGTGGCGGCCGAGGTAGCTGATGGCGAGTTCCCTGAAGATGTAGTCAATGACGGAGGTGGACATCTTGATGTGGGGATTGCCGGCAACGACGCCGTTGGGCTCGAAGCGGGTGAAGACGAAGTTGTCGACGAACTTTTCGAGGGGGACGCCGTGCTGGAGGCCGAGCGAGATGGCGATGGCGAAGCAGTTCATGAGGCTGCGGAAGGCGGCGCCCTCCTTGTGCATGTCCAAAAAGACCTCGCCGAGGGTGCCGTCGTCGTACTCGCCGGTGCGCAGATAGACCTTGTGGCCGCCGACGGTGGCCTTCTGGGTGTAGCCGGAGCGGCGCGGCGGCAGCGGCCGGCGGTGGGCGAGGTACCTGTACACGATTCGCTCGGCCACCTTGAGCGGCGCGGCGCGTGCCTCGACCTCCTCGGGTGCGGCACTGAGGGGCTGGCTGAGCTTCGAGCCGTCGCGATAGATGGCGATGGCCTTGAGCATGCACCGCCAGGCGGTCGCATAGGCGCCCTTGACGTCGTCGATCGAGGCGTCGTTCGGCATGTTGATCGTCTTGGAGATGGCGCCGGAAATGAACGGCTGGGCGGCGGCCATGATGCGGATGTGGGCCTCGGTCGGGATGCGGCGGGTGCCGTGGCGGCCGCAGACGGCGGCGCAATCGAAGACGGGCAGGTGGTCCGGCTTGAGGTGGGGCGCGCCCTCGAGGGTCATGCGGCCGCAGACGTGTTCGCTCGCCTCAGCGATGTCTTGTGCAGTGAATCCGAGCGCCTCGAGCATGTTGAAGCGCCAGTCGTCGAGCTGTTCGCGGGTGAAGCCGAGCGTCTTGGTGCAGAAGTCCTCACCGAGGGTGAACTTGTTGAAGGCGAATTGGAGCTCGAAGGCGCTGGCGAGGGCGTTCTCGACGCGCTCGACGGCGGCGTTGTCGAAACCCTTGGCTTTCAGAGAATCGTGGTTGATGTGGGGTGCGTCCTTGAGCGTGCCGGTGCCTCGGCAGTAGTTGATGATCTCGTCAATTTGCGGCTTCGTGTAGCCGAGGCGCTGGAGGGCCGGCGCGACGGAGCGGTTGATGATCCGGAAGTAGCCGCCGCCGGCGAGCTTCTTGAACTTGACGAGGGCGTAGTCGGGCTCGACGCCGGTGGTGTCGCAGTCCATGACGAGGCCGGTGGTGCCGGTGGGGGCGATGACGGTAGCCTGTGCGTTGCGATAGCCGTGGCGCTCGCCGAGCTCGAGGGCGGTGTCCCATTCGCTGCGCGCTGCGTCGAGGAGGTCGTTGGGGCAGAGGGCGGGGTCAATGCCGGCCGGGGTGATCGTCAGGTCTTCGTACTCGTCGTCGGGCGCGTTGTAGGCGGCGCGGCGGTGGTTGCGGATGACGCGCAGCATGGCGTCGCGGTTGGGCTCGTAGCCGGGGAAGGGGCCGAACTGCGCGGCCATCTCCGCGGAGGCGGCGTAGGCGGTGGCGGTCATCAGCGCCGAGAGCGCGCCCGTGACGGCCCCGGCTTCGGGCGAGTCGTAGGGCAGGCCCATGACCATGAGCAGGGAGCCGAGGTTGGCGTAGCCCAGGCCGAGCGAGCGGAAGCGGTGGCTGAGCTCGGCGATTTTCTTGCTGGGGAACTGCGCCATGAGGACGGAGATCTCGAGGACGATGGTCCAGATACGGTTGGCGTGGCGGAAGGCCTCTGTGTCGAAGCGGCCGGTCGCGTCGTCGTAGAAGCTCAAGAGATTCGTCGAGGCGAGGTTGCAGGCGGTGTCGTCGAGGAACATGTACTCGGAGCAGGGGTTAGAGGCGTTGATGCGCCCGGCGGCGGGGCACGTGTGCCACTCGTTGATGGTGGTGTCGAACTGCAGGCCGGGATCGGCGCACGACCACGCAGCGCGGGCGATGGTGTCCCAGAGCTCGGCGGCCGGCACCGTTTTGGCTGGCTCGCCACTGAGCCGCCAGCGGAGCGGCCACGGCTCGTCGTTCTCGACGGCGTGCATGAAGGCGTTGTTGACGCGCACGGAGTTGTTCGAGTTCTGGCCGGAGACCGTCATGTACGCTTCGGAGTCCCAGTCGGCGTCGTACTCGGGGAACTCGATGGCGGTGGCGCCTTGCTCGGCGAGCTGGATGACACGACGGATGTAGTTCTCGGGGATTCGCGCGGCGCGGGCCTTCCGGACGGCGTCGCCGAGGGCGGGGTTCTTCTTCGTGTCGAAGCGGGACTTGTCGTCCAGCGACTGATGGCAGGCCCGAATGACGGCGTTGAGGTGCATGTTGCACAGCTTGCTGCCGGCGACGAGGGCGGCGACTTTCTGCTCCTCGACGACCTTCCAGTTGATGAAGGCTTCGACGTCGGGGTGGTCCACGTCGAGCACAACCATCTTGGCCGCGCGGCGGGTCGTGCCGCCTGACTTGATGGCGCCGGCGGCGCGGTCGCCGATCTTCAGAAAGCTCATCAGCCCCGACGAGTGGCCGCCGCCGGCCAGCGGCTCGCCCTCGGCGCGGAGCTTCGAGAAGTTGGTGCCCGTGCCGGAGCCGTACTTGAAGAGGCGGGCCTCGCGCATCCAGAGGTCCATGATGCCGTCGGCGTTGACGAGGTTGTCCTCGATGGACTGGACGAAACACGCGTGGGGTTGCGGGCGTTCGTAGGCGTTTTTCGAGGGTTTCGCCTCGCCGGTTTTGGGGTCGGCGTAGTAGTGGCCCTGCGGCGGGCCCTCGATGCCGTAGGCCCAGTGGATGCCGGTGTTGAACCATTGCGGTGAGTTGGGCGAGGCGACCTGTGCGGCCAGCATGTGGCAGAGCTCGTCGTGGAAGGCGCGGGCGTCGGCCTCCGTGTCGAAATAGCCGTGATTCCAGCCCCAGTAGGTCCAGCAGCCGGCCATCCGGCCGAAGACGCGGCGGCTGTCGCGCTCCATGTCCGTGCGTTCGGCCTCGGGCAGTTTGGCGAGCGCCGTCTCGTCGGGCACCGAGCGGCGGAGCCAGTCGGGTACGCCGTCCTCCTCGACGCGCTTGAGCCTGGCGGGCACGCCCGCCTTGCGGCAGTACTTCTGGGCGAGCACGTCGGTGGCGACCTGCGACCACGCGGCCGGCACGGTGATGCCGTCGGCGTCGAAGACGACCGAGCCGTCGGGGTTGACGATGCGCGAGCGCCGCTCCTCAAAAGGGATGCCGTCGTACGGGTCGCGCCCTTGCTTGGTGTATCGTCGAGAGACTTTCACGACACTGTCCTCGCAGGGAACCTCGCGTGTTTACGACACGAACGGCAATGTGATGCCGCTCTGGTCCTGGTACTTGCCCGCCTTGTCCTTGTAGCTGGTACGGCACTCGGCTTCGGCCTTGAGGAAAACGATCTGGGCGATGCCTTCGCCGGCGTAGATCTTCGCCGGGAGCGGGGTGGTGTTGGAGATCTCGAGCGTGATCCGGCCGCACCACTCGGGTTCGAGCGGGGTGACGTTGACGATGATACCGCAGCGGGCGTAGGTGGACTTGCCGACGCACAGACCGATGACGTCGCGCGGCACCTCGATGTACTCGACCGTCTCGCCCAGGGCGAAGCTGTTGGGCGGGATGATGCAGTGGTCGCCCTCGACGTCCACGAAGGTGCGCTCGGAGAATTTTTTCGGGTCCACGATCTGCGAGTGGACGTTGCTGAAGACCTTGAAGCGGTTTCCGACGCGCACGTCGTAGCCGTAGGAGCTGAGGCCGTAGGAGATCGCGCCGGGGTGCGACGCGCCCTCGTCGAACGGCGTGATTTTGACCTGTTGCTTGATCAGAAAGTCCGGCAAGACGCCCATGGTGCCTGTCCCCATCTGGTCCAGAGAGAAAGGTCCCTCGGATGCCGTCCCCGCTCGGGATTGCCTTGTGCTGCGAAGTCGATATCTAGAGGGCACGCCTATTAGAACCACAACGCGTGGCGGTGTCACGCAGAAAATGCGCCGGGGCGGGTTTTCTTGACGTGACAGGCGAGGGTATGGGGCCGGCCCGTGCCCTGCGGAGAAATTCTGTTGCGCGCGGGGGGCCGGGTGGGTAGGATGCCGGCCAACCTGGAGGGAAATTCAGCGTGGCAGTACCGGCAGGCGAACTCCTCCTTGCATCAATCACGCCGGGCCCGTGGTTCCTCCGCACGCTTTTCCTGATCTTCGGAGCTGGGATTCTCATCACCTTGTACAAGACCAGGCGCGGGGAGCCCATTTTCATGCGGCGAATCCCAGGCCTGGACAAGATAGATGAAGCCGTTGGCCGTGCGGTGGAAATGGGGCGTCCGGTTTTCTTCGTGCCCGGCATCGGCTGGCTGACGGACCCCGGCACGTTGACGGCGATGGGGCTGCTTGAGCGGGCGGCTACGTTGTGCGCGCGCTACAACACGCGTTTGCTTGTGGCGGTGGTCGCACCCGAGATCGTCCCTGTCATGACGAACATCGTGCGGGAGGCCTATCGCGCTGAGAACAAGCTTGAGTACTACAACGAGGACGATATCCGGTTCCTGCCGGGCGGGCAATTTTACTTCGCGATCGCGGCAATGGGCTGGATGCGGCGCGAGAGGATTTCGGCTTCGCTGCTCTTCGGGGCGTTTTTCGCCGAGTCGCTGATGCTGAGCGAGACGGGCCAGCAGCTCGGCGCGATTCAGATCGCCGGGACCCAGATGCCGATGCAGATCCCGTTCCTCGTCACCACGTGCGACTACGTGTTGATCGTCGAGGAGTACCTGGCGGCGCACGCATACATTGTACGGGAGCCGGTGCACGTGGCGAGCATCCGGATGCAGGACCTGATGAAGGTCCTGATGATGCTCATCATCGCGTTGGGCATTGCTGGTGCCACGCTCACCGTCACCGGTGTGACCGATTTCAACTGGGTTGAGGAGGGCATCGGGCGGTTCATGGAACCGTTGTGGGAGTGGTTGTTTTCCTGATGAGTAAGGTACGTATCATACGCATCGTTGTGCTGGTTGCGGGCATTTACTTTGTCGCGGTGTTCCTCGCTGAGGGGATCCACGCTGGCTTCGACAAGAAGTGGATCAAACCAGCGACGAAGATCTACACCGACGTCGTGAGAGTCCTGGGGATGTTTGCGATCGGCGTCGGTGTGGCCAATATTTTCATGGTGCATACGCGCCGTGTGGTTCGGCTGCACAAGAATTGGGAATACAGCCTTGTTCTCTTGACGGCCTTTCTTGTCGTATTCGCTTCGGCCGTCTTGAAGTGGATCGGGCCTAGCTCGTCGCCGGACACGCCGGTGCAGCATGTGGGGGACATTTTCGAGTTCATTATCACGCGGATCCAGGTCCACATGAACTCAACGATCTACTCGTTCTTGGCGTTTTTCGTGACGTCGGCGGCCTTGCGGGCTTTTCGGGTCCGCGGAACGGAGAGCGCGATCATGATGGTGGCGGCCGTCATCGTGCTGCTGTCGAATGCGCCGGAGACGAACTTCCCGGTCATTTCCGAAGTGCGCGAGTGGCTTGACTTGAACCTCAACGCGGCGGTGTTCAGGGCGCTGCAATTCGGGATGCTTCTTGGCAGCATCACGGTCTCGCTGCGGACGTGGCTTGGCATTGAGCGTGGGGCGTTGTTCGAGGAGGTGTGACCGAGTGTCGAACGGGGTGTCAGGTGTGCTTCATCGGGTTTTCGATGCGATCGATAATCTGAACTACCGGATTGTGTACCCGGTTCTGGCTGTGCTCTTGGCTTTGCCTTTCATCGTTGGGCACTGGGAATCGCGCCCGCGGCCCCGCAAGATCACGCGGGGGTTGTTCGACGTGATCGAGGAGTGTGCCGAGACGGGGAAGCCCGTGTTGCTCGTCAATGCGTGGCGCATGTCGTCGCGGGGTGAGAACCAACCGCAGTTCGAGGTTCTCGTCGATCACATGATGCGCCGCAAGGTCAAGTTCATAATGATCTCGCTCGAGCCGGACACGGCGGTTGTCGGGCGCAGTTTATGCCTGGATATCCAGCGCTATTACCAAGAGGAGTACGGTGAGGACTACATCCAATATGGGCGTGACTGGCTTGATCTGGATTTCCAGCTGATATATCAGGGCGGTTACTGGCATATCTGGATTCCGAACATCAAGGCGGACGGTCTCGTCAAGTCGTTCAACACGGACTACGAGAAGCGCCCCTTGGAGCAGTTCCCGATCATGAGGCGACCAGGGGCGCCCCCGCCGGAGCATCCTGGCGAGCCGGTGGATCTGGAGACGCTCAGCGCGAAGGATTATGAGGAGCAGTTTCTGCGGCTTGGCGACTTCGGCTTGATCCTGGAGGTGCACTTCACCTACACGATCCGGGACTTGATTGGCCTTGTGCGGCTTGACAAGGACTTCGCGGGGCCTGATGGCGAGCCGACGATTGAGATGGGGTTGGGAACCGTGAACATGGTCGCTAACGAGATGTTGCCGTACTTCGATTCGGGCGCCCTCTGCGGTGTGCTGGCCGGTGTGCAGGGCGCGGCCGAGTACTCCGAGTTGCTGCGACGCAAGTACGGGGAGGGCCCGAGTAGCGAGGGGGTGCGTCTGCGGGCAAATCCGTATTCGCTTGGCGTGCTGTGCGTGCTGGCGGTGATCGTCATTGGGAACATCAGCACGCTGCGGAAGAAGATCCGTGAGTGGAGGCAAGCGCGTGGCGAAGGCGAATGAGCGATACACCGCACGCCGGCTGATCACCAAGTGGTCGGTCTACGCAGTGCTGTTAGGGCTGCTTATCCTTGTGATCCTCGTTGATGGAGCGGATGATCATAAGGTTCACAAAGGCTTGGACATGAAGATCGCCTCGGCGCTTGGGGCCTTCATCACGCTGGGGCTTTACTCGTTTCTTTTTGGCGAGAATGAGGTGTACCGTTTCCTTGAGCATCTCGTCGTGGGCGTCGTGGCCGCGACCCAGTTTGCGAAAAGTCTCGAGACGGGGCTGTACACCTACTGGATCATGCCGTTCGGTCAGGGAATCAAGAGTCTCACCGGCAGCGTGTGGGGGCTGCACAACCTATGGCCCGTTGTGGCCGTATTGCTTGGCGTGTTCGCCTTGGTGTTCTTCCGCAAGAGGCTGTGGCTTGCCTGGCTGCTTTCGGCTGCGTGCTTCATCGGTGGGGTCCTCACGTTGGAGGTGAGCAGGTGGGCGATCGCCGGGCGCTGGACTCCTCGGCTGCTCTGGTTCCTCGCCCCTGTCCCGGGCGCCTTTTGGTACATGATCTATTCGAAGCGTCACCTGTGGCTGAGCCGGGTCATTGCCGTGTTCGTCATCGGCGCCGGCATCGGGCAAGCGCTCAAGGCGCTCTTCAGCAACTTCGTTGACCAGGCGTTGGGAACATTCAAGCCGTTGTGGGACCCGGCCCTGACGTCGGGCGGATTCACCTGGCGCGGCCTTCTCGCGCTCGTCGGTAACTACGTATTTATCATAGTCATGCTCGTTGTGTTGTTTTACTTCGTGTTCACATTTCGCTTCAGCGAGCATCGTATCGGCCGGCGCAGTCAGGTTGGTGCACGTGTCTTCATGATGATTGCATTTGGGATTGTGTTCGCGACGGTGGTGGGGACGCGGATGGGGCTGGTGACGGACCGGATTTACTTCCTCGTCGAGGAATGGGCGAAGCCGATCATCCGCTCGTGGTTCTAGCATGTCTTTCCCGAAGGTACTGCTCATCGGCGACTCGATCACGCAGACCTATGCGCCGGCGGCGGCCGAGGCCCTGAGGGAGGTGGCCCACGTCGAGCTGATTCCCGACAACGGGGGGGATTCGACCAACGTGCTGGCGCATCTCGGGGACTGGCTGGGCGGCGGCGGGTGGGACGTGGTCCATTTCAACTGCGGCCTGCACGATCTGAAATTCGACCCGGAGAAAGACGCTTACCAGGTGCCGCTCGAGGCGTACGAGGCGAACGTGCGCGAGGTGGTGGCGTGGCTCCAGCGTGAGACGAGCGCGCGCCTCGTCTGGGCGACGATCACGCCCGTCGTCGAGGAATGGCACAACGCGTGCAAACCGTTCTTAAGGCATGAGCGTGATGTCGAGGCGTACAACGCGGCCGCGTTGCGCGTCGTGCGTGCCGCCGGTGTCGAGGTGGACGACCTGCACGCGTTCGTCGTCGAGCGGGGCGTGCGGCAGATGATCTGCCCCGACGGGGTGCACATGACGGAGGACGGATCGCGGGCCCTTGGCCACGAGGTCGCGGGCTTTCTCGAGCCGATCTGCCGGGCGTTGACATGAGTGAGGTGTAAAGGAGGACCGGAATGAGCGGCACGCCGAGCAAGCTGGTGCTGATTGGAGTTGACGCGCCCGTGATGGAGCGCGTGCGGGAGCTGGCGCAGGCGGGCGAGCTTCCTGCGATCAAGGGGCTCATGGACCGCGGTGTGTGGGCGGAGAACTGCCTCGTGCCGTTTCCGACGATCACGCCGCCGAACTGGACGACGATCGCCACGGGCGCGTGGCCGGGCACGCACTCGATCACGTGCTTCCAGCACTGGAAGCCGGGGAGCGAGCTCGACGACGTGTACTTCGGTTTCGATACGGCCGACTGCCAGGCCGAGTACCTGTGGGAGGCGGCCGAACGGGCGGGCAAGCGCTCGATCATCCTGAACTATCCGTCGTCGTGGCCGCCGACGGTCAAGGAGGGCGTCCAGGTCGGCGGGTACGGCCTCTCGATCAACCAGTGGCACTACGGCGAGAAGACGTGGTCGGAGGTCCGGGAGGAGATCGGCAGCGAGCGCCTCTATTCGAACGAGGCCTTCCCGCGCGCCGAGCCGCTGACGTGGGAAGAGACTACGCTCGACGGCAAGCGGGCGCGAGAGGCGCATGACCACCTGGTCAATGAGCCGATCACGATCCGGATGGTTGAGACGCCGGGTGCGGGGTTTGAACGCGTGATCGTCCGCTGGGACTCTACGGGTGCGACGCTCGCGGAGCTTGCGCCGGGCGAGTGGTCGGAACGCATTGTGCACGTGTTCGAGACGAAGGACGGGCCGCGCGAGGCGGCGTTCATGCTCAAGCTCGTCGAGCTCAGCCCGGACGGCGAGCGCTTCCGGCTGTACGCGACGGCGCAGTGTGCGCTCGATCACCCGTGCTATCCGGAGTCCGTGACGGCCGAGCTTCGCGACATCGCAGGCCTGCCGATGCCGGGGGCGTGCTTCCGGAGCGTGGCGGCGGAGTGGGTGGACGACGTGACGGCGATGGAGATCCAGGAGCTGCAGCATGTCTGGTACGCCGAGGCGGTCAAGGCATTGATGGGCGCGCACGAGTGGGACCTGTTTTTCATGCACGCGCACTGCCCGGACTGGATGCACCACGCGGTGATGAAGTATCTCGACCCGATGACGGAGCCCGACGCGAAGGTGCGCACGCGGTACACTGAGCTGATGACGCAGGCGTACAAGAGCACGGACCGGATGATCGGCCGGATTGTTGAGGCCGTTCCGGCCGATTCGCTGATTATCCTGGTGAGCGATCACGGCGCGGTGCCGACCACCCGCCATGGCGTTGACGCGTACGGCGTGCTGAAGGACGCGGGCCTCATGGTCACGAGGAGCGATCCGGAAACGGGCGAGGAGAAGGTTGACTGGTCGAAGACACGCGCCGTGACGCAGCGTTCGGTACACATCTACGTGAACCTCAAGGGCCGCGACCCGCAAGGCATCGTCGAGCCGGCGGATTACGAGGCCGTGCGCGATGAGATCATCCGGGCGCTGTACGATTACACGGACCCCGAAAACGGGCTCAAGCCGTTCGCGCTCGTGCTCAAGCGCGAGGACGCCCGGATGATCGGCCTGACGGGTCCAACGACGGGCGACATCGTGTACGCGGTGCGGCCGGAGTACGGCCACGAGCACGGCCAAATCCTGCCACCGGCGAAGTTCGGCGTCGGCAGCATGCTGGGTATGCTTCTCCTCGCTGGGCCGGGCGTCAAGAAGGGCGAGGCGATGGCGCGGACGTGCTGGCTCACCGACATTGTGCCGACCGTGTGCGAGCTGATGGACCTGCCCCTGCCTGCGCAGACCGAAGGCGCCGTCCTGTACCAGGCGCTCGAGAAGCCGAATGTGAAATCCGATCGCGTCAGGGAGCTCGAGAAGCAATTGCGCCGGTACAAGAAGGTGGTGGACAGCCACACCGCCCAGACCCACAGCTACTGAGCATTGAGGAGCGCGAGGATTTCGTCCCTCGCCGGCATCGAGGGCTGGGCGCCGGGGCGTGTGACGCTCAGCGCCGCGGCGGCGTTGGCCATGCGGACAGCGTCGAGGAGATCGAGGCCCTCGGCAACGCCGCACGCCAGGACGCCGCAGAAGGCATCGCCCGCGCCGACGGCGTCCACGGCGTTGACCCGGAAGGCGGGAACGTCGTGCCGGCCGGACGAGTCGAAGACGGCGGCGCCGTTCGCGCCGAGGGTGACGATGACGTGTTTGACGCCGCGCTCGAGCAGCGCGTTGACGCTGGAGTCGAAGTCCCCCGTGCCCGCAAGGCGCAAGGCCTCGACTTGATTCGGGACGAGGTAGTCAATCATGCCGAGGATCTCCGGGGGGATCGGTTCGCCCGGCGCGGGTGCGGGATTCAAGAGCACTTTGGTTCCGTGTTCGTGCACGGTGCGGATGGCGTGGTACACGGTTTCGGCGGGGATTTCCATCTGCGCGATGAGGACGTCGGCGGCGTCAATGATGCCGGCGGCGGCGTCAACGTCCTCGGGCGAGACGGCGGCATTGGCGCCCTGTGCTACGGAGATGATGTTGTCGCCGTCCGGCCCGACCATGATGATGGCGAGGCCCGATTTTTTTTGCGAATCCTCGACGACGTGGGCTGTGTCGATTCCCTCCACCTTGAGCCGTTGGAGCGATTCGCGGCCGAAGAGGTCCGTGCCCGTCCGGCCGACGAAGTGGACGTTGGCGCCCGCGCGTGCCGCGGCGACCGCCTGGTTGGCGCCCTTGCCGCCGCCGGCCATGAGCCAGTCGCCGCCGAGGACGGTCTCGCCCGCGGCGGGCAGGCGCGCGGAGTGGACGATGATGTCGGTGTTGATGCTGCCGGCTACGACGAGCTGCGGCTGTGCCATAACGACGTGCTCCGATGCAGATTCCATATGCTAGCATGCCGCCGGCGCGGCGACAATGTCTGCGAGGTTTGTGAAGTTTGCCGGACGTGTGGCGCTTGCGAATCGGTGGCGGACGTTCTATCCTTGTGCCGGACGCGGGTCAGGAGGGTGTTCATGCGCGGGCCTATTATGGCTTTGAGTTGTGCAGGGGTGATGTGCCTGAGCGCTGCCGGGTCTGCGGGTGAGGAGGCGGGTCCACTCAAGGACGCGGGGGCGCGGATCGAGCAGCACCGGATGGGCGACATCAGGTTGGCACTTCTCGACGGGCGCGGGCGGCCGCTGGGCGATCGGGTGGTCGAGGTCGAGCTGGTCAGGCACGACTTTCTCTTCGGCAGCAACATTTTTCAGTGGACGGCGTCGGACGGTCACTTCCACCGGCGGTACCGCACCCGGTTCGAGGAGCTGCTGAACTACGCCACGCTGCCGTTCTACTGGTGGGCGTATGAGCCGGAGGCGGGCAAGACGGACGAAGACCGGGTCCGCAAGATCGCGGCGTGGTGCGCCGAGCGCGGCATTACGGTGAAAGGCCATCCGTTGATCTGGAACCATATGGATCCCGCTTGGCTGCCCGACGACGAGGCGGAGGTACGGCAGCTCGTCTTTGGGAGGGTGGGAAACATCGTCAGGGGCTTCGCAGGCACGGTGGACATCTGGGACGTGCTCAACGAGCCGACGGACTGGGCGCGGAATGCGAAGAAGGCGCCCAAGACGACGGCCGCCGTGACGAACATGGGCACGGTCGAGGCGTGCAAGGAGGCGCTCCGGCCGGCGCGCACGGCAAACCCTGAGGCGACGCTGCTCATCAACGATTACGTTACCGGTGAGGCGTACTACAAGGTGCTCGACCAGCTGCGCGACGAGGAAGGCACCCTGCTGCTCGACGCCGTGGGCATTCAGACGCACATGCACCGCGGTCCGCGGCCGCTCGACGAGATGTGGGCGGTGTGCGAGCGGTTCGCCCGGCTCGGCGTGCCGCTGCACTTCACTGAGACGACGGTGCTAAGCGAGTACCCGGACACGAAACTGGGCGAGGAAGAGACGGCGCAGTACGTTGCGGACCTGTACACGCTGTGGTTCAGCCATCCGGCCGTGGACGCGATCACGTGGTGGGATTTCTCCGACCGCGGCGCGTGGCTGGGCGCGAAGGCGGGGCTGCTGCGCGAGGACGGCACGCCGAAGCCGGTGTACGAGCGGCTGCGCACGCTCATTCACGAGACGTGGACGACGAAAGAGACGCTCAAGTCGAACGACCGGGGCGTCGTCGAGTGGCACGGCTTCTACGGGACGTACACGGTGCGCGTCAGCCGGGGTCCGGACTGGTGGTTCACGAAGGAGGTCACGGCCAGGCGTCGCGACCCGAAGACACACACCCAACGCGTCCTGATGAGGTGACGCGCGCGAGGGAACCGTACGACACCGGGATTTTTTGACGAACGGAGTCAGAGTGCGCACGTGAACACCGTGTCCGACAGCGACGAGCACGAGGGCGGGGCGTCTGCGTCCGGTGCTGGCTCGGGATGTGCACCCCTGCGCAGCATCACGGCGCTTGCGTGGATCGTCTTCGGCGTGGCGCTCGTGGTGTTTCTCGTCGAGAGCCGGCACCTGACGAAGCCGGGCTACGACACCCTGCGCGACAGGTCGTTCCTGCTGAGCGGCGACGAGCCGTGGTACCTGCTGAACACGCGCTCGGTCGCGATGGACCTGGACTACAACCTGTACAATGACCGCGTGGAGCAGGAGTTCTGGGACAAGAACATCTCGGGGTGGACCCTTGAGAAGGAGCTGAGGGCGATCGGGCACGGCCGGACGAAAACGGAGGAGTACTGGGCCGAGCGCGTTTACCCGACGAAGCAGATCGGCCTGGGTATCGTGCTGGCGCCGGCCTATCGGGTCGGGTTGTTGTGGGACGAGCAGGTGCGGCTGACGTGCGTGTGGTTCCTGTGCCTGGTGGGGGCGTTTCTCGTGCAGCAGGTGTTCTGGCTCGGCTACGAGCTCACGTCGAGCCGCGCGGCGGCGGCGGTCGGGGCGCTGGCCGGTGCGTTCTCAATGCCGATGATCGTGTACGCGGCGCAGATCTTCACGGAGTTAGTCGCCGCGTTCCTTCTCATCGTCGCCGTGCGGATGGTGCTCACGTCGAAGTGGCCGCCTGTGGTCCGGGCGATCATTACGGGCTGCTGCCTTGCGTACCTGCCGTGGCTGCACGAGAAGTACTACCTTTTCGTGCTGGTCGGGATCGTGATGTTTTGTGTCGCCTCGCGGCCGTGGCGCTGGAAACCGCTCGTCGGGTTCGGGGTGCCGCTCGTCGTGTCGGCCGTGCTGCTGATGATGTTTTACCGGACGATCTACGGTGTGCCGTATCCGGTCTACGTTCACAAGGACCCGATCAGCGTGGCGGCGGGTTTTCGGAGCGGCTATCTCGGGTTGCTGTTCGACCGCACGGACGGGCTGTTGCCGTTCTGGCCGATGCTCGCGTTCGCCGTCGTCGGCCTGGTGTGGATGTGCCGCGACAGGGAGCGCAGGCGTGTCGGGGTGTGGCTGGCCGTGCTGACGGGGGCGCTCTGGCTGGTTTACGGCGCGTTTCCGGATTGGCCGGGCGGGGTCTGCCCGCCACTGCGATATTGGCTGCCCGTGGTACCGCTGCTGATTGTGGCGTCGAGCTATGCATTGGCCGCCATGCGCCAGGGGTTGGTCGTCATGCTGGCCGTTCTCGCCCTGTTGCTGGGGGTCGTGGTCGGCGTGCGCGGCATGAGCCATCCACGTGCGTTGATGAAGGACTCCGTGCCGATGGCGCCGGGGCCGGGGACGCTCGGCTCGCGGACCATCGAGCGCACCTATCACGCGTTTCCCGACATGAAGCGGCGTCCGGACGGGAGCGGCCCGTCGGCGCGCGACTATGTGCGAGGTGTTGTGTGGCTTGTCGTGTTGTCGGGGTTCGTAGTACTCGTCGTGCGGCTCGAACGCCGCCGGGAAGGTGGAGCGGAGACACCGGAAGTTGAGCAGGATGACCGAGCAACCGACAGCATCGTTGAGTAACGAGCGTTCGTCCAGCGCCTGGATGCCGTGGGTGCTCGCGGCGATCGCCGTGTTCGTGTTGAGCTTCCAGCTTGGCACGCGCGAGCTCGCCTCGCCCGACGAGACGCGCTACGCGGCGATCAGCCGCTCGATGCTGGACACGGGCGACTGGCTGACGCCGGTGCACAACTACAAGTTCAAGCACTGGCACAAGCCGCCGCTTGCGTACTGGCTTATGGCTGCGTCATTTCGGGTGCTTGGCACCAACGACTGGGCCGCGCGCGTGCCGTCGGCGGCGGCTGCGCTCGCCGTGATCATGGGCGTGTACGTGATCGGCCGGACGCTGCACGGCGGCCGGACGGGTTTTCTGGCGGGCCTGGTGCTGCTTGCGAGCCCGCTGTTCTTCGCGCTCGCGCGCCTCGCGAACGCCGACATGCTGTTGTGCGCGTTCATCACGTGGAGCTGGGCTGCGTTTGTCCTGAGCCTGTTCGGCCGACGGCGGCCAACGCTGTGGTTCGTGCTCGGCGCGGCGTTCGCGGGTCTGGGGTTTGTGACGAAGGGCCCCGTCGTGCTGATGAGCACGCTGGCGCCGATGCTGCTCTACACGCTGCTGACCAACCAGTGGAAGCGGATCGGGTGGTGGCGGCCGCTCGTAGCGGTGGGCGTGTTTCTCGTCGTGGCGCTGCCGTGGTACCTTGCGGTCTGCATCAAGAACCCCGGCCTGCTGCGCTACTTCGTGGAGTACCAGACCTTCCAGCGCGTGGCGACGCACGTGCACGAGCGCACCGAGCCGTTCTGGTTTTTCTTCTGGGTTGTGCCGCTGGGGTTTGCTCCCTGGATTCTGCTGTTGCCGTTCGGGATCCTGAGCATGTTTGGCCATCAGGAGCCCGACGCTCGAGCGGAGCGGGTGCGGGGGATGGCTCCGTTGAGCTGGTTCGTGGTCGTGCTCGTGTTCATAACGGCGTCCACGTCGAAGATGGTGACCTACTGCCTGCCGCTCTTGCCGGCGGTCGCGCTTCTCGCTGCTCGTTGTTTGACGAGGGCGTTCGAACGCCGCATCTTCAGGCCGATGGTGGCGTGGGACCTGGCACTTGCGGGGCTCGCCGTGCTCGTCGCGGGCGTGCTTGGTGCAACGCGCGGTCTTGTAGGTCTTGAGCTCGACCAGGCTGACTGGCTGAGCGCGAAACTGCCTTTTATCGCTTCCGTCGTGATGCTGTGTGCCGCGGCCTCTCTGGTTGCTCTCGCGCTGAGGCGCATAGCAGCGTGCACTGCGTTTCTGCTGGCTGCCATGCTGTTCCCGCTGCTTTCCGGCACGTGGATTGTTGTGGGTCACGAGGATGAACTCGGCATCGGCAACCCCGGTAACGAGCTGGCGGCGCTGATCCGGGAGCGCCAGGACACGGACCGATACCGTGAAGTCGTGCCCGTCATGTATCGGGAGTACCTCAAGGGGCTGCCGTACTATCTCGGCCACAGCGTCATCTGCCTCGACTGCCATGTGGAGTTCGACTATGAGCGCGCCGACGGCACGAAGGTGTCTTTCTACACCAAGGACGAGATCCTGGCGCTCGAGAAAGGATACTATCGCTGGAACGGGCGCAACCAGCTCGACAATATGATGCGGCTCAAGAGCCGGCGCCTGCTCGTGGTGACGGACCGCAAGTCGTTCGACGACATCAGCACGAGCTTCATGGAAGACGGCAAACCGCTCGTGCACTTCGTCGCCGAGGTGGGGGAGTTCGTGCTGTGCTCGAACCATCCTGATACGCCCGGCGACGAAGCCTTTTTGGGAGAAGAGTAAGCGCTTGACGCCGACGGGCGATTCGTGTTTGCTACCACCTCACCACGGAACGCTTTTTCCGAGCGAGTATGTGCGGCATTTGCGGCCTGATACAGCCGGGCGGTATTGACGAGACGAGCCTGCGGGCGATGGCCGACGTCCTTCGCCGAATGGCGGACGTGATGCGCCATCGCGGCCCCGACGACGAAGGGTTCTGGGTGGGCGACGGCGCGGGGTTGGGCCAACGGCGGCTGAGCATCATTGACCTCGAGGGCGGCCACCAGCCGATCCCGAACCGGGACGAGACCGTCTGGCTCGTCTGCAACGGTGAGATCTACAACTCGCCCGAGCTGCACCGCGACCTCGAAGCGCGCGGGTATCCGTTCCGCACGAAGACCGACGTCGAGGTCATTCTGCACTTGTACGACGAGTACGGCGTCGAGTGCGCGCGGCACCTGCGCGGCATGTTCGCCTTTGCGTTGTGGGATACGCGGCGCAAGCGGCTCGTGCTCGCGCGGGACCACATCGGCCAGAAGCCGCTGTTCTTTCTCCACGACGGTGAGCGCTTCGCCTTCGGTTCCGAGGTGAAGGCGGTGCTCAAGAGCGGCATGGTCGAGCCGAAGCCGGACCTCACGGCGCTGTGGCACTACATTTCGCTCCGGTTCATTCCCGATCGGATGACGCTGTTCGAGCGCGTCCAGAAGCTGCCGGCGGCAAGCACGCTCGTCTACGAGAACGGGCAGATCAGCGTCGAGAAGTACTGGCGGCCCGACTACCGCGACAAGCTGCCCGACGACGAACGCGCGATCGAGGCGGGCCTTCACGACCTGCTCCGGGACACGGTGCGGATGCACATGCTTAGCGACGTGCGGATCGGCTCGTTCCTGAGCGGCGGGATTGACTCGAGCACGATCGCCGCGATGCTCGCGTGTGAGTCCGCGGAGCGGGTGCCGACGTTCTCGATTGGCGTCAAGGAGATGGACTTCAACGAGCTGCCCTACGCGCGGATGGTGGCGGCCAAGTACGGCACGGAGTACCACGAGGAGGTCGTCGAGGCGGACCTGGTGCACCTGATTCCGACGATGGTGTGGCACATGGACGAGCCGTCCGACCCGTTCGGCGTCGGCGTGTACCTCGTCTCGCGGCTCGCGCGTAAGACGGTCAAGGTCGCGTTGGGCGGCGACGGCGGCGACGAGCTGTTCGCGGGCTACGACCGCTTCAGCGGCCACCGGCTCGTGGATTACTACTGCGTCCTGCCGCGATGGTTCCGCGCGCGCGTGATGCGGCGGCTCGTCGAGCTCGTGCCGGATTCCTACGGCTACAAGAGCCTGGCGCAGAAGCTCAAGTGGGTCAATGAGATGTCGTTCCTCACCGACGGGCGGCGCTATGCGCAGAGCATGAGTTTTTTGCGGTTTACCGACGAGGCGAAGCGCGAGCTCTACACGGACCGGGCGCGCGCAGCGGTGGAGGGCGCGGACTCGATGTCGAAGATCCTCAAGCATTTCGAGGCGGAGTGCGTCGAGGACGTGGTAGACCGGATGCTGTACACGGACCTCATGACGCGGCTGCCTGACCACCTGCTCGTGATCCTCGACCGGATGGCCATGGCGCACGGGCTTGAGGGGCGGCCGCCGATCGTGGACTATCGGGTTGTCGAGTACGCGGCCTCGATCCCGGCGTCGCTCAAGCTCAAAGGCAAGACGCTCAAGTACATTTTGAAGCGCGTGGCGTCGCGCTACTTGCCGCGCACGCTCATCGAGCGGCGCAAGCAGGGGTTCGGGTTTCCGCTGGCGCACTGGATGCGGGGTGAGCTCGCCGGCTACGTGCGCGGGCTGATGGCGCAGTCGCGCTTCGTCGAGCTTGGGCTGTTCAACCGGGCGTTCATTGACCGGCTGCTCGACGAGCACATCGGCGGCAGGGCGGACCACAACTTCCGGATATGGATTCTGATCAACCTCGAAATGTGGTACAGATTGTTTTTCGAGGGGCAGTCGGTGGACGAGCTCCGCGCGCTGACCGACCGGCTCCTCGGCGCCGCGCCGGCCCCGGCGAGCCGGTAGGAAAGGACCACGAGCATGGGCGAGCCGAAGCTGCAGAGCACGCGACACCTGATCGGCGACGAGCGCCAGTCCGCGTTCAAGAAGTACCGGATGGTCGTGCTTGGTGGACGCGGCCTGGGCTACTTCGTCAAGTACGAGCTGGCCATGCTGGTCGCCAATACGTGCCCCGGTGCGCTTGGCCATTATCTTCGCAGCAAGCTGTATCCCGGCCTGTTTCGGCATGTTGGCCGGGGCGCGATCTTCGGGCCGGGCGTGACGCTGCGCTCGCCGTGGCGGATCGTGATCGGCGACCGGGCCGTGGTGGAGGGCAACGTCTCGCTCGACGCGCGGAGCGAGGAGGACGTGAGCATCACGCTCGGCGACGACACGATCCTGTCGCGCAATTCGATCATCGCGTGCAAGGGTGGCAGCGTCCGGCTTGGGCGGCGCGTGGGCGTCGGGGCGAACTGCACATTTCACGTTTATACGGGCAACCGGGTCGTCGTCGGCGACAACGTGCTGATCGCGCCGTACTGCTACTTCGCGGGCGCTGCGGGCTACACGGCGGCGCGGACGGACATTCCGATCGTGGACCAGCCGCTCGATCTGCGCGGGGGGATCACGGTCGAGGACAACGTGTGGATCGGCGCGCAGACGACCATCATGGACGGCGTCACGATCGGGCGGGACTCGATTATCGGCGCGGGTTCCGTCGTGCTCAAGGACGTGGCGCCGTATAGCGTGGCGATGGGCGTGCCGGCGAAGGTCGTGCGCGACCGCCGCGCGAAGACCGGAGCGGAAGCGGGATAGCCATGACGCGCTCGAAGCGCAAGACGAGCGGCGGCGGGTCGTTCGGGCGACGTGTTCGCGGGATGGGTGAGGCGCCTGAACCGGCACGGCGGCGTTGGCCCGTCACGCTCGCTGTGGTCGGCATCGTGTTCGTCGCCTTCTTCGTGCGGTTCTACGGCCTATCGCACGACCTCGACGAGGACAGGGTCTATCACCCGGACACGCTCAAGCAGGTCGGCGCCGCGCACGACCATTTCGTCCAGGGGCGGTACTACTTCCACACCGGCGAGCGCGGCATTGACGGCTACCCGTATTTCAACATGCACGTCGTCGAGTGGGAGTGGCGTGGCATCGCCGGCGTGCACTCCGCGCTTGGGTTTCTGATGGGCTGGAACCGAGAGCTCGTCACGCCGTACGAGCACCCCGGCCTGAGGCTGACGCTGCACGTCGTCACGCGCCTGAGTCTTTGCCTCATGTCGGCGGCCCTCGTGCTGATCATTTACGTCGTCGGCCGGGAGACGTGGGGCGTCACCGTCGGTCTCGTCGCGGCGGGGCTGCTGGCGCTGTCGCCGCTCAACGTCGGCATCGCGCATTTCGCGATGAGCGACACGGCGATGGACTTCTTTGCCGGCCTCGCCGTCCTTTTCGTGATGCGCATGTACCGTGGGCGGCGCGCGGTCAACCCATTGCTGGCGGCGTTCTTCGGCACGCTTGCGTTCGCGTCGAAGTACAACGGCGGCATCGTGCTCGTGTTCGTCGCGCTGATGCACGTGCTGAAGTTCGCGTCGGTGCGGCGGTTGTTTGGTAAGGACGCGCTGCGCAACGTCGGGTTGCTCGTGGTGGGAGGGGTCATCGGCCTCGTCGTCGGGTTTCCGTCGCTGCTGATTTACCCGGACCGCGTCATCAAGGAGACGGTCGAGTTCGTGCGCTACGTTTCGAACTTCGGGCTCACGCCGGCCGAGGCGAAGCTGACGGGCTGGGCGCGTTTCATGCTGCACGGCCCGAAGAACGTGGCGACGCTGTGGCGGAGTGTCGGCCCGATCGTGATGATCGCGGCCGTGGGCGGGTTCGCACTTTCGGTATTCCGCAAGCGGCGTCACGTGCTCATCGGCCTCTTCGCGGTGCTGTACTTGGGCATCGCGCTGTTCGGCAAGCCGGTGCTTCAGCCGTACTTCTTTTCCGTTCTGCTGCCGTACTTCTGCCTGTATGCCGCCGTCGCGGCGGGCTGGCTCGGCGGGCTTAAGAAAATCCGCGTGCCCGGCACAGTGGTCGCCGTGGTTCTCGTCGGGGCGGCGGTGATTACCTATGCGGTGCGTGTCGTGCGCATAGACTTTTTCTTCTGGCACATGGACACGCGGCGGATGGCGACGGCGTGGGTGGATGAGAATGTGCCGACCGTGTTCAACGTCGGCTCGCAGGATTACGGGCTCTATGCGTGGCGCGGGCGCCCGGGGCCGACGGTCGAGACGGTTGTCATTGCCACGGGCAACCTGCACGGCACCCAACCGCCGGAGAGGACGTTCAGGCTCCAGCACTTCCACCTCGAGGAGAG
>Ga0180432_10003210_pt1 | contig 23679 bp, 15 predicted proteins | sample SS_ome_10_FD_132414 | JGI IMG/M metagenome (GOLD analysis project Ga0180432, IMG submission 132414) | Hypersaline lake sediment archaeal communities from the Salton Sea, California, USA - SS_1_MS_2 metaG | ecosystem: Environmental > Aquatic > Non-marine Saline and Alkaline > Hypersaline >... | reverse complement strand
GAAGATGACAGAGCGACAACGTGAAGCGAAGCAACCCGCCGGCGACGGCGGCCAGAGCCGCTGCGCCTCGCCCCGCCGCAGCCCCAGCCCCCCGCGCACTATCCACGGTTCGCTTGTTTAAGGCCTAGTGGGTGCTTTTCGTTGTCCGTGTTGCTGCGGTCGTTCGTGGGTCGCTTAGTCGCGTAGTTCGATGGTCCACAGCAACGCGACAAATAAATGATAGCTTTTTGGGAAACCGGTGTCAAGTCGCATTGTTCGGCCCTGACGCCAAGCTCAGCAAACTCAGGTGGCATCACTCGATCGGACTATCGAGGTCATCCATCTACAACCAGGGGCACAATTCGGCGATGGTGGCAGATACATCGACTTCGGGTTCTTCGCCTCGTGCCGGCAGGATCCGGATGATCCGCTCAGCAGGATGTTCGGGGACAGCCTGGAGGCGTGGGCGGCCGACGCGGGGACGGTCTCGCCCCGGTCATGATCCCCGGCGCCTGCTTCAGCTGCGGGCGACTGAAATGTAAACAAAATTGACATTTTCCGTTTCGCCAGATCCGCCCGGCGAAACGCAGAGTCCACAGTTACGGGCCCAGATGAGCAATCTCGACGGTCGTGTGACCTGCCCACTGATCACGCAGGTAGTCGCCTACGAGCCGACGGTGGCACTGCTCCGCGGTGGCTTCACTGCAAAGCAAACAGCTCTGGTCGACGTCACTGGGCTTGACCAGCGTCTCGACCTTCCGTTTTCGAAGCAGGCGTACGAATCGGATTCTGTACTCCTGCCAGTTGATCCGTTTCTTCCCCGCCCTCTTCGCTGCAGCGTTCAGCTTCCAGTCCACGAGGATACTGTTATCAGGTGCCAACTCCAGCATGTGCACGTAGTCGATCTGACCGATCTTCCAGAGCAGATACGGCAAATGGGCCTGCCTCGTGAAGCCCAGGAGGGTGCCATTGTTGTTCAGCCGGACGTCAATGACGCGCTGCACCCCGGCGCCTGTGAGCAGCGTGAAGAACTGTTCGGCCGACTTACCGTTTGAGCCGATCGTGAAGATCCTTACTGCAGTCTGCGGCGAAGTCATCGCAACGTTCTCCCGGGGCTATGGGCTCTTGCCCTGGGCATTGTCGCTGATCACGTCTGTACCCGCAAGATGGGAGCAGGTCACAGTTGGCATGGATGTCCGTCGTGTGAGGTGGACGTTTCCCGCAACGCGCATCTGTTCGTCGCAACGCGCGTCTTCCGATCCCGGAATCGCCAAGGAACTCTAGGGCAGATCGGACTCCTCTTGGGCGTGTTTCCAGGCCCAGCGGGCCTGCTCCTGAGCCTTCTTTTCATACGCCTCCGCAAGTCTACGGGCATGCTCAGCGGCTTCGGCCTTGCCGCAGTAATCGGAAAGCATGTCGACATGACCTGTGAAGTCAAGGCCATCGACCATGCGCGATGCTACCCGTTCAAGTCCTTTCTGGCCGCTGACAATACCACCCTCACCGTAGCATGACTCGTGGTACTTCCATCTACCGTTGCCGATCGGGCTCAACTCAAAGGACAGATTGCAGTCCTCGGCAGCGAAATGATCATAATCGATGGTCACCTCATCCAGCTTTGCCCTACGAATCTCGTTCAGTGTGCGAGTCTGTCTGTCAAACGCGTAAACTGGCCAGTAAGTCACGAACGCGGTCATACCGTAACCTGGCTTGTAAGACGCGCCCATGATCCCGTGGTGCCGTTCCAGCATGAAGATGATGCAGTCGGGGCGTTCGCGGTCTTCAATGAACAACGCACGGTCCCGCAGCTTCGCTGGGGTGATCTCCTCGACTTCCCCGCCTTGCTCCTCGAGGAACTGACAGAGTTCCGCAATGGCTTCGTCACGGTTCATGGTTACCTTCCTGCTAATCCGTTCTCATACGCCGGACAGTTCCCGGCCTTGAGCAAGATGGAACCGTCACCATAGGTGACGTTCCCACTGCTGTCGCGAAGGGAAACCCAAGGGCGACTGGAGCAACAACGGCGTTCGCAGCGACGGAACGTCCGCCGCCTGTCCTGATAATACCGCAACGTGGCAGCAGTGCAATCACTGAACTTCACTGCCTGTGGCAATGTCTCACGGCCACATACGCCGACGCAGTATCATCGCTAACGAAGAAATAATGTTCAAAGTTTCGCTCGCATCCTGCTTCGTTATGTGCCGATATAGTGGTGACCGATGGAACTGGGCTCTCGCCCGGGCCATCGGACGAGCGGGAACAGAAGTAGGCCTCGCCAAGTCCCCTCCAACGTGTCAGCAGGCCCTGGGTCTGCTGGCGGTGCAACTCGTTGCTCCTGGATAGGAGCCGAAACACACCGCGACCAGAACGCACGACGTGTTCTGGCTCGGCAATGTCGTTGGAGCTTCGAGATGACGAACGACTCCAGTGACCGGGATCGGCGGTCTGCCGTCGACGACCGGTCCGCGCACACCCCCGAGGTCGCCCGCAGCGGCCCAAGCGTCCCGTCGGACGCAACGAGTAGGCAAAAAGAACGTGGAGTGGCTGAGCAGCCCCCAATCCAGTTGTTGAGGGTGCTCGACGCAGCCAAGACTCTGGCTATCAGCCCGCGGAAGTTGTGGAGCCTGACCCAAAGCGGCGAGATCAGATCCATCCGGATTGGCCGGTCCGTTCGGTACGCCCCCGAGGACCTGATGGCGTTCATAGCGGCGAAGAGGGACAGATAGCGGCAATGGTGGCAGTGCCCGGAGTCATCTGTGGGAACGAGCGTAGGGCACTCCGATGGTTCACTGGCTATGGTCGGGACGCCGCGGTGGCGTTCCGGCCGGGCCGCCAACTCGACAACAACATCAGCGTGCATTGTTCGGCACGCTACGAGGAATCAGACATATGGCTAGTATATCCTACGACAAGAAGACCGGGCGGCGGGCCGTACAGTTCGTCGGCGATGACGGAAAGCGGCGGACGGTGCGCCTCGGCAAGGTGAACAAGCGGCAGGCCGAAACGGCCAAGGGATACATCGAAGACCTCGTGGCCTGCAAGGTGACAGGCACCGCACCGAAGAGGACGACGGCGGAATGGCTTTCGGGACTGCCTGACCTGATAGTCCGACGGCTGGAACGTGTCGGCCTCATCACTCCGCAGAAGCGGCGAGAATGCCTCACGGTGGTCGAGTGGATTCGTCAGTACATTGAGAGCCGAACAGACGTGAAGCCGCGAACACGGGTCAATCTCGAACAGGCAGAGAAAGACCTCGCGGGGCTTTTCGCAAGCAAGCATCTTGACGAGATCACACCGGGCGATGCAGAGGACTTCCGGGTCTATCTCAAGTCCCGGGGCTTGGCCGAAGGGACAATCCGACGGCGGTGCAAACGGGCGAAGCAGTTCTTCATCGCAGCCGTCAAGCGGAAGCTCATCGCAGAAAACCCCTTCGCAGACATCAAGTGCGGTGACTACGCCAACCAGACCCGATACTATTTCGTGAGCCAGGAGGAATCTTGGGCAATGCTCAATGCGTGCCCTGACGCCGAATGGCGGCTCATATTCGCCCTGTGTCGCTTCGGAGGCCTGCGGTGCCCTTCGGAAGTGCTCCGGTTGACGTGGGCCGACATTGACTGGGCGCGGGACAGGTTCACGGTGCATGCCAGCAAGACTGAACATCACGCCGACGGAGGTATCAGGCAAGTGCCGATCTTCCCCGAGTTGGCCCCCTATCTGGCCGAATGCTTCGAGCAGGCTGAGCCCGGAATCAAGCACGTCATCACGCGGTATCGCGACGGCAACACCAACCTGCGAACGCAACTGCACCGCATCATCAAACGTGCGGGCCTGACGCCCTGGCCGAAGGTTTTTCAGAACCTCAGGTCAACGCGCGAGACCGAACTGACGGAGAGCTTTCCGATTCATGTCGTGTGCAAGTGGATCGGCAACTCGACTCAGGTGGCGAACAAGCATTACCTGCAAACCACCGATGAACACTTCGCGCGGGCGGTAAAAAAAGCGGTGCATTTTCCGGTGCAGTACTCGTCGGCATCGGGCGGCACTGACTCGCAAGCAAACGACACGAAGGGCTGAAAAGCCTACGTTTGCGGCACTATGCAAAACGATGCAACCCCTTGCAATAGCAAGGGGTTGCATCAGATACCCCCAAGGGGACTCGAACCCCTGTCGCCAGGATGAGAACCTGGTATCCTAGGCCGCTAGACGATGGGGGCATCTGCTTGGCACAGCAACATCACGCCTGGGATTGCAGCTCTCTCCGGCGCCGAAACGGGCGCCGGGCGACGAAGAGAATACTAGCACGCCGCCCCGCGGATGTCAACCCAGCTGATTGCGGATTTCGGATCCTCCTTCGCCGAGGCTTCGGAGGACAAGTTGTGAATTGCGGATTCCGCGCCCCGAAGCGCGAAGGATGACAGGCGTGACGCTCAAGGAATCCGCAATCGGAGCGTTGACATCCGGCCGGAGATGGCGCACAATGCCGGCCTCAATGCTCGTCGGCTTCGCGATCGGAACGGCCCTCGTGGGGCGCTGCCCGGGCGGTGTTGTCGGCGGGAAGCACGAAAGGACATGATAGATGACATGTCGCGCGTTGCGTGTTCTGGCCCTGGCCGCGTCGCTGGCGATCGCAGGCGGCGCGGCGTTTGCCGACGCCCCGCCTGACGCCGGGCCCAACGGGGGCCAGACGGGCGCCGGCGAAGGCCAGGGCCAGACCAAGGATAAGGACAAGGACAAGGACAAGCAGCCCGCACCTCAGCACCCGTGCGGCGGCAGCATGACCCTGCCCCTGGTGCTTCTGGGCGGGCTGATGCTCATGATCATGATGTCCAGCCGGGGAAAGAAGAAGCAGCAGGCCAAGCACAACGAGATGCTGTCCGGCCTGAAGAAGGGCGACAAGGTCCGGACGATAGGCGGGATACTCGGCTCGGTGGTGGAGGTCCGGGACGACGAGGTGGTCTTGCGGATCGATGACAACGCCAACACGCGGATGCGCGTGGTGCGCCGGGCCATCGCCGGCCAGGTCATCGACGGCAAGAAAGACGACGAGGACGCCCGGTAGCCAACGACTTGGCCACACAGACGCAGAGGGAGCAGAGAACGACTTGAAGGTTGAAGCAAAAGGACCTTAGGGTCGTTCTCTGCTCCCTCAACTCCCTCTGCGTCTGTTAGAACGTCGTTGTCGCTGGTCCTACCACTCGTAGCCTACGGCCAGGCCGCCGTAGAGTTCGTCGTTGAGGAGGTCTTCGCGCAGCGCGTCGCTGAAGCGGATGAACGCGCCGAGTTTTACCTGCCCGAACTCGCGCCGCAGGTCCACCGCACCGCTGAGGTCGTAGGTCAGGTCCAGCCCGTAGACCAGTTGGGCCAGCCGGTCCGACTTGCTGTGCCGGCGCCGGGCAAACCGCCCGAAACTGTCGAGGAACCGGTGGTCGAAGCCCAGGACCACCGAGGGCGTTACCGTCAGGTACCGCAGGGGCGTGGCCTCGTCGAACGCACCGAGATCGCGGAAGTTGAACGCGTGCTCGATGCCGAACTCGATCCAACTGCCCTCGTCGGCCTCGTCGTAGTCCAGGCCGTAGAAGATGGACGGGCTCAGCAGCGGCTTGTCCCGCCCGAACAGGCCGCTGTCGTCGAGGGTGACCTTGGCGTAGATCTCACCGGTCTGCTCGTCGCCGCTGTTGTACTGGCTCAGCGGCGCCGGCAGCGCGGTGCTCTCGAGGCGCGGCCAGGTGCGGTGCACCACGCCGATTTCGATCTCGGCGACCCGCTCGAACATCACGTTCCAGTACAGCGTATAGTCGACCTGCTGGATGTGGTCCCCGCTGCCGCCGGAGCCCCCGAGGGCGGCGTTGGCCTTGCGGGTCTGAGACTGCAAGCCGCTGTAGCACTGGAACCACACGCGGGCGCCGACGTAGCCGAGGTTGGCCTCGGACCCGGCCAGGTCCGTCAGGTTCAGCGCCACGTCGAGGCCGAACTGGTGGTTGGGCCGTTCGGTGCCCTCGCCGTTGTACTCGGTCAGGTTGAACCCGCGCCAGACGTAGTCGCTGACGAGCGTGTAGTCGAGCCTGACCCTCAGGGGGGCGGCCTTGACGAACTCCTCGTCCTGGTCGACGGCGTCCTTCTCGGCGCCGGGGGCAATGTCCACGTCCTCGACGGCCGGATCCGCCGCCGCCAGCCGCTCGCCGAGCGAGACCTCGGCCCGCAGCGCCAGCGGCCAGAGCCCCAGGACCGCCGAAACGAAGGCCAACACCGGCAGACTTCTGATGCATCCGTGCATAGTCCGTTCCTTCATTCTCGTGGGCCTCCCAGCAGGCCCGGGGAGTTTCCTCGGCCGCGCCCACACGAGCGCCCACAGCCGAGAGATCAACCGTTTCTTATGCGCCGCCGGACCCGTCAAGTCAAGCGCCGCCGGAAAATCGCGAGCCGGTTGCGTTGTGGGCGTAGCACGGGCATCTTGCCCGTGAAAAGAGAGTCCGGCGACTCGTTTTCACGGCGTTTTGTCCATGGGCAAGATGCCCATGCTACCTTGCAGGCCCACAACGCAACCGGCTCGAAAATCGCCCGGGGTATCCCGCACGGCTGAGAGAGCTGTGATTTCGCTGTTCCCGGTCGGCTTGATCCTCCTGCCGCCGCGCTGTACGCTGAGGCCCGGCAGCAAGGAGCGAGATCATGGGCAGAACCGTCATCTGCGACGGGCACGCCAGGCCGTCTCGGCGCGCGGTCCTGAAGCGTACCGCCTCGGCGGGCGTCCTGGCGATGCCGCTGGCGCGAATCACCCGGGCCGCGACGCCCAACAGCACGGTCCAGCACGCCTCGATCGGCGTCGGGGGCATGGGCTGGGGCGACGTGAACCAGATCGCGTCGCACCGCAAGGCCGAGATCGTCGCCATCTGCGACGTGGACACCCGCCGCATGGCCGCCGCGGCCAGGAAGTTCCCCAACGCCCGGAAGTACCAGGACTGGCGCGAACTGCTCGACAAGGAAGGCGACAAGGTCGACTCGGTCAACGTCACCACCCCGGACCACATGCACGCGCCGATCACCATGACCGCCCTGGCCCTGGGCAAGCACGTCTACTGCCAGAAACCCCTGACGCATGACGTCTTCGAGGCCCGCCGGGTCGCCGCGGCCGCCAAGAAGGCCCGCGTCGTCTCGCAGATGGGCATCCAGCTCAGCTCGACCATAGCCGCCCGCATGGCCGTCACGATGCTCCGGGCGGGCGCCGTCGGGAAGGTCAAGGAGGTCTTCCTCTGGTCGAACAAGGACCCGTCCAGGTACCGGCCCGTCGGCCCGCGCCCCAAGAAGACCGACCCGGTGCCGGCCGAACTGAACTGGGACGCGTGGTGCGGCACGGCGCCCCTGCGGCCGTACGTCCACGGGGTCTACCACCCGACGTGGTGGCGCGGGTGGCAGGACTTCGGCTGCGGTTGGCTGGGCGACATGGGCTGCCACATCATGGACATGCCCTACCGCGCGCTGGGCCTGGGGATGCCCACGGCCGTCCTGGCCAGAGCCGAACCCAAGTGGCGAGACGCCCCGGCCCGGCGGGTAGAGACCTTCCCCACCTGGCAGGTCGTCCGCTACACGTTTGCCGGTACGGACCTGACCGCCGGAAAGACCGTCAACATCACCTGGTCGGACGGTTTCAAGTATCCCCCGGCCGACCTGCAGGCCAAGCTCCTCGAAGGGCGAAAGTACCCCAAACAGGGCGCCATGGTCATCGGCGAACGGGGCGTGATGCTCATGCCGCACGGCGCCGGGCCGAGACTGTATCCCAGCAAGAAGCTCAAGGCCTTCCCCAGAGACAAGCTCAAGCCCTGGCATCACTACCACCAGTTCATCGACGCGATACTCGGCAAGAACGGCGGCAAGACGCAGGCGGCCTTCGACTACGCCGGGCCGCTGAGTGAGATGGTCCTGCTGGGCACCGTGGCCCTGCGGTTTCCCGACCGCCCGCTCACCTGGGACGCAACGGCGATGAAGGTCACCAACATCCCCGAGGCCAACCGGTACGTCCGCCGAACCTACCGCCGGGGCTGGCAGGTCAAGGGGCTGTGAGACCAGCCCCACTGACGGCACGAACTGACCCCCCGGCGACGGTATAGCGGTACTTCAAGACGGTACCGGGCACCGCCCGGCGGGACGTACAGACTGAAGGATGGCGCAGCGTGAGAACTGAGAACGCATTGAGGACGGCCGTCGCGCTCGGCCTTGTCGCGGGCGTGATCTCCGCGGCCGGCGGCGCCGAGGCGTCCTGGCCGGCGTACCGGGGCAACAACACCCGCACGGGATGCACCCCACAGGACCTGCCGCGGCGGCTGCATCTCCAGTGGACCCACGTCGCGGCGCATCCGCCCCGCCCGGCGTGGCCCGAGCCCGGCAAGGAAGTCCACCGCATGACCTTCGACTACGCCTTCCACGTCACCGCCGCGGACGGGCGACTGTTCTACGGGTCCTCCGCGGACCACAAGGTCTACGCGCTGGACCCGGCAACAGGGAAAGTGCAGTGGACCTTCTTCACCGAGGGGCCGGTGCGGTTTGCTCCCTGCGTGTCCGGCGGCCGTGTCTATGTCGCCGGCGACGACGGCTGTCTCTACTGCCTCGGCGCAGATGACGGCAGGCTCATCTGGCAGTTCCGGGGCGGGCCGCGCGACGAGCGGCTGGTCGGCAACGGGCAGGTGATCTCGCGCTGGCCGGCCAGGTCCGGCGCGCTGGTCGACGGGAAAACCGTCTACTTCACCGCGGGTATGTGGTCGACGGACGGCATAACCGTCTACGCCCTGAACGCCGATAACGGATCGGTGATCTGGAAGAACAACACGTCGAACATGCAGTACATGCTCATGCCGCACAACAACTACGAAGGGATCAGCGGCGTCTCGCCGCAGGGGTACCTGGCACTGGCCGACGGCGTGCTGCTGGTGCCGACCGGGCGGGCGATCCCGGCCAGGTACGATGCCGCCACCGGAAAGATGCTGCCGTGGAGCATCGCCTGGGGCAAGCACCACCGCCCGGGCTCCTCGTGGACGATGAGCGTCGAGGGGGTCTTCTTCAGCGCGCGTAGAGGCGTTACGGGGCTGCCGACCGCCTCGCTCGGGCCGAACAGCCGCTTGAGGCCCGAGGGGCTCATGGCGTGGAATGTCCGCACGGGAAAGCCCGCATTCGCCATCCACGACGTGTACACCGCGACGTTCGCCGACAAGACGCTGTACATGACCAGCGGCACATACTCTGGAACGGGCGGCTCGGTCATTGCCGTTGATTATGGAAAGATATCGAAGAAAGTGGTCGTTATCCCCCCGCACACCAGGGGCCACGACGGCGCGGGCTCTCCCGCACAGAAACTGACCGGCAAGGCAAAGTGGCAAACGCCGACAGGGCGGATATACGAGCTGATCTCGGCCGGGAAGGTCCTCGTGGCGGGAGGCGAAAACGCCGTACTGCTGCTGGACTCCGGTTCGGGCAAGGAACTGTGGAAGGCTAAGGTCGACGGGCAGGCCCGCGGGCTGGCGGTCGCATCCGGGCGGCTGCTGGTAAGCACGTCGACGGGGAGGATTTACTGCTTCGGCAGCAAGAGGGTGGATGATCCGCCGGTGGTAAAACCGCGCCCAGGCGACAGGGCAAGAACAGCGAAAGGGGGACAAGTCGACGGTATCCTCAACAAGGGGGGTGTGCGGGCGGGGTACTGCCTGGTGCTCGGCCTGAACGACCCGCAACTTCCCGCGGCCCTGGCGCAGCAGTCGAAGCTCACCGTCGTCGTCGTGGAAGCCGACGAGAAGAAGATCGCCCGGGCCCGGAGGCTGGTCGACCGCCTGGGCCTGTACGGCACGCGGATCGCGGTCCACCGCGGCAGCCCCGACACGCTGCCGTACGCGCCGTACTTCGCGAACCTGATCGTCGCCCGCAAGGGCGCGTATGACGCCAAGGCCGCCCGGCGGTGCCTCAGGCCGTGCGGGGGCGTTATGGCGGTGATCTCCGGCGACGGGCCCCGCGACGTGGCCCTGACCCGGCGCGGCCCGCTGGACGGAAGCGACGAATGGAGCCATCCGTTCGCCAATGCCGGGCGGACGTCGGCCTCGCGCGACCGCCGCGTCCGCCTGCCTATGAAGGTCCTCTGGTTCGGCGGCCCGGGCCCGGCACGCATGGTGGACCGGCATCGATACCCGCCGATTCCGGTGTACGCCAACGGGCGGCTGTACGTCCCGGCCGAGAACTTCGTCATCGCCCTGGACGCCTACAACGGCCGCGAAATGTGGGCCAGGGAACTCAAGGGCGTCGGGCGTTTCCCCGGAAACGACCGGGGCGCCAGCGTGGTGGCCGACCGGACCGGCGTGTACGCCCCGCACGGCACGACGTGCGTGCGCCTCGACGGCGACACGGGCGAGATCCTCCGCACGTACAAGCCGCCGGTCAAGGTCCAGCCCGCGCCCAAGGCGGCCCCCGCCGGCCCACCGAGCCGGAAACGCAGGAGAAAGACGACCAAAGGCGGGTACGTCTTCAACGCCGTCGAGTGGAACTACCTGGCCGTCACGGACAAGGCCGTCCTCGGCACGATCGGCGAGGCGCGCGTGAGGAAGTCCTGGGCCAACTGGCCCCTCTCGACGCCGAACGGCAAGGTCCTCTTCGCCCTCGACAAGGACAGCGGCAAGACGCTCTGGGTCTTCCGCCCGGAGTACGGCGCGGCGCCGAAGGGCATCGTCGTCGGCAGCGGGCGCGTCTGCCTGCTCGACCAGGAGATTGCTCCCGGCAAGATCGGGCGCACCCGCCTGAAGGCCCTGGACGTCGGCAGCGGGAAGCTCGCCTGGTCCAAGCCGCTCCAGAACCGATGGGAACTGCTGCTCTCGGACGGCCTGCTCGTCGCGGCCGGGACCGGGTACTCCGTCTTCGACGTCAAGACCGGCGCCGAGCGGTGGTCGAACACGGTCCCGCCGGGCAGCTTCAACGCCTACGGCGCGGGCGCGGACCACTACCAGTGGTCGGTGGCCCTGCGGGACTTCCCGGTCATCCCGCCCATGATCGTCAACGGCACCATCGTCGCCCCCCCCAGGGCGTTCGACCTGGCCACCGGGAAGGAGACCCACCGCGCCCATCCGCTCAGCGGGGGGACGATCTGGCCGTTCGGCATGGGCAACGGGGGCTGCGGGACGTATTCGGCGTGCCCGGCGCTGATGTTCATGCGGTCCGGCTCGCTGGGGATGTACGACATCGCCTCCGACACGGGCATGCACTGGCTCGGACAGGTCCGCCCGAGCTGCTGGATCAACACGCTCCCGGCCGGGGGTATCCTCATGATGCCCGAGGGGGCCAGCAGTTGCACCTGCGCCTACAGCTTCCAGACCTCCGTGGCCCTGGTCGCCGACGACCGCCACGAGGAATGGGGCGCTTACACGTGCGAGCCGCCCCGGCCGGGCTCGCGGCTGCGCACGGCCAAGCTCAACTTCGGGGCCGTCGGGGACAAGCGGGACGCCGACGGGAAGCTCTGGCTGGGCTTCCCGCGCCCGTTTTCACCGCAAAACCTCAAGGTGCCGCTGACCACCTCGCCCGACGCCGAGTACACCCGCCTCAACGCCGACGAGGTCGCCATCACCCCCGCCGGGCGGCCCTGGCTGTACAGCACCGGCGTCAAGGGCCTGACCGCGGCAACGCTCGAACTGGACCTGGTCCGGCCGGCCGTCGCCGTCAAGGCTGCGACTGCGCCGACGGTCGACGGCAAGCTCGATGAGCCCTGCTGGGACGGCAGCCGGGAAATCGTTCTCGTCGACGACTCCCGCCGAGAGTCCTCCGCCCGGGCGTGGCTGCGGCACGATGGGAAGACCCTGTACATCGGCTTTCGCCGCAAGGCCCCGCTGGTCGGCGGCAAACCCGTCGCCTGGACGATGAACACTCGCGGGGAGAACGCCCCGGCCTGGCGCGACGACTGCCTCAAGGTCCGTCTCCAGAAGGGCGGGCAATACGAGTACATCTTCCTGTCGGCCTCCGGAGCCAGGACCACCGGGCGCAGCGACCGCCGGTGGAAGATGAAAGGCACGGCGAAGAAGACCGCCTGGCGCAGCGCGACGCACGCCAGCCCCGCGGCGTGGTCGGCGGAAATCGCCGTGCCCATCGACGCCCCCGGCGAGGGGATGAAGATCTTCCTCGAGAGCTTCAACCGCACGGGCGTCGGGCCCGAGCGGACGTTCTACAGGTTCCGGTCGTGGCGGCGGTGGTTCGTCAGCGGCGGGGAGGCCAACGTGGTCTTCACCGCCCCGCCCGCCCCGCCCGAGCGGACCTTCACCGTCCACCTGCACTTTGCCGAACTGGAGGACGTCACGCCCGGCCGCCGTGTCTTCGACGTCCGCATCCAGGGCCGGACCGTGATCCGGAACCTGGACGTCGTCGCCGCCGCCGGCGGGCCCGGGAAGGCCCTCGTCAGGGAGGTCAAAGGCGTCAAGGCCGCCGAGGAAATCACCCTCGCCCTGGTCCCCTCGAAGACCGGCACACTGCCCGCCATCCTCAGCGCCGTCGAGATCGAGCCGGAGTAATCATGACCAGGAAACCCGTTCATTGCGTTGCCGCAGCCCTGTGCCTTGTGGGAACTTTGGTTTCTGTCACACGCGCCGCGTTGGGCAAGACCGCGCCCGAGATGATCCGCGAGCCGGGCGTTCTCGGCGGGCTGATCGTGCACGTCGGGGCGGTGTCCGCCGTGCACTTCGACGGCCGGCATCTGCCCTATGCGGAGAACCTGGTGAACCTGCTGATCGTCCACGACGCCAAGGGCACGTCCCCGGCGGACCGGGAGATTCTCCGCGTGCCGGTACCGCGGGACGTGGTATACGTTCGTGGCGAAGGCGGCCCTGACCGCCGCCGGTGGCATCGATTCGCCACCCACCGTCCATGGCCCGGACGTCTGCTTCACCACGGCCGAGGGCCGGTTGCACTGCTGGCGGCAGCCCGCCGCAGACTTGACCCAAACGTTGGAGCCAGAGAAACATGAAACCGTGTCGCGAGTGTCAACACGAGGTGTCGGAGCAGGCACGGGCCTGCCCGCGGTGCGGGGCGCCGTTTCCGGCCAAGGAGAAATGGGACGGGTGGGGATTCGAGTACACCTCGAAGATGACGCTCTTCGGCCTGCCGCTGCTGCACGTATCGTTCAAGTATCGCCCGAACCGCCGGCCCGTGCCGGCCAGGGGAATCATCGCCATCGGGCAGTTCGCCTGCGGCGTGTTCACGCTGAGCCAGTTCGGGATTGGCGCCTTCAGCGTCAGCCAGTTCACGATTGCCGGGTTCGCCCTGGCGCAGTTCGCCGCGGCGTACTCGCTGATCGCCCAGATGGGCATCTACGTCCACGAAGGCTACGGCCAACTCGTGACCAGCGCGGCCGACCTGCTGGGCAAGCTGTGACAACGGACCGGACGGCGCGGGTGCATCTTCTTCTTGAGCCGGTAGCCGGCAGCCAGCAGTCGGTACTGATTACCGATTACCGTAAGATCTGACTTGCTTTGTCGGGGGAATGCTCCAAAACGGAACGGCGGGTGCCGGTCTATCGTTTCTTCGGAAAGACGATCAGCCGCAGGGGTTTGTTGGGCTTGAGGGTGACGGGGAGCCCTTCGCTGAGGGCCTTGCCGGTCAGGATGCGGGTTGAATCGGCGTCGACGTCGCGGACGGTGTAGCGGTGCGTCTTGTCGGGCTCGACGGTGAACCACTCGGGCACGGCGTTCATCCGCGGCCAGTCCTGCGTGAAGCCCATCGTGATGCGGTGCCTGGGGATATCGAACTGGAGGCGGCCGGCGTAGGCCTTGTCGGATCGCATGACCACGCAGATCCCGTCGCCGCACGGCGCCGCGCCGAGTTGAAGGCCCTGCCGCCACGGGCGGGCTATCGTGTTGCGCGTGTGCAGCATCGTGTGGATCAGCACGGTGCGGACGGTGTTGGCCTCGAGCTTGTGCACGCCCCAGAGGCGCCCGGGGTCGGTGTGGTCGACCAGATACGTCGCGATCTCGCGGTCGGCCCAGACGAAGGCCTCGGGCACCGGGAACCGACGCAGGAGATACAGCCCGCCCTCGACCGAGTCGGCCACGTTGTCGCGCGAGCCGTGATCCCAGTTGAACTTCTTGTACCGCGGCTTGAGCAGATTCGTCATCGGCCGGCGGATCGCGTCGGTGTATCGCCTGGTGCCGAGGGCCAGGTCGTAGTCGAGGAACCCGACGAAGTCGTATCCCCAGCCATCGCCTATCCTGGCACGGTCGTGCGGCCCGGGCGTCCTGTGCAGCCCCGCGACGATGACGCCGTCGGAGTTGGTCCCTCGGCTGAGGATCTGGTCGAACATGTACTGCATGTGGGGTTTGTACTGTGTGCATTTGTCGGGTGCGGCCTTGGCGTCGACGGCGAACAGCAGCCCCAGCCCGCCGATGATCTCGCACCCGTGGTCGTACAGTTTCGTCGGGACGAACTTGCCGCCCAGCAGGTAGTGGTCCGCCAGCCGGTGGGCCCAGTCGAGGTACTTCCTGTCGCCCGTCATGCCGTACAGCCTCGGCAGGATCTGGAGCAGCTCGCCGTTGACCTCGATGTTCGTCGAGGGGATCTTCCCGTAGGGCGTCTTGTAGCGGGCGTGCTTGAACATGTCGTCCACGATGCCCTGCATGCGGGCGAACCACGGCGAATCCTTCCCCGTGATCTCGACGATCGGCACGAGCCCGTCCTTGGCGTATTCGCAGGCGCCGAAGATCATCGCGTCGAACGATCCCGGCGCCTTCCGGCCACGGGCCAGGTCGTACCGCACCGGCAGCCGGTCCAGGTGGTTGCAGAGCTTCTGCTCGGCCTTCAGCGTGTCGACCATGACCGTCTCGAGCACCTTCGTGTCGGTGTAGAACGCCGCCCAGATGTAGAAGGGGTAGCAGTCGGCGGCCGAGTCGCGGTAGTTCCATGCCCCGGCGGTGTCGCGGAACAGCCCGGTCTTGGCGTCGCGGACAGGCAGGACGCGCTCGCGCAGCCAGCGCTGGACCTTACCCAGGGCGATCCCCGCGTATCGTGCGGAGCGTTCGGCCCGTTTCCAGTCGGACTCCCTCGGCGAAGGGTTCCAGAGCTTTCGCATCTCATCGTTCATCTCGAACCCGGGCATCTCGGCCCAGCCGCCGGTGCCTCGTGCGGGCGATGAGATCCTGGCCACGCGGGTCCGCTTGACCTTCAGCGCCGCGGTGGATTTGCCCGTAACGCGCAGGCCGGCGAGGAAGGCGACCTGCGCCGAGCCCTTGCCGTAGAGAACGATCTTCTTGCCGCCCGGGAGTTTGCCCAGCGGCAGCGCGATCCACTCGAACGGCTTTTTCCGCACGTCGGCCAGCGAGCCGGACCGGCCGTCACAGGTGTAATAGAGCGTCCGCTTGGCCGAGCCCTTCGTGCCGAACAGGACCTCGAACCGGTCGCCTTGGCCCACGTCGGCGGGCAGCGTGACCTCGAGCTTCCACTCGGCCAGCCAGTAGTATCTCCTGCCGCCATGCTCGTGCGGCCCGTCGGTGAACATCACCTGGCCGGCCCTGGCCGGCAGCCCCCCCGCCAGAAGGCATGCCAGGGCTCCTGCGCGCATCATGAGGTCCGTGTTGATCATGTGTTCCGTTCCGTGTGTCTGGACACTGCTGTCATCGTCATCCTACTGCGCGAGTCACGACGCGCCAATCAGGGCGCTGGAATGCGCGGGGAGTATCGCAGCAGATAGTGCTCTTTACTGACCTGCTATCGAAACACCGTGCGACATGAGTCATCCAGGAATCAGCGAACGTGCTGCCCTCGATCCATCGGTCCTGTTAACTCATCGAATACTGCGGTAGTCTCTATGGTGTTCGGAGAGAAAACGCCATGCGATATACCGCGGCTGTGCTTGGAGTGCTGACCGCCTGCGGGTGTGGGCTCGGTGCCCGTGTCGACGGCGCCTCGCCCAAGCCGACGCGCATGGCGGCGGCGGGCAAGGCCCTCATGCCCGTGGTCGTCGCGGCCGGCGCGTCGGACCGCGTCCGGGCGGCCGCGAAAACGCTGGCGGACACCCTCGGCAAGATCTCCTCCGCGACGTTCAAGGTGGTCGGCGGGGACGGCACGACGGGCCTGGCCGTGGGGGTGGCGAGCGACTTTCCCGCGCTCGGCCTGGCCGGGCGGTTCCGTGTACGCGGCATCGCCGATCGCGAGCACTATCTGCTGAAGTCTCACGCGCGCGGGGTGGTCGTTCTCGGCGCGACCGAGCCGGCCGTCGAGCATGCCGTCTGGGACCTGCTCTACCGCCTGGGGCACCGGCAGTTCTTCCCGGGCCCGACGTGGGAGGTCCTGCCGAAAACGCCCGACCTGAGCATTGCGGTCCATGCCGACGAGCGCCCGGACTATTACGCCCGGCGGATCTGGTACGGTTTCGGGCTGTGGGACCACAACCGCGACGCCTACCGGCAGTGGTGCGTGCGGAACCGGGCGGTGCTGGGCTTCGACCTGCGCACCGGGCACGCGTACGACGGGCTCATCGCAGCCAACAGGAAGGCCTTCGGCGCCCACCCGGAGTACTACGGGCTTTTCGGCGGCAAGCGGACGTCGACGAAGATCTGCATCGGCAACCCCGACCTGCGGGCGCTGGTCGTGGCCCACGCCGTTCGGTACTTCGAGGCCCACCCCGACGCGGACAGCATCTCGATGGACCCCAGCGATGGGGGCGGGTGGTGCCAGTGCGACCGCTGCAAGGCCCTGGGCAGCGTCTCCGACCGCGCGCTGACCCTGGCCAACGCCGTCGCCGAGGCCGTCAGCCGCCGATTCAAGAACAAGGCCGTCGGCATGTACGCCTACAGCCGGCACTCCCCCCCGCCGAACATCCGCGTGCACCCCAACGTCGTGATCAGCGTGGCCACGGGCTTCATCCGCGGGGGGTACAGCGTGGACGAGTTGATGGACGGCTGGGCCGCGAAGGGCGGGACCATCGGCATCCGCGAGTACTACAGCGTCAACATGTGGAGCCGCAACCTGCCCGGCGCCGCACGCGGGGCCAACCTGGAGTACCTGGCCCGGACGATTCCGCATTTTCACGCCAAGGGTGCCCGCTTCATGTCGGCCGAGTCCGGCGACTGCTGGGGCCCGTGCGGGCTGGGGTACTACCTTGCGGCCCGGATGCTCTGGGACGTCGGCCAGGCCAAGCGCGCCGACGCCCTGGTCGAGGACTTCCTGGCGCGCGCGTTCGGACCGGCCAAGGGGCCCATGGGCCGGTTCTACCGCCTTATCGACGGGGCGAACCGCCCGCTGCTGTGCGACGATCTGCTCGGGCGGATGTACCGTCTGCTGGACCAGGCCGTCCGCCTGGCCGACACGCCGCAGGTCCGCGCCCGCCTGGCTGACCTGGTGCTCTACACGCGCTACGTCGAGCTGTTCCGGGCGTATCGCCTGGCGCGCGGTGCGGCGCGGCAGTCGGCGTTCGAGCGGCTGATTCGCCACACGTACCGCATGCGCGGCACGATGATGGTTCACAGCAAGGCCCTGTATCGCGACCTGGTCCGGCGCGACAAGACGGTCTCCATTCCCAAGGGCGCCGAGTGGGGCGTGCCCGAAGGCAAGAACCCCTGGAAGACCGGCAGACCGTTCGGCGGGATCGAACTCAACGAGTATATCACCTACGGCATCGCCAGGTACAAGGTCGCGGAGATCCAGCCGGTCCGGTTCGGCCTGGACCTCGTCCCCGCCGCGCCGCTGAAACTGCCGAAGGTCGCCCCGGGCACGATCGGCAGCCTCGGGCGCGGCGTGCAGACCTTCTACACGTGGGTCGCCGGCGCCCCCGCCGAGATCCGTCTGAAGGTCACCGGCGGGCTGATCGCCCACTACCGCGACCGCGGGGACGCCAAGGTGGACCTGTGGCGGGTCCTGCCGGGCGGCGATCGGCACGTCGCCGGCGGCTGCACCGCGCCCGACGGCGTCGAGCGGGCCGTCGTCCTGAAGGCCGCCCATGTCGGGCTCCACAAAATCACCGTCTCGGACGGCAACGACGCCACGCGCGTCCGCTGGCCGGACGGCACGCCCATGACCGTCCTGTCCAGCCGCCCGCAGCCGGCCAGGCTCCTGACGCGGTGGTCCATGTACTTCTACGTCCCCAAGGGCACGAAGACGATCGGCCTGTTCGCCGACGGGGCCGGCACGCTCCGCGACGGGACGGGCGCCACGGCGGTCACCTTCGACGGCCGAAAGCCCGGCTTCCACAGCATCCCCGTGCCGGCCGGCAGGCAGGGGACGCTCTGGAAGTTCCATCACTGCACGGGCCGGCGGATCCTGCTGACCGTGCCTCCCTTCCTCGCCCGCAGCGAGGCCGAACTGCTCCTGCCGGCCGATCTGGTCACACGCGACGCAAGGTAGGTCCACGCCATGGGTGATCTCTGGTACGAAACGTACATGGGCAACGGTCCCAAGCGGATCGCGCACGTCGAGCACTGGTCCAATCCGGACGCCGCAACGTACATCACCGGGATCGACTTCTACGCCCACCCGCGGAGTTGCATGACGCGGCTGAACGCGATGTACGAGTTCCTCCAGATCGGCGTGCCCAAGAGCGACGACCCGCTGCCTCGGCCCGAGGAGCAGGTCGACCGCGGCAAGGGCCGATGGGGCCATGCCTATCGCGAGTACTGGATCGACCAGGACGCCGAGAAACGCTTCGCCGGCGAGGCCGAGATGCTGGCGTTCAGTCCGCTGGCCAAGGGCGACTTCACCGACTGGCACACCGGCGGGGACTGCCGCAGCGAGGAGATCGTCTACGAGCGCTACCGCAAGACCCTCCCCGCCGAGTGGGGCGACCGGGCCCCGGAAGGCTCCTCCCGGACCGTGGGGTTCTACAACACGCTGTTCATGTGGCCGCTGATGGTGTTCGGCTACGAGAGTTTCCTGTCGATCTGCCTGGCCCCCGCGTTCGAGCGCGTGATGGACGAGTTTGCCGAACTGAGCCGCCGCGTCTTCAAGGCGATGGCGCGCCAGCCGGTGCATTTCATCGGCTCGCACGACGACATTGTCCTTCCGACCGGCCCGGTGTGCAGCCCCGAATGGATGCACAGGTACATCTTCCCACATTACGAGGAGTTCTGGGGCACCTGCGGCGACGCGGGCAAGCGCGTCCTGTTCACGGTGGACGGGTGCATCGACGCGTACGTGGACGACGTGATGGCCTGCGGGGCCAGCGGGTTCACCACCGAGCCGTTCACCGACTTCAGGGCCATCGCCCGGAAGTACGCCAACTGCTATATCGCCGGCGAGGGCGACAACCGCATCCTGATGCGGAACGACCCGGCTGAGATCCGCGCCATGGTCGAGAGGATGGTCGAGACCGCCAGGATGTCCGGCGGGTACGCGATGTGCATCGGAAACCACATCCCCTTCAACGTCCCCCCCGAAGCCGTCAAGCTCTATTTCGACCTGTCGGCCGAGCTGGGATACCGCTGATCTGCCGCGGCGGTCGATTCGCCGGCAGTCTTGAGCGTGGGGCCGGCTGCGGTTAGGCTAACCGCCTGACGCGGCGGAGACCGACGACTATCGGAACCGGCGCAGCAGGAGCAACCATGGAACAACGTCAGTGCAGCAGTGAGGCTCTCGGCGCCGCGAGGCGGCGGCGGTTGGCGCTGTCGGCCGTGGCCGCGGTCGCGGCGGCGGTGCTGTCGGCCTCGGCGGCGAGGGGACAGTCGGTGATGAGCTGGTTTGACCCTCGGCTGATCAAGTCACGCCCGGTAGCCGACTACCGCACGCGGATCTACGCCACCAAGGCCGGCGTGCGAAACCAGACCGGGCACATGCGATACGCCAGGCAGCAGTTCTCGTTCACCATGCCGGTGGTCCATACCGACACGGAGCAGTGGCGGCTGACGACACAGGTGACGTCGCTTCGGCTCAAGAACGGCGCCCGCATGCCCGACACGGGCGAGGCGTTCCCGGATGAACTGTGGGACCTGCGCTTCGGCGGCGGGTACGGGCGACGCCTGGACCCCGAGCGGACGGTCGGCATCCACGCGACGGTCGGCTCGGCCGGCGACAAGCCGTTCGCCACCGCCGACGAGACCGCCATGTCGGCCGTCGGGTTCTTCTACAAGGCCGACGACGAGACCTCCGGGTGGCTGGTGTACGCGACGGCCCAGGCGCAGCTCGACGGGACCGGGGCGTACGCCTTTCCCGGCGTGGGCTACCACATGCAGACCGAGCGGATCCAGGCCCTGCTGGGGCTGCCCGTGTTCTGGGCCAGGGTCAAGCCCGTCGAGCCGGTGGCGCTGCAGGGCCTGGCGATGCCGTCTCGCGTCATGCTCGACGCGACCTGGACGGTGATCGACGACGTGGCGCTGTTCGCCACGTACGACTGGGAGTGGCAGCGATACGTTCGGCACGACCGCTTCAAGCGTGACGAGCATCTGTTCTACACCGAGCAGCGCGTCTGGGGCGGGCTCGAATGGGATATCACCAAGGACATCAAGTTCGTCGCCGCCGGTGGCTACGGGTTCGACCGGCGGTTCTACGAGGCCGACAACTACTTCGGGGGCTCCCAGCGCAACCGCATGAGCATCGGCGACGGGCCCATGATGTACTTCAGACTGCGCATCCGGTTCTGAGCCTGGGCGATCGGATTGTGCGGGCTTGCTCGGGGGGAGGGCGGTTGTATATACTAACAGTCCGCGCCCCGCCGCGCGCGGGACATCTTATCCGACCAGAAATCGAGGCAGGCATCATGAAACCGATCAAACGCCGAGACGTACTCAAGGGCGCCGCGGCCGCAACGGCTATCGGCGCAGCGCCGTTCAACATCCTCAGGGCCGGACCCTCCCCGAACAACAAGCTCAACATCGCCTGCATCGGGGTCGGGCGGATGGGCTCGGCGGACGCCTACACGCTGTCGCGCACGGACAACGTGATGGCCCTGTGCGACGTGGACAAGGCCTGGCACGGGAAGCACATCGCCCGGTTCAAGAACCTGCGCGGCGTCAAGCTCTGGACGGACTACCGGGTGATGTTCGACAAGATCGGCAAGGAGATCGACGCCGTCTGCATCGGGTCGCCCGAGCACGCCCATTACGCGATCTCGATGTACGCGATCCGGCGGGGCAAGCACGTCTACTGCCAGAAGCCGCTCTGTCACACGGTCAATGAAGTGCGTCTCCTGACGGAAGAGGCCGCCAAGCACCCGAAGGTCGTCACGCAGATGGGCCACCAGGGCCACTCGACCGAAAGCTCGGCGATCCTGAAGGATTGGGGCCTGGCCGACACGATCGGGCCGATCCGCGAGGTCAACGCCTACTCCCGGAAGAACTACTGGACGGACAAGCCCATAGCGCCGGCTTCCACACCGCCCAAAACGCTGAACTGGGACCTCTATCTCAACCGTGCGGAGAAGATCCCCTTCTCCACCAGCTACATGAATCGCGAGTGGATCAGGTACAGCCACTTCAGCGGAGCCGTGGGCGACATGGCCGCCCACATCCTGGACCCGGCGTACTACGTCCTGGATATCCGCGTTCCCTTGAGCGTGCGGGCGGAAGTCAAGATCCCGGCCATGCCAGGCTCGCTGCCGCGGGCCGGCGTGATCACCTGGGAGTTCGCCGCGCGAGGCACCAAGCCGCCGGTTACGATGAGATACTACCTCGGCCCGGGCATCCCGTACCCGCACCCCAAGCACCTCGAGAAGGGTCGCCGGGCAATCACCAGCGGATCGGTCCTGGTCGGAAAGGACGCGTCCCTGAAGGCCGGCTCACACAGCCAGGGCGCCAGGATCATTCCCGAGTCCGTCATGAAGGCGACGCCCAGGGCGCCCAAGAAGGCCTTCCGCTGCAAGGGCAGGGGGCACTTCGCCAACTGGACGCTGGCGTGCAAGGGCCAGGACACGGCCATGTCACCCTTTTCCTATGCCGGCCCGCTGTCCGAGATCTGCGTCCTGGGCGACATCGCCCTGCTGCACCCGAACAAGACGCTGATGTGGGACGCCAAGGCCATGAAGATCACCAACGACGAGGCCGCCAACAAGAGCCTCTTCATGCGCCGCCCGGCCCCCCGCGACGACATGAAGTGGATCTAGCGACCCGCGCCGAATCCTCTGGGGACCTTGGTTGCGCGGAGGATTTTCATGAGTTCCTTGCGGAGTCGCCCGGCGGCCTTGGCATGCTGCGGCTTGCCCGCAAGGTTCGTCCACTCGTGCGGATCGTTGGCGTGGTCGTAAAGCTCTTCCTCGCCGTTGCCGCAAAGCGTGTATCGGTATCGACGGCCGCCCACGGAAAAATGCGGGGGCTTGCCGCCATCCCGAACGGCCATCAGGGCCACCGGCCGCGCGGGCCACGTCTTCCGCTCGGGCTCGGCCAGCAGCGGGCGCAGTGAATGCCCGTCGAGTGGGGCGCCGCGGCGCTTCTTGTGCGGCTCGCCGGGCAGGCCGCACAGGTCGACCAGTGTGGGATAGACGTCTATCAGCGAGACCGGATGCCCGCAGGTCCGGCCGTTACCCGCCAGGCCGGGCGCATGGATGAACAGCGGCACCCGCGTCGACTCGTCCCACAGGTGCCACTTCTGGATGCAGTCTTTCTCCCCGACGTGGTACCCGTTGTCGCCGGTGAGCACGACGATGGTGTTGTCCCGCTGCCCGCTGGCATCGAGCGCGTCGAGCACCTTGCCAATCTGGTCGTCCACGAACGCCGTGCAGGCCAGGTAGGCCCGCACCCACTCTTTCCACGCCTTTTCGCCCCCGGCCTCGATCAGGCCATGGTACTTCTTGAACCCCCACTGCCATCGCCCGCGCAGGACCGAGGCACAGTCGTCGAGATCGCCTTTGCGGTATGGCGGGAGGGTAATGTCCTTCAGAGGGAACATCTCAAAGTACTTCCGGGGAGCGTAGAGCGGCGTGTGCGGACGAATGAAGCCGACCGCCAGGTAGAACGGCCGATCGCGGGGCTTGCCTAAGACGCGCACGGCCCAGTCGGCGGACACTTCGTCTGGCATCCGGTCGCGGTCGCCATCATCGACGTAGCGAAATGGCTTTCGGCTCTGGGTATACCATCCCTTTGCGCCTGGTATTCGTTTGGCCGGGTCCGCCTTCCAGTGCGGCACGTCGGACAAGGGCCCGTAGTTGAGATCCCGGTGCATCGGTGTCGGAAGGTGTTTCTTCCACCGTTCAAACTGGACGGGATGCGGGGTGTTGTGCGGGGCGCCTTTGCCCTGCCAGGGCCACGGACCGTAGTCCGGCCCGATGCCATAGGCGGTATGGAAGTCCCCGCCGGCCCCCTCGTGCAGCAGCTTGCCGGTGCCGTAGGCGCCGTATCCGTTATTGCGAAAGTGGAGAGGCAGCGGCACACAGTTCCGAAGGCCGGCCACGGCCTTCCAGCGGGCGAAACCGTAGTCGTTGAGCCGCTGCGGATACCAGCCCGAGAACAGGCATTTCCGCGACGGGCCGCACACCGGCACGACAACATGGGCGTTGGTGAAGTTGACGCTCCCGGCTCGCAGCCGGTCCATGTGCGGCGTCTTGGCCTTCGGATGCCCCGGCGGGTGCAGGGCCCAGTCATTCAGGTCGTCACAGATAATCAGCAGCACATTCGGCCGGGCCGGGGTCTTCGGCTGCGCAGCCCGTCCGCGCAGCACCATTGCCGCGGCCCCGAGCCCCACTGACGCGAGGAACTGGCGTCGGGAATGGCCGACGCCCCTGCAACGGGGTGTTCTCATCCGTTTGCCTTTCGTCGACCAGCCTGCTACGGGCCGAATGTCCGCTCG
>Ga0180432_10003209_pt1 | contig 23679 bp, 16 predicted proteins | sample SS_ome_10_FD_132414 | JGI IMG/M metagenome (GOLD analysis project Ga0180432, IMG submission 132414) | Hypersaline lake sediment archaeal communities from the Salton Sea, California, USA - SS_1_MS_2 metaG | ecosystem: Environmental > Aquatic > Non-marine Saline and Alkaline > Hypersaline >... | reverse complement strand
GCTGACGCAACCGACAGTACTGCGATCACTATACCACAGGGCACATGTTTCATTACTGCTGGCTCCTTCCCCTCACCTGCTCCCAAACCTATCCAATGAATAGACGCGGGACCGGGGACAGAGGTTCAGCTGTGGGGCCGAGTTTCGGGTTTGGGACCTGGAGGGCGCATTAGGCAGCGCCAACGTGTCGGGAGGATTCCCCGTATGGGCAAGAGACGGAGCTGACGTTCAATTGCCTACCCGTCCATGGGTTGAGGGTCTGGTACCGACCCGTGTGACGGCCAGTTGACGAAGCTTTCCTCCATGCTTGGTGGTGTCCATTCCCTACGACAGGCAACCGGGTCAACCATGCGCTTCGTCCCCAAGTTCAGACAGGTACTCCTGCTCATTCTGGCCGGCAGGTTTCGACTCGTCGATCTTCCAACGCCGTGCGTCATCGGTTATACGAGGAGCTTTGCGTCTTGGCCATCCGCCACGGTTCTTGACGTCCGACATCGCCCGGTGTAGTGATCAGCAGTGCGTAGTGCAAGGGAGGCGAGACATGCGCGTCTTGTTCTGGTTCTGCGAGCGCATAGCCTGGACACCCACTCAAAAGACCCTGCCCGAGGCGGAGGACCCCTCTGCTCGCGAGATCACCAAAACGATTGCCGCCTTTGTGCATGTCGAGCCCAGAGACGAGGAGCATCCCGGCAAGGTCGAAACCAAGCTGGTGAAGAACGTTAAGTGGCTCGCCGGCAAATGGGACACCCGACGGGTTGTCCTACACACGTTTGCGCATTTGGCGGAAGAGAAGGCGGATCCCGATTTCGCTCGCCCCCTCCTGATGCGCGCCCGGGACAGGCTGGAGGGTGCCGGCTACGAGGTGGTCGAGACGCCCTTCGGCTACTTCAACGACCTGGAACTCAAGGCTCCCGGCCATCCTCTGGCACGCGTCTATAAGGAGTTCTGAGGAGCCCCCTTGTCGGCACTATCAGCATCTGCTAGACGAGAGAATCCAGCCGGATCCGGTATGCGTTCAGACAGCGATCCCCAAGAGGTGATGATGCAGCCCACCGATCCCGGGTGCCTGAGCGATCTCGCCTCCGTCGACGGCCTGGACAGATCGATCTCTCGAGCACGGCGCTGGGCTGCTCCAGGTAGACGGCAAGTGAACGAATCGAAGTCCGATGAAGTGAACCGCCCGTGCCATAGACCATGATTCCCACCCCCCTCCTGTGTCTAACCTACTGAGAGCCCCCCCCCCGCTTCCGGCCCTAGAGGAGGAGTCACCATGAGACCGCGTCATCTCATGTTCATCGGCCTGTTCCTGATCGCCCTGCAGCCGGCTTGGCCGGAGGGAGGTGCCCCCACCCCCCCGAAACCGTCGCCCATGATGGAGGAGATCCACGCCCTTCTGGACGCGGAGGAAGCCGCCTTGGCCGACCTGCAGGAGAACCTGCAAACGGCCACCGATGGCACCGCCATGCTGGCGATCATCCAGGAAGTTGAGCGCGTCAAGAAAGAGACCGAGCTCGACATCCTGCATGTCCAACTGCGCTATGCGCGCGAGGGCGGGCATGAGGAGGCCGCCCTCCGGCTGGAAGAGGTGATCGAATCCCTCACCCACCCGCGGCCCGTCCAAGACCCGGAGCCTCGCCCGCGGTCGGAGCGCTAGGGGGTGCCGCCATGCGTAGCCTGATTCTGGTGCTGGCGCTCGCGTGTCTGGGAGGCTCTGCCGTTGCGCAGCACCGCGACGAGCTCCCCAACCTCACCTCCATCCTCTTCGAGGGGTGGGACTGGCCGCTGGTTCCACGCGACACCGATGACGCAACGATCGCCGACGTGCATCTGACTCCCTTCCTGCCCGATTCCTGGATCGGGCCCTTCTGGTGGAACTTCGCCCTGATCAACAACGGCGGGGCGGAAACGACGACGACATTCCTGATCGCGATCGTGCCCGATGACCGCTGGTACCCTGTGGTCACCGACCGGGTCTGGGTCATGCTCCCCCCCAACAATGGGCGACACTGGCTGAACTCCGGTCCCTACAACATGCACGGCGGTCGCCACACGCTGGAGGCCCGCATCGATTGGGAGAATGACATCGAGGAAAGCGACGAGACCGACAACAACCTCGCCTACCAGTTCGTGTGGACTCCGCACATGCTCGATGGGTGGAACAACTACGCCACCCCCCCCAAGCGGACCGGCGGGTGGGATGCCATCCCGGCGGGGGAAGAGCGATACTACAACTGCGCAGGTGTTCGATTCGATAACGACCATTGGTGGGAGGCGGCCACGACCATCGCCTACGATCCCACCGAGGATTTCGACTGCCGTCTCCATGACCCGTCTACCGGTTCCCAGGATGGCTTCGTCACCTACCACGCCTGGTCGGGTCGACCCGCCGGATTCCTCGATGCCGTGATCGTCAACCGCAATCAGGTGGGCAGACAGGAGTGGGATCTGGGTGTCCTCCGCATCATCGGCGACGGAGAGGAGAACAACCAATTCAATCACTGGGTGGCCGAGAGCGAGACCTTCCCCCTCGGCACCACCGAGACGATCTCCTGGGAACACTACTTCCCGATGCTCTTGCGCGAGTTCTATGTCGAACCCACCCTGACCGGATACATCCACGCGCGCGTCGAGATCGATCTTCCCGAGTATCCCATTCACATGATCTGGCTGGCGGAGGACTTCACGGTCGGCACCCTCACCGATGCCGACGGCTACGCGATGACCGATGCCGAGGGAGTCGCCGACCTGTACCTGGCGATTCCCGAGGCGGGCTACCACTGTCTCGGTATCTATCGAAACGGCGTCGCTCCCCAGATGGAAGGCAGCGTGGATCTGACGATCGAACCCGGACGCCCCGACTTCACGCCCGACTGGCGCGACGGCTGGCATGCCCCCTGCGTGCCCCGCCCTGATACGGAAGGAGCCCCCAACCTGGTCGAGATGCCCGATACGCTGTACGGGGACGACCCCTCCACCCGCTACAACGTCGCCATGTGGAATGCCTCGCCGGTCCCGTACGAGGGGAGCGACCCCAGCCTCCGCCTCTGGATCGAGTACGATGCCGTGCCGATCACGTGGTTCTACATCGAGACCCTGGGAGGCTACGGGGCTCATCTGCGCAACGGCGTCTCCTACCACACCATCCCCGGCGGCCGGCACACCTACAGCATGATCCTGGACAAGGACCAACACATCGCCGAGGCGAATGAGGACAACAACACCTACGGCGAGCAGTACTGCTGGTCACCGATCGAGGTGCCGCTGGGCACGGCCGTCACCCGCTCGGCGCCGACGGACCCGGTCGGAGGCTGGGAGACCCTCCAGGGACCCACCGCCTACAACTGCGACGGCCTTCGTGTATCGGGTGAGGACGGCTGGTGGAACGGACTGGTCGTGATGCCGGGCGACAGCTGCGACCTCGACGTGCGCCTCCATGAGCCCTTGGTCGGAACGCAGAACGGATTCGACACCTACCTGGCTTGGTCCGGCACACCGGGAGATAGGTCGGACTTCGTCCTGGTCAATTTCAATCAGACCGCCTTCCAGCCCTACGACATGGGAATCATCAACTTCGGGGGATCACTCGACTATCGGGCCCAGGCGGCAACCTCGGTCTACCTCGCTTCGGATCCGGACGACACCTTCGGGCCCTACACGATGAGCTCCGGAGACCTGCTGCAACTCTACGAGTTCGAGCTGCCGGCCGGGAACTTCAGCTTCCAGTTGGAGAACCTGGAGGGCTCGGTGAATTGGGGCCTCTCGCTCTACCCGCAGGACGCCGCCTATCATGCCAAGTGGGCCACCGTCCCCGGCGGCGTGAGCTGGGACAATCTCGCCGGCGAAGACGAGCACTTCGCGGTGGCGATCACCGAGCCGGGCTACTACGCGCTGGCCGTGTGGAAGGTCGCCCACACCGACACCTGGCAGGACGGAACCTACCAGCTGACGGTCGGACCCGATGTGAGCGCGATCGACGATCCGATCACCCTTCCGCACGTGACGACCCTGGTCGGCGTTCACCCCAATCCGTTCCGCCCGCACACCACCCTGACCTACGAGTTGGTCGCCGGCGGCCCCGCGAAACTAGAGATCTACGATGTGCTCGGCCGGAGGGTGCGCACGCTCATGAATCGGAATCAACCGGCGGGACGGCATGAGGCGACGTGGGATGGATGCGACGAGGCGGGGCGGCAGGTCCCGAGCGGAACCTATCTGCTCCGGTTCTCCGCCGGTGAAATCCGGGTGCTGCGCAAGGTGATCCGCGGTCTGTAGTCACCGCCTCGGGGGCGTGATCACCTGGCCACCACGATCCGTCGCACGCGGATCCGGCTCCGGTCCTTGAGCCGATAGAAGTAGACTCCGCCGGCCACTCCACGCCCGCCCCAGCGGATCCAATGGTCGCCCGCGGATTGCATACCGCCGAGGAGCGTGGCGATGCGTCTTCCCGAAATCTCGAAGACTCCCAGGTCGACCGGCCCTGGCCGATCGAGTGAGAACCCCACGCCCGCCTCGCCCGTGCACAGGCTGGCGCTGCCCCGGTCGAACGAGAAGCGGGCTCTGACGCCGTCGACCATCGTCTCGAACGTAGCAACCTCGTCCCCCGACAGACGAATGACGATGCGATAGCGGTACGTCTCACCGGGAACGGCTCGGGCATCCGTATAGGTGAACACATCGCCGCGTCGGATCACGGTTGCATCCGGAACCTCCCGAATCGATCCGCCGGAGACCGCGAATCGAGTCACATCGAAGGATAGCTCTCCATCGGCGCCCCTCAGCTCCCAGCTCACCTCGATCCGCCCTTCCCTCCAGGCCGAATCGACCCGCTCCACCGCGGGGAGGACCGGAGAGAGGCTCAGGAAGGTCGAGAAGAGGTGATTCCGAATCCGCATCAACCCGGTCCCGGAATCGCGATTCGTCAGCACCACGACGCCCAGCCCTTCCTCGAAAGAGTAGCTGGCAATGGTCCTCACACCCAGATCTCCCCCCTCGTGCTGCCAGACCGAGCAGCCGGCGGTCGAGCCCTGATACCAAGCCAGCCCCTGGTTGGATTTGAGGTGGGGGTAGTGAACGGTGGTGATCAGATCGACGGTCGCGCTGTCGAGGATGCTCGTTTCTCCAATGCTTCCATGACCACCCAAGGCGATCAGAAGTCGGGCCAGCTGAGGGGCGGAGGTTCGCAGGGTCCCCGCCGGGTAGTCGGCGTAGCCGTAGTGGCCTTCCTCGACATAGTGGGTGCCCGAGTAGTCATAGGGCATCGCCACGTGGTCCGGATCGAGATCGCGGATGAACCAGGAAGCCTCGTCCATTCCCAGGGGTTCGAAGAGCGATTCTTGGCAGTACTCGGCGAAGGGCATCCCCGAAATCGTCTCCACCAGGTAGCCGGCCAGCACGAATCCATGGTTGCAGTAGTCGTACAGGGTCCCCGGGGCCGAACTGTGGAAGTTGAGGGCCGCATCGTAATACACACCGTCCGGATGGAAGTAGGCGTAGGCATAGTCGGCGAGCGCCCACGGCGTGTCGCCTTGAACGTAGGTCGCCCAACCCACGTTCCAGTTGTCGCGCAGGCTCGCAGTGTGGGAGAGGACCTGCCGAAAGGTAATGGGCTCGTCCGGATGGTTGGGGATGCGGAGCTCGAAGGGGAGGTGAGCGTTCACGTCATCGTCCAACGCGAAGTAGCCTTCCTCCCAGAGCTGCATGAGGCCGGTCATGGTGACCGTCTTCGAGATCGAGGCCAGCATGAAGAGCGTGCTCTCCGAGACGGCCCGGTCCTCGGCGATGTGCGCTAAACCGTAGGCTCCGGTCCAGATGATCTCGCCATTTCGGACAACACAGGCGCTGACACCCGGGATGTGGTAGAGCTGCATCGTATCCTGGATATAGGCATCGACGTCATCGGAATGGGCAGAACCGGCCGCCACGATCCAACTGATCACCCCCAGGGAAACCGTCAGCCAAGTACGCATGGTCACCTCCTCACGGGGGGAGGTGGTTCTTCTTTGAATATAGGCACATCCGGAGGTTTTGGGGCGATGATCTTGCCGCCAGCCGACCTGTGCATTGCCCGCCCCCGCGAGATTCCCCCTTCAATCCAAGCGGTTCGATGTAGTAGTGTAATTGCAACAGAGATGCGCTTGTGACGATCCACCCGAATCCGATAGCGAGAGGAGACCCGCCATGCGCCACCTTGCTCCAGCTGTCATGTTGCTGCTTCTTGGCGCCGCCGTTGCCGCCCCCACCCCCTGGGTGATCCGCCCCGACGGCAGCGGTGATTTCGCCACCATCCAGGATGGCCTCGACGGGGCCGCCAGCGGGGACGAACTGATCCTCGTTGATGGAGTGTACAGCGGACCCGGGAACTACAACCTCGACTTCCTCGGCAAGGCGCTCGCGGTGCGCTCGCAGAGCGGCGATCCGGCATCATGCATCATCGACTGCCAGGAATCGGGACGGGGCTTCACCTTCGTCTCCGGCGAGGATGACCAATCACTCGTCGAGGGGGTGACGGTCACGAACGGCCAGGCCTCGTATGGCGGAGCGATCTACTGCTCGGGCACCGCCCCCAGCCTGCAGAACTGCGTCTTCTCCCACAACGCCTGCCTCTACCGAGGAGGTGGGATCTACGCCAAGTATTCTTCCCCCGCCCTCACCCATTGCCTACTGCTCGGAAACGAGGCGGGCTCCTACGGGGGAGGGCTGTTCTGCATTGGCAACTCCGATCCTCAGCTGGTGAACTGCACGCTCGTAGGCAACGCCGCACCCTCCGGGGGAGGCGTCTACTGCACCGGCAATCCTTCCCCCATGCTACAGAATACCATCGTGGCCTTCGGACCCGAGGGAGCGGCCGTCGACGGCTACTCAGGTTGCAGCATCACCCTCTCTTGCTGTGACATCCACGGCAATGCCGGCGGCGATTGGACCGGTGTGATCGAAGACCAGTTCGGCATCAATGGCAACATCTCCGCCGATCCGCTCTTCTGTGGCAGTGATGACCCGACCGATCCCTATACGCTGCACGCCGATTCCCCTTGCTCTCCGGTCGAGAATCCGGATTGCGGCCTCATCGGGGCGCGTCCAGTGGGCTGTGGTGCGACGGAGCACATGTGCTGCATCGCTGATGTGTGCCAGGTCCTCACATGCGCCGATTGCGACATAGCCGGGGGCGATTGGTACCCGGGATACGATAGCTGTGATCCCAATCCCTGCACGCTCCACTTCGTGATCTATCCCGACGGCAGCGGCGATCTCCCCACCATCCAAGCCGCGATCGATGCCGCCCTTCCCGGGTGCACCATTGAGTTGGACGACGGCGTGTTCGATGGAGACGGGAATCGCGACCTCGACTTCCGAGGCAAGAGCATCACAGTCCGATCGATGGCGGATGATCCGACGCTTTGCAGCATCGACTGCGCCGGCGTTCCGGACGACCACCATCGGGGTATCTCCTTCTTGACCGGCGAGGACTCCACCGCCGTGCTGCGCGGGATCACGATCGCGAATGCCTACGCCGTCGAGGGAGCCGGCGCACGGTGCATCGGTGCATCTCCTACCCTTGTGAATTGCGTCTTCCTCGAGAATCAGGCGTCCAACCAAGGTGGCGGTCTCTACGCGGCGGACTTCGCGAGCCCCACGTTGATCGGATGCCGGTTCGAGGGCAACTCCGGGGGCGCCACCGGCGGTGGGGTGTGCCTCAATAGCGGATCCTGCCCGGTCTTCACGGATTGCGAGTTCTCCCAGAACTCCGCCGATGGCGGGGGGGCGATCCGTGCCGCCGCCAGCTGCAATCCGACCATCGCCGGCTGCTCCTTCGTGGGCGGCCAAGCCTCCTTTGGTGCGGGGATCCGCTGTGACTACTCCTCCCCCACCCTGACGGAGTGCACCTTCGAAGCGAATGCGGCCACACTCCTGGGCGGGGCCCTCTACCTCGACGGCTACAGCTGCTACGCCCAAGCAACGCACTGCACCCTCATCGGCAATACCGCCGAGCTGGAAGGCGGCGGGGTCTACATCGGATCGTGGGCACAACCGGTTCTGTCCAACTGCACCCTCTCCGAGAACGGTGCCTTCCAAGGCGGCGGGATTCACCTGGCCTCCTGCCGTCCCCACCTGCGCAATCTCATCATCGCTTTCGGGACCTCGGGCGAAGCTCTTTCCGGTACCGCAGATCAACTCGAGGTCGTCTGTTGCGACGTCTACGGCAATGAGGGTGGGGATTGGGTGGAACCGTTCGGGGATCTGCTCGGGGAGGCGGGCAACATCTCGGGCGATCCGATTTTCTGCGGCGATCTCAACCCCTTGTTACCCTACCTCCTCCACGGCGACTCCCCGTGCGCGCCCGAGCAGAACCCCAACTGCGGCCTGATCGGGGCTTGGCCCGTAGGATGTGGGCATCTGGCCGGGGTCGAGGATCGCGGATCCGATCCCATGCGGACAATGCTCTACAAGGGTCGGCCGAATCCCTTCGGTTCGGTGACGGCGATCCGATATGACCTGCCGCAAGAGACCCGCGTTGATCTGCGCATACATGACGTGACGGGTCGGACGGTTCGCGTCCTGGTCGATGGCATGGTCGATGGTGGATCACACCGGAGCCTCTGGGATGGGCGCAACGACCGCGGACAACGTGTGGGCTGCGGCATCTACTTCTACACCCTGAGGGCCGGATCGTACCGGAGGACGCACCGAGCGGTCATGATCCGGTAGGCACCCACGCGGGCGGTGACTCCAGCTCCGGCTATGCCGACCGGGCCTCCCGCCGCCCCGAGAGGGTCAGCCGATCGAAGATGGTATAGACGGCGGGGATCACGAAGAGCGTAAAACATGCCGAAACCAGGACGCCTCCGATCTGCACGACCGCCATGGGCACGCGGAATTCGCTCCCGGCGCCCCCCAGCGCCTGGGGCAGCATCCCGACCGCGATCGCCAGGTTGGCGATCAGGATCGGGCGCAGACGCGTCGGGCAGGCCTTCAGCAAGGCCTCGCGCAGGCTAAGTCCCGCCCCTCGGAGCTGCGATGTGTAATCCAACATCAGGATCGCGTTGTTGACGACAATACCCAACATCATGACCAGTGCCATGAGGGACATGATATTGATCCTCTCCCCGGTCAGGAAGAGCCCCATCGCCATACCCACCAACGCGAGCGGGAGGGTGACCATGACGGTGACCGGGTGGACGAAGCTCTCCAGAACCGCGGCCATCACGATGTAGAGCAGGACGATCGCGAGAGCGAGCGCCTCGAAGATCGCCGCGAACGACTCGTCCTGCATCTCCGCATCGCCGCCATACTCGACGGTGACACCGTCGGGCAAATCGAGAGCCGCCAGGCCGGCATCGATCACCCGGCGCTTCTCGCTGAGGCTCCCTTCGGCGATGTTGGCGCCCAGCTCGATCATGCGTTGCTTGTCGTAGTGCAGAATGGCCGGACTTCCCATGCCGCTTTCAAACACGGCGATGTCCGAGAGCGGCACCGTGTAGCCGGCCGGGGTGGTCAACGGCAAGTCCCCGAGAAGCGCCTGATCGTGTCGGTACTCGGAGGCGAACTGCACGACGACATCATACTCCTCGCCTCCTTCACGATAGACCCCGGCCTCGGTGCCCTCGTAGGCGGTTCGCAGGATGCTGCCCACCTGGGCGGCGGTCATCCCCCGCGAGGCGAGCTGTCGGCGGCGGGGCAGCACGTTGATCTCCGGTTTGCCCGGCTTATCGCTGGTGGACACCTCCACCAAACCCGGCACCTCCTTCAGGACGCCGAGGACCTGGCCGGCTGTGTTCGAGAGCGCGACCGGATCATCCCCCAGGACTCTCAGGATGATATCCGATTCCACCCTACCCGATTCCCCGGCAACGAAGAGAGCAATGCGGGCATCCGGGATCATGGCCAGATCCGGGCGCACGGCATTGATGAGCTCACCCGGGGTGAGCTCCCTCTCCTCGGCATCGACCAGGTAGACGTACAGGAGGGCGTCCTCGACCCCGAGCTGGTCGCCGCCGATCTGAACCGTGACCGCCCGCACTTCCGGCCGGCGGCGGATGATCCGCTCAACTTCGGCGGTGACCGCTTCGGTCCGCTCCAGGCTGGTGCCGGCGGGCAGCTCCACCTCGACGTTGAATCGTCCCTGGTCGATAGCGGGAATGAACTCACCCCCCAGGAACCGAAACAGGAAGAGGCCAAAGAGGAAGAGCACCGTCGCCCCCGGCAGCACATAGCGCCGGTGAGTGAGCGCCCAAGCGAGGCCTTGGCGGTACCCACCCTCGATGCGCCCGTAGAACCGGTCCCAGGCCCGCGCCCCGCGGGCGAAGACACTGTCACCTCCGCCGATCCCGGTTCCCGGCTTCAGGAGTCGGGCTGCGAGCATGGGGACGAGGGTAAAGCTCACGATGAGCGAGAAGAGGGTGGCATAAACGACGGTCATCCCAAACTGGACGAACACACGCCCGATGATGCCGCTCATGAACGCGATGGGCGTGAAGACGACCACGTTCGTCAGCGTCGAAGCCAACACGGCGACCCCCACCTCGGCCGTTCCTCGCGAGGCCGCCTCTTCGGGCGGCACTCCCTGATGCAGCAGGCGGCTGATGCTCTCGATCACGACGATGCTGTTGGTCACCAGCGTGCCGATGCTGATTCCCAGAGCCATGAGGGTCATGACATTGATCGCGAACCCGGACGACTCGATCAGGAGGAACGACGCCACAACCGAGACCGGCATGGCGATGGCGGCGATCAGGGTTTGCCGCCAGTCATGCACGAAGACGAAGAGAAGCCCCCCAGCCAGGAGGATACCGATGCCGATGTTGACGAGCACGTCGTTGACCGATGCGCGGACAAAGGATGCCGACTCGTCCACGATCGTTAGTTCGACGCCCTCCCCCAGCAGGGGCCGGAGCTGCCGCAGAGCCTCGAAGACGCCATCGGCAACCTCGACCGTGTTTCCGTCCGATCGCTTCTGCACGCCCAGGCCGATCACGGGGCGGCCGTTCAGGGTGGCCGACTCGCGCACCTCTTCGGTCGTATCGATGACCTCGGCTACTTCGCTGAGGGGAATCGATTGCCCCGACGGCAGCCAGAGGCGGAATTCCGCGATCTCGGCGGGGCTGGAGACCTCCCCTTTCATCCGCAGCGTGATTTCATGGTTTTCGCGGGTGATCTGGCCCGAAGGCACATTGAGATTGCCGGCGGCCAGGATCTGGATCACGTCGATCAACGTTAAGCCGTAGGCGCGCAGGCGCTCGGGCGCGATGGCCACCCGGATCTCACGCTCCCGCTGGCCCGTGATGACGACGTCGGCCACCCCGGGTATTCGGCTCAGCCGCTCCTTCACCGTCTTGTCGGCGATCTCGTAAAGCTCCGCAAGCGATAGGTCCCCGGAAAGGGCCAGATCGACGATCGGGCTCGCGGACAGGTCGAACTTGACGACGACCGGATCGTGCGCGTCTTCGGGAAAGCCGGACGCGATGGCTTCGATCTTGTCCTTGACGTCGATGGCATCCTGATCGGCGCTGGTTTCGAGCGCGAACTGGATCACGACCTGTGAGATTCCCTCGCGGGATTCGGAAGAGAGATCCTCGATGCTGGCCAGCGTGCCGACGACATCCTCGATCCGCTTCGTGACCTGGCTCTCAACCTCACCGGGCGATGCACCCGGATAGACGGTGGTCACCACGATGACTGGGAAGTCGATTTTCGGGAAGAGCTCGATCACCAGATTGCGATAGGAATAGAGCCCCATGACCACCATGACGACCGTGATCATGGTCGTCAGGACCGGCCGCCGAACGACGACATTGAGTAGCTTCATCTCATCTCCCCTCGGCCGAGCCGGAATCCGGGGAGTTCACCACGTGAACGCGATCCCCGTCGATGAGCTTCGATTGTCCGTAGCGCACAACCTCGGCGCCGGCGGCGAGCCCGCCCGTGATCTCCACCGCATCAGAGGTCCGAAGACCGGTCTGGACGGCTATTCGGCGAGCGATGATCGTGCCGGCCTCGGCTCGGTCCAGGACGAACACGCTGTTGCCGGCAGGGGAAGAGACGATGCACTCTCGCGGAAGCGTGGGGGTCTGTTCGCGGTAACCGGTCTGGATGCGCACCGACATGAGCAACCCCGGCACCAGGCGGCCGCCGGGATTGGCAAAGACCGCCTCGCCCTCGAGCAGATGGGTCTCGGGATCGGCCATGAGATCGACACGATCGACCCACCCTTCCCCGGAGAGCCCCGCTTCCGGCGAAACCCACTGGGCCCTCTGTCCCCGGCGCAGGGCGACGGCCTGCTGGCTACCCGCCTCGAAGGTGACCTTGACCGTGTCGGTGCGGGTGATCCAGACGAGTGGGTCGCCCGAGCCGGCGGTTTCCCCCTCGCGGATCAGGACTCGAGAGACGATACCGGCGCGGCTTGCCACCAGAGAAGTGCTCCCCTCGGCGGCTTCGAGATCGGCGCGCGCCACCTCGAGGCCCGTTTCGGCTCGATCGAGTGTCTGCTCGGAGATCGCGCCGGCAGCGAAGAGCGTTCGCAGCCGTTTCACGTCCCTCAGCGCGTTGTCATAGGCGGCCCGGGCCTTCTGGTAGGAGTGAACCATGGGAGTTGGCGCCTCCCGAGCCAGACGCACCACGACATCGCCGGGATGGACCGTGTCTCCCTCTTGCACGGGGATCCCCGCGACGCGCAGGGCGTTGTTGGAGACGATCGGGTACTGGACGATGCCCTCCACCGTGCCGGCCACCGTGATCCACGTCTCCAAGTCTGCCGGCGCCAGGACCACGGCCTCGATCGGCTTCCCTTGCTCCGCCTGGACGGAGGCGATGCTGGGCGGGATCTCCGTTCGGCCCAGGGTGGCGAAGCGCACGGCGAAGACGGCGACCACGGCCGCGAGCGCCAAAATCGCCAGCGCCTGCCCCAGCCGGCTTCGTTCGTGCCTCGGATCATTCGAGCTACTCATGGTGAGTCCTCCCGGAAGGATCGGCCATCGTCCCGCTGAGCGGCGCGCCGATGGTGAGCTGAAGGGTTGCTTCCGCGATATTGGCCGCGTAGAGCGCCGCCGCCAGTTGGGCCCGCGCGGTCGTCATGGCCGATTCGGCGTCCAGTCGTTCGAGAGGCGTGGCCAGTCCGTTCTCGAGCCTGACGAGCGCCAGACGATGCGCCTCCTCGGCCAACGCAACAACCTCCTCGCGGCCCTCGAGGGCGACCAGCGCGTTTTCCAGGTGGAGCAGCGCCTGGCGAACCGCGAGCTCCTTGTCGCGGCTGACGCGAGAGAGCTCGAGCTGCGCGGCGCGCAGATCCGCCCGCGCGCTCTCGATGCGACCTTTGGTCTCGAAGCCGTCGAAGATCGGGATCGACACTCCAAGGGCCACGTTCGCGCTGGTCGCCAGGTTGTCTTCCTCAGGCAGGGGATCGTCGTCCCACTCCCCTTGCAACACGTACTGCCCGCTCAGCTGCATCAGCGGCCAGCGCTGCGCGCGCTGCAGGTCCACCCGTTGCCGGGCCGACGCGACGGCGTGGTCGAGAGCCAGTAGCTCCGGGCTGTGGTCTCTCATGAGATCCAACAACTCCTCCACGGGCCGAGGGTGCACCACCGGCGCCAGGGTGTCGGTGAGCGTCGGCGCGGCGCCGGGCGCCAAACCGCAAAGGCGGCCCAACGACAGGAACGCCTGATCGACGGCGTTCTTGGCTTCGACGAGCGGCGCCCGCCGATTGGCCAATTCGACCTCGGCGCGTTGCAGATCGAAGCGGCTCACCGTGCCCGCATCGAATCCGGCCCGCGCCACGCGCGCCGCTTCCTCGGTCTCGGAAATCGCCCGCTCGGCGATCGAAAGGTTCTCGACGGCCAGCAGCGCCCCGCAATAGGCGCTCCGCACCTGGAATCGCACATAGTCCCGCGTGGCCGCCTCCCGGCACTGGGCGGTTGCGACCCACTCGCGCGCCGCGCCCATCGCCGCCGACAGACGCCCCGCCGTCCAGAGACTCCACGTGGCGGTGACCGCGCCGGTCACATCGTAGTCGCCTCCCATCTCGACCTTGGCGGCCCCGCCGAGAGATGTGCCGAACTCCGCCGGCAGGAAGAACGAGGGCTTCTTGATGTTGTGCGCATACTCACCGCCGACGTCGAGGTGGGGCCATCGCCCCGCGCGGGCCTCCATCAGGCCGGCCTCGGCGGAGCGTATCGCTTCGCCGGCCTGCGCCACGGTTTCGTGGGTGTCGAGTGCGCGCTTGATCGCATCATCCAGCGACAGCGCGACGGAGGAGCCCGCTCGAACCTCACCCGCCGGCCTCCCGGAGGCCGGCTCGGCGACACTCTGCGCCTCCGTCCCGGGGATCGCCCAGACGGCTGAGGCGCCGATCAAGCCGAGGACACACCCAACTCGCATGCGCTTTGTCATTCGCGGTCTCATCGATCTTCCTCACGGCGGGTTTGCGGCCGGCTGTCGGCCAAGGGAAGGACCATCCAGTCGAAGATGAGCTTCGGGATCTCATCGAACCGAGGTTCATCGGGCTCGCTGCCGATCGCCAGCGTGAGCTCCTCGATGGCCCCCTGGAGCATGGTTGCGTAGACCTGCGCCCGGATGGGCGGAAGCTCGCCCACCTCGACCGCGGCCTGGAGAATCTCTGTCATCTTACGCACGAAACCCGCACGCCTCTCGGGATGATAGTGATGACGCCCCCGGCGCGCCTCCACGATGCCGACGCGTATCAGATCTCGGTCCTTCTCCCCCGACTCGATCATGCCCGACAGCCAGGCATGCAAGCGCTCCAACGGCGGCAGCTCGGGTCGGTCGAAGGTGTGAATCAGTCCATCCATGCGGTCCAGGAAACCCTCGATCAACCCATCGAAGATCGCCTCCTTGCTCGGGTAGAAGCTATAGATCTTGCCCACCGAGAATTCGGCCCGCGATGCGATTTCCTGCATCGTGGTGGCCCGAAATCCTTGCTCGGCGAAGAGCGCGCTGGCCGCGGCAAGGATGTCCTGCCGCTCGCGGCCCCGGCGTTGCTCGCGCAGAGATGGCTTCGCCGCAGACCCGGATCCCCTGGGAGAAGCCTCGTCGTCACGAGTTGGATCGGGTGTCATTGGGAACCTCCGCTATCCCATCGGCCTTGAACATGAATTCGAATTCGTACTATGAACTCGGATTCCCACCGCGAGTTCCCAAGCAATTCTGACGTGGGCAAGCAGTCGATGTTGAATTCTTGTAACTACTTTTCTTGAGATTATTTAGAACACGGATCCCGTGCCTGGATTCGTGCCTTGGGTCCCGGGTGGTCCCGAGATGCGTCAACCCCTCTTGTAACCGCGAGACCCGTGGCCAACAATAGCCCGGTCCAACGGGGTCGAAGGGAGGGCTGAAACGCAGTTCCGGCCGGCGGACCCTGGGCACTTCAGATCGGGAGACGACATGCGCACGCTCGGATTCGTCTTGGGTTTTACCGCAATGGTTTCGGTTCTTCTCCTCTCCTGCTCGAGCGATGACAGCACCGGCACCAACGGAGCCGAGGAGTTCGATCTGGCGCGCGCAGAGGAAGACATGGCCGCCCAGATCGAATACTACGACGATCTCACGCAGCTGGCGGCATCGATCGATACCGCCAGCGCGCTCGACAGCCTCGTCGTGCTCTTGGAACAGGATCCGGATGTGCTTTGGGCAACGAATGTGAATACCGGCGTCAATGTTCAGTGGCAATCAGGATTGCGGGGAGTGATCACCATCCGCACCTGGGCACGGCAACTCGTCTCCAGTCCCCGACCCGTAGCCGCCAGGCTCTCCCCGCCGGCCAGCCTACGGTCGATGTCACAGGACAGTGAGATCTATACGATCCCCACGCATCGGAGATCCCTCTACCTCGCACCTTGCTATTCCGAGTTCCAGACGCATGACGACACGGTCATCGAGTGGGGAAGATCGGGGCTCGCGGAGGCGGGCTACGATACCTTCGCCGTCTACAAGGAAACGGATGTTGATCTCGCGCGACTCCGTTCCCTCTCCTCGGGCGAGTGGGGCCTCATCCGCATCAGCAGTCACGGTGCCCCCTACCCCAGCCAACAGACCGTGGAAGAGGTCTATCTCCTCACCGGAGAGCAGGTCACGGACCAGGGCGATCTCGACAACGTCACTGGGCTGAATGACGGCACGATCGCGGTCAACACTTATTTCGGGACCAACTACTACTCGGTCGCCCCGGCGTACATCGTCCATCACAACAACTTCGGCTCAACGAATCCGCTCTTCATGAACGGCTTCTGCTACAGCCACCTCGGGGAATGGTCGACCAGCCTGCGCAGTGCCGGCGCCGGCGGCGTCTTCGGGTGGGATTGGGAATGCTACGCGGGCACCGACGCCGCCTACGTAACCGACCTGTTGACGAAAATGTGCGACCGCGAGCGGTCAACCCCGTACACGCTGCAGCGGTGGTTCGCCGCCGAGGATCCCTACTTCCAGGCCGGTGAGCGCACCGTTCACGGCTGCATCGCCGCCGCCGACAGCTTCGCCCTCTGGCCGCCGTCGAATGTCGTGCTCGACTCATTGCAGTACGATGCGGTCATCTCCGGTGATGAGATGTACATCTACGGACGCGGCTTCGGTCCTACCTGGGGGCAGGTCCTCTTCGGCACGACCTCGGCCACTCCGGGTCCGTCCTACACGTGGAGCGACACCTACATCTACGTGGTCGTGCCGGACGGGTTGGAACCGGGCAGTTCTACGGTCAAGGTCGTGACCGCGGCGGGAGAGGAAAGCAACGAGCTATCGATCTACATCCAGGATGAACTGATGGATGTCCTCCACTCAACCGCACGGGTGGAGATCTTCTTCTCCGCCCATCACCTTTGGGACCCGTGGCAAACGGAGAACGACACCGCGTTCTCCCTCATGCACCAGGAGCTGCATTGGCAGGAGAACACCTTCTTCGGGCGCGAAACGCTGGTGAGCGAGACACGGAACCTCCGCATGGACATCGTCGGAGCCATCAATCTGGCGGAGCAGACCTGCGCGCTGGAGTATGACTACGCCGATACCGCAACCACGACCCAGGGAGGTCACGTCATCATTTCCAAGAAGGCAAGCTTCCGGGATGTGCCGTTCACCGGCATGGGATTCAGCCACTGTAGCTTCGGCGCGGAGGGATCCGAAACCGTCCCGGCCCTCATCGAGGGGACCCTCGAGTACCATCGCACGACGCATGGGGATGTTGGGAGCCAGTTCCCGGGCGAGTACGTGGAGACGTACTGGGAGTACGGTACCCCCCGACTGAGTTTCGACTTCGAGTTCTAGACAGCGCCCACCCCGGCAGGCTGCACTCGCCCTTGCTCTTCCATACCCAAAGGGCGATAATCAATCAGGGCATGCGGGCAAGCCAAACGTTCCTACTCCTATGGCGACGAGGCGAGAGGAAGGTGTGCCATGAGACTCCTCTTCCGAATGATCGTCCTGGTGGTTCTATCTGCAGGCATCGCGCAGGCCGATCCTCATGACCTCGAGAATGGGGTCTTCATCCTGCACCATGCTCCGGAATTCAACGGCTGGAGCTGCGCCAGTACCTGGGATCCTTGTGAGCGCTACTACGACGAGGGAGTTCGCATCACAAGTCCCGAGAATCAGGTGAACCGGTTCGACCCCGGGGCCTACGGCGACTACGGAACCTGGTGGCTACTGGCGGCCTGGCTTGAAGAGAAGGAGTGGTGGGGCGTCGAGTTCGGCATCGGGGAATACGACCATCCAATCCTCTTCTTCGTCGGTTGCAGCACTCCATGCTGGCCCACCACCTACGGCTCGGGTGTCTACTTCGGCGCGTGGGAGACTCCTCCCAACTCGGGCATCATTCTGCACACCATCAGCGAACCCTGGACGGGAAACTACGCACCCGTCTTCCAATTCAACGGATACTCCTATGGCTCCTACTACGGCAAGACAACGATGCCGCTGGTTCCTCATCCGGAGACCGGTCGCGCCGGCTTCCGCAACGGTCGAGTGCCCTCCCAGTTCTGGGATGCCACCTGTCTGGGAGCCATGGGGATCAGTATGGACGGGATCGCCTGCGCGCCCCCCGAGGTTGCGCCCCACGTCTGCTGCACGGGTGAAGCCTGCTACATCCTCTTTGAGGAGGACTGTGCCGCCCTCGGGGGCGAGTATGATCCCGGACGGGTTCGCTGCGAGACCAACCCATGCGGCCTCTATGCCTGCTGCATCGCGGAGGAGTGTTTCGTGATGAGCCAGGACCAATGCCTGGCTTCCGGCGGGGAGTGGCGCGACGGCTTGGACGAGTGTCCGGCCGGATTGTGCCGGCCGCGGATCCTCAGTGTTCAGGCCGACGGCATGGGCGAGTTTCCCAGCATCCGAGCGGCTATCGAGGGCGCCCGCGACTGGGATGTCATCGAGTTGAATGACGGCACCTACGTTGGCCCGAACAACAGAGACCTAGGGTACCAGGGGAAGCAGATCACCGTTCGGTCGCAGAGCGGTGATCCTGCTTCTTGCATCATCGACTGCCAGGGATCGGAGGAAGACCCGCACGCCGCTTTTCGCATCGAGCAGGGAGAGGGCATCGGTTCGCTACTCGAGGGGGTGACGATCACCAACGGGTATCCGGCTGGGATCGTCTGCGAGGGCGCCTATCCCAGCCTTGCCAACTGCGTGATCGCCTACAACTCGGGCGCGGGGTTGTTCTTCATACCCGGCGACGACTTCCCTTCAGAGCGTTGTCCGCGGATCAGCGGCACGGTCTTCGCGGGCAATCAGGGACCGGGCGTCCACTCCATCGCCACAAACCCCATCTTCACCGATTGTGTCTTCACGGGCAATTCGAACACCTGGGACGGGGGAGGGGTGAGTGCGGAAATGACCTCGAGACCCAGTTTTGTGCGGTGTGTGTTCTCGGGGAACTCGACGGAGAGTCACGGAGGCGGGGTTTACGTGCACAATTATGTGAGCACCATCCGTGATTGCTTGTTCTTGGATAACCACGCGGACGGGAAGGGAGGAGGAATCGCAAGTGGCTGGTGGGGGTTGCCTGAGATCATCGGATGCACCTTCGCTCGCAACTCCGCTGGGGTCGGAGGCGGCGCGGTGGCCTTCGAAGAGAGAGGTGTCTGCCGGGTGGCCCAATGCACATTCTATGCGAACGAGGCTCCCGAGGGCTGCGGTCTGTTCGTGGAAGGCTACACCGCCCTCCACATGGCGAGGTGCATCCTGGCTTTCGGCGCGGGTGGCGAGGCGGTTCGGTCCCACGCCTCCCGATCACTCCTGACCTGCTGCGACATCTATGGGAATACGGGCGGTGATTGGGTCGGATCGATCGAGGGTCTTCTCGGAATCGAGGGCAACATCTCTGAAGATCCATGCTTCTGCGATGCCGCGAGTCTGAATTTCCATCTCCGCCCAAGTTCTCCGTGTGCTCCGTTCACACCCCCCAATCCCGAGTGTGACCTGATCGGCTCCGGGACGGTAGGATGCGAGGGGCAATCGGTCGACTCCGGCCTCCCGGGGAAACCCCACGCCACACTTGATTGCTGCAGCTATCCAAATCCCTTCAACACTTCGACCTCTGTTTCATTCCAGCTCTCAAAACCCGCGCGGGTGCGATTGACGATCCACGATGTCGCCGGCCGAGCCGTCCGCGTGATGGAGGATCGCGCCCCGAGGGAGCCGGGACCCCACCAGATCGCATGGGACGGCACCGACGATAGCGGCCGGAGGCTCAGCTCTGGGATCTATTTCTACTCGTTGAACGCGGGTTCCCTGACCTCCCATCGGCGGGTCCTGCTCCTGGACTAACCGGGAACGTCTTCAATCAAGACGACCCGCGGCCTCTTGGCCAGATCGGGGAAGACGGTGGCGTGCGCCAGAAGGCCCCGGTCACGAAGCTCATCCCGGACCGGGCCTTCCTGCATACCCCCTATCTCGAAGCACAGCCACGCCCCTCGATCCAGAAACGGCCGTGCCTGATCGAGCAGCAGCCGAATCACCCCCAACCCATCGCGTCCCGCATGTAGCGCCTCGTGCGGCTCGTATTCGCGGATCTCGGCCGGCAGCTCCTCCATCTCGGCGGTCGCGACGTAGGGCGGGTTGCTGACGATCCCGGCCACCGGCGCCGAAGGATCGATGGGGGTCAGCACATCTCCCAGCAAGAGGCTCGGCACGGGGAGCCCATGGGTCTTCGCGTTCTCCGCAGTCAGCTCGACCGCCGGCCGGGCGATGTCGATCCCGAGCGGTCGGAAACCGTCCCGTTCCTCATGCATCATCCCCAGCAGAATCGCCCCTGATCCGACGCCCACATCGATCACCCAGGGGCAGGGATCGGCATGACGCGCGCGCCACCGGGCCAAGGCACCCATCGCATGATCCACCAACAGCTCGGTTTCCGATCTGGGGATCAGAACGCCGGGGTGAACGCGAAGGGTGAGACTACGGAAGGGCGCCGAGCCGAGTACATACTGGAGGGGCTCGCTGCGGAGCCGCCGTTCCAGCAAGTGTTCGAAGCGCTCACGCTCCCGGGTACTCGGCTCGTACTCGGGATGTGTGAAGAGGAAGACGCGGGGGCGATCCAGCGCGTGCGCCAGCAGCAGCTCCGCCTCGAATCGGGGATTGCCCGCGCCGATCGCGCCAATCGCCTCCGCGGCTTCCGCCAGTAGACGCCGGATCATGCTCCCCGGCTACAGCCGTATGCCGGCGAACACGTAGAAGGCCCGGTTCTTCCAGGTGTAGTCCTCGCCGAGAACGCGGAGTTCATCCTCGCTGGGGTCCTCGTTGATCTCCTGTAGACCATGGACGTAGTGCGCTTCGACGAAGAACGACTTCCCCTCGTCTCCCAAGGGGAATTGCATGCCACCGCCCAGATTGATACCGATGTCGATATCCTTGAGATCATCCTTGATGTCGGTTTCGTTGGAATTCTCGGTCGAGCCCGCGTCTGACTTGGCCTTGGCCCGCACCAGGTATCCGAATTCGGCCCCGGCCAGGATGTACGGGCCACCACCGCCCGGCATGGGGATGATCCGAAGCATCGGGCTCAGGGTGATGTAGTCGAGCTCGGTCTTGTAGGTGATCGTGTTGTCTTCCAAATCGTTCCCCGAGCGGTACTCCCTTTTCGCGCCCTTCATCATGTAGAGGGCATCGAGATCGAAGGCGAGGTTGGGGTTCACGCTGAACATCATGCTCAGTCCACCCCCGAAGCGGAGGTAGGTTTCGAACCCGTCGTCCGGCTCAGGATCGATCGCGATGTTGGCGAAGTTGAGTCCCCCCTTGAATCCGAGGCCCGAGCTTTCGTACTGGGCCCACGCCGGGGTGACCACGATACAAAGCAGGATCACCATGCGTGACAGCTTCTTGACCATCCGTAACCTCCCTGTTCCTGCCGCGCCGCGATTCGCGCCCGCAGCCATCACAAACGGATACCGGCGAAGATGTACAGCGCCCTGTTCTTCGCCGTGTACTCCTCCGTCGGGACATCATCGCTCACGGTGAACGCGTCGGCGTCCTCCGCGATGTCCTGCAGACTGTGCACGTAATGCCCCTCGATCAAGAACGCCCGCCCCTCGTCCCCGAGAGGGAACTGGAATCCAGCTCCCACACGGAGGCTGGTGTCGACGTCCTTCAACCCTTCCTTAATGTCTTCTTCCTGCTCCACCGAGATCCCGAGCGCACTGCCTTCTACCCTGGCCCTGGCTCTCAGGATGTAGCCGATTTCCACTCCCCCCAGGAAGTAGATGCCGCGCTCCCCCATCGGGGTGATCCGCAGGGTGGGGCTCACGGTGGCATAATCGAGCCGTGTCTTGACCTCGGCGTCGATCTCGTAGTCGCCGTAGACGTAGGACACCTCGGTCTCCGCTCCCTTCATCATGTAAAGGAGATCGAGGTCCAGGGTTAGCTGCGGGCTCAATCCGAAACTGAATCCGAGACCCCCTCCGAATCGCGTCGTGTTGTCGAACTCGATCGGGGGATCCGGATCGATCAGGATGGTGGCGTGGCTGAGCCCACCCTTGAGGCAGAAGCTCGAGCTTGCACCTGCCCCGGGAGCGGCCGCCGCGAGGAGAACCACCAGCGCGAAGAGAGAGGATCGGGTCATCGGGAACCTCCTTGTTCCGGCTTGGATCGTCTCGTGCTACTCGATCCTGCTGCTCTTGATCCGCTCCTCAGTATCGGCAACCTTCAGGGCGTCAATGAGTTCTTCGATATCCCCCTCCATGAAGGTCGCCAGGTTGTAGAGGGTGACATTGATCCGGTGATCCGTTACCCGCCCCTGGGGGAAGTTGTATGTGCGGATCTTCACGCTCCGATCCCCGGAGGAGACCATGCTGCGCCGGGCGGCGCTCGTCTCCTGCTCGCGCTGCCGCTTCTCCAGATCCTGCAGCTTCGCGTAGAGGACCTTCATCGCCTTGGCCTTGTTCTTGAGCTGTGATCGTTCGTCCTGACACTGCACGACGAGTCCCGTTGGCAGGTGGGTGATTCGAACGGCCGAGTCGGTGGTGTTGACGCTCTGCCCCCCGGGTCCGGATGAACGGTAGACGTCGATCTTCAAGTCGTCCGGGTTGATCGCGACCTCCACCTCTTCGGCCTCCGGCAGGACCGCGACGCTGGCGGCGGAGGTGTGGATCCGACCCGAAGCCTCGGTCGCGGGAACGCGCTGCACGCGGTGGACGCCGCCCTCGAACCGGAAGGTGCCATAGGCGCCCGGCCCTTCTACCATGAAGACGATTTCCTTGAGCCCTCCCAGCTCCGTACGGTTGGAGCTCATGATTTCAAGCTGGAAGGCCTTCTTCTCGACGAACTTCGCGTACATGCGGAAGAGATCGTTGGCGAAGAGCGTGGCCTCTTCTCCCCCCGTGCCGGCACGGATCTCGATCATCGCGTTCTTCTCATCGTCCGGATCACGCGGCGCCAAAAGCTGCTTGAGATCTCCGCGGCGCTCGGCCTCCGCCGCTTGGGCGGTCTCGAGCTCCTCGCGGGCCAGCGCCACCAACTCGGCGTCATCCGAATGGGCAAGGATATCCTTCGCCTCCGTCAACGCCTCCAGCGCCTGCCGGTAGGCATCCATCGCTCTCAGGAGCCCCTCGAGCCGATTGTGCTCCCGGCCGATGCGGCGCATCTCGCGGCCGTCGGAGAGAATCTTGGGATCGCCCATGAGTTCTCCCAGCTCCCCGAGACGCTTTTTCACCTCGTCGTGGGTTCTGAGTAGATCGCTGCTCATGGCTCCCGATCACCTCCCCCAATAGGGAACCGCCCGGATGCCGCGTTGCGGCTCCGGGCGGGGTGATGTCCTGGGACGCTACTGGTCGGCTTCCGGCTTCTCGTCCGCGGCGTCGCCCTTCTTCTCGTCTTCCAGGCCGTACTTCCTCATGAAGCGTTCGACGCGTCCGGCGGTATCAACCAGCTTCTGCCGGCCGGTGAAGAACGGATGGCAATTGGAACAGATTTCGACGGTGATCTTCTCACCCGCCGTGGTCCGCGTCTCGAATGTGTTGCCGCAGACGCAGCTCACCGTGGTCTTGCCGTACCGCGGGTGGATTCCCTCTTTCATCTTCAGTCACTCCTTCTATGCCCTCGGGTGATCTATCCCGACCGGCGCCGTGGGCCCGACGCGAGCCTTTCAGATCCGAAGCCAAATCCAGCGAGGGATTATACCCCCTAGCCGTTCATGGCTTCCAGGAACTTCTTGTTCGTCTTGGTCTTACTCATCTTTTCGATCAGGAACTCCAT
>Ga0180432_10003208_pt1 | contig 23683 bp, 14 predicted proteins | sample SS_ome_10_FD_132414 | JGI IMG/M metagenome (GOLD analysis project Ga0180432, IMG submission 132414) | Hypersaline lake sediment archaeal communities from the Salton Sea, California, USA - SS_1_MS_2 metaG | ecosystem: Environmental > Aquatic > Non-marine Saline and Alkaline > Hypersaline >... | reverse complement strand
GGCGCTGGTGGCGTTGCCGGGTCGGTTGATGGTTCGCAGCGGCTCGTTGGTCTCGGCGAGACTGAGCAGGAGCGGATGGTAGGACCACTTGCCGTTGTAGGAGAAGTCGGCCCCTTGCTTGCAAAGGCAGATGACGGCGAAGGAATGGTCGGACAGCAATCCGGACTACTGGACTCGGTACACCAATCTACAGCGTACCAAGCACGCACTCGTTCGGAACTACCTCCAGGGCTGGTTCGCAATGTACCGATCATGGGCCGGCCGGCTTGTCTACATGGATACTCATGCGGGCAGAGGGAAACACCGAGGCGGCCAACTGGGCTCACCCCTCTTGGCTTTGCGCACGTTGCTTCGGCACAAGTTTCGCGCCCGTATCCTGCGGAGGTGCGAGGTCGTCTTCAACTTCATCGAGTTAGACAAGCGTAACCTACGATACCTGAGGAAGCAGACCAACAAGCTGGGACAGCTCCCATCGAATGTGCGCGTGGAGACGATTCATGGTGACTCCTTCAAGGTCCTCACCCAATGGATCGGCGATACGAGGGAGAATGGGGACGACCGGGCTCCTGCGTTCGTTTTCGTGGATCCCTATGGCTTCAAGATGCCTGGCTCAGTTCTCAGGGAGCTCATGGGGCTTCCACGCGTGGAACTGTTCGTGAATGTGATGTGGCGAGAGCTGAACATGGCGATTCACCGGCGAAGAGAACGTGGTGTAGCCAGAACTCTGGACTTGCTGTTCGATGGCATGCCCTGGAGGAAGCGGATTGCGTCATCCCATTTCGACGGGCGCGCCGAGCAAGCCCTCAGCCTGTTCCGGGAGGTTACCGGCGCCCGATGGGCGACCTACATCCGAATGCCCGGACGAAACGGGGCGATACGCTACCATCTGGTTCACCTGACAAACCACGATGCGGGGCGAGACCTGATGAAGAAGTGCATCTGGGAAGCATGTCCAGTTGGCGGCTACTATGTCCGACGTGCGGAAGGTAGCTCGCGGCACTTCGCGATCACACGGGAGCCTGACCTCGTGCCTCTGCGCGAGTGGGTGTTGGCGAAGCTGGATTCGCGCAAGAGGCGGTGGTGGGATTTGCTGGAAGACATCAGGCCCGAGATCTGGCAGGAATGCCAAGTCAACAGGTTGATCTACTCGATGCACCGGCGCGGTATAATCCGGGCCGACAGATACGATGGGAATTTCGGCCCCAAGGCGAACCCTCGCCTGTACTTGAGCCACAGCCGTCCGAACGAACCGATGAGATGAAGACACGGATCGAGTGGACCGAGGCTACTTGGAACCCGACGACCGGCTGCACGAAGGTCAGTCTCGGATGCCAACACTGCTACGCTGAGCGGATGGCGCACCGCCTCCAAGCCATGGGACAGGCCCGGTACCGGCACGGATTCCGCATCACCGCACACGAAGAGGCCCTCGAGCTCCCGCTGAAATGGCGTCGACCCCGGATGGTCTTCGTCAACTCGATGAGCGACCTCTTCCATGAGGATCTGCCTCTGGACTTCATCCAGCGCGTCTTTGCCGTCATGGTCGAGGCCCATCGTCATACCTTTCAGATCCTCACGAAGCGAGCCAGGCGCCTTGTCCGCGTCATGGATCGTCTGCCCTGGGCGCAGAACATCTGGATGGGTGTCAGTGTTGAGAACGCAGACTATCTGTGGCGCATTGAACAGCTTCGCCGCGTGCCTGCCTGCCTGCGCTTCCTCTCGCTAGAACCCCTGCTGGGTCCGATCAACGAGTTGCCACTTGACGGGATAGACTGGGTCATCGTAGGAGGAGAGTCCGGCCCGAAGGCACGACCGATGAACGCTGACTGGTGTCGCTCGATTCGCGATCAGTGTGTGAGTGCGGGTGTGCCGTTCTTCTTTAAGCAATGGGGCGGCACCAACAAGAAGGCGGCCGGGCGACTCTTGGATGGCAGGATCTGGGACGAGTTCCCGAGTGCTCGCGCGCTGCCGGACGAAGGATCGCTCTTCTGACCTCAGGCCACGTGTGCTGTATGACACGGAGGTGACACGGATGGCCCCTGATGGCGTTGCGTTCACAAGAGGCGAGCTGAAGCGTACGGCGGATAGTCGTTCGTGGCGTCGAGGCGAGGAGTACTTCTCCTCCGGGCACGTCTACTCCTTGCTCCAGGATGGCGAAGTGATCTTCGCGAAGGTCTGGGGAACCCGCGACTACCGAGTCCGGCTGTGGGTCGAAGGTGGCGAGGTCCAGGGGGAGTGCTCATGCCCGATGGGCGATGCTTACGTCTTCTGCAAGCATTGCGTGGCCGTCGGATTGGCGTATCTGGAAGGCGGTACCGACGATGTAGATGAAGAAGGGGAGTCGGCGAGCCCCAAGGCCAAAGGGCGCCGCCGCAAGGCCGCGCGGCCGCGAGTGACCCTCGACGACGTCCGTCGGTACCTTGCTGGACAGAACAAGACCAAGCTGGTGGAGATCATCGTACGGCAGGCAACGGAGGACGACCGGTTGCGCGAATCGTTGTTCATGAAGGTCGCGCGGGATCGCCCGGAAGGGCCGGACGTGGCCACGTTCCGTGAGGCGATCGACAACGCAACTGACACCGGCGGCTTCGTGGACTACCACTCGGCCTACGGCTTCGCCAGAGGGATTGACGAGGTCGTCACTTCCATCGCCGATCTTCTGGAAGACGGGCATGCCGACGCGACGATCGAGCTGGCCGAGCACGCGCTGGCCCGGTGTGAGGACGCCCTGGGCGCCATGGACGATTCGGATGGCGAGATGACCGGTATCATCGAACGTCTCGGGGAGTTGCACCACGCCGCGTGCGTGGTGGCCAAACCCGACCCCGAGGCGCTGGCTCGGCGCCTGTTCGCGTGGGAGCTGAAGACGGATTGGGACACGTTCTACGGTGCGGCCGAAGGCTATGCGGATGTGCTTGGCCAGGCGGGCCTGGCCGTGTACCGCAAGCTCGCCCAAGGCGAGTGGGACAAGGTCCCCGCGTTAGGCCCGGGCCAGGACAGGCGGAGCTTCGGGGGACATCGGTTCCGGCTGACGTCCATCATGGAGTCCTTGGCGCGCGTTGACGGTGATGTCGAGGCACTGGTGGCCGTTAAGCAGCGCGATCTGTCTTCACCGTACCATTACCTTCAGATCGCCGAGATATACAAGGGAGCCAAGCAGTCAAACAAGGCCCTCGAGTGGGCCGAGAATGGGCTGAAGGCCTTTCCGGACCGCCCTGACAACAGGCTGAGGGAGTTTCTTGCCGCCGAGTACCATCGCCGCAAGCGACGTGATGAAGCGATGGCGTTGATATGGGCGGAGTTCGCCGAGCGCCCTTCCCTGGAGACCTACCAGCTTCTCAAGCAGCATGCCAATCGCGTCAAGCAGTGGCCGACGTGGCGCGAGAAGGCGCTTGCGCACATCCGTCAGGAGATCGCCGAGGCCAAGAAGGGCTTGAAGAAGGGCAGGCCGCGTCGGTACATGCCAACCAATCACTCCACGTTGGTCGAGATCTTCCTGTGGGAGAAGGACGGTAACGCCGCCTGGCGGGAGGCCCGGGCCGGCGGATGCTCGGATCGCCTTTGGATGCAATTGGCCAGGCTCCGGGAGAAGGACCATCCCGCCGACGCGCTCGAGGTCTACAAGGCTCGGGTCGACCCGATCGTTCAGCGGACGAACAACGAGGCCTACCGCGAAGCCGTCAGACTGATCCGAAAGACCCGCCAACTGAGCAAGCGCCTCGGACAGACAAAGGAGTTCAAAGCCTACCTCGAAGCCATTCGGGCCACCCACAAGCGCAAGCGAAACTTCATGAAGTTGTTGGATCGGATGAAGTAGGTGGCGAACGCGCGGGATCACACGTAGGCAGCTGTGAAGGAACCGTCGATTCGACACTGCAATGTGGCCATCGAGCGGGTATACTCAACAAGGGTGTTGGACCAAGTTCGGAGGACGAGCCATGCAGGAAGATGGCGTGCTGCAAAGGGCGTTGATCTTGCTGTTTGAGGTCATCCCGGCAGGCTCGCAGGTTATCCTGTTCGGCTCACGGGCCACGGGGCGGGCGCACTCGGACAGCGACTACGATTTCCTCGTCGTGGAACCCGAAGTCACCAACCGATTCGATGAGATGGCCCGACTCTCCGCGATCCTGGGATCGGCCATGATCCCGGCCGACGTGGTGGTGGTCAGCCGGGAGTCGTTTGAGCGGGAAGGCGACGATCCAAACAGCCTGGCGGCCCGGGCACGCAAGGAGGGCAGGTTATATGAACCTGCGGTTTGAGAACGCCCGCCGTTTGCTGGGTAAGGCCCGCGACGATGCCTACATCCTGACGCGACTGGCGGATGATCCGGACGCCCCCGAGTGGCCTCTAGGGTTCCATGCGCAACAGGCCGTGGAGAAGGCGCTGAAGGCCGTGTTGGCTGCCCATGGAGTGGAGTACCCGCTAACGCACAACCTGGCGATGCTTGCGGCCAAGCTGGTAGAGAGCGGCATCGACCCGCCACCGGATACGGAAGGGCTGTCGCGCCTGACGCCCTTCAGTGTGGCGCTGCGATACGACGACCTGGGCGAACCGGCGCAGGTAGACCTGGACCGGCCTTTCGTGGTCACGTGTGTGGAGCGGACGCTCGCGTGGGCCGAGGGAGCACTTTCGGGCATCGGATAGCGCATGCAGGCGATTTCGTCTAGCGACGTTGCCCGTTCTGTGGGACCTTGATCCGACGAATCGGCCCGTTGACGTGCAACTAAAATGCAACTAAGATCGCGCACGACATGCACGGCATGCGCAACATGCCGAGTGGTTTGGATGTCCCTAAGGAGTTGCCGATTCTGTAAGTTGTGGGTTTGGAAGGCTTTCGGGAGCTGTTCGTGGTCTTGCTCATAACCCGGAGGTCGCAGGTTCGAGTCCTGCCCCCGCTACGTTGTAACTGACGCAGGATCAGGCGCTTACCGCTTGGCCCTGCGTTCTTTTTGCGCGTGACGATACCGAATTGTGGCGTGATTGTGGCGTGCCGTAGCGCGAACAGCCAGCTTGGCGGGGGAATCGAGCAGCTCGTCGGAGTCGGCCAACGGAGGCAGACATGGCTAGCGTCCACGTCCCTGCCCGAGATGAGCCCACATAGACTGCTCAGACCATAGTCGATTCCCCTATCGCCGCCGCCGTGTGCTCGGCCGCCTCAGCATGAGCCCCGCCATGCAGGCCAGGCCGGCCAGCGGGGCGGCCGATGCCGCACAACAAGACGAAGGCGCGGTCTGGGCCAGCTCATCATCTCCTGCATGATCGACCGTCAGACTCACCGCGCCATCGGAGCCGTTGCCCAGTGTGACCCGTTCGGGCTCCAGCCCGACGACCTCAACCGATTCAAACGCGCCTTCAGTGGCCGTGGCCTTGATGAACTCATACGGACCGGTGGGTTCGGCGTCGCCGCTGAATGACAGGATCAGCTTGCCGCCCAGGCGGGCCGTACCCGTGACCTCGAGGCGGTCACGTTCTCCCGCATTGGCACCCGCTACCTCGATCTCGACCACGCTGCCGTCCTCGACGATCAGATCGCCGTCGATCGTCAAAACACCGGGGGAGCAGCCGGGACGGAGCGTCCCTCCTCGGACAACGACCGCGCCGACCACCCAACCCGTGCCCAGGAGTTCTCCATCCGGCCAGACGATCACCTGGTTGGACTGAATGCTGGCATCGCCGCACACCTTCAGAGAGGCCTTCCCGCCTCGCACCGACGCGGTGCCGCCCACGTAGATGCCGGTAGCCACCCAGGTGGCGCCGCTCTTGACGGTGACGTCGCCTCGGGTCCCGTGGACGTGGCCAAGCGCCGCCCCGCCGGAATCCAGCGTGCCGTTGCCTGTCAGCGTCAAGGAGGCCTGGCTTCCTTGCTGCTCGCCGCCCACCACGATCGCATGGACGCCCGCCTCTTCGGTCAGTTCGTAATCCCCCGGGCTCAGGCCGCGGAGTCCATCGTAGGAGTACGAATCAAGGATGAGCGTCCAGTTTCCGCTCTTGACCTCCAGGCCGCGATTCGTCGCGCCTCCTTTGATCGTGCTGATACCCCCTGGGTTAAGCATACAGATTTTGGCCCTGAAGTCCCCGAGGTAGATGGCGTGAACCGGGTATGTTCCGGTCGTGTCACCGTCAAAGAGCGCCACATCCTCCTCGCCGGGTTCGCGGTTCCCGCGCCAGCAGTTGCCGTTGTTGAACGATGCGATGTCGGTCCTGTTGTACTGACAGGCGAATTCTCCCTTGGGATAGCCCTGCCAACTGACCCTCGTACCGTTCGGCGGCTGGTACTCGGTGTTGACGTCCTGGGTCTGGAAGACGACCGTGACACTCCTGTCCTCTGTCATCTCGAGCTCGATCTCTCTGTGGCTACTGGATACGTCCCCTTGCCATTCTCTGAACTTCCAGTCCGCTGCCGGCGTGGCGAGCAGTGCCACGGTGGTGCCATCTTCGACGGGGACGGTGGCGTCTTGGCCATAGTCTTCGCCGGGCGGATCGACCCAGACGCTGCCCTCGCCGATCACGTGGATTGCCAGCGTATGCTGGTCCAACGCCGCGAAGACCGCCGTCACTTTCTTGCTGCCGTTCATCGTCACTTCGGTCTCTAGAGAGGATCCGCGGGCGTCGTCCCGCCACGCCACGAACCGCCAGCCTGCCGCGGGCTCGGCCGTCAGCGTGACCTTTTCGCCGGCTGGGTACTCGTGCTGACCGGGTTCGGGGGACACGTCGCCCTGTCCTTCTGCCTCGATGGTCAGTGTGTGGTACTCAGTCCCTGGCGTGTCTTGCTCGAAGACGGCCGTGGCCGACTTGTCCGCATCCATGGTGACGCTGGCGCTCGGGTTCGTTCCCGTCACGTCACCCTCCCACCGTGCGAACTGCCAGCCAGTCGCCGGCTCGGCGCACAGTTCGACGGCGATGCCGTCCTCGAGCGTGACGTTGACGTTCCCGCTGTACGTCTGGCCTGGTGGGTCGAGCGATAGCGTGCCTTGTCCCTGCTTGTTGATCGCGAGCGTATGCTGGCTCGTGCCCGGTGTTCCCCCTTCGGTTATGAAATACGCGGTGACGGTCTTGTCGGCATCCATCGTGATCTGCAGTGGATTGGTGGTTGCGCTGCCGTCGGGCACGTCTCCCTCCCAGCGACTGAAGTGGTATCCGGAGTCCGGCACGGCGTTTAGGATGACCGACGTCCCTTTGAGATAGGCCCCCTGATCGGGACTACGTTGGATGGTCCCGCCGGTTTCGGCGTTGGCGGTGAGTGTATAGGCAGGATCCTCTTCGAAGACGGCTGTGACGGCTTTGTCGGAATCCATGGTGATCCTGAGGGAGGGATTCGTGGCGGCCACGTCGCCCTCCCAGCGCACGAACCGTCCCCCTTCTGGACTCTCGAGTGGGGCGATCAGGTTCACTGACGCCCCATCTTCGTACATCCCTGCAAAGACGTCTGTCACCTCCACGTCATCCACGGAGAGGGATCCGGGGCCCTCGACACGTACGGTCAGCGCGTGCTTCCTCGGCCCGGGAGTCTCCGACTCGAAGATGGCCGTGACGATCTTGTCTCCGTCCATGGTGATCTGGGCGTAGGGTTCCGTTCCGCTCAGATCGCCTGCCCAACGCGAGAAGACCCAACCGTCATCGGGCACGGCCCAGACATCGACCGCGGCGCCGACCTGGAAGCGCGGGCCGTCTGCCAGACCGGTTGGGAGCACCTTGCCCCCGCCCTGGACGACAACCGTGAGCCTTGGCGATGGACCAGGGGGCTCCTGATCTGTCCCGACGCGCGACCAGCTCGCCCCGTCATAGTGCAGGATCACGCCTTCCCCGGCAGCGTACACGTCATTCGCGCCGCTGCCCCAGACGCTGGCCAGGCCGTTGGTCGTCGCGGACGGCATCGCCGACCAGCTTGAGCCGTCGTAGTGGTAGATCGAGCCCGTCAGGGCAACTGCGAAGACATCGCTCGGGCCGCTGCCCCAGATGCCATTGATCCAACCGTCCAGATCGCCTGCCATTGGGGCCCATCCTGCCCCGTCATAGTGCAGGACGACGCCCGCCTGCGTCAGGAAGTTCTCGCCCCAGCCCACGGCGAAGATGTCGTTTGGTCCGCTGCCCCAGATGCCGGTGAGCAGTGCGCTGGTTCCGACCTGCACGTGTGACCAGCTCGATCCGTCGTAGTGCGATACGATGCCCTCCAGCTCTTGCGCGGATGCGACACAGCCTACGGCATAGATGTTGGTCGTGTCCGTACCCCACACCCCCGTCATCGCGGAGGCGCGGTTGGGGTCTTGATTGATCGGGACGGTTGACCAGCTGCTCCCGTCATAGTGCAGGAGCCCGCCCGATCCCTCGTCGATGTACCACGTATCGCCGTTGATGGTCTCGGAGGTGAGCGACCCAACGGCCAGGTAGACGTCTCCCGGTCCGTTTCCCCAGATGCACGTGGACATGAAGGGGAGCGCCCATATGCCGGTCGACATGGCCGTCCAGGAAGAGCCGTCGTAGTGGTAGATGTACGTCGGCAGGGCCTCGTTGGGATCGTGTGCTGAGCCTGTTGTCGGTGAGAGCAACGAGGCCGGCCAGCCCACGGCGAACACGTCGTTGGGTCCGCTGCCCCACACGCCCATGAAGAGGACGTCTCGTTCGGTTTCCATGCGCGACCAGGTTGACCCGTCGTAGTGAAGAATGGTCCCGCCATATGTGTCCATCGTGTCCCCGTAGTACTCGTACTGCCCGATCACCTCGCCGCCGACCACGAAGACGTCATCGGGTCCGCTTCCCCAGACCCCAAGGTGGTAGTACTCAGGCTCTGACCTGGAGTCGGAATACGAGATGCTGGCCTGGAACTCCAGACCGGTCGGCTCGAATTGGCTCGCGTCGCCCAACACGGCGAAGACCAGCTCGTTGACGCCTGCGCGGAAGTGCGACGCGTCGTTCGTGCCAAAGGCGTCCTTTGTGGGCCAGCCAATCAGGGGACGTCCGTCTTGGTCCCAGCGGTCCTGACCCAGTCGCTGGGGGTCGGTGTCGCTCAGCAGGATCTCGGCGCTGATCCGCACGCCATTGAGGAACACGACCCCCATGTCATCGATGTTGGCGTATCCCTGGAGAAAGGCCGACCTAAAATCGGCGGGCAGTTCGAACGTGAAGCGGTAGAAGGCCGAATCGCGGTTGTTGTACGTGACCTCATCGACGTGGTCGATGAAGGCATCGCCGTTCGCAGAGACGTACCCTTGCTCCAGGGGGTTCGGGACGTCCTCGTAAACGAACGTGGCATACCCGTGCCAGTCCGGGTGACGGTTGACCAGCGGCTGCCATTCTGCGTCTTGCGAAGGCCCGACGTTGATCCGTGCGATCTGCTCTTCGACCGAGACGTCCGGCCCCAACCCGTCCCCACACACCTCGCCCGAAGCCGAGCTCGTTAAGACCAACTCCGCGGAAAGCGCAGTCGTGGGGAGCACGGCGGCTACGAGCAACAGGCCAATCACCAGACTCCCTGCGGCCAACTGAGATGTGGGCAAAGCCATGGGAGAAGTCGCCCCAGAGCAAGCGCGATGGGTAGGGCATCTCCGCATCGTCTCACCATTCGCCGGTGTCTGTGTCCTCCAACGGCAGTCGTCACGGACCGGTCCATCAACGCTGGTGTGAACTGCGTGGAGCATCGTTCTGCCTCCCTCGTTGTTGCCTTTGAGTCACGGCTCATCCGATTGCCGTCGGGACCGACCCGTCGTCAGTCCTCAAGGGGTGTACGTTCGAGCCGAAACGTTCTGCCAGGCGAACCGGAGAAATGTGTGGACCTCGGGGGCGTACGGCGAGGCAAGTCCCGGAGGCGAACGCATCGGCCGATGGGCTCGGCGTGCTCCGTGCCAAAGGCGTCGTGCACACAAACCAGACGGGCCTGGGCGTTGAGCAACGGCAGGGCTTGCCCTAAACTACATCTCGGCTACCGGATCGGTCGGGAAAGGCCCGTCTCAGGGAAGACCTTCCAGCTCCATCCAGTGTGAGGCGCGGGGAGACCTGGCCATGGCATGTCTGAGTGAGGAACAGCTTGTTTCGTACCTCGCCGGATCGATGTCGGCTGCGGATAGATCGTCGACGGAGGAGCATCTCCGCGAATGCGCGGCGTGCCGGGAGCGTCTTGAGGAGCTGCGGGCTGACGATCGGCTCGCGGGGGACCTCCGACGGGCGTTTGAGGATCAGACGGAACGCATCGACGACGGGGTGAATGGGCCCGCGGCGGGTCAGGACTTCGGCCTGGGGGCAGGGGGATCGGAGGGGCACCCCATCGCCGATAGCATCCCGGGCTACGAGATCACCCGTGAGATTCACCGGGGCGGCCAGGGCGTGGTCTATCAGGCGATCCAGAAGGCCACCAAACGCAAGGTGGCGATCAAGGTGATGCGGGAGGGGCCGTTCGCCGGCAAGCGGGACAAGGCGCGGTTCGAGCGGGAGGTGCGGATCCTCGGGCAGCTCCGGCATCCCAATATTGTCACCGTTCACGACAGCGGGACGACGGCGGGGTGTTTCTTCTACACGATGGACTACGTCTCGGGTCGTCCGTTGGACGACTACGTGGCGCTGTCGAAGCCGTCAATCGACCAAACGCTACGGCTGTTCGCGAAGATCTGCGAAGCGGTGAACGCGGCGCACCTCCAGGGGGTGATCCATCGCGATCTGAAGCCAGGCAACATCCGGATCGACGTGGAGGGCATACCGCATGTGCTGGACTTTGGGTTGGCGAAGGTTGCGGCGGGTCAGACGACGGAGGACTCACGTCCTGTGGCGATGACGGTGACGGGCGAGTTCATGGGGTCGCTGCCCTGGGCGAGTCCGGAGCAGGCGGAGGCGGTTCCTGGCAAGATCGACCTTCGGACGGACGTCTACTCGCTTGGCGTGATCCTGTACCAAATGCTGACGGGCCAATTCCCGTATCCCGTGGTGGGCAACGTCCGGGATGTGATGGACAACATCCTGAAGACGGAGCCGGCCAGGCCGAGCACGATTCGCAGGCAAATCAACGACGAGATCGAGACGATCGTGCTGAAATCGCTGAGCAAGGAGCGTGAGCGTCGCTACCAGACGGCGGGCGAGTTGGGGCGGGACATCGAACGCTACCTGGCGGGCGAGCCGATCGAGGCGAAGCGGGACAGCGGGCTGTATGTGCTTCGCAAGACGCTGCGCCGGTACAAGGTTCCCGTCGGAGTCGCTGCTGGGTTCGTGCTGGTCCTTGCCGTGTCGCTGGCGGTTTCGCTGAGTCTATGGCGTCATGCAGCAACCGAGCGTGATCGGGCCGAGGAAGAGCATCGGGCAGGTGTCAAGCTGCTGGCGGAGCTAAGAGGTGAGCGAGCTGCGAGAGAGAGAGCTCAGCTGGAAACGCTCATACCTGCGTTGAAGCAGCTCAGGGCTCAGGGAGATAGAGGTGCGCGTGAGCGTGCAGAGCTGGAGGTCATGATTCGGGTTGCCCGATCATTGCCAGGATACTGTACGTCCACGGAGGGGGTGTGCTGGGCGGTGAGGCTCGCCAATGCATTGGCAGAGCGCTTCGCGGGCAAGCAGGTCCCGCCCCGCTGCCTGTTGGAGTGTGCCGATCATCTTCTGATAGGGGGGCAACCGAACAAGGCTGTTGAGATGATCCGACAAGCAATAGCCGATGGAGGAGACGACCCTATCTTCCACAGAACGTTGGGATGGGCCCTGCTGCACTGCGGACGGAAGGACCAAGCCAGAGCAGCCCTGCGGAGGGTTATCGGCGACGCCGATCGTTGGTCGGCGCATCCCCCGTCGACGGCAAGTCGGTACGAATGGTCAGCTGCGTATCTGCTAGGCCTTGTGACTCAGCACGAGTATGCAGCTCACCACGAGGCAAGCGACGCGTTCGCCTGTTACCCTTGGTTCTTCATCGGACAACGCATGGAGATGGAAGGAGACCCCTCGGCTGCCATCAAGGCCTATCGCAGGTGCGTCGAACTGGGTCGGCGTCCCAAGGCATGGTACTTCCACAACTGGGCGGCGTATCGGTTGAGGCTGCTCACGCTGAGTTTCGAGCGCTGGAAGCTCGTTTATCCGGGACAGAGCGATGTCGGCGTCAAGGTGGTTCTGGGAGACCCGTCTCTTCAGGTGGAGGACCAGCGTCAGTGGACTTGGTACTACCCCGACGTGGACGTGACCGCCCACGTGTGGTTCGATGAAGCCGGGAAGGTCATCGCCAGACAATGGTTTGGCCCGAAGGGCAGCATAGGTGCTGCTCCGGCTGGCTAGGAGGCGCTTGGACAAGTGGCGTGCCTGACGCGTGAACAGCTCGGGCAGTATCTCGCCGGCAGCATGACGCCGGCGGCGAGAGCCGAGACTGAGGCCCATTTGGCCGAATGCGGGACGTGTCGGGAGCGTCTTGAGGAACTCCGGGCCGACGAGGAGCTCGCGGGCGACCTGAGACGGGCGTTTCAAGATCAGACCGAACGTCTGGACGATGGGGCGAACGGGCCCGTGGGCGCTGAGGACTTCGGCTTAGAGGCAGAGGGATCGGGGGGGCACCCCATCGCCGAGAGCATTCCCGGCTACGAGATCACCCGTGAGATCCATCGGGGGGGACAAGGGGTGGTCTATCAGGCCATCCAGCAAGCCACCAAGCGCAAGGTGGCGATCAAGGTGCTGTTGGGCGGACCGTATGCCTCCAAGTCGGCCCGGCGACGGTTCGAGCGGGAGATCGAGCTCGTCGCCGGACTGAAGCATCCCAACATCATCTCGGTGTTTCACTCGGGGCTGACGTCCGATGGACGGCAGTTCTGTGTGATGGACTACGTCCGGGGGATCCCGGTGGACCAGTACGTTCGGGGTAGGAAGCTGACTCTGGAGCAGGCGGTCGAGCTGTTTCGAACGATCTGCGACGCGGTCAACTATGCGCACCAGAAGGGCGTGATCCACCGGGACCTGAAGCCGTCGAATATCCTGGTGGACACGGAGGGCGTGCCCCGCGTGTTGGACTTCGGCTTGGCCAAGTCGCTGAGCGGCCCGGAGCAGACGCTGGTGTCGTTGACGGGTCAGGTGGTGGGGACGCTTCCGTACATGTCGCCGGAGCAGGCCCGGGGCAATCCGGACGAGATCGACACGCGGACGGACGTCTACGCGTTGGGGGTGATCCTGTATGAGCTGCTGACGGGTCAGTACCCGTATCCGGTCGTTGGTCAGATGGCCGAGGTGTTGAGGCACATTGCCGAGACGCCGCCGACGCCGCCGGTTCGGCAATGGAAGCGTGAGTCGGGCGTGACGGCGCGGACGCGGAAGCGTCTTCGTCTGGGCGAGTGTCCGATCGACGACGAGCTGCAGACGATCATCCTCAAGACGCTGTCGAAGGAGCGCCAGCGTCGTTACCAGACGGGCGGCGAGCTGGCGCGGGACTTGGATCACTACCTGGCGGGCGAGCCGATCGAGGCGAAGCGGGACAGCGGGCTGTATATCCTCAGGAAGATGCTACGTCGGCACAGGGCGCCGGTTTCGGTGGCAGCGGGGTTCGTGCTGGTGCTCGTGGTGGGGCTCAGTGCGATCTCGACGTTGTACGTACGGGCCGAGCGGCTGCACGTCGAAGCGTTGCAGCAGAAGCAAACGGCCGACGACGCACGCCGCCTCGCAGAACGGGAGCGCGATGGAGCAGAGGCGGCCAGGCAACGGGCGGCCGTGGAGCGCGACCGGGCCGACAGGGAAGCCCGTGAAGCCCAGAAGCAGCGGCAGACGGCCGAACGAGAGAAGCAGGCCGCGCAGGCGGCCCGCAACGTCGCCGAGGTGGAGCAGAAGAACGCCCAGGCCGCTCGCGACGCGGAGCGGAAGGAGGCCGCCAAACTCAAGCGACAGACCAGGATCAGCGAGCTAGCGTTGGAGATGCTCAGGCAAACCCTCGGCTCCGTCCGGGGCCTCCCGACAACGTCCGAGGCTACGACTGATCCCGCACGCGTCAAGGAAACGCTGGTTCGCGAGGCTGACGAGTTCGGTCAGTTCCTGGCGGGTCTGACGCACGAAGCGCCCACGTCGGACGCCGCAACCTCTCGGGCACGGGCCATCCGTTGTCGGGCGAGGATTCGGCCCGGCGACACACGCGAGTCGATCTGGCGGCGCTACTACAACCCTCATTCCTTTTCCTTCAATGAGGCAATCAAGCAAGAGGACCGACAGGCACTGCGCGGCGAGTGGTTGGGCTTGCGGACTGAGGACGTCGACACCTCGCACCTCGGCAGGGCGCCGGACCGTTGGAGGACCCTCAGAGTCGTGGGGATGGGAGCGCCACCAGAAGGGGGACGAAGGCCTCGGTTCGGCGGTGAGGGGCCCCTGCTGGCCGCCTTCGCCGATGCGATGAGAAAGCTGAGCGAGGCAACCGCCGGGCTGAATATCCCTAAGGGCGATGAGGTCGATGGGAAGCACGTGCACGACCTCGTTGAGGAGCAGGATGCAATCAGCACGTGGTCGTATGGCGAGATCGGCGAGATGCGCCTGCTCGCCAGGACGCTCGTCAAGGACTTCGTGACGGAATCGGACTTCGTGATGCTGTGGCTGCCCAAGGGCACAGACCCGTCTCGACCCGGGTACGTCGTCGTGCTCGATTTCGTCACATGGGTGCGGGAGAACCTCACGCTCCGCTGCTTGGCCCAGGAAGCCGTCCGCGACGGGATCGCTTTGCCCCCCCCCAAAGGTACATGAGGACGGTACCTGCGAACTCGTTCTTACAGACCAGCGCACCCTCGCCTACTATGATCTCCCGTAGTTCCCGAGCATGCCTCCCTACCAAATCTCCTCCATCTCAGCCTTGATCTTCCGGATGCGTTCCATGGCGCGGTTCTTGGCGATGTAAACGGCGTTGTTGGAGGTCCCGAGGTGGACGGCCACCTTGTCGACCGGCCACTGCCTGAGGACGTACAGCTCGAACGCCTTGACCGTGTTGGCGCTTAGCTGCTTGGCCACCTCCTCGAGGCAAGCGCGCAGCACGGCCCGCTGCCACTCTTGTTCCCAGACGGCGTTGGCGTCTTCGGGAGACTCGATCCTGTCCAGCACGCCTGTCCCGCTTGGCGAATCCACCACGACCATCTCCCTCGCCCGGCGACGCTGGACGTCGACGGCCTTGCGATGGGCGATGCCGAACAGCCAGCTTCGAAGTCTGCCCTTGTCCCGATCGTAGCGTCCCTCCCCGTAGAACTTGACGAACGCCAACATCGTCTCCTGACCGACGTCCTGGGCGTCGGCGTCCTTGAGCCCCAGCTTCTTGGCGAACGCCGTCACCATCGGCCCATAGCGCGTGTTGAAGCGCCGCCAGGCCTGAGTGTCCTGCCTGTCCTTCAGCCCCTCCAGGAGCGTCAGGCTCGTGATCGTGTCCATGGCTTGGGTTCCCTGCGAGCCGAACGGAGGCGTCCCGTTGGGCAGCGCTTCACTCTAGCGGCGTTGGGAATCTCGATCAACGAACATCGTCGTGCTGTTTGGGCGGCGCTCATCGTTTTTTCCTGGACGCCCTGAAAGAACGCCGACCGCCCGCACGAAATCCACCCAGACGTCCTGGGGCTTCCGGAGGTCCGGACCGGGCAGGCCCGGTGATGCGGAGATGTGGGCAAACTCAGTTAGGGAGGCACGACATGCTCAGAGAGATTCGACATGCCGTCATCGGCTCGGTCGTCACAGCCGGCGCCATGCTTCTGGCTGCCGGGGTCCTCGACTGGCAAGGAAGTGGGCCGCTGCGGGGCGAGCCCGCCCCGGGCGCCCAGCGCGACGTCGCGTCTGCGGCGCCCGGGGCCTATGTCCGCAGCACGTGTGCGGCTACGTCTATCGCCTTGATGCGAACCGATCCGCTCGATTCGCGGGTCAGGCGTGGCCCGGGGCAGACCGGCCGGAGGGGCGGCAAGGGGGCCGATGAGGTCGTTTCGGTGGCCCTGGGCAGGCCTGCCCCGCCAATGCCGGTCTGCTGGCGGGAACCGGGCGCCTCCAGCTCCGCCCGGGCAGCCGCCCCCCCCGAGAAACGCTCCGCGACAGCGAGTCCATCGCCCAGATAGGTCTTCAGAGGGGCACGTGATCTCCCTTCCGCTTGGGGGGGGCGGGGGGGAGACACGCCCTGTCGTTCCCGGGGACGGTCGTTCCCGGGAGCGACGCGTTGGCGAGCCCAGGTCACGACGGCCTCCCTCCATCCCATCCCCTTCCAGGGAATGCCACCGGTTTATCTGAGGGCTCACCCCCTCAGATGCCGAACCTCGGTTCACCAAACTGGGACACGGTGACGCGTGAGGCGTCGTCCTCCTCCTCCCCGGACATAGCGGATTCCCGCGTTTCCTGTGTGATCTGAAAGAAACCCGGTTGGGCGGCGAAATCCCCCCAGAAGCCGATAGCCGTCGCCGGGACGGCGTTTGAGAGCTAGGCAGATGCCTCGACATGAAGGAGAGAGACGATGTTCAGGAAGATTCGGAATGCCGTGATGGGTCTGGCGCTTGCGGGCGGCGTGGTCTTCGGCGGGTGTCCTGTGATTGACCGGTACTTCGACCTCCTCGACGAGTACACGGACATCCTGGAGGAGTACTTGGCTCAGTTCAGCTGAGCCTCAGGCGCACGACCGGTCAACCCGGACTGCTCGGCCGTACCGAAGCCCGCATCGTACGCCGCACCCCCCCAACCTCCGCTGCGATGCGGGCTTCTCTTGCGCGCACACGGCGGGGCCGACCCGGCCCTGATTGCGGAGATGGCGTCCTGTCTTTCGCAGCGGTCGGCAACAGTCTGTCACGCTTGGTGATTGCCGTCGGAATTCTGCTCACCGGCCGCTTCCTCCCCTCGGGCTATCTGCCCCCTTCTCATTGCACACGACCCCGGCGACGGCCGTTCGATTTCGGCAGGAACATTGACTGAAAGATGTCCCGTCCTCGCCCGAACTCCCTCCAACGCAGATGAGTCGGATCAAACCTGACGGGGGATGAGGACCCCATGGAGGTGCTGAGATGTGTTGCAGGAGGAGTATGCTGTGCGTGCGCGCGGGCGCCATCGAGCTTCTGTTCCTGATGGGTGCGGGTCTGACGGGGTGCGGCACGCAGGACAATCCGATTCTGGACATGCTGGGCGGCGCTCATCCCGTCGTCGCCCAACTGATCGAGACGACGGAGGTCGGTGACGAGTGGGCCTCCGCCCGGGCCGCCGAGCTGCCTGACAACGGCAGGATCTCGGTCGGTGGCACGATCCAATCGGGCGACGACGTGGATGTCTACAATCTGGGGCCCGTGGTGCGCGGCGATCGGATCGTGGTCGAGACGGATCAGCGCGGCGGCCTGAACGCCGCCGTGGGGCTGTTCGATGACCGTGGCATGGCCATGGTCGTTAACGACGATCGGGGATCCGGCCTGGGATGGAACGAGCCGCACATGGACCACGTCGTCCGGGAAGACGTGTCGCACTGCTACCTGGCCGTTGCCTCCACGCCGCGCCAGCCGACGACGGGCGAGTACACGATGACCGTCGGGCGGGAGCCCGGCCAAGACGTCCCCGCGCCTCGGGGCCAGGCCGTCATGCTTGGCTTCAACGGCGCCTCGGACGTCCGGATCGGTAGCAAAGAGCCCATCGACGTGCCGACCTTCAACGCCGCGGACATCGATTCCCGCTACGCCGGCCAAACCGGCGCGATGATCGACGTCATCGAGACGAGAATGATCGAGGAATACGCCGACTACGACATCGACTTCTACAACACGGCCGACGGGGCCAGCCCCAGCGGGGAGGCGACCTGCATCTTCTTTGGGTCCTACAACCCCAACCTACTCGGGTTGGCCGACCGCGTGGACGCCTACAACAGCCGGCAGGTTGAGGAGTGCGTCGTCTTCACCGATACGTTCGAGCTGTTCATGTCGCTGGACCCCACGGTCGACGAAATGGGGACGGCGATCGCGAACGTCGCGACGCACGAGCTGGGTCACCTCCTGGGCCTGAATCACACCTCGGACGACACGGAGGTGATGGACATCACCGCGTCGGCCAGTGAGATGCTGGTCGACCAAACGCTCCACGCCGCGGACCTGCATGAGAGCGTCTTCCCGATCGGCCAGCAGGACCCGGCAATGCTGCTGACGCAGGCCCTAGGTAACCGCAACTGAGGCCCGAATCCGGCACGTCGGGATCCGTGCCGCGTGCTCTGGAAACGAAGCCCGTTCCGTCGCCACTGTCCCCCCAGCCGTCCGGCGACGGAGCGGGTTTTCGTTTCGCGCCGGTTCCTATTGCGGATCGCGTCGCGCCGAGCTACAAATCTCAAGAGCTAACGACGCGGCAACCCCTGGAAGCCAACCCGGGTCCAGATTCGTAGCGAAGCCAACGGGGGCGTGGGATGGGGCTTCGTGTGGGTGCGCGAGGGCCGAGGCGCGTGCACGATGGCATGTCTGACCGAAGAACAGCTTGCCTCGTACTTGGCAGGATCGCTGTCGGCCAAGGACACATCGCTGACAGAGGAGCATCTGCGCGAGTGCGCCGCGTGTCGGGAGCGCCTCGAGAGACTCCGGGCTGATGAGGAGCTCGCGGGCGACTTGCGACGGGCCTTTGGGAATCAGACCCAATGGCTGGACGACGAGGCAAGTGAACCCGCAGTCGGTCGCGACCGCGACCTGGGCGCAGGGGAATCGGAGCGGCACCCCACTGCCGACAGCATCCCGGGCTACGAGATCACCCGTGAGATCCACCGGGGCGGTCAGGGCGTGGTCTACCAGGCGATCCAGAAGGCCACCAAACGCAAGGTGGCGATCAAGGTCATGCGGGAGGGGCCGTTCGCCGGCAAGCGGAACAAGGCCCGGTTCGAACGGGAGGTGCGGATCCTCGGCCAGCTCCGGCATCCCAATATCGTCACCGTTCACGACAGCGGGACGACGGCGGGGTGCTTCTACTACACGATGGACTACGTCCCGGGCCGTCCGTTGGACGAGTACGTGACGCTATCCAAGCCGTCGATCGACCAGACGCTGCGGCTGTTCGCGAAAATCTGTGAGGCCGTCAACGCCGCGCACCTCCAGGGGGTGATCCATCGCGATCTGAAGCCCGGCAACATCCGGATCGACGTGGAGGGCGTACCGCATGTGCTGGACTTCGGGTTGGCGAAGGTGGCGGCGGGGCAGACGACGGAGGACTCACGTCCGCAGGCGATGACGGTAACGGGCGAGTTCATGGGCTCGTTGCCGTGGGCGAGCCCGGAGCAGACGGAGGCGGCTCCGGGCAAGATCGACCTGCGAACGGACGTCTATTCGCTGGGCGTGATTCTGTACCAGATGCTGACGGGTCAGTTTCCGTATCCGGTGGTGGGCAACGTCCGCGACGTGATGGACAACATCCTGAAGACGGAGCCGGCCAAACCAAGCACAATCCGCCGACAAATCAACGACGAGATCGAGACGATCGTGCTGAAGTCTCTGAGCAAGGAGCGAGAGCGTCGCTACCAGACGGCGGGCGAGCTGGGACGGGACATTGAGCGTTACCTGGCGGGCGAGCCGATCGAAGCGAAGCGAGACAGCGGACTGTATGTGCTGAAGAAGACGCTGCGTCGGTACAGGGTCCCGGTGGGTGTAGGCGCGGCGTTCGTGGTGCTGTTGGCTGCGTCGCTAGTCGTATCGCTGACGCTGTGGGCACGCGCGGCGCGAGAACGTGACAAGGTGGCGGCGGCGCAGTCGCTTGTGAAGCAGAGCAAGTCCAAGGTGGACCAAGCGCTTCGAGCTGAACGGTTGGCGAAGGAGGAGGCCGCTGCGGCTTATAGCCTTGCCGTGAGGAAGAGCACAGACGCCCAGGAGGCTTTCCGGCTGGCAGCGGAACTGAGCGGGGTTGCCGTCGAGAGGGCAGACCTCGCATACCGCCAAGCGGCCGAACGGCATGCGGGGGATTCTGTCGCGACAGCCCTCCTCGCCCGAGCCGCCCTCGACGATGCCACCCGCGCAGTCATGAGCGAGGAACAGAGGGCCTACTGGGAACAACGGCTCGGAGGGGCGCTCGGGGCCCTTCCGCGTCTCGTCGGCTCGACGCGAGGGCCGACGCTCTGGACCGCGGCTTGCTTCTCACCCAGGGGGCAGGTCCTGGCCACCGGTTCCTCGGATGGCGACGTGGTCCTGTGGGACCTCACTGACGGCCAAGCGAAGATCGTACTCTCGGGGCACCGAGATCGAATCACCGCCATCTGCTTCTCTAGCGATGGCGACATGATAGCGAGCGCGTCGGACGACAAGACGGTCAAGCTGTGGAACGTCGTCACCGGCGAGGTCGAAACTTCCCTGACGGGGCATACGGGCGCCGTGACGAGTGTCACGCTCTCCCCAGACGCCCAGACGTTGGCCAGCGGGTCGGCTGACGAGACGATAAGGCTTTGGAGCACTTCGACCGGGAAGTGCAGAGGGGTCCTGGAGGGGCATTCGCTTGCCGTCACCAGCGTTGCCTTCAGCCCAGACGGGCGAACACTCGCCAGTGGGTCGCTCGATACCAGCATCAGGCTCTGGGACGTTGTGACGTACCGGGCACATGCAGCCCTGCATGGGCATCGCAATGGCGTCGTTTGTGTCGCTATCGACCCGAAGGGCGAGCGATTGGCAAGTGCGTCGAGGGAAAGAGACCGCTCCGTTTTGCTGTGGGACGGCTCAGGGGGAACGTACAGCTGCACCTGCCTCAGTCACCCGCGACCGGTCAACAGCGTTTCGTTCAGTCCTGACGGCCAACTGCTGGCGTGTGGCTCGACGGATGGGACTGTCAGGCTCTGGGACGCTCAAACATGGGAGTCCCCACGTGTGGTCGGGGGACAGCAAGCCGGGATAGCCGCTGTCTGCTTCAGTCCTGACGGTCAATGGCTGGCCACCGCATCGGACGACAAATCGGTCAAGCTCTGGGACGTGGCGGCGGGCGAAGCAGCGGGCGTTCTGGAAGCCTACCTCGAGACGCCTGCGTGCGTATGCCTGAGCCCTGACGGACGGGTCCTCGCCAGCGGATTGGCCGACGGGACCGTGAAGCTGCGCGACGTGGCGACGGGCGACACCAAAGCCTCGCTGGAAGGACACACCAAGATGGTTTGGGACGTGTGCTTCAGTCCCGACGGACAAATCCTGGCGAGCGGATCTGGCGACGGGACCATCAGGCTCTGGGATGGGCAGAGCGGCTCACCCCGGACGGTACTGCGCGAGCACGAAGCTCGGGTCTGGTGCGTCTGCTTCAGCACCGACGGCCGACTCCTGGCCAGCGGCTCGGACGACAGGAGTCTCAAGCTGTGGGACGTGTCGACCGCGGAGGTGCTGTTGCACCAGGATGACGTTTGGGCGCGTAGCCTCGCGTTCAGTCCAACCGATCAGACGCTGGCATGTGGGATGTGGGACGGCAGGATCGCTCTGTGGGACGTGGCGAATGCACGATTGATGAGCGTTCTGAGCGGCCATCGTGCTGACAGCGTCGTATGGAGCGTGGCCTTCAGCCCTGGGGGGCGGTTGCTGGCCAGCGGCTCAACCGATAGGACGGTCAGGCTGTGGGACGTGTCGAAACGGCGCCCTGTGTCTGTGTTGCGAGGACACGGAGGCTTCGTCTACGACGTCTGCTTCCATCCGAAGGGCCAACTCCTTGCCAGCGGATCACACGATGGAACAGTCAGGCTCTGGGAGACGGCCGGCGACCGGGAGGTGGCCGTGCTACGCGCTCACGCAGGTCCGGTTGGCGCCGTCTGCTTCAGCCGGGACGGCGGGACGATGGTCAGTGCATCTGAGGACGGCACACAGAAGCTGTGGGTCCTTCCTGCAGAATCGACCCGCGTACAAGCTGCTCAGCATCGGGACCGAGTATGCTGCGTTTGCTTCGACACCGGCGGCCGACTCCTGGCCAGCGGATCCGCCGACGGCACGGTCAGGTTGCTGGACGCCTTCACCGGACAGACCCGTGCCGTCCTGCGATGTCCACACGGGTACCCACGGAGTCTCGACTTCAGTCCGGATGTGTCGACACTCGCGAGCGGTTCGAGCCACGGAGTGATCCAGCTGTGGGATGTGGCGTCGGGCCTGCTCAAGGCCGAGCTGTCAGGTCATGAAGGCCCCATCAACAGAGTCCTGTTCAGTCCGGACGGCCAGGTGCTTGCGAGCGCGTCTGGGGACCGACGCGTCATGCTCTGGCACGTGGAAGGAGCTTCCCAGAAGGCTGTTCTGACTGGACACGGCGACGCCGTCAGAAGCCTCGCGTTCGCGCCCGACGGCCTGGAGCTCGCGACAGCTTCACAAGACAAGATGGTCAGGCTTTGGGATGTAGCCTCGGGTGCCCTGCGACGGGAACTCAAATGTCACGGATGGGTCTACGACGTAGCGTTCAGCCCCGACGGTCGGCTGCTGGCAAGTGCAGTCGACAGGAGCGTTGTCATCTGGGAGATCCCCACCTGGCGCCAGAAGGCGTTCCTGCATGGGCACACCGAAGCAGTGCTGGGGCTTTCCTACAGCCCCGACGGTCGCGTGATCGCCAGTGGCTCCCTCGATCACACCATCAGGCTCTGGGACGCCGCCAGAATGGAACTCAGAACGACGTTGCAGGCCAGGGCAATGGTCTTCGGGCTCAGCTTCTCCCCCGATGGGCACGTCCTTGCGTCCGGGCTGTACGATGGCAACGTGGTGCTGTGGGATATCCCGAGGGCACTCCCTTCGCACAGAACGCTCGAACGTCTGACCGGAGCACGAATCGTCGGATTCGAGATTGAGCCCCTGCCGATGAAGGCGTACCGCACACTTGTCGGGATCCGCGGGACCGGATCGCACGTTGCGCCGACCGCGTGGGGGCGTAGTCAAGCAGTCCCGCAGAACAGCTTCCTGCAGTTTGCGTGGAACGAATGGCATCCGTTCTGTTGGGTCCATGCCGCGGAGGCCCCCGACAACAGTGCACACGCCCAGGCGTGCTACCGGCTGGGGATCATCGCCGAGCGGAATATGGATTGGGAGCGGGCCAGGAAATGGCACCAGAGAGCCATCGACGCTGGTGCCCCCAAGTGGGTGGATTGTGCGCGCTGGCGTCTAAAGGAGATGCCGGTTCGCATCGAGTACCTCGCTTCGATGGCGAAGGCCAGCAGATCCACGACGACCTCGGCACCGTCGACGTGCCCAGGTGGGTGACCAGACCGGGGTGCCGGCTGAGGGGATCTGGGCATAGACAGGTCTAGACAGGAAGGCCGAACAATGCCGTGTCTAACGGATGCTGAGCTTGAGCAGTACCTGAGCGACAGTGCTTCGCCGGACGTCAGGACGGCAATGGAAGAGCACCTCCGGGAATGCGGGAGGTGTCGGGAGCGTCTCGAGGGGCTGCGGGCCGATGAGGAGCTCGCGGGGGACCTCCGACGGGCGTTTGGGGATCAGACCGAAGACCTGGACGACGGAGCCCCCGTCCTTGCGGCGGGTGAGGGCGCAGACCCGGGCGCGAAGCCATCGGAGGGGCATCTTATCGTCGACAGCATCCCGGGCTACGAGATCACCCGCGAGATCCACCGGGGGGGCCAGGGGGTCGTCTACCAGGCGATCCAGAAGGCCACCAAACGCAAGGTGGCGATCAAGGTGATGCGGGAGGGACCGTTTGCGGGCAAGCGGGACAAGGCGCGGTTCGAACGGGAGGTGCGGATCCTCGGCCAGCTCAGGCATCCCAACATCGTCACCGTTCATGACAGCGGGACAACGGCGGGGTGCTTCTACTACACGATGGACTACGTCTCGGGCCGTCCGTTGGACGACTACGTGGCGCTGTC
>Ga0180432_10003207_pt1 | contig 23688 bp, 13 predicted proteins | sample SS_ome_10_FD_132414 | JGI IMG/M metagenome (GOLD analysis project Ga0180432, IMG submission 132414) | Hypersaline lake sediment archaeal communities from the Salton Sea, California, USA - SS_1_MS_2 metaG | ecosystem: Environmental > Aquatic > Non-marine Saline and Alkaline > Hypersaline >... | reverse complement strand
GGCCTGTTCATCACGCGCAGCGACTGGTCGGACAGGGCGGCCTACCTGAACGTGCTCGGCAGGCAGGACGCCTGGTATGACCGCCACGAGAACGTTGACCGCGGCCGGTTCGTGTTCGCCGCCAACTCCCGCCGGTGGGTGGTGGACCGCCCCTGGGCCCGGGCGCAGCAGAGCGAGCACCACAGCCTCGTTCACATCGACGGCAAGGGCCAGGTCGAGGCCCGCGGCAAGGGCCTGCGAGGCAAGGCGCCCAATGCCGTCCTGCTCGACCATGGCGACGTGGACGCCCGCGGCCAGAAGCGCCCGCCCGGTGCCCACGCCGGCGGGGTCTACAGCTATGCCCTGTACGACCTGAGCAACGCCTACAACTGGATGTGGGCGCACTGCTGGGACGACCCGGGCGACGGCTGGAGCCCGAGACGCGAAGCTTCCGGGAGCTGGGCTGGCCCTGGAAGCGGCCCGGCCAACCCGCGAAACTGCACGGCTGCGACACCCGCGACGCGCCCAGGTACAACTTCATGGGCTGCAACCTGTGGCGCAAGCCCTACAACGCGGTCGAGAAGGCACACCGCCTGGCCGCACTGGTGCGGGGGCACCATCCCTATGCGATCGTGTGTGATGACATCAGGAAGGATGCCGCCCCCCACGAGTACGCCTGGTACATGCCCCTTGCCGATGATCTCGAACTCAAGGCCGCCACCGGCGGGCAGGCCATCCTGGGCGAGAAAGGGGAGAAGACCGAGAACGGCAAGCCCGTGCCGGGGGCGCGCCGGCTGCTGGTCCGTTTTCTGAGTCCGGCCAACGTCGATATCCGCGTCACGACCTATGAGATCTCCAGGGACAGGCGCAGCAAGAAGCCTTTCATGGGCACGCGGCTTACCGGCGCGATCACGTGTGTCGAGCCCGACTTCAAGGTCATGCTCGTGCCGTTCCTGGTCGGCGAGCCCCTGCCGACGTCGCGGCTCGACGGGAACAGCCTGAAGGTGAGCTGGGACGACCAGGACGACACGATCGCGTTCACCGTCAAGGCCGGCAAGCTTGCAGGGCTCACGGTGAAACAGGCGCTGAAGAAGCGCACCACGCCCGCGCTCGAGATCGTGCCGCCGCCCCGCTGACCCTCGCGCCGCGGCCGAAGGGCGCGGCTACGATGCACGAATCATCAACGCGTCGCCCTTCGGGACGGTCAGGGCGATCGTGCCGTCGGCAACGGGCGCTTCTCCGACCGGCTCGGGGCCCTCAAACGTGATTCGCGACAGGCGGACCTTGCCGACGTCTTTCCAGTCCGGCGGCAGTGGCCAGGTCTTGCGGGCATAGCCTTCCCGGCTGTAGGCGACGAGCGTCCTGTCCCGGCACCACAGCGCCGGCATGCAGATGTCCGTGCCGTCAACCACCTGCCGGCCGCCCTTGGGCGACGGGTTGTTCTCGGTGTACCAGGGGACGAACTCCAGGCAGAACTGCTCGAGCAGGGGTGCGGGATCGTCGGGGACCGCCCGGAACTCGATCCCCATCGGACTGATGCAGTACAGGTCGTTGGGCAGGTCGTCGATGAGGTGTTTCTGGCTGGCGGCGAAGGCCCAGGGCTGCAGCCCCACAAAGCGGTCGACACGGATGCCGAGAACCCATTCGGACGTCACGTCGATGCCCCGGTCGCGCCAGTAGCGATAGATCTTGCGCTGCGTGGCGGCCTCGTCCTGCTTGGTGTAGCCCAGGTACGGGCTGATGGGGCCCTGCTGGTCCGCCTTGCGCGCGCCGAGAAAGGCGTCGATCTGGATGGTGGCGCTGTCGACGAGTTCCGGGAGCATCGCGATCAGGTCGTCGATCCGCTTCTGCGCCAGGCCGTGCTTCCACTCCTGCGTGTAGCTGACGTGGTAGCAGTCCATGCCGGACCAGACGTTCCCGCAGATGGGCCTGCCCTCGACGTCCTTGGCGATGATGTCCCTGGCCAGGTACTCGTCCCACAGCGGGCTGTCCTGGTAGGCGTCGAACATGTTGATGTGCAGGCTGACGCGGCAGTTGTACTTCCGGGCCTCACGCATGAGCCAGCGGAGGCTCTCGACCGCCGTGTCGTCCTGCGGCCGCTTGAGGTGCCTGTTGACCTCGGCCCACGAGGGGTACTTCGAGTCGTGCCCCTCGAACTGCCAGCCGGTCAGGTAGACCACCTGCGGGACCCCGCAGGTCAGGTGGTACACCCGCCGGATCACCTCGAGCGACTGGGCGAAGGTCAGGAAGACCTTCTCCATGTCGCCTTGTCCGTTCCTCGAGCAGTTGAAGGTTCTGTAGATGAGCGTCTGGTGATACGGCAGCAGCCAGGGCCGCTCGGGTTTCATGGTGCGGGTGTAGTCGTAGTATTCGCCGGAGGGTTCGCTGTTCGTCTGTGGTGCTCGGTCTGGCATGCGGGTTCCTGTCTTTTCGCCCTGCGTGCCTGGCCTCTTCAGCGCCCGCGCGCCAAGCTCGCGGCAGTGTCATCGGGGAGCATCGTGTCAATGCGATCACCCTACCACACCGCCGCCGCGGAGAGTAGACTGCTGGCAATGCTCGCAGCACGTCACATCACGATTGCGCGGCCGGCCGCCGGAAGGCGGGGGCACGACCGCTTCGAGGCCCCGGGGTGACGGCCCGGGCGGCCCAACGCGGGGGCGCGTCGGCCCGACGACACGGCCGCAGGCCCGTTGCAGGCAAGCTGCTGGGCCTGGGCGGCCTGCTTGCGGGCGGGCTGGTCATCCTGGGGGTTTTGTCGGCCTACGCGTGGTTCGTCCGCCCCGACATCGCGTCGCCGGCCACGCCGTACACCGACGAGGAGATCGCCCGCGCCAAGGCCGACCGGAACGTGTCGTTCGACCCGGCCGATCCGATCGTGGTCCACGTCGACGTCCCGCAGGCTGACCTTGACAAGGTGGCGGCGGTCTGGCCGCCCGGGACCAGGCCTCCCCCGCCGGACAAGGTCAAGGCCCTGGTCGCCCGCGGCGCGCTGCCGAAATGGTTCCCCCGCGGCGAGTCGCCCGTACTGGCCAGGCTGGTTGCCGAAGGCGTCATTCCCCCCGTCGCCGAGCGCGTCGGGCCCGAGCCGGTCGTCCTGAGAGGCGTCGACGGGGTGGGCAGGTACGGGGGGACGTGGCTCCGCGCCGAGACGTCCACCTACGCGGTCGGGCGCTTTCTCTGGCAGACGCTGGACTGCGGGCTGTTCCTGTGGTCCCCCCGGGGCTATCCGCTGCGCCCCCACCTGGCCAAGAGCCTCGAATCCCGCAACGGCGGGCGCGAGTTCATCCTGACGCTCCGCAAGGGCCTGCGGTATTCCGACGGGCACGAGGTCGACACCGGGGACATCATGTTCTGGTGGCACTACGAGGTGCTCAACGGCGTCACGCGCAGGAGCCCGCCGGCCTGGATGGTGCCCGGCGGCAAGCCCGGTACGATCACCAGGCTCGACAGGACCCGCGTCAAGTTCACCTTCCAGGAGCCGTACGGCCTGTTCCCCGAGATCCTCACCTGCTCCGGCGATATCCTGTACTCCCCGGAGCACTACCTCAGGCCGCTTCACCCCGGCCGGCGCAGGCCTCAAGACCGAACCGACCCCGACGACGAGACCGAGATCGTGGGCGACGAGGAGGCGATCGCCGCGGCGGTCAAGCGCCTCAACGTCCCGACGCCGGAGGACATGTACAGGCTGCTGAACAACCTGGCCAATCCCGAGATGCCCTCGCTGCGTCCCTGGCTGCTCCGGCGAGAGCAGTCCGTGCCTCCCGTCGTGCTCGTGCGCAACCCGTACTACTGCGCCGTCGACGAACAGGGCAACCAACTGCCCTACGTCGACCAGGTGATGAACATCGTCAAGATGAGCAAGATGATGCCGCAGACCATCGCCGGCGGGAAGGTCAGCTTCCAGGACATCGAGGTGCGGTTCAAGGACTACACCGAACTGATGACCCGAAGCCGAACCGCCGGGTATCGCCTCCTGCACTGGTACGACGGCATGCGGTCGCAGTTCGTGATCTACCCGAATCTCAACCGCGTCGTGCCCGAGGGCGACGCGCACGTCGCGTGGAAGGCCAGACTGCTCGCCGACAAGCGGTTCCGCCGGGCGCTGTCGTTGGCGATCGATCGGACCCAGTGCATCCGCGCCGACTGCAAGGGCGTGGGCGAGCCCTCGCAGGTCTCTCCGGGCCAGGCCTCGCCCTTCCGCCACGACCGTTCGGCCGGCGCGGGCATCGAGCCGGACCTCGTCAAGGCCCGCCGGCAGGCCAACGCCCTGCTCGACGCGGTCTGGCGCGACCTCGGCGCCGACGGGTCCCATCGTGACCGCGAGGGGTTCCGGACCACCGGGCGGAAGAACAAGCTCCTGTTCTATCTCGATTTCTGCGAGAACACCGGGATCGGCCCCAGCGAGTTCATCGTCGAGGATTGGGCGAAGATTGGCCTCCGCGTCATGCCGAGAAACCGCGCGCGAACCCTGTTCGTCTACGAGAAGAACGCGGCGAACTTCGACATGAACATCTACTTCTCCGGCTGCGAGTTCATGCCGCTGCTGTCGCCGAGGCTGTACATTCCCTTCAACGCCGGCGCCTACTACGCCACGCGGTGGGGGCGGTGGTACAACACGGGGGGGTACCACGGCACGCAGGGCGCCCGGCAGGACGACCTTGCCCTGCCCGTGCCGATGGAGGACCCCGACCGGCCCGGCCGGACGCATCCCATGCGGGTCGCGATCGCGCACTACGAAGCCGCCCGCCAGGCCCCCACCACCGCCGAACGCAAACGCCTCTTCGACAAGGTGCTCGACATTGCCGCCGAGCAGGTCTGGTCCATCGGCATAGCCACGTCGCCCCCGAAGCTGGTGGTGGTGAAGGACGGGTTCAAGGGCGTGCCGGCCCGGGCCCTGGCCGGGGACGTGTTCGCCACCCCGGGCAACCTCGCGCCGGAGACGTTCTACTTCGCCTCGCCCGACGACCGCGCCCATCCGCCCGGAACGGAGGCTGAACTGCTCGCCGCCATCCGCGCCCCCGAGCCGATGGGCCGGACCCCCGGCGACGACGCCGGCGACACGACGGGCGGGACCATTGTCCGATACCTCGTCCTCGGCATCCTCGGCGTGCTTCTGGTCCTGGTGATCCTGAGGCACCCGTACATCGCCAGGCGCCTCGTGATCATGGTGCCGACGCTGCTGGTGATCTCCATCAGCGTGTTCGTCATCATCCAACTGCCCCCGGGTGATTTCCTGACGGCACGCCTGACGCAGCTCGAGGAGATGGGCGTCGATTCCGAGAACGCCCGGAAGCAGATCGAGAGCCTCAAGGAACTCTTCCACTACGACGAGCCGGCCTGGAAGCAGTACTGCCGATGGATGGGCTTCATGTGGTTCGCCCCGTACTCCGAGGTGGAGAAGGCCGAGGCGATGCGGACCTGGCAGGCCCGTGCCCAGGCCGCCAGGCAAGCCGGCCAGGCCGCCCCGCCCGAGCCCGGCATGGGCTTCTTCAGGCCGGAGAACAAGGGACTTCTCCAGGGCGACCTCGGGCGGCCCATGGAGACCCCGGAAAAGGAAATCAACGATATCGTCGGCGACCGCATCACGCTGACGTTCTTCATCTCCCTCGGGACGATCCTCTTCACCTGGGCGGTGGCCATCCCGATCGGCATCTACTCCGCGGTCAGGCAGTACTCCGTCGGGGACTACCTGCTGACGTTCATCGGGTTCGTCGGCATGTGCATTCCCGGGTTCCTGCTGGCGCTGGTCCTGGCGGCCGTCACCGACATCGAGGGGCTCTTCTCCGCCGAATTCGTCACCCAGGCGCACTGGGACCTGCCCAAGGTCATCGACCTGCTCAAGCACATCTGGATCCCCGTGATCGTCATGGGCGTCACGGGCACGGCGGGGATGATCCGCGTCATGCGGGCCAACCTGCTCGATGAACTCAGGAAGCCCTACGTCATCACCGCGATGGCCAAGGGCGTCCGCCCCACCAGGCTCCTGTTCAAGTACCCCGTGCGCCTGGCGCTGAACCCGTTCATCTCGACGATCGGGGGGATCTTCCCGAGGCTCGTCTCCGGCGGGGCGATCGTCGCCATTGTCCTGTCCCTGCCCACCGTCGGGCCCCTCATGCTCAACGCCCTGTTCGCCCAGGACATGTACATGGCCGGGTCGATGCTCATGGTGCTCAGCCTGCTGGGCGTGCTCGGCACGCTGGTCAGCGACATGCTGCTGCTGTGGCTGGATCCGCGCATCCGCTTCAAGGGGGGCAGCCGATGAGCGCCGCCGGGGCCGACACGACACGTCGCGGCACGGCGGTGGCGGTGATGTCGCAGCGCCAGCTCACCTGGCTGCGGTTCCGCAGGCACAAGCTCGCGCTGGTGTCGCTGTTCGTGGTCCTGTTCATGTATCTCCTGGCCGCGCTGGCGGGGTTCTTCGCCCCGCAGGACGCCTCGCGCAAGGACCTCGACTACGCCAACTGCCCGCCCATGCCCGTCAGGTTCAGCCTCGATCGCGGCGGGTTTTACACCCCGCTGCTGGTGCAGAAAATCGACGAGGTCACGCTGCGGAAAACCTACGTGCACGACGAGCAGAAGGTCCTGAAGCTCGGCTTCTTCGTCGAGGGCGACGAGTACAGGCTGATCGGGCTGCTGCCCTGCCGAACGCACTTCTTCGGCGCCGACCCGCACGCCAACGGGTGGACCTGCGACGCCGATCGCGTGGGCTTCCTGATGATGGGCGGCGACAAGTACGGGCGCGACATTCTCAGCAGGCTCTTCCACGGGGCGCGGGTCTCGCTGTCCGTGGGCATCGTCGGCATCGCGGTGACGTTTGTCCTCGGGCTGACCATCGGCGGCATCAGCGGGTACGTCTCGGGGCGGACCGACCTGCTCATCCAACGCTTCATCGAGATCATCAACTCGTTCCCCCGCCTGCCGATGTGGCTGGCGCTCGGGGCGGCCGTGCCCACCGACTGGTCGCCCCTGAAGACGTACTTCGCCATTACCGTCGCGTTGAGCCTGCTCAGTTGGACGGGCCTGGCCCGCGTCGTGCGGGGCAAGATCCTCTCGCTCCGCGAGGAGGACTACGCCGTCGCCGCCCGCCTGCTCGGCGCCGGGCACCGGCGCATCCTCTTCCGCCACCTCCTGCCCGGGTTCACCAGCCACATCATCGTCTCGCTGACGCTCTCGATCCCCGGCATGATCCTGGGCGAGACGAGCCTGAGCTTTTTGGGTCTGGGCCTGCGCGACCCGGTGGTCAGTTGGGGCGTCATGCTCCAGGACTGCATGGACATCGAGGCGGTCCGGTACTACCCGTGGCTGATGGCGCCGGTGATCATGATCGTGATGACCGTCCTGTGCTTCAACTTCCTGGGCGACGGCCTCCGCGACGCCGCCGACCCGTACTCGGCCAGGTAGCCCTCCTCCGACGGACCGGGTGCACGACAGAACAGTGGCACGGTGTGAGTGCAGGGACCGCACGTCGGGCAAAACAGGCAGGCCCGAAGGGCCGATCCGATCTTAGCCGGGCCCCAAAGGGCTCACCCTTACCCACATCTTCCACACGAGGCGGTGGAATGGACGTACAGCCCAACGGGCTGACAGTCAACAGCCCAGGGCAGAGCCGGCGGCCGCAGGCCGCGGCGCCGCCCTGGGTTCCCGTGCGCATCACGATCCAAGCACCAACGGTGCGCCATGAAAGCTCACCTCTTGGCGGTCGCGCCCCGGTGGGGCTTGGGATTCCCGGGGCACAACCCCCCAGGGCGACGCTTGCGGCGTCGTCCCAGGGGGACTCTGCCGCGTCGCTCTGCCCTGGGCTGTTGACTGTCAGCCCGTTGGGCTGTCGGACTGGAGCACGATGTGAGTAGAGGTGAGGTCGCACGACGCGCCGCGCCGCCGGTGCTGACTACTTGGGTTCTCGCAGTTCCGCCACGACTACTTCGAACGGCTGCAAAGTGAGGTTGAGGGGTCGACTGACGTTCAAGGCCCCGGCCGGGAGCTGCCGGGCGCGGGGGTAGATCGGCGTGAGCGCCATGGCGCCCGTGACACCGGCGGGCAATTCGAGCGCCGCTTTTGGGGTGATGCTGAACGCCTGCGGCTTGTCGGACGGATTGCGGAGCGCCAGGATGCCTTTGCCCGGGCGCCACGAAGCCCAGCCGTAGACCTGGGCCCGTCCGGGGTCGCCGCCGATCCAATGGGTATCGACGAGGACGTCGCTGTTGGCTCGCGCCCATTTTGCCGCCGCCGCCAGTGCGTCCCACATCTGCGCGGTCAGCAGGCGCGGGGTGATATACAGTTCCTGGAGGTTCGTGCCGGAGGCGAAGAACGACCAGATCTCGTCGGCGACGGATTTCTCATTTCGCACCATCCGTGCCGGGGCCCGGCGGTCGCCGATGCACGGGCCGTGAAGCATCAGGGAATTGAGCGGGTAGAGCGGCCCCAGTTGCACGATCCTCTCGTGGCAGTATGTGTCGCGGTAGGTGATCCACTGCTGGCGTGTGTCGCCTTTGCCGTGAAAGCCGGTGTCGCCCCCCTGGCGCCAGATCGAGTCGGAATAGAGGGTCCAGAAGGGGCTGGCCCACGTGCCGACCGTTGCGCTGATGAACACGTCGGGGTTCTGGCGGCGCAGCGTGCGCGTCAGGTCGAGCACGGCGTCGATGTCGTCGGCCATCCCGGCGTCGGCGCCGGTGGCCTTGTTGCCCCCGCCCATGCCGTCGAACTTGAAGAAGACCACGCCGTGGTCGCGCATCATGTTCAGGCACACGTTTCGGAACGCGGCGCGGTATTTCGCCCCGGCCATGGAGAACCCCCCGCGGTTGGTTTCGTAGCCTTGGGCCTTGCCGTGGGCGAGCCGTTTGGCCTTGGCCTGTCCGTACCCGCCCCAGGGCGACATCCACACGCCCTGCGCGGCGCCGTACGCGGCGGCGGCGGCCTTGAGCTTCCTGAAACCGTTCGGGAAGCCCTTGTGGAAACGCCACAGCGAGTTGAAGTCATCCCAGCCGTCATCCCAGACGAAGGCGTCTATCTTCACGCCGCGCTTGCGGACAAGCTCGCGGCCGAAGTGTTCGACGGTCTTGAGGCACTCGGCCTCGGTTGCGCGTTCGACGGGCCGGGCGAGGACGACGTCGTACCAGTTGTTGTAGTGGAGGAAGGGCCGATACGGGCGGGCGCGCCGGCGCTCGAGGGTGTAGAGGAATCCACGGCGGAGCTGGCCGGGCGGCACGACGCCGATGACGCCCGTGTGCGTCCAGGACTGCCCTCCTTTCAGCACGTTTCCCCGCGGCAGGGCACACCGCACGTGCGAGCCGCCGGTCACCGTGTTCTTCGCCAGCGGATGCTCGACGGCCAGGAAGATGTCGCCGCACACGACGACCGATCCGTCCACGCGCCCCGCCTGGCGTGCGCCGTTCAGGGGCGCGTCAACAAAGACAAGCTCCTTGATTCTCGTATCGCGCGACGCGGTCAGGTGCAGGGCCTGGACGATCGCATTGGCCCCGTCGTCCAGCGTCGCGGACCAGCGCATCGCCAGGCCGGACGCGGCATCCCTGAACGCCGCGACGATGGCGCTGTTCTGCACGCCCGGTGCCTCGGCGGGGCTGAGCGACGCCAGGTCGATCGTGCGCCCGCCGTCCAGCACGACTCGCGGCAGGTGGCCGGGCCCGATTGTCACCTTCTGTCCGGTGTGCCTGTTTTCGATGGAGACGGCCGTGATGCGCCCCTTCTCGAGCCGCCATTCGCCGCGGATCGCCGCGTTTTCCAGGCTCGCACGGCCGGGGCCGACGGACCGGCTCGCCTTTCCGGGGGCCGTTCCCGGATAGTGCAGTGCGCTGCTGCGGGCCTTGGGCTTCTGCCCGGCGTCTTCGGCCCGGATCATCCGGCCCACCTGCCGGAGGGTCTTGACGTCGACGTCGCGGATCTTCCCGGCGTAGTTCGGGCCGATGTTGATCGAGAAGATGTTCCCGAACGTCATGGCCCCCCGGTAGTCCTTGTACACTTTGCTCGCCGGATGGCAGAGGTTGTCGTGCTTGGGCAGCGAGTAGAACCACTGCGCCCCGCCCCGGTGCCGGGGGAGGATGGGATAGGTGAACTCGGCGACGTGATAGCCCTTGAACGACCCTTCGGCGTCCTTGTTGTACTTGGACGCGTTCTTGTCGCCGATCTTTCCGGGGCGGCCCCGCTCGCGCAGGCAGAGGCGTCCGGCCGGCGTCCCGTGGTTGAACCCCACGAAGGTGTTGGGCTGGAACGTGTGCATCCATTCGACCGTCGCCTGGTGCGACAGCCCGCCGGTGCCGATCGCGTGGTCGATCCACCAGAACTCGATCGGCCCGTAGCGGGTCAGCAGCTCCTTGAGCTGGGCCTTCTTGAGGTCGGGGTTCTTGCCGCCGTTGCGCTTGCCGTCCACCGCGCCCGGCCAGTTCCAGTCGCCCTCGGAGAAGTACAGCGCCAGCTTGATGCCGTGCTTGTCGCAGGATTCGCGGAGCCTGGCGATCACGTCGACGCCGATGGGGCTGTTGGTCACCTTCTTCTCGGTGGTCCTGGTGTCCCAGAGGCAGAAGCCGTCGTGGTGCTTGGCCAGGAAGAGAATGTACCCCATGCCGGCGTCCTTCGCCGTGCGGCACCACTGGTCGGTGTCGCAGCCGGTCGCCTTGAAGTAGGACGCGTCCTTGCCTCGTGTCGGCGTCCACTCCCGCCCGGAGAACGTGCTGAACGACCAGCAGACGAACATGCCCCACTTCATGTCCCGCACCTGCCTGGCGCGGACCGCATCCGGGAGCCTGGTCGTGTTGATTTCGGGCGCGGCCGACCAGGCCGCGGCGACGATACCCCAGATCACCCCCATCGCCGCCGGCAGGATCTTCATTGCCTCACCTTCCTTCACGGTCAGGGTCCACTCTTCCGGTACGTGATGAATGCGACGCCGTCGGGGGGGATGTCGAGCGAGAGCTTCTTTCCGCCGGGCAGGGTCTTGCCGGTCCAGATGTCCTTGAGGACGCAGCCGCCCTCGCCAAGGGCCAGGTCCTTCCATCCGAGTTGGACGGACGCCTTGTTCTTCCCGTCCCGGTTGAACACGCCGATCCACCCGCTGTCGCCGGCGCCCCGCCGGGGCGTCCGCCAGACGTCGATCTTGCCCTTTCGGTGCGCCAGCTTTCCGACAACGCCGTTCTGGTTGCACGCGAGGATTTCGGGGTGCGTGAAGAGGCTCATGGAAAACTCGTCCATGCTGTAGATGACCCCGCCGAGTATCAGCGGCGAGGCCGCCAGGGCACGCTGGACCATGAACGTCCGTTTCTGGTCCTTTGTGAAGCGACAGTCGCGCCCGCCCTTGACCGTGACGGTAAGCCGGCCGAACGGGACCATGTCCAGGTCGATCCAACTGTTGACGTCGGCCCCGTCGTAGTCCTGCATGGCCTGCCACCGCCGGAACGCCCCCTCGATGCTTCCCCTGTGGTCCCACACGTCGCCGGTGATCCGCACCATGTTCGCCTTCTTGTAGGCGCCGCTGTGCTCGATCTTGATGTGATCGCCCGGGGAGAGGCTCAGCACGATCTTCCGGCCGCACTTCGCGATCGCCTTGACCACGGCGTCCACCTCGTCGGGGTTGGGTACGATGTCGTCGTACTTGATGAAGTCCACACCCATGTCGGCGTACTTCTGGATCAGGCCGTCGTAAAACGCCTGGGCGCCGGGCTTGGACATGTCCACGCCGTAGTTGTACCAGGGTTTGACGGCCCAGGGGCAGTACGACGTCATGTTGACGATGTCCTTCATCCGATACCGGGTGCCCTTGACGGGCAGGTTCTCCTTGACGGCCCTGCGGTTGATCCCCCGCATCAGCCAGATGCCGAACTTCAGCCCTTTCGTGTGGGCGTAATCGATGGTCGCCTTCAGCCCGTTCGGGAAGAAGTGTTTGGACCCGTCGGGCCGACCGAACTCGTCCAGGACCATTTCGGCGGCCTGGTCGGTGTCGGCGGTCAGGAACCACCCGTTGTCCACGACGACGGTGTCGTATCCGTGGGGCAGGAGCCTGGTGCTGATGGCGTCGATGTTGCGTCGCAGTTCCTTCTCGGTGATCGACTTGAGATATCCGGTGTAGCTGTTCCATCCCATGGGCGGGCTGAAATGGCGCTTGGCGGCGGCCTGTTGGCCGGCGCCGGTCTGGCCGCCCTTGTCTCCGGCGGTCCCACCCGCGCCGCAGCCGACAACACACACACACGTCGCCGCCCACACCAGGATGTTGCCTTGCATCATTGGCTTGCCTTTCTGAATCGGCGGGCTCTTTCCCGCCGGGAGTAACCGGGATGGAGTCCTCTACGTGGCTTTTCGCCTCTTGCCTGGGGTCTGCCGGCGCTTGGGCCGCACTTCGCGAACCGCCGCGCGTGGCCATTGTGCCATGGCCTACATGATACACGCCGCCCATGCGCCCGTCAGGCGTAATCGGCGATAGGGCCATCCCCTTCCCTTCAGTAGACGTGTTGCAGAAGCTCGATGCGTGCGTTGGTCAGCCCGAAGGGCTCAGAGTCGACAGCCCAGGGCAGAGCGACCTGTCCTGCGTAGCCCGCAGGACGAAGCGGGAAGCGACGCCCTGGGTCGGATGGTCAAGTATGGCCCAAGCCCTGAAGGGCGCAATTCTCCCGGATGAGAGGAATCGCGCGCCTACAGGGCTTGGCCGTCCACGGCACCAAAACCCCAGGACGATATCCGCCTGGAACAGAGGCGCTCAGGAGCGGCCGGCCCCTGAGCGCCTCCCTTCCTTCCGGTCAGCGGCGCCTGCGGCGAAGGGCGGCCAAGGGGGCCAGGGCCAGCAGACTCAGCGTGGCCGGCTCGGGGACGACCCGGGCCGTCACGTCCAGCCGGGGCCGCTGCACCTTGAACGCTCCGGAGACCCATTGCACGTCGAGGGCCGGGGCAAACGTGCCCGCACCGTCCGGATCGATGCCGTTGTAGATGCCGGCCGGAAGCGGCCCGAACGCCGTGCCGTTCACCGTGCCGCGCACGTCGAGCGAGCCGGTAAACGCGCCGATCGCGAGGTCCTCGAACCCGTTGACGATGACGGTGCTGCCTATCGGCGTGATGTTCGTCACGACGGGCGCGCTGAGGACGACCTGCTCGCCGAGGTCGCTGATCGAGCCCTCGGGCCCGTGCTGCCCGCCCATCTCGCCCAGGCCCATGTTGTCCTGGTGCAGGTTGCCGCCCCTGTTGGTCGCCGCGGTGATCGTCAGGTCGAAGGTCACGCCGGCGGCGGTCAGCCCGGTCGTCGTGAAGGTCTGCGTCGTCACCCCCAGGTCGCCCCCGCCGCCCCTCAGCGTCGTAAACTCCACCAGGTCCGCACGGCCCGGCCCGGCCGGCAGCAGAACGGCCGCAGCCGCAACCGCGGCCAGCAGCGCGAGCCCCGTGAAACGCTGACAGGTGACATGACTCATGACATATTCTCCTCTACGTTGGGTGCGGGTCGATAACAGATACTCGATACTCCGGTGTCGCCGGTCTCGGCCGCCGTGTGTCGGGGCCCGGGTGCGGGGCATGGGCTGGCTCATCGTGCGGTCTCCTTGTGCGATCCCGTCGGCCGTCCGTGCCCGTCACGTGTGAATGAGCAGACGAGCGAACCGGGGCGAGCGCACACTCACGGCGCCGGCCTCCGGCCAACGGGGCTGAGCACCAGAAAACATACCACGATACCCACTTTGCGTCAAGAGGAAACGGGATGCGTTCGTCGACGGGGTGCGGCCGGCTTATCGTGGCAGACAAGAGACCGAAACACCACAGGGGCGATATGTGTCACAGAGACACAGAGACGACAGAGAAACAGAGAGAAGAACGAACAGGATCATTATCTCTTTTTTTTCTTTGTCTTTCTCTGTATCTCGTTGTTTCTCTGTGGCTCTGTGTCGAGAACGCCGTTGCATTGCTCACGCGTGTTGCATTTCGCCACCGGGCGGTCTTACCGCGGGGGTTTGCCCGGCGCGGGCGGGCCCGTGAGGTTGTGCGATGCCAGGCTGTCCTTCGCGCCGGCCAGGTCGATCGGGCGGGCCGGGGCGGCCGGTCGGCTGCGGTTCAGGTCCGACAGGACGTTGCCCGTGACGGCGATGCGGGTGCACGCGGCGTCGGCCTGCACGCCGCCGCGCTGCATGCCCGTGAAAATGTTCCCGCTGACCACCACGTCGCCGGCGCCGGCCAGGAGGACGCCCTCGGCGGCGTCCTGGCGCTTCTCCTTGCCCCCGATGTGGGCGTTGGAGAAGTTGTTCCCGGTGATCGTGATGCGCCCGCTGCCGGCCCGGACGGCCACGCCGATGGTCTTGGACATGGTGAACGTGTTGGCCGAGATCGCGCAGCCCCAGGCGTCGATCAGGTCCACCCCGCCGCCGTTGTGCGCCAGCACGTTCGCGCTGACGGTGTTGCCGTAGCAGTCGCGGTCCATCACCACGGCCGTGCCGCCGCACTCCTCGATCATATTGCCCGACACCACGCTGCCGTACGTGTTCTCGATCACCACCCCGTGCCGCAGGTGGTCGTCGAGGTTGTTTCCGTTCATGCACAGGTTGAAGCTGTCGATGCACCTGACGGCGTCCTGGTTCTCCTCGAACTGGTCGTTGACGACGATGTTGTGCCCGCCGACGATGTTCAGCCCGGCCTGGGCGTTGTAGGTGATGATCGCGTCGCTGACGCGCGGGTCCTCGTAGCAGGCGATCAGGTTCACCCCGTGGGCGCCGTGGTGATCGACGCTGAGGCCGTGCACGTAGATCTCGTTGACCCCTTCGGCCCGCAGGCCGTCCCCGCTCTTCGGATTGCCGCTGATGCGGAAGTCGGCCACCTGCACCCGCCAGATCCTCGCGCGGGGGTTCTTGGGGTAGTTAGCCGAGTGGATCACCAGGGCCGGTGCGCCCGAGGTGTTGAGGTTGACCAGGTGGGTGGCGGCGCCGCAGCCTTCGATGCGCGTCTGGCCGCGCGTCAGGACGAGGGGCTTGTGGAGTTCGAACCGCCCGGGCGGGAGGCGCACGATGCCGCCGCCTTCGGGCACGGCATCGAGCGCGGCCTGCAGGGAGGGGTACTTCGCGGCGTCGACAACGCTCGCCCTGGCGGGTGGTGCCGCCGGCGGGGCCCCGGCGGGCATCCGCTCGGCCGACCAGGGCAGCACCACCGCCGCCAACGCCGCCAACGCCGCAACGGACAGCCATCTCGCAGCGCGGATCATGGGATTCTCCTTCTGTGGGTGGATGGAAGAGAACGGGTCAGGGATCCTTTCTGTCAGCGGTTCAGTATCCGCAGGACCGAAACCGTCTACAAGAAGTTCCTGACCGTCTTCTTCTTGCCCCTTCTCTTCCCCCATGACCAACGACTGCCACGGCCGAAACTGGCCGCTTCGGTCTGCCGGTGGTATAGTCTGTGGTCAGGCTGCGTCGCAGGAGAGTACCTTGGCGTTTCAGGAAGCACTGACAGACCGACGGGTAAACACGGGATGGCACAATCAAGACCGGATACTCCCCCTCGTGCCGTGATCATCGCCGGGCCCAACGGTGCAGGGAAGACCACCTTCGCCAACGAGTTCCTCACCGGTGAAGCAGGCTGCCCGCGGTTCATCAACGCGGATCTGATCGCCGCCGGCCTCTCGCCGTTTCGCCCTCATCTCGTGGCCCTGGAAGCGTTGCGCCTCGTGCTGAAGCACGTTCGGCAGTGTGTGGATCGCCGGGAGGACTTTGCCGTGGAGACAACGCTGGCCGGGCGGGCTTACCTGAATCTCATCCGCGAATGGAAGACCGTTGGCTACAGGGTCGAACTGCTGTTTCTCGGACTGCCATCGGCCGAACTTGCCGTCCAACGTGTTCAGCAGCGCGTTGCCCAGGGCGGACATTATGTTCCCGAGAACGCCATCCGTCGCCGATTTGACCGTGGCCGGGACAACCTCCATGGCATCTATCGCCCGATCGTCGATTCGTGGCAGGAGTATGACGCCAGCCAGTGGCCGCCGGTTCTTGTCGATCAAGGAGTGAACGCATGACGATACACCCGGAACAAGACCGGGATATGGTCGGGAGTCGCAAAGCCATCGTTCGAGCCGCACGACGCGCGGCGGAGTTGGCACGCCAGTACCACCAGCCCGTCCTGCTGTGGCGCGACGGGCACGTTGCCGAGGTCATGCCCGACGACCTGCCGCCCCTGCCGGACGAAGCCCCCAGAACCGACCGGACTTGAGGGAAGAAGGGGGCTTCGCATCTACCGGGCGCCGGGGGGCTGTTTTCGGCGGGCCTGGACCTTGGCGCCGACGGCGTCTGCGCCGCGGCGGTAGGTGTCCCACATCTCGCGGACGAAGCCCTTCTTCGGGCCGCCGCCCTCGGCCATCCAGCGGTCCACGTAGTCGAAGTAGGCCCGGTGGCCCCAGCAGGCGACCATGCCGGTCAGGCGGGCGGCCAGGGCCTGGCCCACCCACGTCGGGCCGTTCAGCTTGCGGTAGCCTTCGGCCTTGAGGCCGTTGTTGCCCCGCGCGTCCCCGAAGGTCTTCCACGTTTTGGGGTCGACTTCCTCGTGGCGCCCGTTGGGGTTGTTCGGCGCGATGGTCCACAGGGCCTTCTGCCCGGCGTAGCCCTTGCCGTAGTAGGTCTGCTGGTCTTCCTGGAAGGTCGCCTTGACGCGCATCATGCCGTCATGGTTCAGCATGAGCCCGGCGAAGAGGACGGGCCACTTCCGCCCGGAGTTGTGCCCGCCGTTGCCGATCCACAGGTCCGCGTGCGACCGCGTCACGCCGTAAGTGTCGATACCCTTCTGCACGTACCGCAGCAGCAGGTCGCGGCGCTGCTTTTGGGGATCGGCCAGCAGCACCAGGAGCCCGACGTCCGAGACGATGTGGGTGATCTCCCGCCCGTAGTCCGGCATGTTCTCCAGCGGGTGCATCTTCCGGTTGACCCACTGGCGCATGTGGTCCAGCCAGATCCGCTCGAGGTCGCGCATGTAGGGCGCGATGGCGGGCACGGTTTTAGGTGCCTTGAGCCTCGGCAGCACGTCCAGGCGAAGCTGCGAGGCGGCGAACGGCTCCTTCCACGTGCCGACGTACGCCGGGCGGAACGCGTCGGCCGCCGGAGGCCCGCCCAGGCACGTCAGCACGACGGCCGTCCGCAGCGGCCCGCGGCAGTACTGCCGGCGCACCGTGTCCGGCGTGCGCTGCCCGATCGTCTCGACGCTCGCCGTGCTGACCAGGGACTGCCCCCGCTTGAGCCCCAGCGGAAACGCCGCTCGCAGCGACGCGTCGAACCCGGAAATCCGGTCGTCGTAGCCCTGCGTCGTCCCGGCCGGGGGGTTCACCACCGAACCGTGCCGCCCGGGGCCCGGCACCGGCGTGACGCTCGTGACCGTCACCGGGCCGACGACCCACCAGTCGCCCGTGACGAACCGCCCGCACGGCGCCGCGGCGGCGAACGTCCACGTGATCCCGTACTGCGTGATCGACCGCCGCGGCTTGGCGAGGGCCGCCTTCGCCGCCGGGCCCGACCCCGCGCCGCGAACCTTCACCGGGTGCATGGCCAGCTTCAGGCTGTCGAAGTAGGCGACGCGGTTCGGCATCGTCCGCTTGATGGTCGCCTTGAGCTTCTCGCTGATGCGGTCCGGCTTGTAGCGCAGGGCGAAGTACAGCAGGTAGCTCTCGGCGATGTCCTCGCGGAGGGGATTCTTCTTCGCGTAGGCCGAGATGAACTCCGGGTCCTTCTTCTGGGCGGCCAGCCAGCCCTTCGCCCGGGCGTGATACCGGTCCAGCGAGGTGTGGGACGCCTCGTGGCAGAGCGTCTCGGCCAGGATCCCGCTGCGGATGTACGACTCGCCCATGCCGGTGTGGATCATCAGGCCCTTGCCGCCCCCGCCGAAACCCTTCTTGCCCTTGTGGATCGCGACGATCTCGATGTGCTTCCTCAGGGCGGCCGGAAGCTGCCCGACGGCCCGCATGTATTTCGTCGCCTGGGCCAGCGCCTCCTTGGCGTCGAACTCGGGGTTGACCTGGACTTCCACCGTCCGCCCGTCGTCGAACGTCGCGGTGAACAGGTGCGCGTTGACGCGGCCGCCCTTGCCGGGGCGGCGATCGAACATCACGCGCTCGCCGCGCCCTGCCGGCTTGACGCCCGCAAACGCCGTCGGGTCGTCGTCGGTGATGATCTTCCCCTCGACGAAGATCGTCCCCCCGAACGGCGGCTTGGCCTCCGCACAAACCACGCCCAACGCCACCGCCGCACAAAGGCACGCCGTCCTCTTGGTCATAGCCGTCACGCTCCCGTAACGCCGTGGCACCCGGCGCACTATCCTACACCAACCACCCCCAATGTCGAGCCCCGCCGGCTCACTTCCTCTCCAGGAACGCCCGCGCGTAGCGGTGCATGTGGCCGTGGATCTCGTTGCGGTACTTTTCGAGGACCTTGCGGCCGAGGCCGGCGTGGTCGCCGCAGGTGTAGAGCATGCCGGCGGCGACGAGTTCCTTCATGGCCGCGTTGAAATCGTCGGTGCCGCGGTGGCTGCCGGCCCTCTTGCGAGGCGGGACCTTGCGCTGCTCGTGCAGGTCCCGGTAGGTCTTCACCAGGCCCGCGAAGGCCGGGGCCTTCAGGAGCTTCGCGAGCGGCTCCCTGAACGCCGCGGACTTGTGCCGCCCCAGGGCGTAGGCGAGCGCCCGGTAATGGGAGTAGCCGCTGGTCGGCTTGAGGGTCCGGGCCTTGTCCAGCAGGACGCCTTCGACGTCGGGGCCTTCGACGTGGCCCAGCGCGATCACCAGGCGGTCGGCCTCGGAGTAGGTGTTGTGCGTCTCGCGCCGGGCGCTCCAGCCGAAGCCCTTGTCCCACGGCGTGTTCTTGGCTTCGGCTACAAGGAGCTTCAGCCCCGTCGCGTCGCCCATGATCGCGAGCGTCCTGGCGTAGTTGGCCCGCGCGTCGGGGGCGTCGGAGTTCCTGTAGCCGGCCTTGAGCAGCGGCAGGCTCGACTGCGGGTGGGTCAGGACAATCGCCAGGCTCCTGTACGCCTCCAGCGTCTTCGCGCCGGGCTTCCTGCTGTGATCGACGCCCCTCTTCATCCCGGCGATACTCTCGACGGCCTTGCTCACTTCGCTCTCGGAGACGGGGAAGGAGTCCTTGTGGTTGGCGAACTCGCTGGGAATGATGCCCGCCCTGACGATCCCTTCCTGCAAGGCCTTGACGTCAATCGCCCGCGTGTTCCCGTCGGCCCTGGCGGCCATCGCCGCGGCGATCCCCATGCCGTAGCCCTGGTTCTGGAGGCAGGACTGCATGCGGGTGAGCGTCATCGCGTCGCGCTCGATGCCCGCGCCCAGCCCGACGGCGATGATGCCCGAGACGCCCTTGGGCAGGAAACACCTGTAGGGTACGCTGCACGCGTAGGCCGGGCCCTTCATGTCCTTCACGAAGAACAGTTCGGTGCTCGGGAACGCCGCCGCGTCGAAGTTGCTCCTCATCCTCAACACCGTGTCGCCGAACGTTCTGCCGGCCAGGATGTCGGTGGCCTTGAGAATGGTGTCGCTGACGATCCGCCTCCGCTCGCGGGAGTCGACCATCTGCATCATGTCGAACGGGTTTTTTCCCCGGCCGGCCTGGTAGGCCCGCTCGGTGAGCATCAGGTGCCACAGGTCGATCGCGTCGCAGTCGTCGATCAGGGCATAGCACGTGTTTTCATGGTTCTGGCCCAGGTCGCGTTTGCCGTGACCGGCCAGTTGCACGGACATGTGCCCGCTCTTGTCGATGCTGTATTGCGTCTCTGCGCCGGCGTGGGCGGCAATGTCGGCGTTGCCGGTCCCGTCGATCACGGTGCCCGCCAGCACGACACCCCTGCCGAATGGCGTGACGACGACAACGCCTCTCACCTTGCCGCCTTCCTTGACGGCGCCGCAGCCGAAGCTCCTGTACCAGACCTCCCCGCGGTTCGTGACGATTTCCCGGCGCAGCCATTCCGCCTTCTTTATGATGTTCCACGTGTTGGATGAGAGGTGGAATTTCGCGGCCGCTTTGGGCTTCTCGGCGTCCCGGCCGTGTACGGCCCTGTTTATGCGTTCGGTGAACCCGTCGCCGAACCCGTACCAGTATTTCGAGATCAGTCCGGCCGTGCCCACGCCCCCCAATTCGTCCAGGTACTCCACGACCAGGACCCTGGCGCCGTTTTCGGCGGCGCCAAGTGCGGCGGGCGCCCCTGAGGTGCCGCCGCCGACTACGACGACGTCGTATCTGGCCAATACGGGAACCGCGTTTGCGCCCAGTGTGACGTATTGGGTCTTACCCGACGTCCTCAGAACGCCCGGCCGCTCCCCAAGTGAGAAGGGCAGGGGTTTCGCGTCGCCGGTCCGGGCGAAGACCTCGGCTTTGGCGGGGCCAAGCCCCTTCGCCGCCCGGGCGGCAGCCGCGCCGAGCCGCTTGCCAACGTTCAACGACTGGTCCACGGCCGCCATCCGCGCGGCCGCGGCCTTGCTCAATGCGGCGTACGGGCCCAGGACGTAGACCCCCGCAGCAGCCTTGTGGGTGAAGTGCTTCAGGTCGACGGCGTCGGCCCCGGGCCATTCGGCCAGGACCGCGCCGGTGTCCATCACGGTGCCCAGGTGCCAGGACGGCCTTTCGGAGTGCTCGATCACCCCTTCACGCATAATCAGGTTCTTGAGTTCCTGCTCGGCGCGGCACAGCTCGGGCCAGGTGTCCGCATCCATCCGCGCCCTGTAGTGATATTCATAGGTGTTCTTGGGTCCGCCCTTGTATCCGCCCGCCCTTTCGTGGTGCGTGAGCGTTGTGAACTGGACGCCGAGGTCGGTTCCCTTCAGGTTGGGCTTCCCGGTGACGAGGTCCCCTCCGATAACCCGCATGCTGAGGTCGTAGGGTCCCGCCTTGAAGGGCGCAAACGGTATCGTCGTCTGGCGGGCCAGCAGGGCATAACGCGTGCCGTCGACGAGGGCCCTGGCCTTTACGAACTGGCGGCCGCTTCGGTTCACCATGGTGATCCCGGCGAAGCGCCCGCCGCGGTCGGTAACGACTTCGGCGGGGTAGCTTCCCGTCAGGAACATCACGCCCGTCTCGAGCAGCTTCCGGTCGAGCGTGGTCTTGATATGCAGCGGCGTTGTCTTATTGCCTTTGGGGAAGAGCCATTTCACGGCGGCGTCTTTCGCCAGGGATTCCTCCTTCAGGAACAGTCTCAGGTCCGCACACAGGTCCTCCCCCAAATAGGGCCGGTCCGTCAGGACAACGACCGAGGCCCCGCCCCTGGCGGCCCCCAGGGCCGCACCCACCGCCCTGATCGAGCCCCCGGCGACGACGACGTCCACGTCATACGCCACCTGGAGCCTCACCCGCGGCTGAGAAACGACCTCGCCGAGCGCCGGGTTCACCGGAAGGAGGGCAAAAAGGGCCGGAAGGATTGCCGCTATCGATCTCACAATAACTCCAGTTTATCCGATTCGGGAAACGATATCTGGTCGCGGGCCTTTCGACTCCCGCCATTGCCGACGTTCTCACACGCTAATCCTCCGAAGCGTCCGCGTCAAGAAGTCAGCGTCATGCCCCGAGCCGGCTGCGTTGTGGGCCAAGACGGTGGCATGGGCATCTTGCCCATGGCCCAATCGAAGCCAATTCACCGCCTTTTCGGCCGTTCCACGGGCAAGATGCCCGTGCCACGCCCACAACGCAACCGGCTCTCATGCCCCCGGCCATATGCCGGGGTTACAGGTCGTTTGCGTCCCGAAGGGACGGACGAGAACAGCCCACCAGTTCACGGGTGGGAACAGGAGCGCCCGAGAGAGTCGTCCCGTCAGGGACGGTTGAAGATCGGCAGAGACCGTGGCATACGGGCGACTCAACCGTCGCTGATGGGACGGGGCTTCTGCCCGGTCGATGACCCAGCGATAAATCGCCGGGCTGTTATCGCATGTCCCTGACGGGACACGAGCCACCCCTCCGACAGCCCTGCGTGTTGCCCGGATGTCGTTCGAACGACGAGCGGCGGGCGTTGCCCGCCCGCTAAACGGCGATCTGACGATCGCCCGCCAAACGTGCCGCAGGGACGCAACGGCGTTCCGTGCCCGTGATAGATCCAAAACGCAAGACTACAATCCGACGTCGTCCTCGATGCGGCATTCCGGGCGGGCGTCGAGTTCGGCCAGCCGCTCGTCGGTGTAGCCCCAGGATTGGCGCTTCTGGCGCAGGGCGGCGGCTTTGGCGAGGAAGTCCAGCTCGGCCTTGGCGGCGTAGTATTCCGACATCGCGGCGCTGCGGGCCAGGCGGTCGGCCTCGTCGGGGTCGCCCGGACACGCCGCGGCGGCCACGCGGGCGGCGCGGCGGGCGCACTGGGCGGCTCGGACCGGGCCGATCGCGATCGACTCCTCAAAGTGCTCTTTCGCCTTGGCCTTGTCGCCGCCGAGAAGGTAGAACTCGCCCACGTGCAGGTGGGCGTTGCACGCTTGGTGGGCGTGGATTTGGGGGTCCTCGTCGGCGGACGCGGACAGGCATTCTTCAGGCGTGATCTCACCTAAATACAGCCGCACCGCAGGCACCAGCCACGTGCCGCGGGCGGTCAGGCGTTCGTGGCGGAAGCGGGCGAGTTCCTCGCGGCCGTCGCATCCGGCGCGGCCGCGGGCCACGTGCCGCCACAGGGCCGCGTGCTCGCAGCCGGGCCAGTCGGGCGTGCAGTCCAGCGCCCGGCGGAAGTCGTCGGCGGCGATGTGGAAGGGCCGTCCCCGCAGGCCGAGGATTGCGCGGCCGCGGTGGAAGTAGTTGTCGGGGCAGTCGGGTTGGAGGCGGATGGCCTCGCTGAGGTCCCTCATGGCGGTGCGGTACTGCCCGTGGGCGTAATGGGACAGGGCGCGGGCGCGCCAGGCGGCGGGGTCGTCGGGGGCGAGTTCGACGGCCTGATTGAGGTCGGCGACGGCGGCGGCGGGGTCCCCGGCCAGGTCGTGCAGACCGGCGCGGGCGACGTAGTGCGGTCCGTGGTGCGGTGTCATCTGGATGGCCTTTCCGTATTCGCGCATGGCGCGGTGGAGCTCGCCGGTCTCGGCGAGGTCTTCGGCGTTTCGGGCGAGGGCCTCGCCGGCGGCGTCGCGGTCGATCGGGAGGTGTGGAATGGGGATGCCGTCAATTGGGGTGTCGTCGTTTTGGGTATCGTCGTTTTGGGTGCCCCGTCCCGCGGTGCCGCGGATTGGGGTGTCGGCGCCGTCTTGGGCGACGAGGGTGCGCAGCCGCCGGCGGCTGCGGCGGGGCAGGTCGCGCAGGGCCGGGGCGCCCGGGCCGCCGCGAACCGCGGCGATCAGGTCGAGGTCGGCGCGGCAGACGGAAGCGGCGCCGCTGCCGGGGCGGCCGACGTAACGCCCGGCCGGGTCCGGCATGTTCAGGAAGATGCGTATGAGGAACTCCCGGCTGCGGCGTGCGGGCTCGCCGGTGCCCTCGATGGCGAGTTTGACGTGACGGGCGACGATGGCGGTGAGGTACCCGGCGGCCAGTCGCCTCGTGCGGCGGTTGGCGTCCTCGACGAGGGTGCACATCCGGTCGTACAGGTCGCGGCGCGACAGGCCGCGGGCGATCCGCGAGACCTGGGTGTGGCTGATGCCGACCTGCTCGGCGATCCGGCGGTAGCTGATGCGGCCCTCGGCCAGGAGGGCGACCAGGAGGTCGTCGTCGTAGTCGGCCCGTCGTTTCGGTGCGGGGGTTTGACGGCAGGGGTGAACGGCAGGGTGTAGGGCGTAGGGCGTAGGGGATTGTGTATTGGACATTGGTTATTGACACTCAG
>Ga0180432_10003206_pt1 | contig 23689 bp, 19 predicted proteins | sample SS_ome_10_FD_132414 | JGI IMG/M metagenome (GOLD analysis project Ga0180432, IMG submission 132414) | Hypersaline lake sediment archaeal communities from the Salton Sea, California, USA - SS_1_MS_2 metaG | ecosystem: Environmental > Aquatic > Non-marine Saline and Alkaline > Hypersaline >... | reverse complement strand
TTTGGCCAGAGTTGCTGTGGAGCAAGGGAAGGAGACGGCAGGTGAAAGCAGGCCCGTCACTTGTGGCATTCGGCATGGCGCTGTCCCTGTGCTTGGCCTCCTGCAACGCCGGCCATCCAGCCGTCCAGACTCCCACTCCCAGCGACACCGTGGAGCCGCTGGCTCTGTCGCAGGTCAGCTACTGGGCAGATCAACTCCAGGGCTTGAGTGAACCGGGCGCGGTGGACAGGCTGGCCAACTCCCACTACGACATGCTGGTTGTGGAGCCCACCAGGACAGACTGGTCTTCGCACGACAGGGACTTCGACACCAGGGCCATGGTGACACAGTTGAAACACTCCACGGCCAGCGATGGCGTTCACCGAAAGCTGGTCATAGCCTACGTCGACATAGGAGAAGCAGAGGACTGGCGCTGGTACTGGTCCTGGTCACAGGAGTGGCCGCAGGGCCAGCCGCCACCGGCCGACTGGCCGGACTACATCCTGACGCACGACCCCGACGGCTGGGAAGGCTGCTACCCGGTTGCCTACTGGGACGACGACTGGAAGGACGTCCTCATATACGGCGAGAACCAGGACAGCCGCCCGTACGGGGACTACGACAGCGTTCTCGATGAGGTCATCAGCGATGGCTTCGACGGCATCTACCTCGACTGGGTGGAAGGCTACGAGGACGATGCCGTGGCGGCGGAAGCCCAGGCTCACGGCAAGGACGCGGCGGCGGAAATGGTCAAGCTCATCGGCGAGATCAGGGCCGAGGCCACCGCCGCCAACCCGGACTTCGTTATCATCCAGCAGAACGCGGTTGCCCTTGGTGACGACCACCCGGAGCTGTTCTCGGTTATCGATGGCGTCTCTCAGGAAGCCATCTGGTACGATGGCGAGGCCTTCGACGACTGGAATGCCGAAGACGGGTACGACATGGCAAACGACTCGTCGTTGACAGACTACTACCTGGAGTATCTCGACCGGTATCTCGCGGAAGGCGTCACCGTTTTCAACTGCGAATACGCCGTCGACTACGCCGACCAGGCGTACAGCAGGTCGTACACCCACGGCTATGTCCCGTACTGCTCCCGGAGGTCCTTGTCAGACCTGACTACCACGCCTCCACCCGAATACTGAGACATGGCGCTGCCGGCGGATGGGGCGGCAATGCCCCCAGGGCTGGAAGCACGGATTCGCCGCGGACCGGTGACACGGAACACCACCGCAGCGGTTCACACAGCCCTCCACATGCTTAGCTCGAAGTCCCAGCCGCCCGTCAGCGGCGGGCTCCTCGAACACGAGCGGAAGACGGCTCAGGCGTGGCCCACAGATGGCCATTGCGCCAGCCCGACGGTGCGGCCGGGGTGAGGGCGTTCCTCAAAGGCTCGTGGCTTCGCCCCAGCACCCTGATGTAGTTCTCGGTCAGGCCGGTCCACACCCCTTCCTCTATCTCCCTCTCCCACAGCACCGTCATGCTGCGCCCGATGAACTGCTGGCGGAAACGACGAGCTGACTCTCCGGCCAGCTCAAGCATCCTCCCGCTTCTGGCTCCCTTGACCTGAGGCGAGACCTTTCCCGGCATAGTGGCGGCTGACGTGCCCGGCCTGTCGGAGTAGGAGAAGACGTGGATGCCGGCGAACCCCATCATGCGGCAGAAGCGATAGCTTTCCTCAAACTCCTCGTCCGTTTCCCCGGGAAAGCCCACCACAACATCGGTGGTGATGGCAACATCCGCCACCGCCTCTCGAACCGCGCTCACCGCCCTCTGGTATTCAGCCACAGAGTACGGGCGACCCATTCTCCGCAGCACATCATCGCTGCCGCTCTGCAAGGGAAGGTGAACATGCGGACACAGCCGGTCATCATCCCATAGGGAGAGAAGCTGTGGGGTCAGGTCACCAGGCCTGAGGGAGGAAAGGCGCAACCTGGCAATCCTGGTCTCGGCAAGGATGCGATGCACGAGCGTGACAAGGCTCGGCTGGTAGGCCCCGATTTCGGTTCCCGTCAGCGTGGCCTCACGATAGCCGGCGCTCACCCTGTCACCAACCTCGCTCACCACCTCGTCAACCGGCCGACTTCGTTCCCTGCCCCGCACGAAGGGCACAATGCAATAGGAGCAGAACTGGCTGCAGCCTTCCTGGACCTTGACCATGCTCCGAGTGCGAAGCACGGCGGAGGGACCCATCGCCGATACCGGGCCAGAAGCGCCCCTGCCCCGCACTATGTCTAGGACGGCGTCCTTCTCCTCGTTACCGAGAACGATGTCCACCTCGTCCATTGCGCCCAGCTCTTCGGGCGCTCTGTGGGGATAACAGCCAACGGCGATGACGAGCGCCTGGGGATTCCTTCGCCGCGCCAACCTCAAGAGGTGGCGGCACTTTCGATCGGCAACGTGGGTGACAGTGCAGGTATTCAGAATGTATACGTCGGCGCCATCCGAAGGGGAGACAAGGCGATAGCCTTCCTGGACAAGCGCCGTCGCCATCGCCTCAGACTCCGCCTGGTTGAGCCTGCAGCCCAGGGTCTCCACAGCTACCGCGCCATTCATCCTTCCGTCCCCAATCCCGCTCTCAAAGACAGGGTATCCAACACCTTCGGTGCGTGACCGGGGCGAAGACTCGGCTGCCCCCTGTCGGTTGACTTTTTCACCATAGTCGAACATAATCTCTTCAAGAATGATACCTGAGCAAAAAGGCTAACTCAAGGACGCGATATGAGAGGAAGCGCAGCGACTCTCATCCGCAACGGCACAGGAAGGCGAGGAGTTGTCCCGCACGGGACGCCCTCGCCATTGTCGAACACTTGACTCATACTCGGGGGTAATGCGGGAGCGTAGATAGACTAACGTACGCGTTGCACAAGACCGGGGTGCAGGAGCGGCAATAGAAGAAGGCCCCTCTGGATAGTATCAGTGGTATTATCGGTTCGTTCATCGTCACCTAGCGGGGCGGTCAGCCCATTGCCACCAGGGCCAGCAGCTACTGTTGTCAGCTTCTTCCAGCTTCGGGATGCCCTAGGATTCTTGCCTCGTTGGACTGCTACGCCACATACCCCGTCAGGCAAGATGCGAAAGGAAGGAGTCAACTGGGCATGAGAAGAGTGGTCATAACTGGCGTGGGGGCAGTCACTCCTTTGGCGATAGGGGTCAAGGAGAGTTGGCAAGCGCTGTGTCAGGGCAAGTCGGGCGTTGGCATGATCAGCAGATGGGATGCCAGGAATCATCGCAGCCAGATTGCCGCCGAGGTGAAGGGCTTCGACCCCGATGATTTCATGGGGAAGAAGCAGGTAAGGACCATGGACCTGTTCATTCAGTACGCCATAGCCGCAGCGCGCATGGCGATGGATGACTCCAGATTCGACGTCACCTCTGTGGACGCGGACAGGGCCGGCCTCGTCGTGGGCAGTGCGCTGCAGGGAATGACCACCGTGGAATACAATCAGCAACTCCTCGCCGACGGTATGCAGGACAAGGTATCGCCTTTCTTCGTCCCCGGTTTCATCGCCAACATGGCAGCGTGTCAGATCGCCATCGCCTTTGGCATAAAAGGACCGCTATGCTGCCCCGTGACCGCGTGTGCCACCGGGACGCACGCTATCGGCGACGCTTTCAAGATGATTCAGCGGGGAGCCACCGATTTCATGCTGGCAGGGGGAGCTGAGGCGGCTATTACCCCTTTGATATGTGCCGGGTTTGACGCACTGAAAGTCACCTCTCCCAGAAACAACGAGCCGGAGAGGGCAAGTCGCCCCTTCGACAAAGACCGCGACGGCTTCGCCCCCGGTGAAGGGGCAGGTGTGCTCATTCTGGAGGAACTCGAGATGGCTGTCGCCAGGGGGGCCACGGTCTATGCCGAGGTGGTGGGCTATGGTGTCACCAATGACGCGTACCACATTGTCTCCACCGACCCCCAGGGAGACGGTGCAGCCCGATGCATGCGGATGGCCCTGGCCGATGCCGGAGTCTCCCCTGGTGAGGTCGACTACATAAATGCTCACGGAACCTCCACCCTTGTGAATGACCTGTCCGAGACCATGGCGATAAGAACCGTCTTTGGCGAACATGCCGCAACGGTACCGGTGAGCTCGAACAAGTCGATGATCGGACATCTCATGGGCGGATCGGGTGCCGTGGAAGCCATCTTTACCGCTCTCACCATTGGAGAGGGAATCATTCCGCCCACCATCAACTACGAGACCGCCGACCCTCAATGCGACTTACACGTCGGTGGCAACCAGGGCAGGGAGGCCAAGGTCAAAATCGCCATCTCCAATTCGTTCGGCTTTGGGGGGACGAACGGCGTTGTCGTTCTCAAGGAGTTCACTGGACAGTAGTCCAGGCGCGAACATACCTCGTCTTCGCTATGCTGCCCGCACGGGGAAGGGAAGGCTTTGATTTGTATGACGTGGTCATCGCCGGTGCTGGCGTAGCCGGCAACTATGTAGCCTGCGGACTTGCCGCTCTGGGCTATAGCGCGGCTGTCGTGGAGGAACACGAGAAGGTCGGCGAGCCGGTACAGTGCACCGGAATCATCGGGGCGGAGTGCTTCCAGCGCTTCCCCGTGTTCGACGGTACAGTACTGAGAGAGGTGAGGACTGCCAGGCTGTTTAGCCCCTCGCGAAAGGAGATGAGGCTGGACAGAGGCACCACTCAAGCCTACATCATCGACCGGGCCGCCTTCGACCAGAAACTGGCCCGTAAGGCACAAGAGCGAGGTGCCGAGTATCTTCTCGGCCACAGGGTAGCCGACATTGCCGTGGGGGACGATGCCGTCACCGTCACGACGGAAGACGGGAGGACGCTCCGCGCCAGGACTGCCGTCATCGCTACCGGCTGCATCTCGAACCTGCCAGCGAGGTTGGGCATGGGAAGGGTTGAGGATATCATCATGGGCGCCCAGGTTGAGGTGGATACCAACGACGTTCATGAAATGGAGGTCTACCTCGATCAGGACCTGGCTCCAGGCTTCTTCGCCTGGCTGGTGCCCACGTCACAGAACAAGGCGCTCGTTGGCCTTCTCGCACGACAGAATTCAGCGCGGCACCTGAGGGCTTTCGTCGACATGCTTCTGCACCAAGGCAAGATCGCCGCGCCGCAAGCAGCGCCCAACTACGGCGGCATTCCCCTGCATCCCCTGAGCAAGACATACATGCAAAGGGTGCTTGTGGTGGGCGACGCGGCAGGCCAGGTGAAACCGACAACGGGCGGCGGCGTGTACTACGGTCTTCTCTGCGCCGAGATAGCAGCCGGCACCCTTGCTCAGGCGCTGTCAACCAACGATTTCTCCGAGGCGCTCTTCTCCGTGTATCAACAGACATGGCAGGACAAGCTCAGCCGGGAGCTGCGAATTGACCGCTTCGCGCGTCAAGTCTACGAAAGACTGCCCAACCGGCAAGTCGAGGCTGTATTTGGCATCATCAACTCCAACGGCATTCATGAGGCGATGCTCCGGTCCCCAGAGCTCTCCTTCGACTGGCACGGTGACGCTATCGTGAAGGGTCTGAAGCACCTTGGGCCGTGGCGGCACCTTCTCACCCTGGGAGGGAAGAAGTGAAGGTATTGGTGACCGGCGGGGCAGGTTTCATCGGCGGCCATGTAGTCGATGCTCTGGTCGAGAGGGGAGACGACGTGGTCGTGGTCGACGACCTATCGACCGGGTCCGAGGGTAACGTGAATCCCGAAGCCAGGCTGTGCCGTGTGAGCATAACCGACCCCAGTCTGGCCGACGTGTTTGAGCAGGAAAGGCCAGAGGTGGTGAGCCATCACGCCGCACAGGTCAATCTCAGAAGGTCAGTCGACGACCCGATGTTCGACGCCCAGGTGAATATCCTCGGCAGCATCAACATCATTGTCAACTGCGTGCGGCTTGGCGTGAAGCGGCTGGTGTACGCGTCCTCCGGGGGTGCCGTGTATGGTGAACCCCAGTATCTGCCGGTGGATGAGAACCACCCGGTGAACCCCGTCTCGCAATACGGGGTCTCGAAACATGCCGTCGAGCACTATCTTCACTCGTATGCCCAGTATGGGCTGAGCTACGTTGCCCTCAGGTACCCCAACGTCTACGGGCCGCGGCAGAACCCCAAGGGTGAAGCCGGCGTGGTCGCCATTTTCGCGGAGCAGATGCTGCAGGGCGTACGTCCCACCATCTTCGGCTCCGGAGACAAGACTCGCGACTACACCCACGTGTCCGACGTGGTACGGGCCCACCTCCTGGCCATGGAGCGGGGGAACAACACCGCCTGCAACGTAGGCACCGGAGTGGAGACATCTGACCAGCAGGTGTTCGATGCGGTGGCCGAGGTACTGGGCTATCAGGACAGCCCTCTCTACACGTCCGCCCGCCACGGAGAGATCCAGAGGATATGTCTTGACTGGAGCAAGGCACAAAGGGAGCTGGACTGGAGCCCCAGGCTTTCCTTCAGGGAGGGGGTTCAGGCGACAGTCCCGTACTATCGGTCTCAGGGAGGACACCGGTGAGGATTGTGGGAGTAGACCCGGGGCTGACGACCACCGGCTACGGGGTCGTGGAGGTTGAGGGACGCGAGGTCAGGTTGGTCGAAGGCGGAGTGATTCGAGCTGACACGCCGGAAACCCCGCTGGAGACCAGGCTGTCTTCGCTGTACGATGGCGTGCTCGAGATGCTGCAGCAGTTCCGCCCTGAGGCCCTGGCTCTGGAGGAACTCTACTCCCACTACGCACACCCGGAGACGGCGATTCTGATGGGCCACGCCCGCGGGGTTATCTGCCTGGCGGCGGCGAAGAGCGGAATCCCCGTCTTCAACTATGCGTCCACCCAGATAAAGCTGTCTGCGACGGGCAATGGCAGAGCACCGAAGGACCAGGTGCAGCGGGCGATCCAGGCGAGGCTGCAGCTTGCAGAGGTGCCGAAGCCACACGATGTCGCCGACGCGTTGGCCATCGCGCTGTGTCATCACTCGGTGGTTGGCAGCCCGCTGTGGACGGCAACCGGAGGCGCCACGCCCTGAGGGATTGAAATGATCTCCTATATCAAAGGGACTGTCAGAAGCATCGACAGGGATGAGTCGCAGATCGTGGTTGAGGTCAACGGTGTGGGCTATGACGTCCTTCTCCCTGCCTTTGTGATGCGCTCGCTGGTACAGGAGCGGGGAACGAAGAAGGGCGACGAGATCGAACTCGAGGTCTACTATCATGTCCCCGACAGACCCCCTCGCCCCGTCCTGGTTGGGTTCAGCAACGACTTCGAACGGAGGTTCTTCGAGAGGATGATAGAGGTGGAGGACATTGGCCCCTCCAAAGCAGCCAGAGCCTTCGTCTTCTCCGTGTCCACCGTCGCCAACGCCATCGAGAATGGCGACATCCAGCTTCTGCAACGGATGCCCGGCATTGGACAGAGAACGGCACAGAAGATCGTGGCGACGCTGCAGGGCAAGGTTGCCGAGTTCGCGCTGCTCAGAGACGAGGGCTATGCAACGATTCCGTCAGTGGAGAAAGAGGACATCAGAGACGAGGCCATCGAGGTCCTGGCAGCCCTGGGACACAGAAAGCCAGATGCCATGTCCAAGGTCAACGAGGCCTTGAAGCGAAACCCCCAACTGAAGGATACGCAGGAACTCATCCGCGAGGTGTTCCGCAGTGAGCGGGAGTAAGGTCGGGTAGGGCAATGGCAAGGGAACCGGTCATCAGTGGTGAGGACCAGCAGGAGGCGCACAAAGAGGAGCGGCTTGTCTGGAGCCTGCGCCCCAGAACGCTGGATGAGTACATCGGGCAAGCGACGGTCACCGAGAGCCTGTCGATCGCCATCACGGCCGCGAGGAAGAGGGGCGAGCCCGTGGAGCACATCCTCCTCCACGGCCCACCCGGGCTGGGCAAGACGACTCTGGCCCACATAATGGCCACGGAGATGCAGGTCAAGATCACCCACACCTCGGGGCCCGCCCTGGAGAAGCCGGTTGACATCGTGGGCATCCTGTCCAATCTCGACACCGGGGAGGTCCTGTTTATCGACGAGATCCATCGCCTGTCGCACACGATAGAGGAGTACCTCTACTCGGCGATGGAGGACTTCGAAGTAAGCTTCATCTATGGCAAAGGAGCCTACGCCAAGACCCTTCCCTACCAACTGAAGCGCTTCACCCTCATCGGGGCAACCACGCGTGCCGGCCTGCTGACACCGCCCCTTCGCGACAGATTCGGCATGACCTATCACCTGGACTACTACACCCCTGAGGAGCTGATGCAGGTAGTGAAGCGCTCCGCCTCGATCCTGGTGGTTGATATAGACGAAGAGGGGGCATTCGAGATCGCCAACCGCTCCAGAGGGACGCCACGCGTCGCCAACAGGCTGCTTCGCCGTGTCCGGGACTACGCTGAAGTGAAAGGAATGGGCAAGGTCACTCGCCAGATAGCGGATGAGGCCCTGACCAGAGAAGGCGTTGACGCAAATGGACTGGACCGGCTGGACAGGCTCTATCTGAGCACCATGATTGAGAACTACCGCGGCGGTCCGGTTGGCATTGAGGCGATGGCGGCGACTCTCAACGAAGAAACGAGCACCCTCATCGATGTGGTGGAGCCATTCCTTCTCAAGAAAGGCTTCATCATAAGGACGCCGGGCGGGAGACGAATAGGCGATGCAGCCAGAGCCCAACCCAGCGACGAGCAGCGGCGTCTCCTGTAGGACCTCGACGCTGAAAGCCGCCCGTTTCCCACCTCGCGCGAGGCCGCTCAGAAGGGCGTTTTGCTTTGACCGCACGCCTGGTTTGTGCTATAGTATTCTCGTTGGTATTGCGTTTACGACCACTATGACCATACGTTGAAAGGAGATGGAGTATGCCAATCTCGTTTACCCCCACGGAAGAGCAGCAGATGATCGTGAATACCGTGAGGCAACTGGCTACCGACGAGGTGCGGGAGGTCTACAGAGACTGCGAGGAGAGCGGTGAGATAGCAGACGATGTGGTCAACACCGCCTGGGAGTTGGGCCTGATCGCCACCGGTATTCCCGAGGAAATGGGCGGGCTCGGCGGCGAGTTGTCGGCCCTTACCGGCTCGCTGGCCGCTGAGGAACTCGCGTGGGGTGACCTCGCCATTGCGATGAAGGTCCTGTGCCCGGCTCTGGTGGCCATTCCGCTCATAGAGATGGGTACCGAGGAGCAGAAGAAGAACTACCTGCCAGCCTTCTGCGAGGAGAAGTACAAAGCGGCCACCGCCGCTCTCATGGAGCCGCGATTCGACTTCAATCCGCTGGAGCTGGCAACCACCGCCAAGCTGGACGGCGGCGACTACGTACTGAACGGTGAGAAGTGCTATGTCCCGCTCGCGGCGGAGGCCGACGTGATGCTGGTCTACGCCACCGACAACGGCGGCACTCAGGGCTTCATCGTCGAGAAGGGGGCTCGCGGACTTGAGATCGCCGAGCGGGAGAAGAACATGGGGATAAGGGCCCTGCCCACCTATGAGCTCACCCTCAAGGACTGCCGCGTGCCGAAGGAGAACCGCCTCGGCGGTGACGCCGGCTGCGACTACAGCAGGATCTTGAACCGCTCCCGGGTGGCGTTGTCAGCCATGGCCGTGGGAGTCGCCAGGGCATCCTTCGAGTATGCGCGCGACTATGCCAAGGACCGGCAAGCCTTCGGTGAGCCCATCGCTTCCCGCCAGGCCATCGCCTTCATGATCGCGGAGAACGCTATCGAGGTCGACGCGATGAGGATGATGACATGGGAGGCCGCCTGGAGGCTGGACCGCAAGGAGGACGCAACCAAAGAGGCTTCCCTGTGCAAAATGTACGCCGACGACATGGTGTTGCTGGTGACCGACCGCGGCGTACAGATACTGGGAGGACACGGCTACATTCGGGAGCATCCGGTGGAACTATGGCTGAGAAACGGTCGCGGATTCGCCACATTCCACGGGATGGCCATGGTATAGAAGGAGGTATCGAGTCATGATCGATTTTGAGCTTTCGCCCGAAGAGCAAGCCATCATAGATAGGGCCCACGAGGACTCGGTGAGACTCTATCGTCCCATCGCTCGCTACTATGACGAGCACGAGCACGAGAGTCCCGACGAGTTCATCGACACGATGTGGGCGAAGAGGGGAGAGGGCGGTCTGTTCGGCCTCGGAGTCACCGCTGCGCTGCGGATAGAGGAGACCTGCTGGGGCGACGCAGGCCTCATGCTCGTATCCCCGGGACCCGGTCTGGGAGGCGCCGCGGTTATGGCCACAGGGACCCCGGAGCAGCGAGAGCGCTTCCTCACGCGCTTCAATGAGGGGAATCCCAAATGGGGTGCCATGGCTATGACCGAGCCGGGTTGCGGCTCAGATACCTCGGCCATTCAGACCACTGCGGTGCGGGATGGGGACGAATGGGTCCTCAACGGTGAGAAGATATTCGTGACCTGGGGCAAGAGAGTGATCGAGCAAGACGGTATTGTCACCGTCTGGGCCACCGTGGACAAGTCTGCCGGGCGCGCCGGCATGAAGTCCTTCGTGGTCGAGTCTGGAACCCCGGGGATGAAACTGGAGAAGGTGGAGCACAAGCTGGGAATCAGAGCCAGCGACACCACTACCGTGATCTTCGAGGACTGCCGCATACCCTTCGAGAACATACTGGGCAGCCCCGAGGTGAGGAAGATAGACAAGACCAAGACCGAGGGCTTCAAGAAGGCAATGGCCACCTTCGATGCCACCCGGCCCATTGTGGCCGCCATGGCTTTGGGCGTCGGCCGTGCCGCCCTCGACTTCGTCAAAGAGACGCTGGAGAAAGAGGGCATCGAGATACGGTATGGCTTGCCGCGCAACAAGCTGACCTCCCTGGAGCGAGACGTCATGGAGATGGAGGCCCACTACAAGGCCGCCAAGATGCTGATGATGCGAGCGGTGTGGATGATGAGCCAGCTCCTTCCAAACAGCATCGAATCGTCGATGGCCAAAGCCAAGGCAGGGCTTGCCGTCACCAAGATAACGCAGAAGGCAGTGGAGCTTCTCGGGCCTTTGGGCTACTCCAGGAAGAACCTCGTTGAGAAGTGGATGCGGGACGGCAAGATAAACGACATCTTCGAGGGCACGGGCCAGATCAACATGCTCGTGGTGGCGCGGCGTGTCCTCGACTACTCAAGGGACCAACTGAAGTAGAGACGGGCCAGAGATGCAGCCGGGACGCCACTTGGTGGCGTCCCGGATAGCGTGCTTGAGCCAATAGCCCACTCCTCGTTGTGAACGGCAGCCGGGAGTGGGCTTATTTTGCCTTCTCAACCCGCACCGCGCATACCTTGAATTCAGGTATCTTCGACACGGGGTCGAGAGCCGGGTTGGTCAGCCGGTTGACCGGGCTCTCGGCAAAGTGAAAGTTCATGAAGACAACGCCTGGCGGCGACTTCTCTGTCAAAATCGCTCTGGCCGTTATCTTGCCCCTGCGCGACGCGACCTGCACCAAATCGCCTGCGGCGATCTCCAGCGCCTCGGCATCCCGAGGGTTGATCTCAATCTCTCCTTCGCCCTTCAGCTCATTGAGCCCCTTGGCCTTGCGCGTCATGGTGCCGGTGTGGAAGTGATACATGCTGCGCCCCGTTGTGAGCACCAGGGGATACTTGTCGTCCGGCTGCTCCTGGGGCGGTCTATACTCCAGCGGCGTGAACTTGCCTTTGCCTCTGGAGAAGATGCCTTCGTGCAGATACTTGGTGCCCGGATGGTCATCGAAGGGACACGGCCACTGCAAGCCTTCTTCCTCTATTCTCTCATAGGTGATGCCGCCGTACGCCGGAGTGAGTTCGGCGATCTCCTCCATGACCTCCGAGGCGCTGTCGTAGGCGAAGTCCTTGGCCCCCATTCGTCTGGCGATGTCACACACTATCTGCCAGTCCGGCCGCGAATCGCCCACCGGGGCGACCGCCCGGTGCAGCCGCTGCACGCGACGCTCGGTGTTGGTGAAGGTTCCTTCCTTCTCAGCGAAGCTTGTCGCGGGCAATACCACGTCGGCCAACCGCGCTGTCTCGGTGAGGGATATGTCCTGCACTACCAGGAACTCCAGCCGGCCCAGCGCCTCCTCAATGTGATTGGCATCGGGATCGCTGAGCACGGGGTTCTCACCCATCAGATAGATGGCCTTGACCTGCCCGCGGTAGGCACCGTCAAACATGTCCGTCAGTGTCAGACCAGGCCTGTCGGACAGCGAGCAATCCCAAGCCTCCTCGAACTTCTCCTTGATGGCGGGGTTGGCTACCGCCTGATAGCCGGGATACACGTTGGGCAGCGCCCCCATATCACAGGCCCCCTGCACGTTGTTCTGCCCACGGAGCGGGTTGACGCCCGATGACGGCCGGCCCACATTGCCGGTCAACATGGCAAGGTTGGCCAGCGCCAGCACGTTGTCCGTGCCATGGGAACTCTGCGTGATCCCCATGGCATACAGAATCGACGACGGGCGATTGGTGGCATAGACTCGAGCAGCCTCGACAATGCTGGGGGCGGGAACGCCGGTAATCCTCGACACGCGGTCCAGGTCGAACTCGCTCAGTGCCTCCCGGAACTCATCGAAACCCTCGCATCGCGCGTCGACGAACTCCTGGTCCAGCAGTCCTTCGTCGACTATGACCCGGGCCATGCCCATTATCAGAGCCACGTCTGTCCCCGGTCGATGGCGCAGCCACACGTGGGCCATGTCACACAGGCCGATTCGGCGAGGGTCAGCCACGATAAGCTTGGCCCCACCGTCCACCGCCCTCTTGACCTGGAGCGCAATCACCGGATGGTCCTCGGTGGTGTTGGTGCCAATAGCGAAAACGCATCCGGCGTCACCGATCTCTTCGATCGAGTTGGTCATCGCACCGCTTCCGAAGCTTGTGGCCAGACCGGCCACAGTGGGGGCATGTCAGAGACGGGCGCAGTGTTCCACGTTGTTCGTCTCCATCACGCAGCGGGCGAACTTCTGGAACACGTAGTTGTCCTCATTGGTGCACTTGGCCGACGATATAGCGACGAACTGGTCGCCTTTGTACTTCGCCAGTCTGCTCGTCACCAGGTCCAGCGCCTCACCCCAGGTGACCGCCACGAACTCGCCGTCGCGCTTCATCAGCGGCGACGTCAGCCGATCGGGATGGCCAACGAAATCCAGACCGAACTTGCCCTTGACGCAGTCCTGGCCTTTATTGGCCGGGCCGTGGGCATCAGGGACTACCCTGACAATTCTCTCGTCTTTCACCTCGAGCAGAAGTTGACAGCCGACGCCGCAATAGGGACAGATAGTCGCCACCACACGGTCGGGCATCATGATTCCTATAGCGCTGCGCTCGACAAGGGCCGTGACCGGGCAGGCATCCACACAGGCACCGCAGAACTGGCAATCCGCCTCCTTGAGCATCTTCTCTCCCGGAGGAGCGATGACATTGCATTGCAGGCACCGTTGCGCCTCAGCCAGTGCGACGTCCCAATCCACCTCCAGCTCCACCTCGTCAAAGGTGCTGATCCTCGTCTCTGCGGGCAGGTGCGAGAACTTGGCAAGCTTCTCTTGAGGAAGGTCGCCGTCGGTGAAACACATGGCTTCCTCCGCACCAACCAGCGACTCCGAGATATCGCCATCACCACCGAGATAGCGGTCGATGCACTCAGCCGCCTTCCTCCCCGCCGCTATGGCCTCGATAACGGTCGCCGGCCCGCTGACACAGTCGCCGCCGCTGAAGACCCCGTCTCGACTCGTCTGCATCTCGTCGCCGACCGTGACCGTGTTGCCCCGGCCCTGCTCTACCTGGAAGCCCTGGGGAACCTCGGGGCGCTGGCCGATAGCGGCTATTACGGTGTCAAGCCCGGTCACAAACTCGCTGCCCTCGACGGGCACCGGGCGGCGCCTGCCACTGGCGTCGGGCTCGCCCAACTCCATGCGGATGGACTCCAGCTCGAGCCTGCCATTCTCACGAGTGAGCCTTGAAGGTGCAGCCAGGTAGACGATCTCTATGCCTTCCTCCAGCGCCGCATCGACTTCCTCGGGGTTGGCCGGCATCTCATTCCGCGTGCGGCGATAGAGGATCGTCACCTTCTTCGCTCCGAGGCGCAGCGATATGCGCGCTGCATCAATGGCCACGTTCCCTCCACCAACCACACCTACCTCACCACCCACCTCAACCTTCTCCCCCAGATTGGCGCGGCGCAGGAACTCCGCCGACTCGATAACGCCGGGAAGGTCATCCCCCTCCACACCCAGACTCATTCCCTGGTGCGCCCCCAGTCCGAGGAAGACAGCATTGAAGCCCTGCTGGAAAAGCGAATCCAGCGATTCGACCCTGGTATTGAACTTGATCTCCACTCCGAAGCTCTTGATGTCCTCGATTTCACCCCCGAGTACGTCGCGTGGCAGCCGGTACTCAGGGATGCCCACTCTCATCATTCCACCAGCTTCAGGAAGCGCTTCGAAGACGGTAACCTCGTGTCCCTGCTTCGCCAGATAGCAGGCAGCGGTCAAGCCGGCAGGCCCGGCGCCGACAACAGCCACACTATTGCCCGAGGGCGGCAGCTTCTTGACATGTTTCTTCCACGAACCGTCGCCATTGTCCGCGGCAAAGCGCTTCAGCATCCTGATGCTCAGCGGCTCGTCTACCTCACGCCCGCGCTGGCAGGCGGCCTCACACGGGTGAACGCAGACCCGGCCCAGCGAGCCGGGGAACGGAACCCTCTCGCGAATGACCGCCAGCGCGGCCCCGGGGCGACCTCGAGCGATGAGCCGGAGGTAGCGCGGGATGTCTATCCCCGCAGGACACGCCCGATGACACGGATAGGCAAACTCGATGGCTCGGACCCCCCTTATGTCCTCGCACACACGTACGCAGCGCTCGCACAGTATGCACAGGTTGTTGTCCCTCAACCAGAAAGGGCTGTCTTCTCGGACGGGAAGCTTCTTGGGGATATGCGTCGGCACCTGGTCCAGACCTACATGGTCAATCACCCGCTGCAGGTCGCCGTTCCCGCTGGGACAGGAGGGTGAGCCCTGCTCCGCTGCCCCCTCGGCGAGGCAATCTCCGGGATACCTCGACAGGATCTGTTTCAGGGTCTGACGCCGCAGTCTTTGCAGCGAGGCTGAGTTGGTGTATACAACCATGCGATCAACAACAGGTGTGATGCAGGCCAACTGCGGTTCGGCTGAACCTTCGACTTCGACAACACAGAGACGACAGGCTCTGTCTGGTTTCGACTCAGCCAGTGGCTTCAGGCCAGGATAATGGCACAGGGTAGGGATATATGTCCCTGCCCTCTCGGCCACATCGAGAATGGTGGCCCCCTCCTCGGCCTTGACCTCCCGGCCATCGATCTTGACGGTGACTTGGTTCATTCTACACCCCGATCAGCTTGTGCTATTTCTCTGGTCCCGCCGCCTGGAGTCCCCTGACCAGCTTCCAGGCTATAATCCCGCAAACCGCATTTATATCATCGGTGGTGAGGTAGTCCGCGACTGTGCTGTCGAACAGGATGTTGCCGTCAGCGGGGAACTCCTCATCTCCCCGCCACAGGACAAAGGTTATGGGCACCCGGCAAAAGGCGTCGATGGTCACCGCCACATCGCCGTGCGCGGCCTCCCGCCCCCCAATGGCCGCGGCAACCTCAAGCAGCCGCGCCGGCTCTTTGCCGAAACTGTCAACGATCGGCTTGATGGCTCGCTTGGAGAAGGTTGGGAAGTAGACGGCCCCTCCGGCCAGGTGCTTGTACCCTATCATCTCGTTGGATAGTGGAGTGCCCTTCGCCTGAAGCAGGTAGTGGAGTATCAGTATCTGGTCGACCAGCGACACCTTCTCCTCGCTGTCCTTGAGCGAGATGTCTATGTCGGGGACAGTTACCTCATACGTCCGGCCGAGGTAATCGACCGTGATCACCTTCCGGGTATCTATGACCCGGTGGCTGGCGCCGCTCCTGCGGCACAGCTCGCCAATATCGTCGACACTTGCCAGCTCCTCGCAGGCAAGCCTATAGGCCAGTTGATAGCCTTTTGTCATGATTTCCCCTTTTCGGGTCTGCAAAACCAAAAAGCGACTCGCCTGCGTCTTCGCTGCGACGCAGGTCAGCCGTTGTGTGTGGGCTGGAAGGACTCTACAGTCCTGCGGCGTCCAGTATTGCCGGTACCCTCTTCTCCCAGCCGATAGCCATTATGTGCACGCCTTGACACAGGCCCTTGAGGTCCTTCATAAGCCCAGCAGCGATCTCCAGGCCAGTTGCCGCCTTGTCCTCAGCCTTGGCCATTCTGTCGATCAGCTCCTCGGGAACGAAGACACCCGACACATTCTTGTTCATGAACCGGGCCATACCGACTGACTTCAAGGGTATGATTCCGGCGAGGACAGGGGCACCCATTCCATTGACCCTCTTCATGAACTTGGCGAAAGCGTCCACGTCATAGACCGCCTGGGTCTGGAAGAACCTGGCCCCGACCGATATCTTCTTCTCCATCTTGGCAAGCTGCAGTTCGAGTTTGGCCTCGGTATCCGCCTCCGGCGTCACCACCGCCCCGGCGAGGAAGCCGGTCTTGCCGTGGAGCTCATTCCCGGCTACGTCCAGGCCCTCGTTCAGCCTGCTTATGGCCCACAGAAGCTGCACCGAATCCAGGTCGTAGACGGGCTTCGCCTGAGGGTGGTCGCCGAGAGAAGGCAGGTCACCGGTAAGGGCAAGCACGTTCTCGACCCCCAGGACGTGGGCGCTGAGGAGGTCAGACTGCAGTGCCAACCGGTTCCTGTCGCGGCACGTCATCTGGAACACCGGATCAAGCCCCTTCTCCTTGAGAAGATGGCAGGTTGCCATTGAGCCCAGCCTCATTACCGAACTCTGCTGATCAGTCACATTGGCCGCATCCACGCGGCCGCGAAGTACTTCGGCCACCTCCTCAATCTCAGTTATGTCGGTCCCCTTAAGGGGTCCGACCTCCGTGGTTATGGCAAACTTCCCCGACTCAAGCGCAGATCGCAAGCTCACTCTACCTTCTCCTCTTGGTCGAATTGCTCCAACGCCCAAAGTGAAGTCGACATCATCTTCGGGCTGGGCATCATCTTGGCATAGTCCTTCGGAGGGATGAACACCTTGAGCTTGTCCAGTTGACCCTTCTCCTTCAGCCTGTGATAGATCAGCTCCCAGCCACAGTCCTTGGCCGGGTCAAGCTCGCATTTACCGTTGGCGGCGCCACCGCACGCACCGTTGATCAGCGACTTGGTACAGGCGGTCAGCGGGCATATGCCCCCGGTGTAGTCCAGCAGGCATTCACCACACTCCATACACCTCTCCGCACCACTCCACTCCGCGCGGCTGCCGCCCATATTGACCGTGTCGCAGGCGGGGTGACAGACCTTGTTCACCGCCGCGGCCACCGCCTGAACACCCAGGCCGCATGTCATAACCAGTATCGAGTCAGCGCCTTCGACCTGCTCCGTTCTCGGCCTCAGCCGCGACTTGACCAGGGCCTTCTGGCACAGGAAGTCGATGGCCATTGCGCCGCTTATCCTCTTGCCGTTCTCCTCCAGTGTCTTCCTCATCTCGGCCACCTGAGCCGGCCCCCCGCTTCCCGAAGCCTCGGCGCAGCCATTGCACCCGAGTATGAAGACGCTCTTCTCCCCGTCCAGGTAGCCCAAGATCTCCTCCAAAGGTTTCTGTCTCGAGACTATCATCCTTTCTCCTTTTAGCCCTTACACTACCCGAAATCTCCCCAGGTCTCGGTGCTTAGGGGTGACCAGATGGATAGCACAGGCGAGACACGGGTCGAAAGAACGGACAATCCTTACTATCTCGAAGGGATTGGCTTCGTCCCTTATCTTGGTCCCAATTATGGCCTGCTCTATCGGCCCCGGGGTTCCGTTGCCGTCTCTGGGCGAGGCGTTCCACGTCGTTGGCACCACGCACTGGTAATTGGCGATCTTCTTGTCCTTGATCTCCACCCAATGCCCCAGCGCACCGCGAGCGGCCTCGGTGATGCCCATCCCCCTTCCCTCATCAGGGATGGAGTACTCAGCGAACGTCGGTTCTGCAGGCTTCACCTGCAGGACCCACTGCTCCAGGGAGTCGGCGATGTACTTGGCGCACAAGGCCCGCGCCAGGTGACGGCCGGCAACAGAGAACAGGGCTGCGGGTGACGCCTTCAGTTCACCGAGCGCCCAATCAACCAGCTTCTTCACCTCCGCGTCGCCGCTGGCATACGTCACAGCGACCCTGGCCAGCGGGCCGACCTCGTGAACCTTGCCGTCGTAGCGCGGCGCTTTCACCCACGAATAGCCCTCCTGCTTGTTGTAGTCAGGCTTGGTATCTCCATCGGTGGGATGTCGCCCTGATGTGGAATCGTCGTACCACGAGTGCGCGACATCCTCGGTGACCTTACTTATGTCAAGCGCTTCGTACTTGAGGTCAGCGGCCGTGGTCCCCTGCTTGAACAACCGCTTGCGCCGCGTCAGGTCCCCGTCTTTTCCATCCAGGTCATAGGCACCGTAGGACAGCAGGTTCTTGCAGCCGGCGCCAATCTCGCAGTAGTCCGGGTAAGCGCCCGCTACCGCCAGCACGTCCGGAATGTAGACGTTGTCGATGAAGTCCTGCAGTATCCTCAGCTTCCAAAGGAACGAGGTAACCATGTCAAGAGTCGGGGTTGATGTCACTCCGCCCGGGACCACGCCTACGCTGTGCGGGACCTTGCCGCTGAAGATGCTCACCATCTCATGACCGATGCGCCTCACCTCGAGGGCCTTGACGTAGTGAGCCGTCGCCATCTGGTTCACCTCGGGGGGCAGGCGATAATCGCCCTCGTAGCGAGGAACGAACGGCCCGAGCGCGCCACGCTCGATGAAGTCCTTTATCGAATTGAGGTCCGAATCCTTGCCCTCGTATTTGGCAACATCAGTTATGTCAACGTAGTCAAGGGCAGCCAGGTGGTAGAAGTGGAGAATGTGGTCCTGGGCAACGTGAGCTCCCTGGATAAGATTCCTGATGATGCGACCGTTGTCGGGAATCTTGTCGCCAATGCCGAAGGCGCTGTCCAGGTTCAACGTGGCGGCTATCCCGTGCGACTGAGGGCAAACCCCGCAAATCCGCTGCGTGATTATCTGAGCGTCGCGCGGGTCTCTACCTCTGAGAATGAGCTCGATCCCACGGAACAGCGTGCCGCTGCTTCGCGCGTCCTTGACTACCCCATCCTCGACTGTGGCCTCGATCTTCAGGTGCCCTTCAATCCTGGTAATCGGGTCAATTACTATCTTCCCCACTATTCTTTACTCCTTGCCAGTCTGCCAGCACGAACCGATCTTGGGCAGCTCAACGTCCACCAACTTCTCGTAGAATGGCGATGTCCCGTCGGGGAACTCGGGTTGGGTGCACCCGTTACACGGGGCACCGGCGCCAATCACCCAGTTGGTGCCGTTGTTCCATCGCCTAAGGGGACAGTCAGCGTAGGTTATCGGCCCCTTGCACCCCAGCTCGTAGAGACACCCCTCGTCGCCAGGCTTCTTGGCGAACTTGCCTTCGTCGAAGTAGGCGCGGCGGGGACAGTTCTCATGAATGAGCTTGCCGTAGAACGCCAGGGGCCTGAGGTTGTCATCCAGGTCCTCAGCCTTGGGCAGGCCGTTGAGGATTATGCTGGCCACCGTGCCCACGAACCAATCAGGATGGGGAGGGCAGCCAGGGATGTTGACCAGGGGTTTGCTGACGCCGTTGGACTCAAGTATCTTGCTCACCGGTTTGCAGCCGGTGGGGTTGGGAGCAGCAGCGGGGATGCCGCCAAAGGAAGCACACGTACCCACCGCCAGCACCGCCAGGGCATCCCGGGCCATCTCCACCACCCGCTCCTCCATGGTGACCGGCTTGCCGTCTCGTTCGCCGATGGCCCCGTACACCGCGCCACTAGCCGTGGGAATAGCGCCCTCAACAACCAGGACGTATCCGCCCGGCTTCTCCTTCGCCGTCTCCTCCAGCACCTCAATTACCGGCTCACCAGCGCCAGCCATTATGGTGGCGTGGAACCTGAGGTTCACGTGGACGCCGGGGACCACCTGGTCGATGAGCAGGTTCTTTACCGTGGGGCTCGCCGCGTTGAGCAGCGAGACCGAGCACCCTGTACACGCAGCCGTTTGCAGCCAGACTACCGGAATCTCGTCAACCATCGAACGACAATCACCTCCAACTACTAGACCTATATCTCAAGCCAGGAATCGGAGTACAGACTCTCACCGATAAGGACCCTTACCGTCTTCGCGTACTTGACCTCGTCCTCACCCAGGGTGGAGAGGTCAGGTCGCTCGCCGTCCATCACCCGGTGCACCAGGTCGACGATCTGCGGCCTCTGGCCCCGCGCTATGGCGATCAGCTCGGAGTCAAACGCATCGACTATCGCCGAGTAGAGCCCATTCCTCATGAGCATGATCAGGTAGGTCCGATTGAGCCACGGGCGCAAGTGTTCAGGCGCGCCATTGGACACATTCGACAGGCCAACGGTTGACTTCGCGCCCGGGGCAATGTCGCCGAGCATGCCCATGAACTCAACGCATGCTTTCACCTGGTTGATCTCCACCGATACCGGGCTGGCAATGGGGTCTATCCATATCTCCTCGTTCGAGATCCCCACTTCATTGGCGGCGTACATGAGCTCCGCAACTATGACTCCCCTCTCCGCCGAATCGCGAGGCATCCCGTCCAGCCCCCACAGGAGACCGATCATCTCGGCGTTGTACTTCTTGACGAAAGGCAGTTCCTCCTCCAATCGCGCCGGCGATATGGAGTTTATCAGTGCCTTGTTCTTGCATACCTTCAGCCCGGCTTCCATAGCCACCGGGTTGGTCGTGTCCAAAGACAACGGCGCGTCGGTGACCTCCTGCACCGTGTTCACCACCCAAGCCATCAGTTCGTCCCCCGCCTTGCGAGCCGGACCGATGTTGAGGTCGAGGTAGTCCGCACCGGCCTCGACCTCCGCCTTGGCCAGGTCCTGGATAGGTTTGGGGTCCCTGTTCCTCAGCGCCGGCCCGATGGACTTGGACATGATGTTTATGGCTTCCGCGATCAGGATCATTCCGCTCCTCCTATGCTTTCCATGTCTTGAGGTAGGCTGGGATTAGAGACCCCTCCCTGGGACCAACCAGGATCTCCCAACCGGAGAGCTCCTCCTCCAACCCCCCACTCTCGGCGGCGGCATAGCCCGGAATGACCAGCTTGCGGTGCTTGACCTTATCTTCAATCCCGGATTTCTTGACGAAGGGAGCAATGGCGTCGGAAACGAATTTCCCCGCCGCCCACGCCGTCATCACCGAGAGCCCCTCAGTGTCCTTCACCAGGAGAAAGGCAGGGACCTTGCTGTTCTCGATTTCGCCGGACACGATGAAGTAGGTGAGCGCGAAGTTGGTGGTAACAAGCACCGGCGAGTTCTCGTTCGGGTTGTTGATCTCGTATATTCCCTCAGTGGTGGCCAGTGGCCGCTGCGGGTCGGTGAAGATGTTCATCCTCTCCACCAGCAACGGGAACAGCACTTCACCCTGGAAGTCGGACAACACGATGATGCCCGCGTACTTGGCCACGAACACGGAGGCAATCACCGCCTCCTTCATCGGGTCGTCGGTCATCTCACAGGGGAACACGATTGTGGGGAATCCCAGAGGACGGAACTGCTTGGTCAGAGGAGCGCTCCTTATGATGACCTCATCTTCGAACGCCTTGCGCATCGTTCTCGACCCCGGGTCGAGAACGAGGTCCTCCACACCGGCCTCGGTGATCTTGGTGGTCAGGTCAGCAAGCTCCTCCACGCTGGAGGCCTTCACCGCCAGCGGGCATGAGTTCTCCTTGGCCAGCTCGACCATGCGGTCGAGGTTGTCCTTGGTGGCCGCGTACAACAGCGGCTTCCTGTCGGCACAGGCTTTCACTCCCGCCGCAAGGGCGTCCGCGTTCTCGCTCATCAGGATGATGCTGCAGTCGCTGCCTTGCTTCACCTTCTCCACCAGAGCGCTGAACTTGCCTGCGTCTCCCGACTCGCACTTCACCGCCACCATCTCGGGACGGAGCGTCAAACCCACCCGCTCATATACGGTACTGTTGAACCGGTCGATCCTGGCACTGACCTCTCCGTCATCCATGGTGTCGCTGATAAGCAAGGCGATGCCCGGAGCGTTGTCGAACCTCTTCTCGTGCCGGAACATGACGGTCTCGCCGCCCACCTTCACCGCCCGTTCACCAACACCAACGGTAACCGGCCGGATGGGGGGTGCTGACGCCTCCGCCAACTTCGCTTTCGCTTCCTCGGACACATGGGGACAGAGAGACAGGTCGGCCTTGCCCGCAGCCAGTTTCATGGCAAAGGCAAGACAGGTCGGGTCCCCACACTCCTTGCAGTTGGTCTTGGGGAGCAGCTTGAATATCTCTATACCGGTAAGCGCCATCTCACACCTACTCCTTCCTAGCCTATGATCGGGTCCATAGACAGCGCGGGATGTCCTTTCTCCTCCAGGAACGCGAGAATCTCCTCCTCACTCGTCCCTACGGTCTCGTCGGCGATCTTGTCAAGCAGGTCGGGAACGCCAAGCTCCTCTCCCCTCACCTTGATTCGCTCGCCTATCTCCTCCTTCAGACTGGTGGGCATCCACACCATTCGCAGCAGGCCGCCCTCCGCATTAAGGTACTTCCTCTGCGTGGTGTTGTACTTGCCGTGGCCGACGAAGCCTGGCGTGCTCAGTCCACCTCCGATGGTGCCAGCGAGAGTGGTGAACTTCATGCCGCACGGCGTCTCGCCGGTGTACTCCCGGTTCACCGTCATGACCCCGTTGCACAGGGGAAGCACGGCGGCGATGCACTCACAGCAGCCACACGTGGTCATCGGGTCGTTCATGATGCTGTAGAAGTTGTAGTGGTCTATGTTCCCACGTGAGGCCTTCAACACGAACTCGTTGACCCCCTTCCACTGACCCAGCTTGGCGTCAACGGTAGCTCCCTTCTCCACCGGCTGGTTGGGGCCGGTCGGGTTGATCTCATAGGCCGCCTTGCAGTCCATCCAGTTGTAGGAGCCGCAAAGACCGGTCCTCTCCGGGCTGATGACGCAAACGTGGCTGGGAGCGAAGGACTGGCACAGGGTGCATGAGTAGTAGACGTCGGTGGTCTCATCGGTCATGCCCTCGATTCGAGCGTCCCTCGCGTGGTGCACCTCCCTTGCCGCCTCTATGAGCTCTTTGACCTTGGCCTCCTCGGTGTACAGCTTGACCTGCAGCTTGTCGAATATCCGGCCGAAGTCCTCGTGCAGCTTGGCGTGCAGGATAGTACCAATGTCCTTCAGGGTAAACCCCTTCTCCGTGGCCGCCTTGCTGATTCGCAACCAGCCGATGTCCCGCTGCCCCTGGTGCCATACGCCGGAAGCGTAGTTCACCAGGTGGTGAATCTGGCGCTCGAGGATGGGTTCATAGTCGTCCTGCATCTCCCGGCCCGCCACCTCGACGATTATGGCCAGCGGCTGAGCAGTTCCCTCGGCCATCTTATCCACGTCAGGACCAATGACCTCGACCTTGCCGTCGTCCACCTCGTCCATGGGCTTGGTGGTCACATACTCGAGCATAGGCGTACGGCCGCCGCCGAACTCCGCGAAGAACTCCTCTTTGCGGATCCTCTCGCCCTCGAAGGCGGGACCGAAGGCAACCGGGATGGGCAGCTCGGTGATGGTGACCTTGAGCCCCCTCACCTCAATCGCCTTGGACACTATGGACTCGTGGGGCACATCGGACACCACGTGCTCGTAGGTGCAAATGCCGGTGG
>Ga0180432_10003205_pt1 | contig 23692 bp, 20 predicted proteins | sample SS_ome_10_FD_132414 | JGI IMG/M metagenome (GOLD analysis project Ga0180432, IMG submission 132414) | Hypersaline lake sediment archaeal communities from the Salton Sea, California, USA - SS_1_MS_2 metaG | ecosystem: Environmental > Aquatic > Non-marine Saline and Alkaline > Hypersaline >... | reverse complement strand
TTCTCTCTTTCCATCCACTCCTCCTTTAATTTCTTTTCGTTTTTTATCCACTGTTCAGCCAAGTACAAATTACCATCCATAGTAACAGCAAGGATCGTGCCAGTTTTTATTAATTAAGAATCTGTTCCACATCCGCAACTCACTTCACAGCATACAGTTAGAGAAACACGTAAATTATCCTTTACACACCCTGTTTGATATGTATAATATTTATACATATTCGCCGCTTTTAATGTATAAAAAGGAACCACTCAATGGGCCGTGAGATTTTAATTATAGACGATAAAATCAAGGTATGCGAAAGTCTCGCAAGTAATTTCAACCACTGGGGATACACGTGTCGTCTCGCCGTCAACGGGGAGGACGCTGTCGGGATCTATACGACATCTTCTATAAGTGCGGTTATACTCGATATCGTGCTTGAAAATGAAAGCGGGCTGGATATTCTGGAAAACCTCCTTTCCATAAAATCCGTACCCGTAATCATGATAACCGGGTATGCCTCCATTGAAACCGCCGTTCAGTCTATTAAACTCGGAGCCTACGACTACCTGACGAAACCCGTGGATTTCAATAAACTCCTCAAGGTTGTCGAAAACGCAGTACGCACATACGAGCTGGAGGATGAAAACGCCAGCCTGAAAAAGATTTTAACCGACTTCTCTTCAAAGATCATCACAAGCAACCGATACACGAACGAGCTCTACAACAAGTCGAAGAAACTGGCGGCCACGGATATTCCCATACTGCTCAACGGGGAAAACGGTACGGGAAAGGAACTGATCGCCGACTTTATCCACGCACACTCTCCGCGTGTATCCCATAGGATTGTGAAGATCAACTGCGCAAATTTCCCGGAGCATCTCCTCGAGAACGAGCTCTTCGGGCACGAACCGGGAGCATACACGGGCGCTGACGCGGTATTCAAGGGCGTATTCGAGCAGGCCCATGAAGGCACCCTCTTCCTGGACGAAATAGGAGACATGGCGCTTGCCCTGCAGTCCAAAATACTGCGGGTTTTGCAGAATCACGAGATACGGCGCCTCGGCGGACACGAGACGATACAGGTAAGCGCACGGATTATTGCGGCAACAAACAAGAACCTCCAGGAGATGCTCGACGATAAACGCTTCAGAAAAGACCTCTACTACCGGCTCAGCGCGGCCACGCTGAGGGTCCCGTCTTTGAGGGAACGGAAGGAAGACATACCCCATCTCGTCAATCTCTTTCTCATGGAGTACTATGACCTGAATGACAAGAAGGTGAAGAGGCTTTCCGACGAAGTACTGAATCTCTTCATGGAATACGCGTGGCCCGGCAACATCCGCGAGCTGAAGAATACCATATATTACGCCTGCGCCATAACCGTTAAGGACTTCATCGATATCGAGGACCTGCCCGCAAACTTCGTTTATCTTGAAGCCAAAGATATCCGCTGTAATATCAGGGAGGAGAATGAAAAAAACCTCATCGTACAGGTCCTGAAAAGAACGAATAACAACAAGAAAAAAACCGCGGAAATCCTCTGCATCAGCAGAAAGACGCTTTATAATAAGCTCGAGAAATACGGGATACAAAATGCGGCAAACTGACCACACGGACAACGTGCTCCTGAAACTCATCAATATCAACCTTCACACAAAGAACCTCCGGGTGCTGAAGGACATCAATTTTGGTCTTGAGCGGGGCTCCATACACGCCGTACTCGGGGGAACGGGATCGGGCAAGTCGTCCTTCGGCATGATAATGACAGGAGCAATTAGGCCGAAAACCGGGAAGATCCTATTCGAAGAAAGCGAATACAGCTATCTCACGCTGAAAAAATCACATCAGCTGGGAATAGAAATGTTCTATCAGAACCTCTATATATTCGACTCCTTCCTCGTTGCCGAAGCCCTGATGCTGCCTACGAAGTACGATCACATACTCCAATTCATGAATAAAAGCAAGGTGATAGATGAAGCACAGTCGTTTCTCGTGAAATACGGCTTTCAAATCGATGCATCGGTTCAGCTCAAGGATTTGAAACCTCAGGACCAGCTTCTTATTTCCCTTCTGAAAACGATCTACCAGAAACCGAAGCTGATCATCCTGGACGAACCGTTCAAGAATCTGTCCCCCTCTGCATCGAAAAAAATCATGAAACTCCTCTACAAGCTCAAATACGAAGACGGCATGTCCATCCTCCTTCTCACGAACAGCATCGACGAGATCCATGAATGTTCGGATTTTATCACTCTTCTCAAAGACGGCGAGGTCCTCCTCTCTGATTCCGCGGCACACATAGAAAGAAGCGATCTCATCCGTAACATCTACAACGACATAGCTAAAAAGACGAGTATAAAAAACATTAAGCAGGAATTCTATCAGCTCATCAAGTACAACATTTCAATACTGCAGAACCTGCCCATCAACCTTATCGTAACCGACCAGGACAATAATATTAAGCTCGTAAACGAGCACTCGATCAGACATCTGAATCTTGAAAACCGGAACATACTCAACACACCGATCGAACCGCTCTTCCAGGAGCTCAACCACGATATCGCCGATCTGATAAAAACGGCACTGTCCGAAAGAAAAAAACAGTCCTTCATCAATATCATGCTCACTATCGACGGAAGGGAAACGATAAACAACATAACGCTTAATCCCATAATGGACGGCTCGTACTTCGTCGGAAACATCATTATCATAGAGGACATCACCGAAAAGGAGAAACTGCGTGAGCAGATATTTTTTACTGAAAACATGTCATCAGTCGGTCTCCTTGCTGCCGGTGTCGCGCATGAAATCAACAATCCCCTGGAGATTATTTATAACTACACGAATTTTATCAAGCTGCACCTGCAGAAGAGCAACCTGATGGACGTGGTAAACAGCCTGGAGGAAGAGGTCCAGTACATCGCAAGCATCATCGATAATCTCATGACCTTTTCTTCAAGCGGGACGAAGTTTTTCCAGGAGTTGGACCTGAATGAAACCATAACAAACCTCATTGATCTCATTCGATACAACGCGGAGAAGCGGAAGGTCAATATACATTTCACGCCCCGCAGTCCTTCCATCAAGCTCAATGCAGACGGAAAGGAAATCAAGCTCGTCATGTTGAATCTCATCAAAAACAGCTTTGAAGCGATGCCCACCGGCGGGAGCCTGGAAATCGAAACAAAAGAAGTTGAATTCGGAGACAAACGCCAGATTCAGATCAGTGTAAGGGATTCCGGAAAAGGCATAGACGAGGAAAATGAAAAGAATGTCTTTCTTCCCTTCTATTCCACAAAGACGAGGAACGGCACGAATCTCGGCCTTGGGCTCTATGTCTGTTTCACCATTATAAAACGCTACAGCGGTTCGCTGAGCGTCCGCAACCTGGAAGACGCCGGCTGCGAGTTCACCATAACGCTCCCCTCTCCCGATTGAGGATTATAAATAGAGCGAATTTCGAGTTTCAAGAAATCTGTAATATTAGAAACTTACACATAAATAAGACACACTATTTCCGATGAACTGCAGTAATAAATGAAATAAATTGAAAAAAATATCTTTTTTATTGGACGCGATAGAGTATAACATGGAAACTCGAAGTTCACCCTAAATACGATTCGGTTATTCGCGTCCTTCGCCGGAATCCCCGCTACAGAGACCACATACCGTACAGGGGAAATGCGATCACATACCCGTTACTCGTTTAATCTTCTCGATCAGTATGCGGCAGTGCGGCACCCCCCGTCCCTCTAGTAAGTCCCGGCACGCTTCGACAATGTCGGCGAGCAGTTCCAAAATACTGCCCGTTACGGGAATTTCTTCCTTTCCCGCTGCCGCGAAAAAATGCTCGAGCGCCTGCATGAGTGAACCCAGTTCTTCATACCCGACCGCCCGCGACGAGCCCTTGAGCGTGTGCGCGTATCTTCGAAGATCTCCGCAGGGAAAAGGTACGGATGAATTTAAGGGAAGACGGTCGTTCCCCTCCCATCTCAGCCCGTTCACGGCACGGTCCATTCTTTCAACGAGGTCGTTCGCCTCTTCGAAAAAAATCTTCATCAGCGCCTCATCGTATATCATACCGTTCATACGCAGTCAGGCCTCTATCCTTCGTGCAGTTAACACCCGTTCCACCGCGGGAAACGAAAGCAGAAGCAGGATACTCCCGTACCCCTCCCCCCTTATGGAGAAGTCACTCTCGATGACAACCGCATAGTCCGTGGTGGTAGCCATCCTGGCGAGTACGTCGTTTAGAATGGCCCCGATCATGTCGTCTGCGAACCCGGGAACAGAATAGATCAGCTTTAGTTTGAGATCGTCCGCCAGCACCCTGATATACGCACCCACCACGATATTGCCGAGCTCCTTCAAAGCGGATACACCGAAATCGTCAATCTCGCTCACATTCCCGGCGTCACGATTCGTTAATATATTCGAAATCCTTATTGATGTATCCTCGGGCAGTACGAGCAGCATGTAGCCATTCACCTCGCCCTCCATACGGAAATAGACCACGGCCGCAGCCTTCTCGTATCCTCCGAAGAGGTCCGGTGTCTTTTGCAGGGCTTCCATCGAGATCACGGGTACGGATATATCGACTCGTATGCCGAGTAGCTCGGATAGACTCGTAACCGCGTTGCCTGCGGCTATGGAAGCCGTTTCCCGAAGAGCGTCCAGCCCGGTCCCATTGAGCTCTCCCTCCATATCCTCCCCCTAATGCAGCACTGCGCCGCGTAGCACTGCGACCACGTCGACAATGAGCGCGGCTTTTCCTGTGCTGAGAATGGTCGTACCTGAAACGAAGCGTATCCTCTTAAGCAGGCCGCTCAGCGGTTTTATAACGACGTCCTGCTGGCCGACAACGGAATCTACCACAAGGCCCGCCCTTCTATTGCCCGATTCCACAACCACTAGCGATACCGTACCTGACCCTGATGTATGATCCGCGGATCGAGACCGTAAACCAAACATCTCCCGCAGGCGGATGACGGCAAGAACGGAATCACGGTAGTGCACCGCCTCTCTGCGGTCGATTTTTTCGATGTCTCCGGCGTTCAGCTTGACCGTCTCCACAATGTATGAAAAGGGAATGCAGAAGGTCTCCCCGTCCACATCGACAAGCATACTCCTCATGACGGCCATGCTCAGGGGCAGGCGCATGGTAAAGGTCGTCCCACTGTTCCTTTTCGAGAATATGCCGAATGTTCCGCCCAGAGACTCAATCTTCGTTTTCGACGCGCTGAGTCCCATCCCCCTCCCTGCTCCCTCGGTCACGTTCTTTACGGTGCTGAAACGGGGACGCGCGGCCAGCATCAGCGTCTCGGTGGGTGTCATCATTTCTAAATCGTCCTGTGTCGTAATACCCAGCTTAACGGCGGTATTTCCCACCTCTTCACTATCCATGCCCCTGCCGTCGTCGGAGAGCTCGATAAGCACGAGATTACGTTCCCTTCGAGCCGAAAGTCGAACGACTCCCCGCTCCGGTTTTCCCCGCCTCCTCCTCTCCTCCGGGCTCTCCATGCCGTGTATGACCGCGTTTTTCAGAATATGGAGAAGCGGCTCGTTTATCTCGTCCTGAATGCTCCTGTCCATTCCGATGCTGCCCCCTTCAATACGAAGGTCAACCTCTTTTCCGTGTTCGCGTGCGATATTTCTCACCATGCGCGGATAAGGCGAAAAAATATACTCCAGAGGAACGAGCCGTATATGCAGCATCGCGTCCCGGAGCCGGGACGTGAGCCTCGCTATCTCGTCCGCAACCTCTTCAAGACCCCGGTTCCCGATATCATTCGAGATCCGGGAGAGCCTGATATCCCCTATGACAAGCTCACCGGCGATATCCATAATGGTATCGAGTGCCTTGAGCGGAACACGCAGGGTCGAGGTTTTCGACGGACCGGCTTCCCGTCCGTCCGACGCATCCTTACGAACACGGAAACCGTTCGTGGAAGTCGATGAGGCGACCGTGCGGCGGGCGTTATTATTATCCACGGTATTCGAGACGCTGTTGGAGGCTTCGATGAACTCCTTGTATCTTCGCATGAGCGGAGCGGCGCCAAATTCCCCCTCCACTCCATCCCGCTTCATACTGACGAGGGTGTCGATCGCGTCGACCTCCTGAAACAGTAAATCGACCCCCTCCTCCCCGAGCGCAACATTCTCCTTCCGGTACCGGGAAAGCGTTTCCTCCATCATGTGCGTGAACTCCGCTATACGTTCATACTCCATGCTCTGTGCCATGCTCTTAAGCGTATGACTCTGACGGAAGAGCTCGGTAAGCGTTTCATCATCACTCGGGTTCTTCTCCAGATCGACCATGAGTCTGTTTATGGCATCCAGTATCTCCTGAGCCTCGCTGAAAAAGAGCTGCCTGTACTCGGTCAGGTTCACGGTTCTTCTCCGTTCCCCGTGAACGGCCCGCCTTCCGGGCGGCCCCGGCCCGACGTCCGCACGATCTCGGCGGCGATTTCGTGCAGGGGGAGCACCCGGTCGACCAGATCTGCCTCTATGGCGGACTTCGGCATGCCGAAAACCGCGCAGGTCGACTCGTCCTCCGCAATCGTGTATCCCCCGTATTCCTTTATCCTGCGAAACCCCTCTGTTCCGTCGTTTCCCATTCCGGTGAGTAGTACGCCGGTGGTGTTCTTGCCGTACGTATCCGCAGCCGAAGTCATGAGTGAATCGACCTGTACCAGCGGGTACCTTTTCTTTTGATACAGCGGCCCCAGCTCCACCCGCTCTCCACCATTCCCTCCACCCGATATCGTGCAGTCGCGTCCCGCGGGCATGACGAGGACCTCCCCCCGCCTGACCGGGTCCCGGTCGCCCGCCACCCGGACCCCAAGAATCGATTCATGATCGAGCCGCTCGGCGAGGGAGTTAACAAACTCGTCGGGAATGTGCTGCACCACGAGAACCGCGCAGCCGATATCAGCCGGAAGACACGGTATCACCTGGCTCAGCGCCCTCGGGCCGCCGGAGGAGGCCGCCACCACCGTGACCCTGTTCGTAGTCTTAAGCGCCGGTTTTTTAACGTGCCCGCCTCTCTCCTTAACCGTAACGGGTTTGAGTTTTCCCGCATCGACCTGGCTTGCGTTCCTGATATTCGATAAAAGATCCTCCCTGATCTCTTCCATGATACGGCTATCCATCCTCTTCGGCTTCCGTACAAGACCGACAGCGCCGTACTCGAGGGCCCGTATGGTTTCCTCTCCGAGAAATTTACTGAAACCGGTCACCATGACGACCGGAGTGGGAAAATCTTCCATTATATAGGCCACGCAGGTGAGCCCGTCGATCTCGGGAAGCTCAATATCCATGGTGACGACATCAGGCCGAAGTTTCTGTACGGCCTTGAGTGCCTCGACTCCATTCCTCGCCGTGCCCGCTACCACGCAGTCCGGGGCCGCGTTTATCATGGAGCTGAGCCACTTACACATGAAGGCCGAATCATCGACCACCAGAACCCTGATCTTCCTTCCCATTTCAGTACCTTCTTTGCTCCTGCAGAGCGGTCCTGACGAGCACGGACCCGTCCCTGGTATCGAACACCACGCTCCTGCCGACCGCATCTCCCACCTCGGCCGCGACGATCCTGATACCGTATCTGCCGAGATCCTGCTCTATTGCCTCTATATTCCGCTTTCCTATATCCATGGGGCCGTGCACATCGATGATATCCGGAAACATATTGGCACCTCCGAACACCTTCGCCGTTATCCGGTTCTGCTTCGCTCCCATGCATGTCATGCGGTTTACCATCGTCTCAACTGCCCAGTCGATATACCGGCCCATGTTCGGACCCTGATCGATTCCCCTCCGTGAAGGGAGAACGGTGTGCGCAAGCCCGCCGATTCGCTCCACCGCATCGTAAAGGGCGAACGCTACGCATGAGCCGATCCCGACCGCGGTCAGCAGGCAGGGGGAATGAACGACCCTGAGCTCTCCCATCCCGACCGGTATCTCCATTTCGATTCCCCCCGTACCGTGCCTTCAGACTTCATCCACAGGCGAATTTCTTCAGCTCGCTTCCCACCTGCTCCCTTTTGAAGGGCTTGAGGATGAAACCTGCCGCTCCCGCATGCATGAATTCCTCGACCACCTCTTCCTGCCCCAGGGCGCTGACGATAAGCACGGGTACGTCGGGGTTCTTTTTCACCATTGTTTTCAAGGCGGAGAGGGCGTCCATACCCTCGACCTCGGGCATAATGATGTCGAGGGTGACCACATCGGGCATCAGTAGATCGAAAAGCTCCACCGCCTCCCTCCCGTTCTCCGCTTCGCCCTCGACCGTCATCCCCTCTTCGCTCAGAATGTCGGAAAGCATCGCACGCATGAATTTCGAATCGTCGACTATGAGGATTTTTACCATTGAAGCCCCCGTTCACCTTATTCCTCTTTTGTAATCTGCTGAAGCTCCTCAATCTCCGCCTGAAACAGAATCGTTTCCAGATTAAGAAGGATGACGAGCCTCCCGTCCAGTTTACCCACTCCCCTGATGTAGTCCTTTCTCATCCTGCTTTGTATGAGCTCCGGCGTGGGCTCTACGCTGCCAGCCGGCACCCGCAAAACGCCCGGGACCTCGTCCACGAGTATACCCACCGTCTGGTCTCCGAGCTCGACCACGACGATCCTGGCCTTTTTGAAATCCTTGATCTCCCAATCCAAACCGAGCTGGCGGGCAAGGTGTATGACCGGAATAACATGGCCCCGCAGGTTCGTGATTCCATACACGAATCGGGGAGCTTCCGGGACCCGGGTGATATTCCCGACCCGGATTATCTCCCGTACGGATAAAATGGCGACGCCGTATTCGTCTCCTCCGAGCATAAAACTAATGACCTGCTCGACCTCACCGGACGGTTTTATTTCCGCTTTTTTCATACCGAATCTCCCTCCGGCGATTGGCTCCCGTTCTCCCTCGCCATACGCCGCCTTGCCGCTGAGAGCCTCTCCGTGATTGAAGAGCCGGTAAACCGGGCCCCCGGAAATTCCCGGACCCGTGCAGACGGGTTGTCGTCCTTTCCGGTCTTGAATCTCATCACGAGATCGTTAAGGCCCGTGCCCATCTGAGCGAGGGATTGTGCCGAGGAGGCCATCTCCTGCATGGTGGCGAGCATCTGCTGTGTGGAGGCCGAGGCCTCCTCAGTGGATGCCGAAGCCTCTTCCGCGATGGTCGCGACCTCCTCGACCGCGCGTCCGACCTGTTGGGCTCCGGAGGACATCTGCTGAGCCGCGGCCGATATCTGTTCGAGCATGGAGGATACATTCTGATTGACCTTTGCAATCTCGTCTATCACCTCTCTTGTCTGCATAACGACCGACTTGCCCTGAGAGACCTCTTCGAAGCTTTTATTCATACTTTCCGCCGCGAGCTCCGTGTCCTTCGTGGTTTCCTTGATGAGATCTCCGATCTCGGCCACGGACACGGCCGAGCTCTCGGCGAGCTTCCTCACCTCCTCGGCCACGACCGCGAAGCCCTTCCCGGCTTCTCCGGCCCGGGCGGCTTCGATTGCCGCATTGAGCGCGAGGAGGTTCGTCTGGTCCGCGACGTTCGTAATGACCTGCACTATCCGTGCCATCTGCTCCGAGCGCTTGCTCAGCTGCTCTATCGATTCCTTCGTATCAGTGGCGGACTCGACTATACGGTCCATGGCTGAAACCGTTTCGGTCACGGTCTGGGTCCCTCTGGTCGCGAACTGCGCCGCCTGTGAAGAGGCTTCAGCCGCCTGTTGTGCGGAACGGGCGGTCTGGGTGACTGATGCGCTGAGCTGCTGCATCGCCCTGTTCGTCTCCTCGACCCTCTGCGCCTGTGTCTGAGATCCCTTGGCCAGCTGCTGAATTGCCGAAGAAATCTGTTCGACGGATGCGTTCGTCTGCTGGGCCGCGGCCGAGAGTTGCTGGCTCGATGCGGAGACGCTTTGCGAGCTGTTTACCACCTTGACAACCATTGATTTCAACCCGTTAAGCATCTTGTTGAAAGACCCGGCCAGGGCACCGATCTCGTCTTTACTGGAAACCGGAACGGTAGCGGTCAGATCTCCCTCGTTATCCGCAATTTCATCCACTCGATTCACAACAATCCGTAAAGGACCGGATATTCCCCTCGTAATAATGATGGAGGCCCCGATCCCGATAATGATTCCAAGAATAAATAATACCAGAATGGCGATATTCGCCCTGGAGACGGCATTTCTTCCCCGCAATTTCGCGTTTTCAAGGTCTCTTCCAACCTGGGAATGCACATCATCGAGCAGAGTATCAAGCTCTCTACGAAGTAAAATCAATTCCGCCAGTCCCTCTTCCTTCCTCTTTTCGGATTCGATTATTTCCGTAGCAAGGAGTGCCGATTTCTCGAACCGGGGCTTTAAATCCCCTTGCTCCCATGCTCTTTCCTGAGGGGTGAGCGCCAATTCTTCATACAGATCCATGGAGAGTTTAAAATCCCCTATATCGGAAAAAACGCTCTTTTCGTATTGCGGATCATGGGTTTGTAGATAGTAGCCGAGCCCCTTTGCAATGCCGTTGATGTTGACTTCAAATTCCATGAGAAACAGCATCTTGTCCCACGCCTGAGGATCATCCCGTTTCAGTGCAGGCTGCATTTTTTGATCCAGTATTACATCGATTTCTTTAAAATATTCCAGCAGCACATTCATTGTCTCAGTCTGTACTCTATCAATCTCGATCAATTCACCGGATAACGTGCTGTATCGATCGTACGGTTCATGAATCGTACAATCGCTTCGTTTTTTTCCTTTGATGTCATCGAAACTATGAAATACGTCGTGATACTGTTCAAACCCTTTGAATTTCTGCGCCATCCTCTCCACGGAATCGGGGTCGCGGTCACGAAGAAACGACAGGAGGTTGAAGCTTGCCCCCTTGAGGTTTATTTCCATTTCGTATGTTGACGATCTCAGCGGTTCCTCAACATCTACTATATTTATCAGCCGCCTATTGACGGTACGGAGCAGGGAAGCGGTTATTATTCCGGAAATCATTAAAATTATCAAAACAATGCCGAATCCCAACCCTAATTTATTTCCAATTTTCATCGGACTTCTTTACCTCCTCTGTCAAAACGCCTGCTTTTAGGTTCAGGCGCGATTTTTTATTTAGACGCTTTCATGGACATCTACCGTTTCCTGTAAACCCGCAACATCCGGTCGACCGCCTCGAACCTGTCGGAGACTCCGGGTCCGAGGCTCTCGGTCATACCGAGCACGAGAAAGCCGCCTCTGCGAAGGGACGAACAGAGGTTCTCAAGTACCCGTTCCTGTATTCCTTTCTCAAAGTAGATAAGCAGGTTCCTGCACATAATGAGATCCATATCGTTCAGCGGCCTGTCGGAAAGAATATCGTGATAGATGAAGGAAACGAGCTCCCGTGCCCGGTCGCTTACCACATACCCGCCGTTCAGACGGGAAAAATACTTGAAAAGCAGGTAAGGCTCCATCTTCATCATGGACTCGCGGGGGTAGGAGGCCCACTGCGCCTGCTCCAACGCCTTTCGGTCTATATCGGTCGCCGTTATTCGAATGTCCGCTTCCCCGATCCGCGGCCCGAGAGCCTCGCAGAAGAGTATTGCCATGGAGTACGCCTCCTGCCCGAAAGCGGCCCCGCAGGACCACGCCCTGATCCGGGCCCCGCCGCCCTCCGTCTTTTGCTCCGTTATTCCGGGAATTATACTTGAATGCAGGAGACGGAATACGTCCCCGTCCCTGAAGAAATGGCTCACCTTTATGGTCAGCGACTGTATCAGCCTGTCATACTCTTCAGGGTCCCTGTTGAGGAGGAGGACATACTCCAAGTAGGTACTACACCCCGCAATTCCCATTCTGTACACGATCCTCCTGATCAGATTCTCTCGACGGTAGCCGCTGAAATCGATCTTTTTATTCCTCCTTATCTTCTCGAGGAGGAACTTGAACTCATGATCCTCGTTCATATATGCAGGTAATTCCCCCGCCGGCTTCCGGTACGGTCCGATGTAATAATCCGTATTTTTATACTTCTTGTACAATTATAGGGTACGTCTTTGCGGCATTTCCAATAAATCGAAAAAAATAATTCGATAAATGGGATAACAACTATCGTGCGAGTTTCAAGGTCCCCGGTATATCTTCCGTTTTCGGTACCTTTTTATTCGTGGGGCAGCCTCTTCAACAATCAATCCGAATGTAGGGCAGGGAAGGCCCGACACACACGGACCAAGAGCTCCGTGGATAAATCATCTCGACTTTCGGCACCCGAAGGTATTATCATCACCGTAAAAAGCAGGAGTATTCCATGCCGGTACCGACGATTGCATGGGAAGACGGCCGTGTTCGTATCATCGACCAGACGGCCCTTCCCCTTCGGAAGCGCTTTATCGAACTCGAGACCGCTGAAGACATGTGGGAGGCGATAAAGGCGCTCAGGATCAGGGGCGCGCCGGCCCTCGGCATAGCGGCCGCGTTCGGCGTGCACCTGGGCATCAGAAACTTCGAGGGAGACACGAAAGCCCTCACCGTACGTATTCGCGAAGTAAGCGATTATATAGCCGGGTCGAGACCCACGGCCGTGAACCTCTTCCATGCCCTCGAGAGGATCGAATCGCTCACGGCCCGGAATCAGGGATTGTCAGCGGACGATCTGAAGGCGCTGATTCTGAAAGAGGCGGTACTGATGATAGACGAGGACAACGGGGTCTGCAGGGCGATCGGGGATCACGGTTCCGGCCTCATAGCGGACGGTTTTTCCCTGCTCACCCACTGCAACGCCGGGGGCCTGGCCACCGCCATGTACGGGACCGCCCTCGCTCCCATGTTCCGGGCGGCCGAGCAGGGAAAAAAGATCCATGTTTACGTGGACGAAACGAGGCCGCTTCTTCAGGGATCGCGCATCACGGCCTGGGAGCTCATGGAGGCCCGTATACCGGCAACGCTCATCACGGACAACATGGCCGCGGCGGTCATGTCCGCCGGGAAGGTCGACATGGTCATCGTGGGCGCGGACCGGATCGCCGCGAACGGAGATACGGCGAACAAGATCGGAACGCTCGGCGTGGCGGTCCTGGCGAAGGAATTCGGCGTACCCTTCTACGTGGCCGCGCCGGTCTCGACCGTCGACATGGATACCCCGACAGGAAACGACATACCGATCGAGGAGCGGGGCGCCGAAGAGGTCGTCAGGGGGTTCGGCAGACAGACGGCGCCGGACGGCGTGGCCGTGTACAACCCGGCCTTCGACGTGACCCCGGCCCGGTACATCAGCGGAATCATAACCGAGCGGGGAATCGTGAAACCGCCCCTGGGACCGAACATGGCGGCCATTCATCGTCTGTAACCATGAATCCGCATTCATGGTATGTTCTAAATCAAAAAAATCCCGAAAGGTCCGCATGTCAGTAAGGTTCATATTCTTTCTCTTCATCATATACGGCTCGCTCTTGATCGGCTACGGGGTCCGGCGGCTCTTTCCCCCATCCGCCGGCTGGTCGAAAAAGATCACCCTGTTCATACTCGTTTTTCTCACGCCCCTCATCATCCTCAACGCCTTCTGGTCCCTGGAGCTTACCGACATACACGCGAAGACACTCCCGCTCATCCTCGTCGCGGTACAGACGCTGACGTTTATACCGGCCCTGCTCCTGTCACGCATCCTCAGGCTCGACGGGAAAAGCGCGGGGAGCCTGGTCTCGTGCTCCGTTTTTTCGAACATCGGTTTCACGATTGGCGGATTTCTCTGCTTCATACTCTACGGAGACCGGGGACTGTATCTTGCGAGCTGGTACGCGACCCTGTATCTGCCCTACTACTACCTCATCGGCTTTCCGCTCATGGGGCGTATATCCGAAGGAAACCACGTCACCCTGCTCGACGCGGGCCGCAGGCTCATTGGAACCCCGGCGAGCCTGGTACCGATCTGCGTTATGTGCATCGGTATTTTACTCAATATCTCGGGTGTGAAGCGGCCGGAGATCCTCAATACGGTCACGACCGGATACCTTTCCTATGTCACGGTTGCCGGGTACTCCTTCGCCATTGGGCTCGGGCTCAGCGTGCTCCGTTCGATCAAATACATCAGGCACGCGCTCTTCGTCGCGCTCATCAAGTTCGCGTACATACCGCTCGTAACCACGGGTCTTCTCTTCCTGTTCGGGTATCACCGAATGGAGGACCTGCTCCCCTTCAGGATCGTTTTCATCGAATCGTTCATGCCCTCCGCCATCATGGGGCTCGTTCTCATCAAGGTATTCGACCTGAACGAAGACCTCGGCAACGCGGCCTGGTTCCTGACGACTTTTCTTGTCATCCCCGTCATTCCTGCTATGTTTTATCTTCAGGGGCTCTTCCTTTAACGGCAATACCGCCGTTCGAAAGCCTCTGCCATGCACCCTGTTCCTCCTTGATAAAATTTGCGGACGCCGACGAGTGCACGGACGCGAATACGTGCGCATGTACGCGAAACGGAGGCGAAGCGCGCGATGAAAATCGAAGAATTCCAGCCCCTCCTTGACCGTATCGCCGGAAGAAACGGCCTCGACGCGGTCGCCGTTGTCCCGCTCGCGAACCTCGAAGGCCCGCTCGAGCACACCCTTTCCCGGATGAAACGGGGACTCATGCCTCCCTCCTACAGGTGGACGGAAAAAAATACACGAACCGGTTACGGCTATAAAAACTACGGCGGCTGGGCAAAGGCCGTCATAGTCGCGGCAAAGAGTTTTTACGTGGATGAAAGCGGGCCCGAGGACAAAAGCCGGCCGTTCGGCCGTTTCGCCCGGTACACGTGGAGAAACAACTACACATTCATCGTACGGGCGCTCCGGAGCACGGTCGACGAAATCATCCGTGAAACGGGGATACCCCTAAAATCGAAGGTGGTCTCCAACTACACGTCCATACCCGAAAAGGTGGTCTTCAGCATGTCCGGTATTGCCGGGATAGGAAAAAACTGCACGCTCATCAGCCCTGTTCTCGGGTCGTATTTCAACATAGGCGAGGCGTTCATCGACCTTGCCGTCGAGGGAATCGAGGACTTTCAGCCCCCGCCTCCCGATTTCAGCATGTGCGGAAGCTGCAGGCTGTGCATGGACGCCTGTCCCGCCCATGCTTTTATCGATGAGGGCGTTCTCGATATAAATCTGTGCTTCCAGTACCTGTCGGAGAACGTCGTTCCCGTCCCCGGGGAGCTCAGGCGCTCGTGGGGGGACAGGCTCTACGGCTGCTCCACCTGCACCGACGTCTGCCCCTTCAACAGCCATCCGCTGCACGGAAAAGCCCACGATATCGGGTTCATCGGTACGGGCATGGACCTCATTCAGGCGCTTACCATGAGCGACGGGGATTGGATGGAGTTGGTCGCGGACAATCAGATCGGACGGAGGGACCGGCTCGCGATAATCAAGAACGGCATTCTCGCCCTGGGCAATTCGGGATACGAGGGAGGAACAAGCGTGCTGACCCGCTTCCTGCACCACGATAACACGGTGATACGTTCGAGCGCGGCCTGGGCGCTCGGCGAGAGCGGAAACGGGGAATCAATGCGCCGCCTCGAGGAGCGGCTCGAAAAAGAGAACGACCCTGCCGTCAGGGAAGAGATATCGTCAGCGCTCGGCCGGTAGCGGGTCACACCCGTTTCCAGCGCGTACCGTCCTTCGTGTCCTCGAGTACGATCCCCTGTTCCAGGAGTTCGTCCCTGATCTCGTCCGCGCGTCCGTAATTGCCCGCGGTCCGGGCGTCACGCCGTTCGCGGATAAGGTCCTCGATCTCTTCCGGAAGCATCCCGCGCTCAAAGGTAAAAACACCGAGGACCTCATCGATCTCCTCCATGAACCGGAGGGCCGTTTCCGCCTCACACTTCGACAGCCCGTTTTCCGCCATGAGGCTGTTGACGGAGTGAACGAAACCCGCAACCGCGGCAAGGGCCCGGGATATATTGAGGTCGTCGTCCAGGCCGTCCTCGAAATCCTTGCGGGCGGCGTTCACGAGATCACCGACCCTGCCCGCTCCCTCACCATCATCCCGTCCGGGCAGACCTGGTCCCTCCGCCGCCTCGCGCACTCTTATAATAAAATCGTTGTACCTTTTCAGCGTGCTGTCCGCGTGTTGCAGGTTCTCCTCGCTGAAATTGAGCGGGGCCCGGTAATGCGCCGAGAGGAGAAAAAACCGTACGGTCAGGGGACGGTACTTCTTGAAAATATCCCTCAGCGTAAAGAAGTTACCGAGCGACTTGCTCATCTTTTCATTGTCGATGTTGAGAAATCCGTTATGCATCCAGTAGCGGGCGAATCCGTACCCCGCGCCCGCGGACTGCGCGACTTCATCCTCGTGATGGGGAAAGATAAGGTCCTGCCCGCCGCAGTGTATATCGAACGTCTCCCCGAGGTACCGAAGGCTCATCACGGAGCACTCGATATGCCAACCGGGCCTTCCCCTGCCCCAGGGGCTCTCCCATGAGGGCTCGCCGGGTTTCTCGAACTTCCAGAGTACGAAATCTCCCGGGTTCCGCTTCTCTCCCGAGACCTCGACACGCGCTCCGCTCCTCAGCTCATCGAGGGATTGTCCGCTGAGTTTCCCGTACTCCCCGTACGTCGAGATATCGTAGTATATACCGTCATTGAGCGCGTAGGCGTGTCCGCGATCGAAGAGTTTCTGAATCAAACCGAGCATATCGTCTATGTGGTCCGTCGGTTTCGGCGCGTGGTCGGGCTCGAGAATGTTGAGTCTCCCGTAATCCTCCCTGTAAATATCGATAAACCGTTCGGTCAGTTCCCTGACGCTGACACCTTCTTTAGCCGCCCGGTCTATGGTTTTGTCGTCGATATCCGTCCAGTTCCTGACAAAGATCACCTCATAACCCCTGTGCATGAGATAACGCCTGAGAAGGTCGAACACGATTGCCGATCTTCCGTGTCCGAGATGGGCGTAATCGTACACCGTGGGTCCGCAGAGGTAGATCCCGACCCTGCCCTCCTCCAGGGTGTCCAGGCTGACTTTTTTCTTTTTCATCGTATCGTAGATGATCATCCCGTTATCTCCGGACGCCGCGCATTGACTGTACACGGCGGATCGAATATATTAGGCACATGTCGAATTCCCGCCTCCACGTACCGGACCGCCCCGGACGGCCTTTAGAAAAGATAATATCCGCCCCCCTGAAAATACAAGGACGTAAGGCCGTGGGGGAGTAAAAGAAGCGGAGCGGGAGTCAGGAGAAGGTCAGGAGATCAAAATGCAGAATATAATACTTCAGTACGCGCGGGACATGTGCGCGGGAAGGCTCGCTCGCGGTTTCGACCATGTCAATCGGGTCTACCATCTGGCGAAAAAGCTGGATGACGGTTACGACGATGAAATACTCTTCGCCGCCACCTACCTGCACGATATTATACTTACCGAGCCCCATCAGCTCCAGTCGGCGGAAAAGGCCGAGGCGGTCCTCCACGAAGTGGGTTTCGATCCGGACAAGATCCCGCTCGTCAAGAACGCGATACTGAACCATATTCCCGAGGGGAATCCCGTCTCGAAAGAGGCAAAGATGCTTCACGACGCCGACATACTCGATTCTCTCGGTATGACCGGAATAACACGGCTCGCAATCGGGGCGTTCTTCTGGAAGGGCGCGAAGTCGCTCGTCGATGTTCTTGGGCTCATCCGTGAATACAAGGAAAGGGCGGCTTCACACCTCACACTGGATAAAAGCAGGACGATCGCCGATGAACGGATCCGATTCATGGAAACTGCCATGGACAGGCTCGAAGAGGAGATATCCATCGTGGGGAGCATGTAGCGGGTGCTTCTTAAAAATACATGGTATGGCAGTCCGTGCCGATACGCTGCGCCGCCGTTTAGTTTCGATGTTTCCCGGGGGTCACGGCATGGTATTGGACAGAATCTCCCCGAGTGATCTTCCCGTTTCGGTGAGCGCGTTTCTGCGGGCCGCTTCCTTTGAGTTTCCGGTCCCGCTTCGCTGAATACTCCATGTCCGTATCGTATCACCCGACTCGCGGTCGTAAAGCGTCACCTCGGCGGAAACCTTTGCCGTGTCGAAGCCGGAAATGGAGTCGAATTCGATTACCCGAACCGTGCCCAAAAGGATTCGCTCTATCGACTTTCCCGCGGCCTTGCTCAACCGTTTTCGGACCTCCTCCTCTTCTCCCGGGGACACATCGAGCTCGCGGACGGTAAAGTACTTCGAGTAGAGGATTTCATATACGGCGGGAGCGGTCACGGGCTTGTTCATCAGCTCCCCGTTTTCGTCTATCTGGATAAAGTAGATCCCGGTCCTTATCTCCCGCGCCTTTGTGTCGGACTTGAACAGGTAAACCGTTCTCTTCGTCTTGATCACTTCCTCGAGCGTATCCACGCTCCCGGTCCATTTAGAAGGCGCTTCATCGAGCTTTCCCATGAGCGGTTCCAAATCGAGGGAAGCGTCGACCCTGTTTTTATCGCTTACCTCATGCACCGTATCGATTTTGAGGGAGGCGATTCCGCTGTCGTTCGTCACGTCCCGGTATACCTCGATCTTGTACCCCGCGGTCCTGGCCTTGGGCACTCGATAGGCGAATTTTACAGGAACATTGGGGACGGGCACCTCGCGTCCGTCCTCGCTGTAGAAGACCCTCAGCTCGAGAGGCCGGTCCAGCGGCTTCCCTACATAACCGGTCTGCTCCTCCCCCCTCTTTTCAAGGCGAAGCTTCTGCAAGAGGCTCGCGGCCCTTATCAGGTTCCTCTCGAAAAAAACGTCCCCGTCGTCCAGCATGAGGGCGGCCGACGAGGCGTTAATGTGAGCGAAAACCCCGTCCATCAGCATACCGTCGGCCGTGTGCTCCGCGGCGAGCTGCTCGAAACGTCCCACCTCGCCGTATTTCATCCTTATGATCTCCGCGAGCCGCTCCTGCTCGGTCGTTATATCATCCTTGGAGTATTTCAGGAGCACGTATACCCGGTAGAACCCGGATCCGTCCTCCCGCTCGTACTGCTCGTAATATATCTCCTTGAGCTCCGCGTCCTGCAGCTTCGCCTTACCCTCCGTAAGGAGCTCCGATTCGAGGGTCACCTGGTACTGCTCCGCGTAGTACTCTTCCTCGTAGGACGTGCTTGACGTGGCCGTTATGCCGATGGTGGAAACCACCTGCGACATCGCGTCCGCCACGGCCGCCTTTTTACCCTCGTCGAACCCTGCCGTATCCCCGCTCGTACCCACGTAGTAGTAGTACTTCCGCTCCTCGGGAATATCCGTTACCCAGCCCGGAACGTCCTTTTCGGACGCGTCCACGAGTACCGTGCCCCTCTTCCTCCTCTTCTTCGATGAAGAGGAGCACCCGCTCAGCGCCCAGATAACGAACAGCAGACAGATACCGGCCGCCAGAGCGCGGTAAAACCTGTGCCGATAAGTTCGCATTTACAGCGCATCCCTGTTCTGCATTTCCTCGACGAGCCGCCTCAGCTCGAACTTCTCCTGCTCGGAAGCGGCTTTCTCTACGACCTCGTTCCAGGCCATGTCCCGGGAGGACGTGTAGTTTTCATAGGGCATCCGCGCCCTCTTCATAACCCGGTAGTAGTACTCGACCTCTTCCTCCGACTTGATCCTCTGTATCTTCTCCCAGTACGTGTCCGTGACGATAAGGCCCACGATGGCGACATTGTCGGACACGGTCACCACGTAGCTCTCGAAGGTTTCCTTGTACTCGTCCGGAGTCCCCGTTATGGCCTCTCCGAACTGCGACTGTACGAGCGACTTGATCCCCTCCGCGATCCGTTTCTTGATCTCGCCCTCGGCCACGCGCTCCGCCGCTCTCTTGTCGCTGTAATCGGAAACGTCGGCGATAACGTAGATGAACTTGTCCTTCTTCTCCTTGACGACCTGGAATTCCTCGTCTTCCGTCCATTTCGGCGGTTTCTCGGGGTTGCTCTGCACCACGAATTCCTCTCCGACGCGCGCCTTCTTCGGAACGCTCCGCACGTCCGTCACGCTCTTCTTCGAACATGCCGTCATGAACGAAATCAGGACAGCCATACACAGAACGGCAATCGCCAGTTTTTTTCTATTCATCGATCCCCCCCTGATAAGGTTGAATTGTTCCTTCCGCCGTACATTACTCCTCTATTCCGAAGATAACGGCATTGCCCCGTGAAACGATAACGGTGAAATTTTCGAAGCCCGCTTCATTCGAGAGATTGTCCAGCACCTCGTCTATAAACTCCGTCTTTCTCCCCATGTAGTTGACGTAGTAACGGGCCTGGCCGGACGCCGCGGAGACCTCCTTGAGACGCCTGAAATCGGAGGTTTCACGAACCGCGTCCGTAAAAACCCGGAGCATCTTATAGTCGGGTATGCCCTGTGCCACGACCTCGTATCGAATGCCTTCCTCGAACGCCTTGATCATATAGTCACGGGACAGATCGATTACGGGCTCGGTCGCCTTTTCAACGGCCACCTCGACCCCCTTGCGCTTCGCCGCATCCATGCCGCTTGCGAGCCCGAGCTTCCCTGAGTACCCCGTCTCGGTGCCGAGACCGCGTCCGGTGGCACTCTCGAATGCCTTCAGGTCGATCGAGGCGGAGGCGAAATGAATGTCGCCCTCTTTTCCCGCATCCTCGACGATACCGTCGACTACGATGTACACATCCGCGTTCAGGGCTTGGGCGATGAGCTGCACGACGCTGACCGACCCCTGGGTTTCCTCGTAGAGCTTGTAATACTCGTCCCTGATCTCAGTTATACGCGCGAGGTCGACATACTCATACCCCCTGTTCGCCAGGTAGTTGTTGACCCGGTTCACGCAGAGCCGCGCGTATTCGTCCTCGATACGTTTCTTATCGGGCTCGAAATAGACCAGGTAGATGAGATTATCGATCGCCTCTTCGATGAGCTCGGCATGCGGGGATTCGGAATAATCCTTTTCCTCCTTCTTGGTTATCTCGATTCCCAGCGTTCCGAGACCGTCCTCCACCTTGACCTTGTCGAACGCCACGCGCGCGTACACGATGGTCTGCCGGTCGGCTTTCACCTTGTCCGTGACTTCGTAGGACAGAATGAAGGTTTCACTTATAGTGTACATGTAAGTGTTCAGCTCGTCCCTTTTCGCCTCCTCCTGCTCGGGACCGGCCAGGTCGATCACGACCTTCCGGAGCGCGTCCTGGAATGCCATATCGAGCGCGTCGTCGAACTTCTTGGACTTTCCAACGCCGTTCTGCACTATTCTTTCCGCGTCCGGCCCGGCGGTCTTGACGCCCTTTTTGGAGCATCCCACCGCGAATACGAGCGTCAGGATCAGGGCCGCGGCCGCTGCCGTCAAGAGTGTCTTTTTTATAGCCATCTTTTCCTTCCTTTCGTCATTATACCCGTTTTATCAATCACTCCTACCAATATACCACGTAATTGTTAATTGTGGCGTTCTTACACGGTTTTAATACCGGTCAGAACCGCAGGCAGAGCGCGAGCTCGATCTCGTAGCCGGAGAGCTTCACGCGCTTCAGCCCCTCGCTCTCCTCGTATTCCACGAGGTTCGGGCTGTCGCTCCTTATATCCACCGATTCCTTGGCCCCGCCCGAGGTCTCCTCTATGTGGACCCGCCAGTTCTGGATGGGCGTGTAGAGCCGGTAGCTTAAGCCCGTTCTGAAAGCCAGGGTGGGCCTGAGCATCAGGTTCATCTCGGCCGACCCCTTTATCCCGAGCGACAGACCGTAGATGTTCATCACGGGGTCCTGGCTGAAATCGATCCTGGTCCCTTCGACAAAGAGCCACGGCGAGAGACCCGACTGCAGGAGGCTGCGTTTGAAGCTCGTGAGGTACATGATGCCCCCCTGGGCCCCGAGCTTGAGGCTCAGCCTCCGCTTGTAAAAGCTCGACCCGACACCGAGCTCACCTATACCGCCGAAAAAGGGAAAGTTCAGGACCGCGGTTGCGTCGAATATGCCGCTCACCCTGTATCCCAGCGACTTCTCGAATGTCAGCCCGACCACGGGCAGGAGCTTTCGAGCGGGCTGGTCGAGGTTTATGTAGTAGTAGCTGGAGAAGGGAGGAATATAGAGGTCCCCCACGAGTATGACCTTGTAGTCCATGTCCGGAATATCGACCTTCATGAGTCCCACATTGAAGGAGAGCACGCCCCCGAACGTGGCGACCTCGACGAGCTGGTCGCCCTCGGTAATCCGCTCCTTCTGCATGAGGATCTTCGCTTCGGTCACGTCCGGGTATACCTTCTTGACCCTGACGAGACCGGTGGGCAGCTCCGCGATGCGGCCGGTATTTCCTATCTGCTGTTTCGTCATGACCTCGTATTCGTCGCCGGCCCGGACACCGATATCGGACCCGAGCTCGAAAAACACGCGGTCTCCCTTCACCCTTATTACTCCGGATTTGATCTTGAACATATCGATTCGCCTGATGTTGTAGGAAAGGGCCGATATGGCGCTGTCGACCGCCTCCGTGCCCGCCCGGTCGAGGCTCTCGTCGCTCCCCGTACCGGTTATGCGAATCGATTCCTCCTGCGTTCCCTCCCTGACATTGACAAAGACGATGTCTATGACGATATCGACCTCGTAACTCGGCACGTAGTAGATAATATTATTGGTTATTACCTCCGTTCTTCTCTTTGAAACGCTATAGTTGGAGAGCGAAGGCAGTACAACGAGAAAGGAACCCACGATCCTGTCGAAATCCTCCCCCTTGATGACCACGGTCCCGAACTTCTCGTCGTACGTTCCCTCCTCCTTTGCCGCCTCGGAGCGTATTTCCCGTATGCGCCTGATAAACTCGTCGACGTCCCCGGACTCGATCCGATAATCGCCGTAACCGAGCACGTTGAAGCGTTTCAGCCCGATAAACGTGTTGTTGATCGAGTTGTCGACATATCCGAGGGTCGCGTCGGGAATAGCGTAGTCATAGGAAGTCAGCCCGAAGATCGCGATATCCTGCTCTTCGGATACTTCCGCCGCAAATACGGACCCGGCTGGAACCGCGAGCAGAAGTAAGAACCACAGAACAAGGTTTTTCATGTGATTTTCCTATCACCTTTCACTTAAAATGGCAAGATGTTTTTAATTGCATTAAATTACGTCTATAAGATACCGTAATTCTTGACGACTTTTCAGGGTTTTTATAGTTTTTTCTGTCTTGGAAAGGGATTTCTTATGCGATTACCACATGCTCTTCTCATCTCCCTGCTCGTTCTTACCCTGGCCGGCGGGTGCCGGGAACGGAGATTGATGAAAAAACCGCCGCCCGAGGTATTCGAGGGAGTGATCGACACCTCGGGGACGGTACTGGAAAAAGGCAAACGCGGCGGTTCCATGGTTCGGGCCGACATTCTCGAACTGGACACGCTCAACCCCGTGACCACCACATCGAGATCGGTCTACGAAGTACTGGGACTCGTATTCGAGGGGCTTCTCTCCATTCACCCCGTTACCGGAGAGATACAGGGAAGTATTGCCCGGGAGTACTCCGTGGTCAACAACGGGTACTCCGTCGTGCTCTTTCTCAACGAGGTGCTGTTTTCCGACGGGACGCCCTGCACGGTGGACGACGTGATCTATACCTATGAAGAAATCTACATGAACCCCGACGTCAACACGAACAAGGGAGACCTGCTCAGGATCAGGGAACGCGAGGTTTCCATCGAAAAGCTCGACGACTACACGGTCCGCTTCGACCTGCCCGTGCCTTTTCGGCCCTTTCTCCTGACGCTCGCGCACATACCCATACTGCCGCGCCA
>Ga0180432_10003203_pt1 | contig 23693 bp, 11 predicted proteins | sample SS_ome_10_FD_132414 | JGI IMG/M metagenome (GOLD analysis project Ga0180432, IMG submission 132414) | Hypersaline lake sediment archaeal communities from the Salton Sea, California, USA - SS_1_MS_2 metaG | ecosystem: Environmental > Aquatic > Non-marine Saline and Alkaline > Hypersaline >... | reverse complement strand
CGGCTCATCACATCCTGGGGCTGAAGGCGGTCCCAAGGGTTCGGCTGTTCGCCGATTAAAGTGGTACGCGAGCTGGGTTCAGACCGGCGTGAGCCAGGTCGGTCCCTATCTGCCGTGGGCGTAGGAATACTGCGTGGATTCTTCTTCAGTACGAGAGGACCTAGAAGGACTAACCTCTGGTGCACCTGTTGTCGCGCTAGCGGCACCGCAGGGTAGCTACGTTGGGAAAGGATAACCGCTGAAAGCATCTAAGCGGGAAGCCCACCACAAGATGAGTATTCCATGTCGCCTCGTGCGACGAGAGCCCCCATCCAGACCAGGTGGTTGATAGGCCGGATGTGTAAGAATCGAAATATTCTCAGCTGACCGGTACTAACGGGCGATTGCTTGACCGCATTTGTCGTCTGCCTTCGTGGACGACACGTGCCAGCCGTCTCGACGCTGCAAGACGGTGAACCAGGCAACCACAACACAGGATTGTTCCTGTCCGTGTACGAGTCCTGTCCGTCCGGGCCTGACCGCTCGGACGGGCTGTGGCGGTGTCTATACGCTGCGGGCCACACCTGTTCCCATCCCGAACACAGAAGTTAAGCCGTAGCGGCCGATGGTACTGCATATGCGGGAGAGTAGGTCAATGCCGCCTTTTTATGAAAGGCCCCCGGTAAGCCCGGGGGCCTTTCGCATGCGCACGGCGATTCCGTATAATGAACGCGCGCTTCGCCGCGGGGCGGAGAACGCAGAGCCGGAGCATGTGAGATGCTGCAACAGGCGACAACCGTGTGGGCCGTTGTGCTGGGTGCCGTCGGGCTGTTCGCCCTGACCGCCCTGGTGCTGTATCGCCGCGAACTGCGCAGGACGCTGCATGGCGGATCGGCCTGGCAGTGGCGACTGATCGCCATCACGGCACTGTGTCTTGTGATCGTCGGCGGACTGCTGGCGTGGCATGCGATGCACGGGCAGGCCGGCCAGGCCGGCCCCGGCCCACCGCCGGCGCCCGATGAGGGCGACCTGCTCGCCGCAGCGTCCGAGCATATCGTCTACGTGCTCGACTGCAGCGGGTCGATGGTCGCCCGGTTCGATAAGGTCCGGATCGAAGTGTATCAACACGCTGCCGGTTTGAAGCCCCAGACCAGCTTCCACGTGATCCTATTCAGAAACGGGGAAGTCGTCGAGGGCCCCGCTCGCAGGCCCAGGGCGGCCACCCCCGAGAACAAGGTGGCCCTCGCGGAGTTCATGGACGCCATGCGTGCGCTCGGTCCGGCCGGCCCGGCCGACGCGCTGAAACGCGCCTTCGAGCAGTTGGCCGACCTCAAGGGAACGCGGAAAATCCTCCTGGTCACCGAGGCCCGGGGCCTCGTCGAAGAGGCCAAGGCCACCCGGGCCGCCGTCGAGGAAGGCCGAAAGAGCGGCGATGTGAAGATCTTCGTCCTGATCCACGGCCCGATCACCCCCGAGGCCAGACAACTGGCCGTGGAGATAACCGAAGCCACCGGCGGCCTCTTCAAGCACGTCTCGGCGGACAGCGAGTAACCCCGCCACGGCACCCGGACCGATCGTCGAGTGAGGCGGGAACTCCGCAGTGGCGGGGGCGTCGAAGAAGGTGGTAACGTGATAACCTCGCGTGTTGGAAGGAGCGTGTGGTATGCCTCAGCGGGTGATGGGTGCATGGCTGGTCGTGGTGGGGCTGGTCGGCCTGGCGGCGGTGGGGGTCTTGGCGTTGTGCGGGCGGGACGTGCGGGCCGCGGCCAGGCGCGGGCCGAGGTGGAAGCGGAGGCTGCTGGCGGCGGGGCTGTCAGTGTTGGCGGCGTTCGGGTGGACCGGACGCTCGGGCGAGGCCCGGGAGCCGACCGCCGTGGCGACCGTGTCGGAATCGAAGACCGGCAGTGCTGACGCCAGCGAGATCGTGCTGGCCGTGTTCAGGATGCGGGCGCAACTGGCGGAGCTTGAGAAGCTGACGGCCGCGCGGGACGTCAACGGGCCGGCGGTCACCTCAACGGCCGATGCGATCGAGTCTCTCGTGGCGGTCCTTCGGGCGCCGGGCAACGTGGGTAAGCTGACGCCGAAAGGCCAGGCCGAGGCGGCCCGCCTGTTGGCACTGGCCCGGAAGCGCCTGCCGGCGGCGCGGGCGCTGGTCCCGGTGGGCACGACGGATCTGGTCAAGTCTCCCCAGTGGCAGGTGGTGGCCGACGCATGGCGTTTCGCCGGTCCGCTGGCGGTGAACGGCAAGAGCACCTCCGCCCAACGCAAGGAGGCTGACGCGAAGCTCAAGGCGGCGGCCAAGGCCGTCTCGGCGCTGCAGTTGGCAGGCCTCCTGACGTCGGCCGAGGCCGGGCTGCTGACCGTCGACGCCGCACGTATCCGGACGGAAATCTACCGCAACCCGCCGACCGATTTCCGCGGGACGTGCTACGACATGGCGTATATTCCCCCGGCCCAGGCGAGTCTCGGGCGTCTCCAGAAGCAGGTGGCGTATCTCAAGACGATCGTCGGGTCGGACAAGCTGGCGCCGGCGGCGCTGGACAAGGTGATCGGCAGCATCGAGCGCGACGTGGCGATCCTGGCCGACCCGAAGCAGACGAAGCGCCTGCCCGCCGCCCAGAAGGCCGGCGCCGAAGCGCTGCGGAAGCAGGTGTCGCTTCTGGCGGCGCAGATCAAGCGCCGGGTGCTCTCGGCCCGCCTGGGCCAGACGGCCGGGTGGGCGACGGTCACCGACGCGATGGCGTTCGGGGCGAAGATCGGCCAGCGGAACACGACCGCCCAGCGCAAGCAGTTCACCGGCAAGCTGACCGCGGCGGTTGCCGCCCTGGCAGCCCTGGCCAAGGCCGATGCGTTGACCGAGGGCGAATCGACGTTGATGAGCGGCGAACTGCAGCGGATCCGCACGGCCGTCACCCGCTATCCGCCAACCGACATCCGCGTCACGTGCTACAAGATGGCGTACAATCCCCCGGCCAAGCGGAGCTTTGAGCGGCTGCAGAAGCGTCTGCCGCTGTTGAAGAAGCTGGCCGAGTCGGGCCGGCTGAACACCGCCGTGCTGGCCAAGGTCCTGCCGACCGTGCGGGCCGACATCGAGACGCTCAGCCGCGAGAAGGAACTGGCCCAACTGCGCAAGGACCGCGCCCTGGCCGAGGCCGTCCGGAAGCAGGCCGCCCCCGTGCTGGCCGCCATCGAGAAGCAACTGGCTTCGGCGGGGGCTGGCAAGTGATCTCCCCCTCGCCCGACCGGGGCGAGCGCCGGCAGGACTCGTTCGTCTTCGAGGTCACCCAGCGGTGCAACCACGACTGCCTGCACTGCTACAACGCCTGGAAGAACCCGGTCGATTACCCGATCGGGGAACTGCCCACCGACGAAACGCTGGCGATGACCGGCAAGCTGCTCGACGAGACCGGCGCGTCCCTGGTGAGCCTGTCCGGCGGGGAGCCCATGCTCCGCCGCGACATCCACCAGATCATCGAGTTCCTCGTCGATCGCGGCGTGGCGGTCAACCTCATCACCAACGGGTCACTGCTGGACGAGCAGGCCATCCCCCGGCTGGCGCCGGACAAGATCAGCGTCTTCGAGCTGCCGCTGCTTTCGGCCGAGCGGGACATCCACGACCGCCTCAGCGGCCGGGCCCGGGCATTCGACGACGTCACGCTGGCCGTGGCGAACCTCAAGGCCGCCGCCCAGCGCGTGGTCTGCGTGTTCGTCGCGACCAGGCAGAACCTCCCGACGTGGCGCGACACGGCGGAGATGGCCATCGCCCTCGGCGCCGACGGGATCATGTTCAACCGGTTCAACCCGGGCGGGGCGGGCGCGAGGAACATCGCGGCCCTCCAGGCGGCGCCCGGCGAACTGGCCGGCGCGCTGGCCGAGGCCAACGAGATCGCCGAGCAGTACGAGTTTCCCATCAGTTGCTCGATCGCCATGCCCCCGTGCCTGTTCCGGACCGAGCGGTATCCGCAGTTGAGTTTCGGCTTCTGCGCGGCGGGCACGGAGCGGGCGTACTACACGCTGGACCCGCTGGGCAACATCCGCCCGTGCAACCACTCGACGACGATCCTGGGCAACATCCGCACCGGGAGCTTCTGGGAGATGGTCGATTCGCCCCTGATGCACCAGTTCATGGCCGCCCGCCCGGCGTTCTGCGACGGATGCCGGCTGGCCGACGAGTGCCTCGGCGGCTGCAAGGCCGCGGCCGAAGTCTGCTGCGGCGACCTGGCCGCCTGCGACCCGTTCCTGGCCGCCTTCAAACACCAGGCCGTCAAGCTGACGTAGGGGCCGAGGCTTGCCGGTCGCGGTCGACCGGGGGATAATCGCTCCCAGCGGCCTGCGGGGGTCGCACCGGTTTGCTGCAGGCATTGTACAGGAGACGGTTCATGGCGAGCGTGCGGATGTCGGTGGGGGTTCTGTTGGTCCTCCTGGCCTCGTCCGGCGCCCGGGCGGCGGAAGGGGGCCCTGTGCTGCTGGTCCCCGCCACGGACGCCCCGCCGAAGATCGACGGGCGGATCGACCCGGCCGAGTGGGCCGACGCCGCCGTCGTTACCGGCTTCATCCAGCCCCAGAGCAGTCTGCTGACCCCGCCCGGCGGGGCCGTCTACGTCAAGCACGACGCCGAGAGGCTCTACCTGGCCTTCCACTGCACGCTCCTGCCGGGCATGACGCCCACGCGCCGACACCGCCGGCGAGACGACCCGGTCTACATGGACTCCCACCAGATCGAGCTCTGGCTGACCCCGCCGGTGGACGATGCCAAGACCTGGGCGCACCAGTTCATCGGCAATGCGTACGGCGCGATCTTCGACAACCTCCAGCACCCCGAGCTGGGGTCGACCTCGACCGGCTGGAACGGGAACTGGCAGTTTAAGAACCGTTACGAAAAGGGCAAGTACTGGCACGCCGAGCTGAGCATATCGGCCCGCGACCTGAACATGGCCGGCATCAAGGCCGGTCAGATCTGGCGCGGGCTGGTCGGCCTGGCCTGGCCGCAGCGGTCGTGGCCGTTCACCGGCGGGTGGTACAAGAACGTGCCCCTCCACGCCGAATGGGTCATGGGCGCCGACGCCTCCGCGGTGCGGCTGGCGGGTGTGGACAATCTCCTGGCCGGCAAGCTGGACCTGACGGTTACGGTGGCGGCCGGGGGCCGGGGCGGCGCCTACACCGCCGAGGCGTGGATCGGCCAGATCAGTCTGAGAAGGACCGTCACGCTGCGCCCGGGCCAGCGCAAGCCTATCGTCCTTCGGCGGGCCCTTCCGGCGTCGGCGGACAAGGCCGGCGTGCTGAAACTCCAGGTCAGCGGTCCGGACCGGCGCGTGCTGTTCCGCGGGCAGTGGACGTTCACCCCGGGCGTCAAGCCTCCCGGCCGGCGGCCACGCGAGAAGGAAAAGCCCTTTCCCGCGGAGGTCAACTACGCCGCCGAGGCCAAGGCCATCCGCTTCTGGGCCGACGTGCTGGACTATCCCAAGCGCGACCGGCTCGCGTCGGCCCGCGTGGTCGTCTCGCCCAAGGGCCGCCCGGGCCGCACGAAAGCCGACGTCACCGTCACGCGGTTCGACTATGATCAGGTTGAGGGCTACTCGTGGCTCGGGCGCGACCTGCCCGTCGGCCAGTACGACGTCCGGTTCGACTTTCTGGATGCCGCCGGCAAGGTGCTGGACACGAACCGCAAGAGCTTCCGGGCGATCGACCTGGCCAAGACGTTCGGCTGGTGGAACACATCCGTCGGCACACGGTACACGGTCAAGCCCGACTTCCAGCCGATCACGGTCGATGCCAAACGTCTGAGCGTCTGGGGCCGCACGGTCGACCTGAGTGCGGGTGCGTTTCCCGCGGCGATCGCGTCACAGGGCGCGCAGATGCTCGCCCGCCCGATCGTGCTAATCGTGGAGACCGAAGCAGGCAAGGACGTGTGCCGGCCGGCGGGCCCGGTCCGCATAACGTCAGCCTCGGAGACGAAGGTCACGTTCGAGGGCACCTGCCAGGGCCGGGCTGCCCAGGCCACCGTCAAGGGACAGCTCGCGTTCGACGGGACGATGCTCTACGACCTGTCGATCCTGCCCCGACGCCCCGGCGTGCGGGTCAAACGCGTCTACCTCAGCATGGCCCTCAAGCCCGCCCATGCGATGTACTACCACACGACGGCCGGTGGATGGTCCGGGGCATACGATTTCATCCCGGACCGGGCGGCAGCGCAGCCATTCTGGACGTCGAATGGCTTTGCCGATTTCGTTCCGTACGTCGGCTTCAGCGACGACGACCGTGCCTTGCAGTGGTTCGCGGACAACGATCACGCCTGGGTGACCGGACCGGACTACCCGTGCGTGGCACTGTACCGCCGCGAGAACGAGGTCGAACTCCAGGTGAACCTCGTGCGGAAGTCAGGCGCGGGGCCGGCGGTCAAGAACGTGCGGTTCGGGCTGATCGCCACGCCGGTCAAGCCGCTGCGTCGCGGCTGGCGGAACCTGTCTCTGCATTTCGGTCGGCTGTGCAAGGCCCAGACGGCGTTCTTCTACGGCGCCGGCCATGGCGGGGGACTGGGCCTGCACGACTCGGCCGGGCTGCTGAAGGTCCTCGGCGTGAAGGTCCCGCCCGGCACGTCGGCCGACGAGATCCTGGCGGCCGTCCCGGCCGACGTGCAGGGCAAGGTCAAGGGGCTGACCTCCGCGCCCGGCGGTGTGATCACCTGCCCGTTCCAGAACGCACAGATGCTCTTCGAGGGCTACCGCTCGAAGGCCTTCGCCACGCTCTTCCCAGGAGACTGGCGCCGCTATCCGCCGGGGGGATGGTTCCACCTGACGCCCACCCGCAGCTACCAGGACTTCTTCACGTGGCACTTCGACATGTGGGTCAGCCACCTGTCCGTTCGCGGCGTCTACTTCGACGAGGTCTACTTCCCCACCGACGCCAACGTGTTCAACGGCTCGGGCAAGGTCATGCCCGACGGCAGCATCCGCCCGAGCGTGAACCTGATGCACCAGCGGGCGTTCATGCGCCGCGTCCGCCAGGTCTTTGTCGACCGCGGCGTCCAGCCGTTCATCTGGGTGCACACGTCGAACTTCATGGCCCCGCACGCCATCGGCTGCTGCCAGGTCGCCATGTTCGGCGAGGACCGCGCGCCGACGGCCACAACCGACTACATCGACACCGCCGGCGAGGTCCTCTTCAGGTCCATCGGGCGCAGCCAGAAATTCGGGCTGGCGCCGATCTGGATGAACCAGGTCGGCCGCGGCGGCGGCACGGCCAAGGGGCCGCTGCACCGCATGGCCCGCCAGGTCTGCGGGTGGTGCTGGATGTTTGACACGAACGTGGAACTCCACACGGTCTCCCGCGGGCGGGCCCAGCAGTGGCTGCGCGTGCACTGGGGCATCGCCGCCCCCGACGTGACCTATCACCCGTACTGGCGCCAGGCGCTGGTCCGCACGGGCCACAAGGACGTCATCGTCAGCGTGTGGACGCGTCCCGGCTCGGCCCTGCTGCAGGTGTTCAATCTGGCCCGGACCGCCAGGAAGGCCCGGCTAACCCAGGCCGCGGCGGACCTTGGGCTGAAGCGCGATGCGAAAGTGTACGACCTGGAATCGCACGCCCCCGTGGCCGCCCTGAAGCGCCAACTGCGCGCCTACGACGCCGGAACGATCAAGGACAAGTCGGAAATCCGCAAGCTGCTCAACGCATGCCGAGCCGCCGGGCCCGAGCCCTGCAAGCTCAGCAACCTGAAGGTGGTCGGGGATACGTCGGATGCCCGCATCGACATTCCCCCCCGCGACTTCGTTCTACTCGTGGTCGAGTAGCCCGGTCACTCCAGGCCGTGCATCGCCACGGCGATGGTGCCCATGATCGTCGTATCGGCCGCGAGCCGGCTGATGGCGACCTCCGGGGCCGGCACGATGTGCAGGTGTTCGGCCATGATCCGCCGGGCCGGGGCGACGAGCTTCTCACCCCGCCCGAGGACCACACCGCCGCCGAGCACGATCACGTCCGGCAGCAGCAGTGCCGCGAGGTTCCGCAGCCCCTGGCCGAGGTTGTAGGCCACCTCGGCCCACTCGTGTTCGTCGAGGTTCTCGGCCGGCTTCCCGTAGACGCGCCGGATCCCGTTGCCGGAGATGAGCGCCTCGAGGCAGTCCGGCCCGCCGCACTCGCAGGTGACGCGCTCGGGCCGGCTGCAGCGGAAGTTGATCGACTGGTGGGCGATCTCCGGGTGCTCGCCGTCCTTCCCGCGGTAGACTTGGCCATCAACGAGGAACCCCCCGCCCATACCCGTGCTGAGCGTCACGTACAGCAGCTTCTTGGCTTGCAGGCCGCCGAAATGATACTCGCCCACCGCGCAGATATTCGTGTCCACGTCCACGTGGAAGCGGCAGCGGTACCGCTCGGTCATGATCGCCGCCAGGGGGATCTGTCGCCATTCGGGCTGGTGCAGCGGGGAGACCACGCCCGTGCGCCAGTCGAGCGGCCCGCCGATCGCGGCGGCCATCGCGGTGATCTCCCGGCCGCCCGTGACAGTCTCAATCATTCGGTGCAGCGCGTCGAGCCCTTCGTCGAGCGCCAGCGGGGTCGGCTGCTTGACGCGCCGCAGTATGCGCCCGTCCGCATCGGCACCGGCCACCAGGAGCTTGGTGCCCCCGACGTCGAGCCCGACGTACAACGCCGCGTCGTCCTGCTGTGGCAAGGTCATGGCGATGCGGATTGTATCGGAAACATGTCGTTTACTCCACGTTTAGCGGCGGAGCTTGCTCCGCGTGTATCGTTTGGCTGACACGAGCGCTTTGCTCGCATCGTGCTGAACCAATACACCGGACGCAGTCCGGGGGCTTCTCGTTTCTTCCCGCAAGCGCATTTATCAATCACGATGGGTATGACTTGCCTCTTTGGATGTTCCTGCGTTGAGTTGCGAAAGGCCGCATGAAATATCTCAACTGGCAAGACCCCTGGCCGGAGCAAAGCCGTTTGAACGGCTCGGGTGTTGGGGGCGGGCCCGGCGGCGCGGTACACTCTCGGCGATGCGACGCAACACAATGAGACAGGTGGAAGATATGCGCGAGAGACGGTTGAACCTCCGGGCGGCGCTGACAGCGGCAGTGGTGCTGAACCTGGCGGGTGGGGCTCTCGACGCAGACGAGCGGACGGTCAGGGAGTCGCGTCGGCGGATTCCCGTAGCGGGCAAGGTCGACGTGGTGGTCGTCGGAGGATCTTCGGCGGGGGTGGCGGCTGCGGCTCACGCAGCGAGCAAAGGCGCGAAGGTCTTCCTCATTGCGTCGAGGCCTTACCTGGGCCACGATATCTGCGGAACGTTGCGACTGAAGCGCGAGGGGCCCATGCCGGACGATCCCCTGGCACGGGCCATTCTCCACAAGAACGAACCTGCGACGCCCCTGCACGTCAAGAAGACGCTGGATGCCGCCCTGGTCAAGGCGGGCGTGAGGTTCCTCTTCGGTTGTTACCCCACGGACGTCCTGCACGACGAGGCGCATCGGCCGTGCGGAATCGTGATGGCCAACCGAGCCGGGCGACAGGCGATCGTCGCCAAGATCATCATCGACGCGACGGACCGCGCCGTGGTCGCACGGCTGGCCGGGGCACGCTGTGTGCCTTTTGGCGGCGGGGAGGTGCTCTTCAAGCGCATCGTGATCGCGCCCGGCCCCGGGGGCAAGCCCAGGACCGTGGAACACGTACTGAAGCTGACCCTGGCGGATTTCAGTCCGGCTTCGCTGGCCCGGGCCGAGCAGGCCGCGAGAGACGCCACCTACGTCAAGGGCCAACTCCGCGCCGCCGAACGCCTGGTCTGCGTCTGGCCCGACCCGATCGTCGGACGGGTGTCGGCCCAGGACTGGAAGAAGGGCCAGGCCCCGAGCATGGGGCATTTCATGCCCGCCGGCGCGAAACGCATATATGTCATGAGCGGCTGTGCTTCCGTGCCGCGATCCGCTGCGGCAGACCTGCTGCGCCCCGGGGCCCTGGTGTCGATCGGTCGCATTGTCGGCGCGACCGCGGCCCGGCAGGCGCTTTCCATGGCCGAGCCCAAGGCCGCGGCGATTCCCGCGGGAAAGGACCTACCCCCCGGCGGACCCGATGTCGGCGAGGTGCTGACGGGCCTGCGACCGGCCGGGCCGACGCCAGCCACCGTGCCGTCCGGGCCGCGAACGCTGGCCGTGGCGGGCGAGTATGACGTGGTGGTCATCGGCGGCGGAACGTCGGGGGCCCCCGCGGCCATCGGCGCCGCTCGCCGGGGCGCCCGCGTGCTGGTGGCCGAGTATCACGACGGGCTGGGGGGGGTCGGCACGCTGGGGATGATCGGCAAGCCGTACCACGGTAAGCGGGTGGGTTTCGCCCGCGAGGTGCCCTTCCCCACCCGCACGCTCACCATCGAGGACAAGATGGAATGGTACCGCCGCGAGATCCGCAAGGCCGGCGGGGAGATCTGGTTCCACGCGCTCGGCTGCGGCGCGCTGGTCGAAGAGGGGCGCGTGCGCGGCGCAGTCCTGGCCACGCCGGCCGGTCGCGTCGCGGTGCGCGCCAAGGTGGTCATCGACGCCACGGGCAACGCCGACCTCGCCGTCGCCGCCGGGGCCAGGGCGATGTACGGCACGGTGGAACTGGGCGACATCGCAATGCAGGGCGCGGGCCTGCCCGTTCGGGCCCTGACCGCCAGGTACACCAACAGCGACTACCTGCTCGTCGACGAGTCCGACGTGGTGGACGTCCACCGCGCGCTGGCCGGGGCGCGCCAGACCATGAGCGCGAAGTCCTACGACGCGGGCAACTTCATCCAGACGCGCGAGCGGCGGCGCGTGGTGGGCGATCACGTGATGTCGTATCTCGACCAGATCGCCGGGCGGACCTATGGCGACTCGGTCGTCTTCTCCGCCAGCGACTACGACTCGCACGGTTACCCCAGCGAGCCGTACTTCGCCCTGATCCCCCACACGCCCCGGTCGCTGCGGGCCAACCACCCGGCCCCCGGCGGATCGTGCTACACGCCCTACCGCTGCATGCTGCCCAAGGGCCTGGACGGGATCCTCGTGGCGGGCCTGGGCATCTCCATGCGCCGGGATGCGTCGGCGATGGTTCGCATGCAACTGGACATAGCCAACCAGGGCTACGCCGCCGGCGTGGCGGCGGCGATGGCGGCCAAGCACGACGTCACACCGCGGAAGATCGACGTCCGCGCGCTGCAGAAGCACCTGGTGGACACCGGCGCCCTGGCCGCCGCCGTCCTGACTCATACGGACTCGTTCCCGCTGCCGGGCCCAACCGTCCGCAAGGCGGTGGCCGCCCTGGCCGACATGGCCCCGAAGTCGCGGCAGGACGTTTCGCGGGCGCTGGCGATCGTGCTGAGCCATCAGGCCCCCGCCCTGCCGGCACTGCGACAGGCCTGGGCCTCCGCACGCGGGGCGGCCCGGCTGCGATACGCCAAGGTGCTCGGCACGCTGGGCGAAAAGCAGGTCGTCGGCGAACTGGCCGTCGCGCTGGACAAGATCACGAAGTGGGACCCGAAGATCCTCCAGGGGCGCATGGCCGAATATGCCCACCTGCCGACTCCCACCGACGCGCTGGTACTGGCCCTGGGATACACCCGCGACCGCCGCGCCGTGGCGCCGATTCTCAGGAAGCTCGACCTCCTGACCGCCGAGACGACCCTCTCGCACCACCGATCGGTCGCGCTGGCCCTGGAGCGGATAGGCGACCCGTCCGCCGCCCGGCCGCTCGCCCGCCTGCTGGCCAGGGGCGGTATGCGCGGCCACGCGATGACCAAACTCGAACCGCTGCACAACACCAACCGCTCGCGCCGCCGCCGAACGGGCCCCCTGCGAGAGATCGTCCTGGCCCGCGCGCTGGTCCGCTGCGGCGACCACGACGGCATCGGCAGGAGGATCCTCCAGGCCTACACCCGCGACGTCCGCGGCCTGCTGTCCCGCCACGCCCGCGCCATCCTGGCGGGCAAGGCCCAGCCGAACCCGGCAAGTAGATAGGCTGCCCCCCAGCACCTCCCTGCGGCGACTGGCGCGTTTGGTTTGCGTCGGGGACCGTGGTACACATGGAATGTGCTGGCGTTCGGGTGGGGGGGGGGAATAATCTTTCAATCGGCGGGGGTTCTTGCGAAGGATTCCCGCTGCCCGGCGACATGTCTTTACGTGCGGCTTCTCCGGACGCCCGCGATGTCGATCGAGAATGGATTGTCGAACGGCGAAGAGGGGTGGGAGACTTGCGTTGCAGGCCATTTTTGACGCCCGATGGCGCACGGAAGCGCTTGCAGGCAGCCGAGAGGCGGTCGCCGTACTTGCCGCCGAGGCCGTCACTCCGCTCTATCGCTTCTGCTTCTACCGCGTGGGCAAGGACCGCGATCTCTGCCAGGACGTCGTCCAGGAGGCCCTGCTGGGGGCCATCGCCCAACTCGGTGGTTACGACCCAGACCGCTGCGGGGGCGACATATTCGGCTGGCTGACTGGTCTGGCCCGCAACGCGATTCGCCGGGCGATGTCGCGGCGGCCGTCTGCTACCGCGCTCGAGGCGATCTGGCTGCGAATGGACCGCGAGCTGCTGAGCCTGTACGGCGCGGTCGAGAGCCGGCCGTTGAACGACGATGTGCTGGCCCGGGCCGAGACGCGTGACATGGTCAACGCCACTATGTCGCAACTGCCCGGGCGGTACGGGCGGGCGCTCGAGGCGAAGTACGTTCACAACAAGAGCGTTCGTGAGATTGCGGCGTCCTCGGGCCAGACGGAAAAGGCGGTCGAGTCGATGCTGGCCCGGGCCCGCAAGGCGTTTCGGCGAACGTTCCTGGCACTGTCGCAGAGCCTGAGCGCCGAGGCGGCGTATTGAGACAACCGAGAGGACGGACCCTCATGAAAGACGACACGAAACAAAGCGACGAGCAGGGGGCCTACGCGGGCGTGGGCGACGAAAACGTCGCCCGCCTGCTCAGCGGGGCCTACGCCCCCGTTGAGCCGGCTGCCGAGTTCGCCCAGGGCCTTGAAGCGGAAATGCTGACCGCGGCGAAGACGGCCGGCGAGGAGCGCCGCGCGCTGCTCGCCGCCCTGCCCGCCGACGCGCCCAGGCGCCCGCTGTGGCGCAGAATACCGGGCCGATTCTGGGCCGCGGCCATCATCCTACTCGCCGTCAACGTCGCCGGGCTGGTCTGGATTCACCACGACCTGACGCAACTACCCGCCCAGCGCATGCGCGTGCTGGCGGCCCTGCCGGCTGACAACGTCGACCGCACCGACCGGTTCAGCCTGCGGTTCGACGAGCCGCTCGTCCCGCCCGAGGCCGTCGGCACCACGCCCCAGGCCGCCCTGTTCGTCATCGAGCCGCAGCCGCCCGGCAGGTGGACGTGGGCCGCCCGCGACCGGCTGGAGTACGTCCTGGACGAGCAACTGCCGCCCGGGCGGGTGTTCACCATTCGCCCCGCGGACGACGCCGAGGTCCGCACCGGGCGCACGCTGGTTGGCGAGCGGGTCTTCCGTTTCCAGACCCGCGCGCTGGAACTGAAGGCCGCCCGCCTGGGCACGGTCGACAGGCACAACGCGCACGTCGAGCTGACCTTCAATCAGCCCGTCGACCCGGACGAGCTGAAGCGGCACCTGGCCGTCATCGACAGCCAGACCAGCCGGACGCTTGCGCCGGTGATCCTGTCCCCGAAGGTCGGCGAGACGTTCACCGTCCGCTGCACGCGCCCGGTTTCGCGGCGGCTGGTGGTGCACCTGGATGCGAAGCTCACGGGCTCCGGCGGGCAGCTCGCCCTGGGCCGGCCTGTCAGGCGGCGGCTCGAAATGCCGCACCGATTCTGCATCACGAACCACTGGGTCCGGCGCCCGTCGCTGGACAAGCTCGTGACGGTCTACGTGAACTTCTCGGTCTCGCCCGATCGCGAGCAGAAGCTGCCCCCAATCCGCGTCAGCCCCGCCGTCAAGGATCTCAGCGTCCGCTGCGGCTACGGGTCCCTGGTCCTCCGCGGGGCGTTCCAGAGCGCCAAGCGATACACCGTCACGGTCCCGGCCAATCTCCTGGCCGCGGACAAGCAGACGCTCGGCGCCGACCAGAGCATCTCGTTCGACGTTCCGGACCGCTACCCGGCGGTGCGGTTTGCCTCGCATGGGGGCATCCTGATGCCCAAGGGCAACCTGGCGGCCGAACTGACGGCCGTCAACGTCCCGGGTCTGAAGCTCAGCGCCCACCGCGTCCACGCGAACAACCTGGCGATGCATCTTCGCGGCGAGAGCCCCGAGGCCACGGGCCGCTCGGTCGTCCGGAAGACCGTAGACCTGGACATGCGGCGCAACACGCCGACCAAGATGCTCGTGGACCTCAACGGCCTGCTGGGCGGGCCGAAGGGGATTTACCAGGTCACGGCCCGGGCGGCGAGCAGCCACTGGACCAGGTCGCGGACGACCGTGGTGGTCACGGACCTGGGCCTGACGACGAAGCGGTACGCCCACGGCATGGACGTGTGGGTGACGTCGCTGTCGACGGCCCGCCCGGTCGCCGCCGTGACGGTCCGGGCCGTCTCGCACAACAACCAGGTCATCGCCGAAGCCGATACCGACGCCGACGGCATCGCCCGCCTGGCCTACTCCGACCGCAACCCGGACGGCGGGCCGTGGCTGGTGACGGCCGAGGCGGGCGACGACCTGAGCTACCTCCGCCCGGGCGAGAGCCAGTGGGTCCTTGACGACGTGGTCTCGTCCGGCAAGGCCCACCCGCAGACGTACGACGTGATGCTCTACCCCGAGCGCGGCGTCTACCGCCCGGGCGATACGATCCACCTGACGGGCATCATCCGCGACGGGCTCGGGCAGACGCCCGAGGTGTTTCCCGTCGAGATCGCCGTCCGCCGACCCGACGGCAAGCAGGTGGCCACGCTCGTCGCCGCGCCGGGCCGGGACGGCCAGGGCCTCTTCCATGTCGACGTGCCCACCGGGGGCGACTGGCAGACCGGGCGGTACGGCTTTCGCGCCTCCGTGCCGGGCTCCGGCACAACGCTCGGGTCGGCCGGCGTCCTGGTCGAGGCCTTCGTGCCGGTGCGGATGGAGGTCCGCGCCGCCCCGGCCGCCGAACGCTTCGGCCCCGGCGACAAGCGCGAACTGGACATCAGCGCCCGCTACCTGTGGGACCAGCCCGCCTCCGGGCTGGGCGTGACGGTCACGGGCACCTTCAGCAGCATCCCGTATACGTCGGCGCGGCACAAGGACTACGCCTTTTGCCGCGCGGCGAAGACCCGGCGGATCGCCTCGCCGACGGTCCGCGGCAGGCTGGACGAGCATGGGCGGGCCACCGTCGAACTGGCCCTGCCGAAGAAATGTGCGCCGGGGCTCTTCCGCGGGCGGGTCTCGGCCAGCGTCACCGAGCCCGGCGGGCGGTCCGTCTCCGCAAACGCCACTGTCGTGATCGACACGCTGGACGTTCACGTGGGGCTTCGCCTGCCGGCCGGACGCGTCGTGCCGACCGGGCGAGATCTTGTCGTCGACTGGATCCGCGTCACCGGCTCCGACGAGCCCGCCGACCCCGCGGCGATGATCTTCGCCCTGATGCGGGTCGAGCACGACTACAGCCTCAAGATCGTCAACGGGCGGCACGTGTGGAAGTCGTTCGAGCGGCTGATCCCCGTGACGCGCCGGGAGTTGGTCCCCTCGGCCGAGGGAAAGGTCGCCTTCACATGCGCCCATCCCGGGCGGTACCGCATCGAGATGTCTTCGGGCAAGGGCGACCCGTCGGCTGCGATCTGCGAGTTCTACGCCAGCGACGCCCGGCACGCGGGCGACACGATGCCGACCGACCGACCCGAGCGGGTCCAGATCGTGCTCGACAAGCCGACCTACGAGCCCGGCTCGACGGCCAAGGTCCTCGTCCGCAGCCCGCTGAGCGGCACGATGCTCCTGACAATGGAGACCGACCGCGTGGTCGCTCGCCGGATCGTGGACCTGGCCGCCGGCACGGCACGGGTGGACCTGCCGGTGCCGGCCGAGATTCGCGGCGGGGCGTTCGTGACGGCGACGGTCATCCGCCCGATCGACCCGGCGGACAAGACATGGTTGCCTCACCGCGCGATGGGCATGGCGAGGCTGCGGACGACACACGCCTCGAAGCGGCTGGACCTGGCCATCGTGGCGCCGAAGAAGGCCCTGCCCGGCGCGGAGATCGCCGTCACCGTCCGCGCGCCCTCGCCGGCCGACTCCGTCCGGCCGCCCGTCGTACACCTCTGGGCCGTCGACGAGGGCATCCTGCTGACCACCGCGTTCAAGACCCCGGCGCCGTTGGCGCACTTCCTCGCTCCACGTCGGCTGGGGGTGGCGTCGGCGGACTTGTACTCTCGGCTGCTTCCGGACCATCGCCGCCCGGCGAGCATGGCTCGGATCGGGGCCGACGGCGGCCCTGAGATGGACGCCCTTCGTCGCAGCCCGGTGCCGATGCGCCGGCGCGCGGCGGCGGTGGTCTGGCGAGCCGCGGCGCCCGTCGGGCCTGAAGGCACCCTCACCGTCCGCATGCCGCTGCCGGAGATAACCGGCGAGATCCGCCTGATGGCCGTCGCGGTGGACGGCGACACGTACGGCTCGGCAGACGCGGCCGTTACGGTTACCGCGCCGCTGCTGGTCGAGAGCGCCTGGCCTCGGTTCGCCGCACCGGGCGACACCTTCGACGTGCCCGTCAAGCTCTTCAACACGACCGAGGAGGCCATGACCGTCGCCACGAAGATCGGCGTCACCGGCCCCATCGAGGTCCCCGACGCCCTGCCCACCTGCAAGATTCCCCCGGGCCGGTCTGTGACGCTCTGGCTCACGGCGCGGGCCGTGGCGCTGGGTGCCGTGGACGTGGCCGTTCGCTCCCGCAGAATCGACGCCGCGGGCCCCGCCCCCACGGCCATCAGCAAGGCCGTACTGTCCGTCCGCCCGGCCTCGGTGCCGCACGTCGAAACGCAACTGCTCGATTTCGACGCCGGGGGCGAACTGGCCGTCAACGTCCCCGACAGCTTCCTGCCTCGCACCGCCCGCACGCGGATCGAGATCAGTCCGCGCCCGAGCATTCAGCTTCGCCCGGCCATCGAGAAACTCATCCGTTATCCCTACGGGTGCGTCGAGCAGACCACCAGTCGGCTCAAGGCGATCCTCTACGCCCCGGACCTTATCGCCCTGGACTCGGCCCGTGACGGGCGGGCGGCCCGCGTGGCGGACATGATCGACGCGGGGATCGCGCGCCTGTGGTCCATGCAGACGCCGTCGGGCGGACTGGCGTACTGGCCCGGGGGGCGACGGCCCGACGCCTGGAACACCGCATACGCAACGGCCTTCCTGCTCGAGGCACGGGCCGCCGGATACAGGCTCGACAAGCGGTTCACCCGCCCGCTGGCCACGTACCTCGAAGGGCTGCTCGAGACCTCCCACCGAGACAACGTCGCCGGCCTCGACGACAACACCCGCGCACTGATCTGCCGCACGCTCGCCGTCTTCCACCGCCCGCGCCGCGGATGGATGGCCCGGCTGGCCGAGCGGCTGGACAAGCTCGACATCGCGGGCCGCGCCCACCTGGCTGCGGCGTACCTGGCCGTCGGTCGGCGGGACCGCGCGTGGGCCGTCCTGCCAAAGGACACGCTCGAGCAGGTCGTCCGCACCACCACGAACGGCCGCCTGACCTGCCAGACTCAACAGGAAGCGGTCCTCCTGTCGGTCCTGCTGGACCTGGACGCAGAGCACGCGTGGGTGGCCCGACTGGCGCGGGGCCTGAACGCCGCCCGGACCAACGGCGCATGGTCCAGCACGCTGGCCAACGGCGCGGCCCTGTCCGCCCTGGCGCGGTACCAGACGCTCATGGGCGACGAGCCGGTCGAGTTTTCCGGCACCATTCGCGCCGCCAAAGGCGGGGCCAAGACCTTCGACCACACCGAACCGGCGACGTTCAGCTTCGGGCCCGGCGACGGGCCCGTCAAACTCGCCGCGAGAGGCCGGGGCAAGGTCTACGTCACGGCCACCACCGAGGGGCTCGGCCGGGAAGACCTCGCCAAACCGTACGACCGCGGGCTGATCGTTCGGCGGCGCTGGCTGGATCGCACGGGCCGGGCGATCCGGAACGACGCGCTGAAGGTCGGGGACGTGGTGCACGTCGAGATCACCCTGAAACGCCCGCTCAGCGCCAAGCCGGTCCACAACGTTGCCGTCGTCGACGCCCTGCCGGCGGGCATGGAGGTGGAGAACCCCCGGCTGGTGACGTCGGTGCGTTGGGACCCGACCGGCCCGATCAAGGGCGAGATGGACGCCGAGCGAGATGAATCGGCGCCCGAGCCGCAGACGGATATCCCCGACCGCATCGAGTTCCTCGACGACCGCGTGGTCCTGTTCGCCACCGCACGGGCCGGGGAGCAGATCTTCCGCTACGCCCTGCGTGTGACCTCGGCCGGGCGGTTCGCCGTGCCGGCCATCCAGGCCTCGTGCATGTACGACCCCGCCGTGGCGTCGCTCGGCAAGCCGGCCGTGCTGGAGGTCCGCAGGTGAAGCGCCGTCGGATAATCCGCTGGTTCCGTCGGCTGGCGCTGGTTGGGTTGGTGACTGTGGGCGCCGGCGCGGTGGCGCTGGCGGTGGCGTGGCGGACGTGGCCGTTCCCGACGGAGCAGTTGGACCGCTGGCCTACCAGCCCCGTGGTGACCGACGCGTCCGGGGCGCCGCTGCTGATGCGGGTCTCGGCCGACGACCAGTGGTGCACGCCGGTGGGGCTGGACGAGGTCTCGCCGTGGCTGATCCAGGCGACGGTCGCCGTCGAGGACGAGCGGTTTTTCGGCCATCCGGGCGTGGACCCGATAGCGGTCCTCCGGGCGGCCGGGCAGAACGCCGCCGCCGGACGCACCGTCTCCGGCGCCAGCACCCTGACCATGCAGGTCTGCCGGATGATCGAGGACCGCCCCCGGACGCTGGGGGCCAAGGCCGTCGAGGCCGTCCACGCCCTCCAACTCGAGCGGATGCGGAGCAAGCGGCAGATCCTGGCGGCGTACCTGAACATGGCCCCGTACGGGGGCAACATTCGCGGCGTGGGGGCCGCGACGAGGGTCTACTTCGCCCGCCGACCGGCCGACCTGACGCTCGCCGAGGCGGCGCTGCTGGCCGGGCTGCCCCAGGCGCCCTCGCGGTATCGCCCCGACAGGCATCTCGAGGCTGCCCTCGAGCGGCGAAAGATCGTCCTTCGGCGGATGGTCGAGTTGGGCATGATCACCCCCGCCCAGCGCGCCGTCGCCGAAGACCAGCCGATGATCATCCGTCGCCGGCGGCGAACGCTGCGGGCGCCGCACGCGGCCGCCCTGGCGCTCCAGCGCCGCCCGCAGGGCGGACGCACCACCATCCGCCCGGAGGTCCAGGCCGCCGTCGAGCGGGCGGTGGCCGACCACGCCCGGACGCTGCCCGCCGGGTCGCAGGTAGCCGTCGTGGTCATCGACATCGACGCGGCGGCCGTCATGGCGCTGGTCGGTTCGCTCGACGCCGACGATCCTCGCCAGGGGCAGGTCAACGGTGCGACGGCCCGGCGGAGCCCCGGCTCGGCGCTCAAGCCGTTCCTCTACGCCGCGGCGTTCGAGGCCGGACGCCTGGCTCCGGACGCCACGGTGTACGACGTGCCGATCCAGCGTGCCGGCTGGACGCCGCAGAACTTCGACCGGACGTTCTCGGGCGGCGTTTCGGCCGCCGAGGCGCTCAGGAGATCGCTCAACGTCCCGGCCATCCTCGTGACCGAGGCCGTCGGCATCGACCGGTGCATCGGTCTGCTGAGAGCCGCGGGCCTGGCCCTGCCGCCCGACGCCCGGGCCCGGGGCGGGCTGGCGCTGGCCGTCGGGGCCATCGAGGTCACGCTGCTGGACCTGACCAACGCCTACGCCGCGCTCGGGCGCGGCGGGGTGCACCGCCCGGCGAGGCTCTTCGCCGACGAGCCGGCCCCGCCGCGGCGGGCCGTCGCGCCGAACGTCTGCGCCGCGATCGACGACGTCCTGTCGACCGCCCGCCGCCGCCCGCGGGGCATGCAGGACCTGCGCGACGCCGACGTGCCGTGGTTCATGTGGAAGACCGGCACCAGCGCCGGGCGCCGAGACGCCTGGGCCGTCGGGCACAACCGCCGGTTCGCCGTCGGCGTCTGGGCCGGGCGGTTCAAGGGCACCGGGCGCGTCGAGTACGTCGGCGCCCTGGCCGCCGAGCCGCTGCTGGCGGCGCTGCTGGGCGCCGGCGACCTGCGCAGCGACACGCCGCCCGCGCCGCCGACGCCCATCCCCGTGCGGCACCCGATAGCCCCGCCGGCGCCCCTGGCGCCCGAGCCGAGAATCCTCGCCCCCTCGCCCGGGGACACGTTCGTGGCCGTCGGGCCCAAGGCCGTTGTCCACCCGCGCGTCAACCGCCCGGCGGGGCTGGCGTGGTTCCTGAACGGCCGCCTGCTGACCGGCCGGGCCCCGATGCGCCTCGAGCTGCCTCCCGGCGGCTACGAGCTTCGCTGCGCGGACTCTGCCGGGCGAGCCTCGTCCGTCCGGTTCTTCGTCCGGTGACCTCATTGCGGACTTGTCCTCCGTAGCCTTGGCGAAGGAGGATTGCGGATTTCGCGCGGCTCCGGTACAAGCTGTCGATGCACGCGCTGCCGTACACCCTGGGTGTCTTCGCGCTGATCCTGCTTCTGACGCGGGTGAAGGTGCCGCTGTCGGCGGCCATCCTGCTCGGCGCGGTGGTCTGCGGGTTGGCGTTCGAGTTGACCGCCGCCCAGATCGCCCACACCGTCGGCGCCGGGGCCGTCCACCCGCGCACCATCGCCCTGACCGTCACCATCATGCTGCTTCTGGGCCTGTCCGTCCTGATGCGCCGCAGCGGGCAGTTGGACCGCATCGTGGCGCTGGTGCGGTCGGTCCTGCGCCGCCCGACGGTCACCATGGCGGCGCTGCCGGCCCTGATCGGGCTGCTGCCCATGCCCGGCGGGGCGCTGGTCTCGGCGCCGATGGTGGCCTCGGTAGCCGATGGCAAGGAAACCAAGGGCGACGTTCTTTCAAGCATCAACTACTGGTTCCGCCACATCTGGGAGCACTGGTGGCCGCTGTATCCGGGGGTGATGCTGGCCACGAGCATCCTGGCCGGCGCCTCGGGCACGGCCGGGGGGGTCGGGGCCTTCGCGCTGTACCAGTTCCCGCTGGGCCTGATGATGGCCGTCTCGGGCCTGGTGCTGTTTCGCGGCGTGCACCCGTCGCTGCGCGGGCGGTCAGACCGCCCGCCCGGGGGCACGTGGGGCAGGCTGCTGCTGGCCACCTCCTCCATCTGGGTGATCATCGGCGTCTGGCTGCTCGTCCACCACGCCGCCATGCCCCACCTCAGCCCCCACCTGCCGAAGGCCCTGCGCGACGTGGCCAAGTACATCTCCCTCGCCGCCGGGCTGGTGGTCAGCATCCTCTGGACGGTTGGGCTGAACCGGGTGTCCGGCCGCACGATTGCGACGGCCTTCATCAACACCAGCGTGCTGAAGCTGGCCGCCGTGGTCGTCAGCGTGATGGTCTTCCAGCACATGTGGGCCCGGGTGGACGCCGCGGCGGGCATCGCGCGCGAACTGGCGGCGCTGGCCGTGCCGGTCATGCTCGTGGCCATGGCGCTGCCGTTCATCGCCGGGCTCGTGACGGGCCTGGCCATCGGGTTCGTGGGGACGAGCTTCCCGATCGTGCTGAACGTGGTGGCCGCCGCGGGCGACGGGGCCAACCTGCGGGCGTACGTGGCGCTGGCGTACGCCTTCGGGCACCTCGGGCAGATGATGAGTCCCCTGCATGTGTGCTACTTCGTGAGCAACGAGCACTTCGGCACGAGCTTCTCGGCGGTCTATCGACGGATCGCCCCCGCCGCCGTCCTCACCGCCGCAGCCGCCTGCGCCTACTTCGCCATCCTGAAGTACGCAATGTAGGTTATCGGGGGACGCCGTACAGGCGTTCGAGAGTCTTCGTTCCCTTCGGCCCGGCCAGAGCGTCCTCGAGGCCCATCTGCTCCGAATACCTGTACGGCGTCCCCCGATAAAACGGCCCCGCCGATGCGTCAGGCACCGGCGGGGCCGTGGGTGCTGTTACTGTTCGTGGGGCTGTTATGCCCGTCTGCGCTTCCGGATGTACCCGCCGAGGCCGCTGATGCCCAGCCCAACGGCCAGCATCGTCATCGGCTCGGGGATGATGCCGCTCTGGCTGTGGGTCGGAAGGGTGACAGTGTCCATGCCGCCCCAGCCCCAGCCGCCGTTCTTGTCGTCAATGAGATCCAGCGTGACCGTCTTGCCGACATGGGCCGCCAGTTCGGCCTGGGTGAACGTCACCTGCTCGTACCCGTCGTTGTTGGTGAGCGGCCGGCCCTTGGCCAGGAGGTAGTCGCCGTTGGAGTCGTCCCTGAGTGCCACTCCGAGGAAGCCTGTCCCGCCGAGTCCGCTGAAGTTCCCGGGGGCCGCTCCGCCGGACATGCCGCCCTGCATCCAGCAGGTCAAATCTCCCACATCGCCCAGGACAAAGGAGGGGGAACGCTTGACGAGGGGGGTGTTATTCCCGTCGCGAGCGTTCCACCCGCTGCCGATGCCGGTCCTCGGGGCGAGCCAGCCTACGCCTGACTGTGGGTCGCGGCCGTCGAACTCATCGGTGTCGATCGCGGCGAAGTGCGTGTTGTCCACGGTGGAGGTCAGTGCGTCGACCCATCCCTGCTCGTCCGGCCCGGTCGGCTCGTCGAAAGTCCACGTCGGTGGCGCCGGGGGCGGGGGCAAGACGATCCCGCTGGTGGCCGTGTACAATTCGCCGACGTCGGCCAGATCCAGCGCGCGATCGTAGATACGGAAATCATCAAGTTGGCCGTTGAGTTGAGCGGCGGAGTTGTTCAAACGTTGACCACCCAGCCTGATGTTGTTGGCGGCGGTGTTGAGGTTGGCGCCGGAGGTTCGGCTGCCGCGCTCCACGCCATCGACATACACTCTTGTGATGTTCGTCCCCTCGTGTGCGACCACAAACTGGTGCCAGCCGTTGGGGTCGCCGGGGAAGGTGAAGTCGAAATCGGCGTTCCAGCCGTTGAAGGTGAGCTTGCCGCCCGTATTCGTCAGTTCCAGGGAGAAATCCTGCTGATTGCTGGTGTTGCCGTGGTGGAAGATGCCGGCGTTATCTTCGTAACTGTCGATCTTGGCCCAGATGGCGAACGTGCGGGCGGCACCACCTACCGGGATGATCGGATCGTTGGGTATCTGAACGTAGTTGTTGTCGCTGACTCCCACGACGGTACTTCGGAAGGGGTCGGCGTCGACAGGGTAAGTCGGGCTGCCGACGTTGGCCCCGTTGTTGGGTGGGGCCGGCGCCGTGTCGTTGGCATTGCCGGCGTCGAATGTGTAATGCCCGACAAGGCCGGTGACAATGTCCGCGTGCGCCGATCCGGCCAGAGCCAACACGAGGGCCAATGCCAATAGGCTGGATACTGTCTTGTTCATCGTGTGCTCCTCAGAAGAGGTAGTCTCTCCTGTAATACCTCGATTGCGAAACTGGTTCCTTCTCTTTCAGCGGAGAACAGGCCTCCACTGTCCAACACAACACAAATATCCTACCACAAGATGCGAAATGACGCAAGAGAAAGATGGGCGGTTTTCGTGTTTTTCTGAAAGGGGGATAACGGCAATGACAACAGCAGAAACAGCAACGGCTTGTCCGCAGATTACGCAGATAGGGTAACGGCAACAACAACGGCAACGACTTAGTCCACGAATTGCACGAATGACACGAATGG
>Ga0180432_10003202_pt1 | contig 23699 bp, 21 predicted proteins | sample SS_ome_10_FD_132414 | JGI IMG/M metagenome (GOLD analysis project Ga0180432, IMG submission 132414) | Hypersaline lake sediment archaeal communities from the Salton Sea, California, USA - SS_1_MS_2 metaG | ecosystem: Environmental > Aquatic > Non-marine Saline and Alkaline > Hypersaline >... | reverse complement strand
TAATAAGGAGAAAAACAAGATGGCCCACCGAAACAATGATAACAAACTGGACGCTGTAATGGAAATGTTAATTGAAAATGGTTTTGAAAGCTTTGCCGATGTGCTGAGAATCCTGCTCAACGAAGCAATGAAAATCGAGCGGGATCAGGCCCTCGGTGCCCAGTTGTATGAACGCACCCAGGAACGCAGAGGCTATGCCAACGGATATAAACCAAAGACCGTCGGCACTCGTGTTGGCAAGCTGTGCGTAGATGTACCGCAAGTGCGGGGCGATGTGGACTTTTACCCATCGGCTCTTGAGAAAGGCTGCCGCAGTGAAAGGGCCTTAAAACTGGCGATTGCCGAGATGTATGTCAAAGGTGTTTCCACCCGCAGGGTAACTGATGTCCTGGAGAAAATGTGCGGGCTGGATATCAGCAGCACACAGGTCTCGCGAGTAGCTGGAATACTTGATGAACAGCTAAGCAAATGGCGTGACCGGCTGCTGGCAGTTGATGACAGTTTTGAGCAGTCGTCTCGAAAAATTGAAGTTATCACAGGCCAGAAGGTTTCTGACAATACTATTGAACGAGTAGTTTGTCAGGTCGGTTCGGTGGCACAAGGGCAGCAGAATCAGCAACTACAAAGGTTTTTCGAGGATAAACAAATCCCCCAATCCCAGACTAAGCCGGAGAGGTTGTATGTGGCTGTAGATGGCACTACAGTGCACGAGACGGATGGTTGGCATGAAGGCAAGATAGGCGTTGTTTACTTTGAAGATGAGCGTAAACAAAGAAAAAGCTTTTATGTAGGCCGGTTTGACAATTCGGAAACCTTTGGCTGGCATCTCTGGCTGGAGGCCTGTAAGTATGGTTATCTAGAAGCTAAAGAGGTGGTTTATCTTGGTGATGGTGCACCGTGGATTCGTACTGAGCACAATCGCCATTTTGGCAGAGCTACATTTATAATAGATTGGTATCACGCTTCAGAATATATCTGGGATTGCGGCAAAAAGCTCTTTGGCGAGGGTACAAAGGCAACTGAAAAATGGGTTAAAAAACGATTGGATTTGTTGTGGGACGGCTGGACAAAAAAGTTGTTAGATAATTTGAAAGAGCAATGTAAAAAATATCGTGGTGCCAAGCGAAAATCTCTTGCGACATTGATTCGATATGTTTCGACCAATGAGGACCAAATGCGTTACGATGTCTTTAGAGCAAATGGTTATGACATAGGTTCCAGTGCAGTTGAAGAGGCTTGTAAGAATGTGATTGGCAAACGGCTGAAACAATCAGGAATGATTTGGACACGTTTAGGCTCATCATCAGTGTTGGCTTTGCGAGTCAGTTGGCTAAATGACGAATGGGAGCAATTATGGCAGAAAAAACCTTTAGCAGCCTGAAAATTCTACCTACAAACGTGAAACGCACCCGGTCGTAACAAGGCCGGAATCTAATGCTTCGTAGAGGACCTGCCAGTTGTTATTATAGTAATAAAACCTTGTGTTGTTGGGCTCCTGAGAATCGGTTTTTCTTATTCTTCTTCCTAAGGTGTCGTAAGCGAATTGGGCTATATCGTTACAGTCCATGGTAATTTTGACAATGCGATTCTCGTAGTCATACTGATAATTGTAGCCGTTTGCATCTGTAGTCAGGTTACCGGCTGCATCGTAGCTTAGGTTGGCATCAGCTACGAAATAATAGCGGTTGGTGTTGACATCGCGGATATAGGTCTCATTGCTGGCGGAGGGTGCGATGAGGGACATACAGTATTACGCAGGAGTAAAACTCGGCAGTAAATAAAAACAGTCCGAACCACAGGCAGGGTGAAGCAATTTAAAAGTTAAAGTGCAAAAGTCATTTTAGTTTTACCTGTGTGTATTTCATATCGGTGGATTCCATAGAGCGAACCATATCGGGGGTCATTTTTATAACGACATAGTCCGGCGAGGCGGGGTCGGAGATGTGGTCCTTCAAGGCAGGGACGGCCTTGTACAGCCAGAGCTTTTCGTTATTGTCGGCGCTGATAGAACAAGGTCCTGCGATACGGACGTGCCTGCCGGCAGAATCGCAGAAACAATACTCGGCATAAGGGACTTTTCCAAGCTGAGTGACCTTGTCGGAAGCAGCGAATGTTGCACCCCAAAGCTCGCTTTGGTTCCAGGTGAGGCCGCCCATCGGCCTTACGCCGACCTTTCGGCCATCGGTAGTGGCCAAGAAGCCCCAGCCAACCTGTTTTGTGAATTGCTTTACTTCTTCGATATTCATATTAGTTTTCCTTTCGCTTTAGCGTGGATTTATGTAATTTCGTAAGCTAACACGGTGGGCTAAAGCCCACCCTACGAAGTATTATACATCGGACCAGGTAAGAATGCGAAAGGGAAAAAAGAAAAAGGGGGGGGTGAGATTGCTCGGTGCCTGCGCAGGAGCAGGCATTATAGGGCAGGGGAGAAAACACGCAGGGTAGGCCTGTGTGCTAAACGAAGCGGCAAATGTTCCGATAAGTTTTTTATGAACGCTTTGTATAGAATTAAAATAGAGGTATTCTCGGTACTCTAAAGGGTATTTTTTGGCCACAAAGCGTTTTTTTGGCCGCGACCTATCATTTCCCGTAAGAGGCCCCCAAATTGCCTCTACTGACAGAAGCCAACTCTTAAAGCGGTCCTCTGATTATGACGAAAAACTCAATGCGTGACCATTGAATGGTGGTGGGATGCACATTAAAAATTATAATTTAGGAGACAAGAAATGATGGAAGTAAAAAAGAGGCGTATTGCTCAAGGTTTGGCAGGGACATGCTTGATTCTCATGCTGCTGCTCTCAGGATGTGCCAGCAGGTATGGTCGTGTCCTGAAGCCGTCAAATGAACGTGTCGAAATTAAGGAAACTCATTCGGCATTTTCCTCGCTGGCTAACAAATCAGACCTGCCGATGATGTATGTAAGTGAAGGTAAAATCGGCGTTTCGAAAGTCGAAGCAGCTTTGGAAACAGCCGATGCGGGAGATTTACAGGCCCGTGCAGAATTGAATAAACAGTTGGCCGATTTCAGTGCCCGCCGCACGGAAGTGGAAGCGCATGTCAACAAAAACCTCTCCGAAGCCGATGCTCTTAGTGAAAACTACACCAGAGAATACGGTAATGCAATGGCACAAATCGCTGCAAGAGAAGCAGAACTTGGTGCTCTCATCGAATGGAAAGAAGCAAACGTAGCATCATTAACCAAAGAAGCCAACAGCAAACATAGCGCTATCATCGCAGAGGCACGTGAAAAGTTAGAGCGTGAAAATGCCCGTATTGAACAGACCAAAGCGATTTACAATGCGATTGAAGTCGAAAGCAATGCTAAAATTCTTGGAATGACAGAATCCTCAAAAGCTACCCGGGAACGGGCCTCTGCCACCGTATCAGAACTTGAGGCGAAAGCTCTGGCGGCTCAACTGGAAACGAAAGCTCGCGTAGATGAACTTAATGAGCAAATCAAATCTACTACAATTCAGACAAAATCGGAAGCCGACAGACTCAATGCCACCCGCGATGCAATCCTTAAGGATTCGGGGGCCCGCGTACGAGAGCTTCGCAGCAAAGCTGCTACTATTCAGGCGAATCTTGCGAATGAAGAGTATCAATTAAAACGTACAGAAGCTGAGTCTGTCAAGGCTGAAGCACAGGCGAAAACACAAGAGAAATCCGCCAATGCACCTACCCGCCTTGAGAGAGCGTTGGCAGAAATTGAGCGTCTGCGTGCGGAGATTTCCCATCATCAGGACAGTTCAGTAGCCAACTACGAATCGTTTCTTGCAGAAATTCAGGCCCAACTCAACGATGAACTCAATGAAGTCAAGAAACTCCGAGTTAGTTCGGACAGGGCCGAAGAAGTCGCTCGTGCGGAATTTGTCAAGGCAGAAGCCGCTGCTCTTGCCGAGGCCATACGTCAAACAGCGGTCCACGCCGAAGCTGTAGCCGAGGCCCAAAAACTTCAGATTATCGCCGAAGCGGAAGCGGAAGCGGCAAGAATCAAACAAGAAATTTTAGAAGAAATTGCATCCAAGAAAGCGGCCAATAAAGTGGAAATCGACAACAACACCACTTATGTACAGGAGCATAGAGCAGGACTGCACGAGGTGCCGGAAGTTCCGCAAGTCGAGGCTGTTGCGGCCAGGATAGAACCGAATCACGTCGCAGATTATCGCGTAAGCTTTGCGGAGGTTATGAGAACCAGGGCACAAGCTGACGCATATGAATTGGTCGCAGAAGCGACATTCGCAGAAGCCCAAACAAATCTCCTGGCCGTAAAGACCCAGGAAGAAGCCATTGCATCAGAGCAGTTAGCCATTGCGGATGCTCTTGAAGCCCAGGCTCGTTCACGGTTCAGCGAAATTGAAACCAAGACCGAAAAAGAGATGGATGTCTTAGAATCCAAATACCGTCAGCACATTGTGCAAGCTGAATCCTTCCGTAAGGAAAAAGAAGCCGATGTCTTAGATTATCAGAGTCAAGCGGATGCTCTGGAGCAGATTTCCAACGCTCGCGCAGAACAACTTCTTGCAGAAGCAGAAGCGGTTACTAAGATCGGGCAAAACGATGTTGAAGAATTAAAAATTACGCTTTGGGCGGTACAACAGCGCGGCGACGCACAGTATTCAAAGCTCATGACAGAAGCGAAAAGTGTTTCTGATTCTCAAGAAGCTCTTGCAATACAGATTGATGCTCAGGTTGACTCAGCCCGCAGATATCTTGACGCAGAACTGGCCAAAATTGCAAATTCAATCCAATCTGCAGAAAGAATTGCACAAGCCGATTATCAGCAGGCATTGACTCAAGCGACGGTTTTGCGACAAAGAACAGATGCAGAAATCAGCCGCGTTAACGCACAATTTGCAATGGAACACACTACCTTGAAGGCACAGATAGAACGAGACAAAGACCTGGCCTTAAGCCAGAGCATCCGTGGGGAAGCTATCTGTGACCGTATGATAGCAAACGCAAATACAACCAAGATGTGCAAAAATGCCAACATTGATGCCGAAAAGGCGGCGGCGCAAACTGATATGGATATTGTTCTTGCTACCAACTCTGCAAAACGTAAGGCCGCTCAGGTTTATCTTGATGCTGTAAAGGCCAGGTTCAGCGCCCGAATACAACAAGTCAAGGCTGAACGTGTAGTCGAAATGGCCGGTGAGCAAAATGCGATGGCTATAAAACGAACCGATTTAGCCAGTGCACTGGCTCAAGCGAGGGCAGCCCGTGAAGATTCTAATCGGAAGCTGGCTGCACTTCAGAAAAGACAGACCGAGCTTCAGATAGTTTCTATGGCAAACTGGTCTGACAAACTTGCCATGTTTAAAAATAGCAGCACAGAGTTCGATTCGGTTGAAATGGAGGATATTTCTTTCACGCCGCTCATCGAAACGTCTCTAGCTGAAACGACTCCTGTAACGCAGACAGCAAGTAACCCGGGGTTTTGACGACGCTGAATAATTTCAGGAAGAACACAAGAACGAAGCAGGACGGATTAACATTATCCGTCCTGCTTTTTTTTTGGTTGTTCCGGGGAATTTAGGGGTATCGTTGCAGTCAAAGAATATATCCTTTCATGTTATTGATTAGGAGGGATGGGAGCGGAGACTTAATGAGCTTTTTATTCATAAGTGAAAGAAGCGCACGTGAAATCCCTACAGAAGACATCGGCCGGAGCATTTTCAGTCGTTAGTATTTAGTGGTATGAGATTGCGGCGGCCTAAAGGCCTCGCAACGACATTTGGGGAGTGACTTTATATATGCAGGCCTCGCAATGCCCCAGCACCAATTGGATTTTTAGTAGGTTAGAATCCCCCGCAGAGCAAGGTGCTAAACGAGAAGGAAAGCTCCGGCGAAGCCAGAGAACTTGTTTTTTATTGATTCCTTATGTACTGCTCTCCTATGGGGCAGGCAGGGGGATGTATGCTGAGGGCAGTTTTTTTTGTGCAGTCTTTGCAATGGTTATACGATAAGGTTATAATGACTTGCGGCTGCCTGGGGCCATAAATGCGATAAAGGGGCATTTGGGGCCGCCGGGAAGGTTAGGTTTTAGAAGAATTGAGGACATAAAACTATGTTTCAATACAAAATACGATTAATAATAGGAGCAGCCATATTATTTAGCCGGCTGCTGAGCGGGTTTGGGGGGCTTGCTGAGGCGGGCGGGCAGGCGAAGACTTACCGTCTCGATGAGCAACAACTTAAAGAGGTTTCCGATAAAAGCGAGGACAAGTTTCGGCTGGAAGTGGCTAAAATTAAACAATTGGCCAACACGGGTCAAACCAAAGCTCTCGGTGAAGCGTTTATCAAACTCAAAAAAGACTATCCCGGAACAGCAGGAGCGGACTTCGATGCCTTTGTCAAGGCGGAAAAGCTGTACTGCAAGGGCAAATATGTCAAGGCGGTGCGAGCTTATGATAAGCTGCTTTTTGCATTTCCGGAAAGTCAATTTGTCGAATCGGCTCTGGACAGGGAGTTCGCGATAGCTACCGCATATTTGGGGGGGCAAAAAAAGCCGATACTGGGCATATTCAAGATGAAAGGATACGCCGAGGGCGAGAGGATTATGGAAAGGATAAGCAATCGTACCGGCGATGCACCCATCAGTGTAAAGGCGAACCTTGCAGTAGCGAACGGGCTGGAAAAACGAGGCAAATTCAACGAGGCATATCATAAATGGTCGCAGATCAGCTCTCGCTGGCCGACAGGACAGGTCGGCAAGGACGCACTGCTTGGTATGGCGCGATGCAAACACTCGGCTTATAAAGGGACAAAGTATGATGCTTCAAGCCTGGTCAGTGCAAAGACCTATTATGAGAATTTCAGACTGCGATATCCGAAAGATGCCAGAGAAATAGATGTCGAGGGCAAACTAAAGCAAATTGACGAGCAATTGGCCTACAAGCAGTTCAGTATCGGTCATTATTATCAAAAAGCCGGGCAACAACAACCGGCCAATCTTTATTTTCAAATGGTCCTGGACAATTGGCCGGACAGCAAGGCGGCAGAAATGGCAAAAGAAAAAATGAGTGATAAAGAACCCAGTATGAAAAGGCAGAAAAAATGAATAAAAAAAGTTTCAATAACAAATATTGTACTAAATTTGTCGAAGGGTCAGCACTTTTCCATTCGGCCAATATCAGGTCAGGGTTAGCTGCAGCTGTCTTGTACATTTTGCTATGCATAGGTCTTTCGGGTTGCTCCGAAATGAGTGGTTACTCAAACGAGCCGCTTTTTCCGGAGGGTGTTAGCAGCGTTTATGTGGAGATGTTTGACAACCAAACCTTTCGGCGCGGGACGGAATACGAATTGACCGACGCCCTTGCCAAGCGAATTGAGGTCGAGACTCCATACAAAGTAATTTCCAGCAGGGACCGTGCCGATACTGTAATAAGCGGCCAAATAGTTTCGCTTGCCGAGCTTGCGCTGAGCGTCGAGCGTCAAACCGGCAGGGCGCTGGAAAAAGAGGTCCAATTGCGGGCGGTTGTCAACTGGAAAAATCTCAAAACAGGAAAACTGCTGATAGACAACAAAACCATTACCGAATCGGCAAGCTATTCGCAGTGGCAAGGCCAAAGCTTCAGCTATGCATCGAATCTTGCGGCGAACCGCCTGGCCCAAAAAATCGTAGAATCGATGGAAAAGAAATGGTAAGAGCGCAAATCGTGTTGCGCCAATCGAATTACGAGCCACGAGATATAAACTATGAGTAATAATCCAAGTAAAAAACCAATTCGACCACGTCCCGGCCCACAGGGCGGGCCCGGCAAAAAACCTCCCCTTCCGAGCTATAAGCGGGGGCCTTTTAGCTGGCTGATAGTTCTGGCTGTGATAGTCACATTAATGATGATGATGCGGCAGATACAGAGTGTCGATAAAATCAGGTGGGAGGAATTTGTCAATCATGTTGAAAACGGGCACATAGAAAGTGTTTCTATAGGCGAGACGGAAATAACAGGCAAATTCAATACACAGTATCTTGGAGGCCTGGAGAAAAAAGGCAAGAAGTCATTTGTGGTTTACTATAAATCGGCCCATAGAGACTGGCTCGGAGAATTGCTTAAGAAAATGAAGAATGACAATGTAAGGATTGACAGCGAGCCGCCGCGTACCTGGATTCTGCATTTGTTTAATATACTACTGCCTCTGCTTGTGTTTGGTGCTTTCATCTATTTTATCTTTGTGCGAAATCTTCGCAGCGGCGCTGGCGGGATGCTGATGTCTTTTGGTCGAAGCAAGCATCGACTGCAGAGCAAAGACAAGGCCAAAGTTACATTCGAGGACGTTGCGGGTGTAGAAGAAGCAAAGGAAGAGGTTGCGGAGATAATCGAGTTTTTGAAAAACCCGAAGAAATTCCAGCGATTGGGCGGGCGTATTCCGAGGGGTGTTTTACTCGTAGGCCCACCCGGCTGCGGAAAGACGCTGCTTGCAAAAGCGATAGCCGGCCAGGCCGACGTTCCTTTTTTCAGTATATCCGGCAGTGACTTCGTGGAGATGTTTGTCGGGGTCGGAGCATCACGTGTGCGGGATTTGTTCAAACAGGCCAAAGAAAACTCGCCCTGTATTATTTTTCTCGATGAAGTTGATGCAATCGGCAGAAAACGCGGTGCCGGCTATGTAGGCGGCGGGCATGACGAACGCGAACAAACACTCAATGCCATTTTAGTTGAGATGGATGGTTTTGATACCAACGACCAGGTGATAGTAATCGCTGCGACGAACCGGGGTGATATATTAGACCATGCCCTGACGCGGCCCGGGAGATTCGACAGGCAGATTTTTATTCCGCTGCCGGACTTGAAAGGCCGGGTCGATATTTTAAAAGTACACGCAAAGAAAGTGAAAATGGGTGTGGATTCAAACCTGGAAAGACTCGCACGCGGGACGCCTATGTTCAGCGGGGCAGACCTTGCAGCGATTATTAACGAAGCGGCCCTGGCAGCAACTATGGCCAACAAAGACCAGGTTGAAATGGACGATTTGGAAGAGGCACGAGACAAGGTGCGATGGGGAAGGGCAAAAAAGAGCAGGGTCATCGACGAGAAAGAAAAGGAAATTACCGCCTATCACGAAGCCGGCCATACACTTGTGCAATCTCTGCTGAAAGATGCAGACCCACTGCACAAGGTAAGTATTATTCCCCGCGGGCCGATGGGTGGAGCGACCTTTGCCCTGCCTGAAAAAGACAGGACGATGTTTACGAAAAAATACTGTATAGCACTTTTGCAGGTATGTTTCGGCGGGCGAATTGCAGAAGAGATGTTTTGCGATGATATCTCCAGCGGCGCACAATCGGACATCCAGCAGGCCACCAATATCGCAAAACAGATGATTCTGACCTGGGGCATGAGTGAGCAGCTCGGGCCAATTAGTTATGAACCACCTGCGAACATGAAGGAAATGATGTATGTAATGCCCGGCGAAAAGGATTATTCGGAAAAGACTGCGGAAACAATCGATGAGGAAATAAAAAAACTCACCGATGAAGCATACAAACTGGCAAAAGAACTAATAGAAACGAACAAAGATAAGCTTGAGCGGATAGCAAAGGCCCTGTTGAAATATGAAACGCTCGATGCTGACGATGTTGACTTGATTATCAAAGGTGGCGAATTAGACAAGCCAACCGTTGGCGATTTGCTGGCCGCCGAGCAGGCCAAAAACGACGAAACCAGCCCTGAGCAAAAAGACCAGGGAAAGAAATCAAACAGTTAATATTTCTTTTGTTCACATTACCTCTAAGATATGTTCAAAAAAACATCTGCGATATTGTTAGCAGTCTGCGTTTTAGTGATTAGCGGTTTTCCCTGCGGGCGAAGCGTAAAGGGACAAAGTTCATCTTCCGGCGGCGTGATTGAAACTGATATTGTCAGCGTATCGGTCGAGCAGAAATACGAATCGGTCCGGCCGGGGAGCAGGTCTGCTTTGGCTGTCCGTTTCGAATTGAAAAAAGACTGGCACTTTTATGCATCGCCAGAGACCTCGCCCGGCGGGATAAATCTTAAAGTCAAGGCAGCCGCGAAAAACCACATAATCTTTTCTGAGCCGATATTTCCTCCGTCTCACATATTTTTTGATACTTTTTCAAACGAAAAAATCGAGGTATTCAGCGATAAGTTCACTGTGTTTATGCCGTTTAGTGTTTCCGGTGTTGATTTAGAAGCCGGCAAAAGTATCAGCGTCGCTGTAAAAATCGGTATCGATGGTGCGGTATGCTCAGGTGCGGCCTGTCAATTTCCTGATTACCCCGGTTTAGAGACAACGGTAAAAGTTGACGCCGATGCGACGATGAGCGCAGCTAAATTTGCCTTGCCGGATTTAACAGAGGAGGCACCAAAAAGCGAAACAGTACCGGCAAGTCAATGGGCGGACTATTCCGTCTGGTTTGCCCTTGGTTTGGCGTTTCTGGCGGGGTTGAGTTTGAATATTATGCCGTGTGTCTGGCCGGTGCTGCCCATTATCGTGATGCGGCTTGTCGAACAGGCAAAACAGGACAGAGGCAAATCAATAGTGATGGGACTTGCTTTTTGTCTCGGGATATTGCTGTTCTTTGTATGTCTGGCCGGTGCAAATATCATTTTGCAGCTCTTCTATGGAACGGTTTTGCAGTGGGGCGACCAGCTGCGAAACCCGACGTTTGTTACGGTATTGGCGATGGTTTTGATAGTGTTGGCTTTGTTTATGTTTGACGTTTTCAGTTTTGTTTTGCCCGGCTCAATATCGGGCAAAAGCAGCAGCAGTTATGCAGGCACAATAGGAATGGGTTTTCTGGCCGCCGTGCTAAGTACGCCGTGCAGTTTCGGGATATTAGCTGCCGCCTTTGCGTGGGCGCAGGGACAACCTCTTATTCGTGCAACTGTTGCGATAATGGTTATAGGCGTCGGGATGGCTTTGCCATATCTGATTCTAGTTTCGATTCCGGGGTTGCTTGATAGTTTGCCCAAACCAGGCAAATGGATGGATATTTTCAAAAAAACAGTCGGTTTTATTCTGCTTGGTATCGCCGTCTGGATGATAACGGTGTTGTCGCAGGAACGCCGGATAGGTTTGCTTTATTATTCGGTTATTCTTTCATTTTGCGTCTGGATGTGGGGTGGATGGGTCAGTTTTGATTCTAAAACTTCAAAGAAAATAATTGTTCGAACAATAGCAGTGTTACTTGCCGTTATCGCAGGTTTCCGGTTGTTATCCGCTCCGACAGCATTGATAAACAAAGAGGCCAAACCGAAGCCGGGTATTTTCCGGTTGTTATTTCCTCCAACAGCATTGATAAATTGGAAAGGATATGATGCTGACCTTATAGAAGAATCACTCACTGATAATAAACCTGTTCTTATTAAATTTACGGCTGAGTGGTGCTTGAGTTGCAAGGTCGTGGAAAAGCTGGTTTTTGAACGAAAAGACATTGCAGAATTGATAAAAGAAAAAGGTGTTTTAGCAATAAAAGCCGATACCACAACCAGGGATTTGCCGGCAACGCTTGCTTTGAAAAGTTTATATAACGAGCCGGGTGTTCCGGTCAGTATATTATTTCTGCCAAGCCAAGAGGAGCCGGTTAGATGGCGAGGCAAGGACTTCGGCGATGAGTTGAAGTCGCTTTTGGAAAAACTACCCTGAGAAAATATGCTTATGGCCAGAAAAGCGGCAGCCAAAAAAGCGAAGATAAAAGTCGACAAAGCTCAGGCGGCCCGGCGGGTTAGCAAAATCTGGCCGATATTGAAAAAGACATACCCGCAGGCAAGAACCGAATTGAAATTCACAAATCCACTGGAACTTTTAATCGCAACAATTTTGTCGGCCCAATGCACAGATGTCCAGGTTAATATGGTAACCAAAGTTGTATTCAAAAAATACAGGTTGGCCCGGGACTGGGCAAAAGCTGATGTAGAAGAAATCGAGTCGGACATTAAAAGCACCGGCTTTTACCGCAATAAGGCGGCAAATATCAAGGCCTGCTGTGCAAAAATAATCGAGCAGTTCGGCGGTAAAGTACCCGATAAAATCGAGGAGCTTGTTCAATTAGCGGGTGTCGGCAGAAAAACGGCAAATGTTGTGCTTGGAAACGCCTTCGGCAAACCGGCGATAGCCTGCGATACACACGTTATTCGGCTGTCGAGGCGATTGGGGCTCTCTGAGAACAGGGACCCCGTAAAGTTGGAATTTGATTTGGCCGAAATAATACCAAGAAGAAACTGGACAATGTTCAGTCATCTGTTGATTTTTCACGGTCGGAATATCTGCAAGGCGCGCAGGCCGGACTGTGCAAACTGCCCGATTTCAAAATATTGCCCTGCTGCGAACAAGATGGATTTATGGTAAAATCTTAATTTGTAAAGGGCAAGCTGTAATACGAAATACGAATTTTATTAAGGAGAGTAGTCTCTATGATGGAATCTATTGAAAGTCCGGTAAAAGACATGTGGCGGATATTCAGAGTGATGGCTGAATTCGTTGAGGGATTTGACGAGCTTGCTGCGATAGGGCCTGCAGTTTCGATTTTCGGTTCATCAAGAGCAACTCCGAAGGAGCCATATTACCAAATCGCACAGGAAACGGCTTCGGAGCTGACCAAAGCAGGCTTTGCCATAATAACCGGCGGGGGCGGCGGAATTATGGAAGCAGCAAATAAAGGCGCAGCAGAGGCGGGCGGCAAAAGCATCGGACTTAATATAGAACTTCCGCTGGAACAAAAAGCAAATGAATATCAGAATTTGTCACTGCATTTCAGGTACTTTTTCTGCCGCAAGGTGATGTTCCTCAAATACGCTCACGGCTTTATAGTTTTTCCGGGCGGCTTCGGTACTATGGATGAGTTTTTCGAGTCACTGGTATTAATTCAGACCCTAAAGCAGGTATCTTTCCCTGTAATCTTAATGGTCAGCGAATACTGGCAGGGCCTTATTGACTGGATGAAGCAGACCGTTCTCGACAAACACAATTATATTTCACCGGAAGATTTGGATGTGTTTACGGTGGTAGATAAGCCGGAAGATGCGACAAAGATTATAGTGAACTTTAAAGAAGCACGCGGACGCAGCGGGCTGGATTTGCCGTCGGGAATGAAGAAAATCTAAAAGCAAAACCAATTGTTCGGATTACACTTTTTCACTTTTAGCTTCATATTTTTCGCTTTCTTTCATCGCCTTATCCAGGCAGTTCAGCAGATATTTTTTTGCCGGGCCGCCGAGATGCTCCCATGGCAGAATTTCGTCGGGCTCAAATTGCCTCCGTGCGGTATCTTCAATTACCATCGCTGATTTCCCAAAGGCCTTATGCCAAAGCGTATAATCGAAGCACTCATTCCATAAATCGAACTTTGCGCCGCTTCGCCAGGCAAACTCAATAACGTCACCCAGGTGTCTGTCGCTTCGGCCCATAGCCGATTCCAAAACGCTTCGGCCTATATCGTGGAACTTGAAGTTGAGGAATTTTGCCCGGAGTTTTCTTTTCTCATCGAGTATCAACCGCTTTGCGTGCTCGAAATAGGATTTCGGTTTTTGGCTGAGCCAACCCAACGGTGTGTGCGGTTTGGGGACAAGCCAGCTTACGGCAATATTGATTTGCCCTGTTTTGCCGTTAACTTTTTTACGAAGTTTTGCCAACTGAAACGCCAGGGCAACAATTTGTTTTATATCCTCTTCGGTTTCGCCGGGCAGGCCGACGATAAAATACAACTTTAATTTTTGCCAGCCGGCCCGATAGGCCGACTCTACAGCTGCAAATAAGTCCTCATCTTTGAGCGGCTTATTTATAATCTTCCTTAACCTTTCTCCGGCCGCCTCAACAGCAATTGTCAGCCCACTTTTTCTAACCGGCGTTGCTAAATCAGGAAGCAGTTTCAACTGCCGGCCCACACGCAGGCTCGGCAGTGACATGCCGACATATTTGTCCTTGAAATATTTGTGCATCTGCGAGAGCAGTTCTTCAAGATTCGGATAATCGGCGGTTGATAAACTAAGCAGACTGACCGTGTCGAAGCCGGTCGCTTTGTAAGAGGCCTTTGCAATGTCCATAATTTTTTCAATGCTGCGATAACGAAGCGGTCTTCTGCAAAAACTCGCCTGACAGAACAGGCATCGGCAGGGACAGCCGCGCATAATCTCAACACAGACCCGCTCGTGGACAGTTTGTACAAACGGCACTACCGGTCGAAGAGGGGCAGGGGCGTTTTCAAAATCTTTGACAACGGCGTTTTTAAGATGCAGAGGCAAACCAGGCAGGTCCGGCTCGATACTTTTTATTTTTGTGCCGTCATATTCAAACTTATAAAAAGCAGGGACATAGGCCCAGTCGAATCGTTCGGCTATTTCGAGCAGAATCTCTTTTTTTGTAGTGCCGGCTTTTTTGCCGGTTTTTACCAGGCCGGCCAGTTCGACAACTGCTTCTTCGCCTTCGCCAAGCAAGAACAGGTCAAAGAAATCCGCTACCGGCTCGCAGCAATTTGCCATACCGCCGCCGCCGATTATCAATGGGTCGTCTTCGGCCCTGAGAGAGCTGCGGACATTCACGCCGCCTAAATCAAGCATATTGAGCACATTCGTATAACAAAGCTCATTCGTTAAACTGAAGCCCACAATATCAAAACTCTTGAAGGCAGCTTTTGACTCCAGAGAGAACAGCGGGATTTCCTTTTGGCGCATTATCTCTTCAGCATCAAGCCAGGGGGCAAAGATGCGCTCGGCGGCGACGCCATCGATTCGGTTAAGTATGTCGTAAATAATCGCAAGGCCGGTATTGCTCATCGCAACTTCGTAAATGTCCGGAAAGCACAGCGCCACCGTCAAATCGCACCGTGACAGGTACTTTTTGATTTGATTTATCTCGCCGCCGATATATCTTCCCGGCCTGCGAACAAAGGGCAAAAAGTCCCGCTCAACCCGTTCGGCCAATATTGTTATGTCCTTTTTACGCATAGCAGCATTATACCTTATAAAAAGAATTATTGAACATTGGCGTAAGAAAAATTAGAATCAGTTTTCCAAAATTGTGCGTCGAAAGGTTGATTATGAATAAAAAACAACAGATTGTGATTGGTATTCTTGCCGGGCTCTGCCTGATTGCGTTGTTGTATTTTTCTATCACCGCACAAAAAAAACCACTCCGCTCAAATGGTTTGATTGATGGAGACAGCTCAATGCGCCTTGTTATGGGGACATTTGCCCATATCATCGCTGTTGCTCCGGATTCAAAAACGGCCAACAAGTGCATCGAGACGGCTTTTGAGAAGATTGCCGAGATTGAGGAGCTTGCCAGCTTTCACAGCACCACCTCGGAAATAGCCCGGATAAACCGCAGCGCTTATGAAGCACCTGTCAAGGTAAGCAAATCGATTTTTGAAGTTCTTGAAAAAGCTGTTCGATTTGGTGAACTTAGCAACGGGGCATTCGATATCACTGTCGGGCCTTTAGTGGAGCTTTGGCGCCTGGCGGGTGAAACTAATTCGGTCCCTAACGATAATGAGTTAGCTGTTGCCCATTCCAGAGTAGGCTATGAAAAACTTATACTCGACTCCAATGAAATGAGCGTTCAATTTGCCGTTGAGGGGATGAAAGTGGATTTGGGCGGGATAGCAAAAGGATACGCAATCGACAAAGCAGTTGAGGCAATGCAAAACTGCGGAGCAGCAGGCGGAATGGTCGATATCGGCGGTGACATTAAGTGTTTCGGCACCGGGCCGAATGGTAGAGAAAACTGGCGAATCGGACTGGAAGACCCAAAAAAGGCGGATGAGAGTATTGGCACCAGTGAGCTGCTGGGAGTATTGAAGCTGACAAATATAGCTGTAGCAACGAGCGGGGACTATCGGCGATTTGCCCTGATAGGGGGTAAAAAGTACAGTCACATTATTGATGCCAAAACCGGCTCCGGCAGTAATAGGTTGTCAAGTGTAACCATTTTTGCCAAAAGTGCCGTTGATGCGGATGCATTAGCCACGGCGGTAAGCGTGATGGGACCTGAAAAAGGGATTGCTTTAATCGAGATGATTGCTGAAACTGAAGCGATTTTAATATCTTCACAACCGAATTCTGAGCAAATAAAAACCAGCGGTGCGGACAAGTATATAAATTAATCAGTTACCGCTTAGGCGATTGGGGCTTTTTGGGCAGGCTGGTGGTTGGCCGGTGCTGTTTTGCCGCGATAAACAATGACTTTGGTCGGGCACTTTTCCATAGCGGTATCGGTTTGTTCCGCAGGTGCATACTTTTCGTAATCGAGGGCGGCTAAATTATCTTCAACGCTGAACAAATCAGTTTGTTTGGCGCACAGGCCGCAGCCGATACAGCCGACTTTGCACATTGAGCGTGTGGCCTTGCCGTTTTCTTTACTGCTGCAGGCAACAACCATCATATTTTCCTGCGAGAACGGCACCATTTTTATCAGATCCCGCGGGCAGGCGTCTGAACATGCACCACATCCGGTACATTTAGTGTAATCAACGGTCGCCAGTCCATCTATAATATGCAGGGCATCAAACCTGCAGTCACTTACACAATCACCATATCCCAGGCAGCCGAACTTGCAGGCCTGGACATTGGCCAATGCATTCGCCGCGGTGCAGGTTTCGATACCGCCATACTGGGCGTAATAAGTCCTGTCTGCCGTATGTGCACGGCAGTGAACAACCGGCCTTTTAGGGGCACCTGAACCGCTGATTTGCAAACTCAGTATCTGGCCGATTTCGGAAGCGGTCTCCGCACCCCCCGGTGCACATTTGCCGATTAAATCGGGATCCTGTGCAACCGCCTTTGCGTATGAAGCGCAGCCGGCAAAGCCGCAGGCGCCGCAGTCAACGCCCGGTAGGACGTGCTGGATTTGTTCCACTTTCGGGTCAACCTCAACTTTGAGTTTTTCACTTGCGATTAAAAGCGCCAATGCAAATAAACCACCCAGCCCCAGCATTGTAAGACCTGCCGGCCAGGCACTGTTCCACAAATCAAAAATACCAGCTAAAAGCATACTCCAAGTTCCTACTTATCAATAATTATTTAATCATTCCCGCGAAACCCATAAACGCCAAGGTAAGCAGACCTGCGGTAATCAATGTGATCGGGGCGCCTTTGAGGCATTTCGGCACATCAGCCAGATTCAGATTCTCGCGGATGCCGGCCATTATACAAATTGCCATCGTAAAGCCAATGCCCGCACCAAAGCTAAGAACCACCGCCTCGAGAAGGTTGTCAATCTCCCAAAGATTAATAAAAAGACACAGCCCTAAAATTGCACAGTTTGTTGTAATCAAAGGCAGAAATATGCCGAAGCTCTCGTAAAGGGCGGGGAAGAATTTACGAATGTACATCTCAACCAACTGAACTGCGCCGGCAATAACCAGTATGAAGCAGACATATCGCGTTACCTCAAGACCCATTTTCATCAAAATCCAATGGTCAATCATCCAGGTCAGAGTGCCGCTAAGCGTTACAACAAATGTAACCGCCAGGCCCATACCGAAGGCCATATCTATTCTGCCTGAGACGCCAAGATAGGGACATATACCGAGAAACTTTGTGAAAACAAGGTTGTTGATAATGACGATGGATATAAAACCCAAAAGCAGAATGTTAAGTGTATCCATAAGACTTACCTCTTAAGCTTCTTTTTTAGTTATTACATTGACCAGAGCGAGCAGCAGTCCCAGTGTTATAAACGCACCGACCGGCATACTCATCGCAGCCCAGGGTACAAACCAGCCGCCGTTCTCTGAAAGAGCCAATACCGGAATCTCAAAAACCGCACCGGTCGATAGTATCTCTCTTATCCCTGCCAAAACACACAGTGTCGCCGTAAAACCGATGCCCATTCCAACCGCATCGATAATACTTACAAAAATAGGGTTCTTACTGGCGCAGGCCTCGGCCCGGCAAATAATAATGCAATTGACAATAATCAAAGGTACATACGGGCCGAGCGTTTCGCTCATTCTCGGCTGAAATGCTTTTAAGAACAAATCAGCAATCGTAACAAAAGTTGCTATTGTCAGTGTGAACATCAGGATTCGCAGGTGCGGTTTGAGGAGGTTGCGCATTAGACTGACTACAATATTACTGCATATCAACACGAAGATAACACTCAGTCCCATAGTCAGTGCCGGCTTGACCGCAGCAGTAACCGCAAGCGTCGGGCACATCCCAAGCAGCAAACGAAATACCGGATTTTCACGCCATAAACCGGCCAGAAATGTTTCCTTATACAAACCGGTGAACGTCTGAGATTCACTTGTCATTACTGATTAGTCCTTTTTCCTGTAAATGATTTTTTATTTTTTCTGTATACATATTAAATATCTTCACAACCGCCTCGCTGCTTACGGTAGCTCCGCTTATCGCCACGATTTCCGAATCGATTTTTTCATCATCGCCGGTTTTTACAAGCACCACCTTTGCTGCCGGTGCATTTTTGAACTGGCTGGAAAAAAAGTCTTCCTTTATCCTGCTGCCAAAGCCCGGTGTCTCATTGCTCGCCAGAACAGCGAAACCTGCAAATTTGCGGAAGGAGCCGTCAACGGCAATAATCAATTCGATTTTGTCAGCAAAACCGGGGCCTTCGGCGTTAAACGCCCAGCCGATACATTGGCCCTGCTGTGAAAGGGCCTTGTAAACCTTACTTGTTAGTTCTTTTCCCTTGCTTGAGAGTACTTTTACTTGGTCCACCTTGTCAAATTTTTTGGCATCCGGCAGCAGTGAAGTCATCAGGTGATTGATTTTGGCGATTTTATTCTGCTCTATCCTCGGCGACCATGCGGCGTTTGTAACCGCTATAAGTAAACCGAAGATAAACGATGAAACAATCAGGAGCCAGCTTTGTTCAATAAAGTGTTTTATTTTAAGCATTCGGTTTACCTCCTGCCGGCACCAGTTTACAGAGCCTGTCAATCAACGGAGTTACGGCATTCATCAAAAGAATCGAAAACATTACTCCTTCCGGGTATTCTCCGACAATTCTTATAAGCATCGTTATGGCCCCGACTCCTATACCGAAAATCCACATCCCCTTCGCGCTCAATGGCGCTGTTACCGGGTCGGTCGCAATAAAAAATGCGCACAGCATCAAACCGCCGCTGGTCAAATGCACAACCGGCGAAATATAGGCATCGGGATTGAGCAGGTACCCTATAGCCCCAAAGACAAAAGCACCCAGCAAAACAGCCAGTGGAATATGAAAGTTTATTGTCCTTCTGAGCAGCAGGAAAACTGCTCCGATTAAAAGTGCCAGTGCGCTGGTCTCTCCCAGACAGCCCCCGATTTCGCCCGTGAAAGTAGCCAGGAGTTGCTTGTTGACGACGTCACTTGCATTGCCGCTTTTTACGGCCTGTTTACTAAAAGCCAACGGCGTCGCCTGAGTGCGTGCGTGGATTGTATTTTCCGGGCCGATTTTCGACATCGTAGAATCGATTGTTACCGGCGCCGTCCAGGTTGTCATCAGCATACCAAAGCTGGCGGTAAGAAACGCCCTTCCGACCATTGCAGGATTAAATATATTAGAGCCGAGTCCGCCAAAAACCATCTTGCCAATAGCGATAGCGAAAGCACTTCCTATTATCGCCGCCCAGACAGGCAGGGCCGGCGGGACCGAAAAGGCAAGAATTATGCCGGTAAGAACGGCGCTGAAATCGCCCAGCGACTCAAACGGACTGGGCGTTCTGCGGATTAGATTGCAAAGCAATTCGGTTACAACAGCCGAAATAACACAGGTTGCAATAAGAATAAACGCATAGGTTCGGAAATAATAGCCGGCCGCCACCATAGCAGGGACAAGGCCGATTATGACATCGAGCATTACCCTGCGGGTTGAAAGCGGCCTGCTGATATGCGGCGATGGCGAAACTGTTATCTTATCGAGCATTTATTCTTTCCTATTCTAATCAACTTACTTTTTCCTTTTCTTTTGAATAGCAAGAAGGATTTTGCCTGTCTTGATATATCCTGTCAGTTCTATATTGGCGGGGCAGACATAACTGCAGCAGCCACATTCAATACAGCCGCTGATATAATAGCTCTGTGCCAAATCCAATAAATTGTGTTTGACGGCGTGGGCGATTCTGGTGGGGTTGAGATGTTCAGGACAAACTTCAAGACATCTGCCGCAGCGAATACACGGTGTTTGCCTTTTGGTGTATTTGGCCCTGCCGATTTGTTCCTTTGTTAAAATGGTTATGGCGCCGGTGGTTTTTGTAACAGGCATTGTCAAATCGGCAATTGCTATTCCCATCATTGGCCCGCCGAGAATGACCCTTACGGCTTCGTCCCTGAGTCCTCCACATAACTCAATCAACTCAGCAACGGGCGTTCCTATCGGAACATAGAAATTACCCGGTTCGGCAATTCCTTCTCCGGTAACGGTTACGACCCTATGGGTCAGCGGCCAGTTGCAAACGACTGCTTCGGCAATTGCAGCGGTAGTGGCAACGTTGAGAACCACAACACCAATCATCGGCGGGATACCGCCGGTGGGAACGTCCTTTTTCAGAATCGACTTTATAAGCTGTCTTTCACCGCCCTGTGGATATTTCGTTTTGACGGGAACGACCTCAATGCCGTCACCATTTTTATAAGCTTTCAGCGCATCATTGAAAACTTCTATAACATCCGGCTTATTATCTTCGACTCCGATGAAGACTTTCGAACAGCCGGACGCTTTTCGGGCCAGTTTGACTCCAGCGATGATTTGATTAGTCCATTCGAGCATAATCCGGTAGTCACAGGTGATGTACGGCTCACATTCACATGCGTTTATAATCAATGTATCTTTAGGCGATTTCTCATCCAGTTTTATTTTTACCGATGTCGGAAAGCCTGCACCTCCCATACCGACCATACCTCCGGCGCGCACCGCATCGAATATCTGCTCTGCCGAGTAGTTTTTGTCTGTAAAATCGCTCGTAAACTTCCCGGCGCAGGGCTGCTTGAGCGAATTACCCTGCTGCTCTGTCTCAATTATTATTGCAGGGCTTCGGCCAACAACGGCGTGTGACTGCAGTGCAATCTGCTTGACTTTACCTTTGACCGGTGAATGAACAGGTGAAGAGACAAATGCCTCGCTTTCGCCGATTTTTTGGCCCGGCTGAACCTCATCGCCTTTTTTGACGAGCGGCTTACAGGGAGCACCAATATGCTGGCTAAGCATTATCGCAAGCTCTTTGGCGAGCGGGGCCTGCCGGATTTCACATTCACGGGTAAGGTCTTTTGCTTGTGGGGGATGTGTTCCGCCGGGAAATGTAATTTTGCCTTTTGTATCAACTTTCATCTTAAAAATTTCTGAGATTATTTATTTCTACCGGTTAACCTGGTTATCTTACTGGTAATCAAAATACATATAAAAGTTACCGCCAGTGCCAGCAAAAAGCTAATGGCAGTTCGCACTTCTGTGGTGTTCATCAGGCCAACATCCTGCGTCTCCTGTGAAACGCCAACACCTGCATTGACCAAAATTTCCTTGAAAACCGCTAAAGCAGCGATAAAAACCACCAGCGGCAGCAGGAAAGCAGTCACAACTTTAAGGGTGACCGAAGGGCCTTCAGCTTTGCCCAACTTTTGATAAACATCCTGACATTTGTCAGCCTGGCTGCAGCTTCGACAAAAATCTTCCTGGGCCATAATTTTTGCTACCATATAAAATTTCGGAATTTATAATAGATATCAGCCGAATTTTCAAACTAAAAATTATTTTAATTGGAAAAGTAATTATGTTTAGAAAAGTCGGGACGTTGACATTTAGTTTGTTTTTATACCTCTGCAGCGCTTGTGCCACCAATCCAATTACCGGTCAAAAACAGCTTAAGTTGATTCCAGAGCAGCAGGACATCGCAATAGGCCGCAAGTACACTACCGGCCGGGCCTGAAGGCAGGTAAAGAAGATTATTGCAGGTTCGTCATCGAACAGTTAAGATAATAAAACGCCCAAGCGGGGTATATTTTCTTGCAATAGACAAAGGAGTTTTATAAATTGTGGGCGGTTTTGGTGGATTTTGGAAGTATGGCGGCGTAGCTCAGTTGGTTAGAGCACGGGATTCATAAGCCCGGGGTCGAAGGTTCGAGCCCTTCCGCCGCTATTATTCAGTAAATTGTGAATTGTAAAGCGTGGAGCGAGAGACGAGATACGAATAGTGCCCCCATCGTCTAGCGGCCTAGGACGCCGGGTTCTCATCCCGGTAACAGGGGTTCGAGTCCCCTTGGGGGTATTCTCATGTTAGAAACATATTTACACTAACCCTCAACCCACCATTTTAACCGCAAAATAAGACAAATAAAAACATTTTATTCCCTCTTTTTTTTCGTGCGTAAGCCCCGCTTGTCGAGACCAAGCCGGATACCGCTCCGCACCATTTTAACAATCTCCTCTCTTTGATTTTCTTTCCTTGTCAACTAAATGCTATTCACGAACCACGAGCCACGAGCCACGAACCACGACTAATCCACCGCACCATTTTAACGATTGGCTTTCGTTTCCAAATCCCAACTGACATAGTTATACCCCAACAAACAGTCCCGTAAATGCGATAAATTGCCAGAAAAGAATCGCCAAAATACTTACAGAAATCGTGATTTTATTAGGGCGAACCAAATAAACTAACATAAACAATATAACAATAATAATTATCAAATATTCCTGCCAAATGAACGTGTAGTCAGGAATAAACAGGCCCTTGAGAATAACAAGCCAGGCATCTAAATAATTAAATGTTATATGACTAAAACTGCGCTTCGTAGTTAAATAATACCAAAAAGTAAATATCAAAGAAGATAGAAGATATACGCCCGTAAGAATTACTATTCTTTCTATAAGAAGTCTTAACTTCAACATAAATGCTCTCTTTTTAGTCACAGTCAATACCTTGTTCTTAATACTTTCACCTCACTATTTTAACGATTGCCTTGCTTGTTGTTTAGGTTTAGCCTATCTTTGTTCTACTCAAAGTATGCGGTCATAAAGGGTAGTAGGTCTTTATGAGTATCGCAATAACCAAGCAGATACTTCATTGCTAAGACGGTTATCTTCCCATCTAAATAAGGACAATCCTTGTAATCAATGTAATGTAGCAACCTTACATTCTTAGATATTTTTACTTCACTTCCTTGAATGATGTTCACCTTCAAATCCTTTGCCAGATCATTCTTAAAGCCCTCGACATCTGCAGGGCAAAAGACACAGCTCATCAAACGGTCATTAAAAAAATTCAAAACTAACTCTCCAGTGTACCCTTTATATTGATAGCTTTTCAGCGACACAGAAAGCCAATTATATGGAGGGCGGGTGTCATCTCGTTCCAAACTCGAATTGTTAGTTACTTGCCATAAGAATTTGCTTGGGATAGAGTTTCTAACTTGAGTTGAAGATGCGTAGCTTTCGAATCCATCGATCAGCTTTTCTCCCGCTTTTTTTTCTAAGTAGCTTGGTTCAAAAATCTTAATACCAAAGCCATGTAGGACAAAGGACAAAGTAGAATTTGGATTCCTCACTAAGTAAAAAAACAAAAAAATAGTTATAGCTAATGAACCAGCCAAAAATACCACCAGAGTTCTTTTAAGTTTCATTATCTTAGTTCTCCTTAACTATCAGCTTCAACAACCGAAAAATTTTTTTATTGTAACTTCCAAATTTTCTCCTTTAAGAAAAGTTATCACAGCACCATTTTAACGATTGCCTTGCACTATTGTTGTTAATCTGCTGAACCAACATCGTTCAGTGGTTCAAAACAGGAAGGAAGT
>Ga0180432_10003201_pt1 | contig 23715 bp, 19 predicted proteins | sample SS_ome_10_FD_132414 | JGI IMG/M metagenome (GOLD analysis project Ga0180432, IMG submission 132414) | Hypersaline lake sediment archaeal communities from the Salton Sea, California, USA - SS_1_MS_2 metaG | ecosystem: Environmental > Aquatic > Non-marine Saline and Alkaline > Hypersaline >... | reverse complement strand
TGCGAGCTTCCGCCTCGGCCTCGTCGAGAAGCTCTATGCCTTTGTCGTCCAATGCCATGAGGATATCATCGATCTCTTCGGGCGACACCGTGTCTTCGGGAAGAATGTCGTTGACCTCATCGTAGGTGAGGTACCCTTTGCCCTTTCCTTTGCTCAACAGCTTCTTTATCTCAGCTTCAACTTTGGCCATATAACATCCCCTGGAGATACGAATGATCTAAGAAGCGAGGCGACCCTCCTCCGGGTCGACGTCGGAAGGACCTTTTTTGGACTTTTTGACCAACTCCTGCCACTTTTTCCAATCCTCTTCGCACATAGAGCCCGGGGACTCCGCACGAATCCTCTTGGCCTGATCTTGGCAGGAAATCTTCTCTAAGCATTCAACAGCGTCCTCGAACCTCCTGTTCGCTTTGCCCTTTCTCGTCTCGAGCTCTTCCAACTCTACAGCAAGGCGCTGGCCCTCAACCGACTGAATATGGGAGAGCACCAAGCGTATCTCATTGGAACCTTCAGCGCGGTATGCGGCAAACACCGCCCGCGCGACCTCTCTGCATTCCGGCGACAGAAACCACTCTTCGGAGACCCCCACCTCGAGGGCTCGTTTCACGAGGTCCAGGTCCAACATCAGCGTGCCAAGGAGTTCCCTCTCGGCGGCAAGCCTGCCGCTGGGAAGAGCCTGCTCCTCTGCTCCGGCGCTCCGTTGCGACGGCCGACCCTTGCTGTTGCAGATTCGCGTAAGAGAGGACCGGTTCACACCCAATCTGAGAGCGACCCGCCGCACCAGCAGGTCCCGAGCATTCGGGTTCGGGCAAGCGGCTATCAACCCCATCAGTTCATCCGCCGAGCGAGCCTGTCCGGCAACTGTACCGTACCCTGGAGCAGCCACCACCATATCGAGTTTGAAGTCTATGAGTTCCTTTGCACGTTCGAGTACCTGAAGAAATTGGTCCGGGCCCTTGGAGACGAGAAAGCTGCAAGGGTCTTCGCCCTCAGGCAGAACCGCCACGCGGGTATCGATGTCTTCCGGGAGAAGCAGTTCGAGAGAGCGCTCGGCGGCCTTCAAGCCGGCTTCATCCGCATCGTATACGACCGAGATGCGGTCGGCGAACCTGCGAAGCGTCCTCACGTGGTCGGCGGTGAGCGCCGTGCCGAGGGTGGCGACCACATTTCGCAAACCCATCTGATGACACATTATGCAGTCGGTGTAACCTTCGACCACGATTGCCTGACGACTCTTTCTGATTTCATCGTGGGCCCTGTCAATCCCGAAAAGGGATTTCCGCTTGCTGAAGACGGGGGTCTCCGGGGAGTTCAGGTATTTGGGCATCGCTCCTGTCAACGTCCTGCCTCCGAAAGCGACAACGCGCCCGCGCTCATCAGATATGGGGAATATCAGCCGTTGCCAGAAAAGGTCACGATGGTTCCCGTCGCCGCCCATTGTCACCAGCCCTGCCCTCATCAGGCGCTCGGCCGGGATGCCACGGCGTAGGGCCAAGTCCAGCAGCGCCCTGCCGCCCGAAGGGGCATAGCCGATCTGGAAGGACTCCACGGTCTCCCGTGATATTTTTCTTTCCCGAAGGAAAGCCCAAGCTGCACCTTCCGGGTCAGAGAGCAACCACTTATGATAGTTGTTGCGGGCGGCGAGGTTAAGTTTGCGGATGTCCTCCAAATCGTCCTTGCGGGGGCCCTCGGCCAGGTACTTGTCCTCTATCTTGATGCCGACGCGGTCGGCTATGGCCTTGACGGATTCCGCGAAAGACATGCCGTCATGAACTCTCAGGAAGGTGAACACGTCCCCTCCCTGATGACAGCCGAAGCAGTAGAAAATCTGCTTGTCAGGGACGACGTGAAACGACGGTGTTTTCTCTTCGTGCAAAGGGCACAGTGCCCGGAAGCTCTTGCCCGCGCGCTTGAGTGGTACGCGCTCGGAAATGACATCGACGATGTCGACGGCCTCACGCACGCGGTCAATAAGCTCCGGAGAAAGGACGCTACCCATGCTCCCCCCAGGAGCTCAGGCGATAGTTGGTAAACGTAAGTCCTTATGCAGCCGCAGCTTGCACCCAGACCTATAATTATACCACATTAGGATTAATTGTCAACGCAACCGACTTTCGCTTTCCCATTTTCCGAGAGCGTGGTTGACTCTCGGGCTCCGTGATTCTAGACTCTTGGTCTGAATAGTCCCGCTGTCGCACAAGGAAGGAGCTGAAAAGACATGGCCGGGCAAGACACAGGCAGCAGTGTAGCCATTATTGCCGGAAGCGACTCCGACGCATTTCTGGTGAAGGAAGCGTCTGACGCCCTGAGGGAACTGGGGGTAAAGCCCACGGTGAGGGTGCTTTCCGCGCACAGGTCCCCAGGGGAGGGAGCGGCATTTGCCGCGGAGGCGCGGGAGGCGGGCTATCAGGTAATAATTGCGATCGCCGGAGGAGCCGCGCACCTGGCGGGAGCGATAGCCGCGCGGACCACACTTCCGGTTATCGGGGTGCCCGCACCGACGGGTCTCATGGGTGGGCTTGACTCGCTCCTGTCGACCGTTCAGATGCCGGCTGGGGTGCCCGTCGCGACGATGGGTGTCGGCAAATCGGGGGCACGTAATGCGGGGATTCTGGCGGGACAGATCCTCGCGCTGGGCAACAAGGCAATCGCGGAAAAACTCGTCTCTCTGAAGGCAGCAATGGCTTCGCAGGTACGAGACAAGGAGGAGCGTCTGAGAAAGTCGCTGGAATCGGGGGAAGGCGGATGAAGGCTTGCATAGTGTGCGTCGGAAGCGAGTTGACCTCCGGACGTGTGGTCAACACGAATGCTGCGCGACTGGCAGCCATGCTGACGTCCCTGGGTTTCTGCGTCTCTCGATGCGTGGCAGTCGGCGATGAGAAGGAAGACCTGATTTCCGAGTTGGAGCGGGCTTTCCAGTCATCCGACGCGGTTATTGTTACGGGCGGGATAGGGCCGACGATGGACGACATTACCCGCGAGGCGGTGGCGGAAGCGTCGGGAGCTCGACTCGTGGAGGAGGCGGACGCCCTGGTGAGGATACGGGCACGATTCGCTAGCCGCGGCATCGAGATGCCACTGGTCAACGAAAGACAAGCCTTCTTTCCGGAAGGCTCGAAGCGGATAAAGAACCCTATCGGGACGGCAGACGGCTGGGAGATGAAAGCGGGGAAGGCCCGAGTTATTGTGCTGCCAGGGGTGCCGGAGGAAATGGAATCCATGCTTCCGGATACGGTCTGCATTCTCAGGGACGTGTGCCCATCAGCCGGGATCGAGAGAAAAATCCGGCTGTTTGGAATGGGCGAATCTGCGGTCGACGAGAAGTTGTCCGGCTTAGTGGGGGCGGAATGCAACCCCGAAATCGGTCTCATGGCGGAGGGAGGGGTAATCTCCGTAAGAATCCTGGCAAGAGGAAAGAACCATGCGGAGGTGACGGGTCTGGCGGACGGGGCTGAAAATGAAATCCGGGCGCGGCTGGCAGGCTGGGTTTTCGGGACCGGCGACGAGGGTTTGGAGCACGCCGTTGCGCGGGAGCTGGAAAGAAAGGGAAGGACGCTGTCCGTCGCGGAATCATGCACGGGAGGGCTTATCTGCCACATGCTGACAGATGTGCCCGGGATATCACGTTGGTTCCTCGAGGGAGTGGTCGCTTACAGCAATGAATCGAAGCGGGAGTCGCTGGGAGTGGAGGAAGCCCTCATCCGCGAGCATGGAGCGGTAAGCGAAGCGGTCGCGCTGGCAATGGCCGGCGGCGTAAGGGAAAGAAGCGGAAGCGACTTGGCGGTCGCGGTAACGGGGATAGCGGGGCCAAGTGGCGGAACGCCAGAGAAGCCTGTTGGGTTATGCTACATCGCAATCATCGGTGAGAAGGCCAAGGAATGCAAGCGGTACACGTTCGGAAGCGGGCGTACGCGGGTGAAGGACCGGGCTGCAAAGACAGCGCTTTACCTGCTCTGGAGACTTCTCACGGCAACCTAGATTACACGGCAGGCCGAACTCGGGACCCAGCCCCGTCTTTCCTTGTCGACATAGATCTTGAGCCAGCCGTCACCCGTCTGCTCAAGCTTGACTTCAGCACCGGAATGAAGACGAAACCTGGCCTCGGTGGAATCGGAAGGCCCGGATAGAACATCAACGCTCTCCGCCACGATCACGGCCTCCCCTGGGCGCTTGTGATCGACGAACTTGACTGCCGCGGAAGAGACGAAGGCGATCAGCAGGACGATCAGAAGGTATGTGAGCTTTTTCAGTAGATGCAGCCGGAAAAAGAAACAAAGGCAGAGGGCAACGCACGCCAAGTAATAGGCGAAGAACGCGACAATCTGAGTTTCACGCGGACTGAGCCCGAAGTGCCAGAAGAGAAGAGAACGAATGAAGGCTGACTCCCGCCTGGGAATAGCGTCCAACGACTTATCCCTTACGTAGGCCAGATTGGCGATGGTGTCGGCATCTCGAGGGGCGAGCCTGAGTGCGCGGCGATAAGACCAGATGGAATGGCCCCACCTGCCGAGCTTAGCATAGGTGTTGCCGAGATTGTAGTAAACGCAGGCTCGCCCGAAGCCGTCGGCCGCGAGATGTTCGTAGGCGTCCCGCGCAGTATCATATTTCGAGGCCGCTGCGGCCGCATTTCGTTCCTCGCTCAGCTTTTCCGCAGAGAGGTAGGCTTCGTTCGCCTCGGCAAAGAGCGTGATTGCTTCCGCCGGCGGCAACCGGCCTTGAACAGGGCGAGCGGCGAGGAGCATCAGCAGTATAGCCGTTGCCAAAGCGCGCATTATTTCTTCCGGATGGACTTGTCGAGTTCGCGAATCAGGGCACGGGCTTTGTTGGGAAGGTCGCCGGTGAGCTTCGGCTCGGCTGAGCGCCCGGAAAATCGTCCGCGGTCACACTCATGGAGGACTTCGAGCACATCATCTACGAGATCGCCCCGCACTCCGCTACGCAGCAGGACGTTGCCGACAGAGTCGGTTGTGACGGAGCCGATGGGCAGGTCGAGCTTGTCCGCGACAAAGCCGCAGAGGGCACGCGCCACCTTGGAACAGGTGTCTGCGGCGGCATCACCACCCAGATTGAGCTCCGCCAGAGCACCCTTCCGCGCCCGCAAAGAGCGGGCGTAGGCATTATCGAGCCTGAGCCTCTCGACCTTTCTGGACACGATCCAGGAGGTCGAGACGATGATCAACGGAACTCCGAGGACTGCGGCAAGCACGATCGGAGATAGGCCGAAACCGGTCTGCGGAAGCGTGATGGCCGATACATCCGTCTTGATCCCAAATAGTCCGCGAGAAAGAATTGAAACGTCGCTCTTGGAAACGGGGCTCTGAGTAGCTGACAGAAAACTGGTGTCCGCCCCGGTAACGTTCACCGGGAACGGGCCCTTGCTGACTGTCACGTATTCCGAGGAAGCGGGATTGAAGTACGAGAACTCAACAGGCGGGATGTCTCGTACGTCGGCGGACTGAACGACCACCAACTGCTTGAAGATTTTCTGAGTATGAAGTCTGTCCGTGTTCTGAAGGACGTGAAAGCTGATATCAGGAGGGAAGGCTCTTAGCGAGTCGGAGCCTTTGACCAAAGACGCTGTGGCGGTCTCTAAATCTCCCTCTCCGTGGACGGTCATCGTCACAGTCACTCCGTCGCCGGGGGTGATGTCGGTGGGTCTGACATCGGCTACGACGCTGAAATTGCCTACAGCGCCGCTGAAGGACGGCGGCTTGCCTTCTTCGGGAAGAGGGCGAACGTTGAGCAGTATTTCGTCCGCGGTGACATCGATCGGGGTCCTCGAGAAATTGCCGAAGAAGGTGCCGATATCACTGTCAAAGAACTCGTCGATGGACGGAGGCCAGCGGCGGGTCGACTGCCGCGGGACAAGCAGGTCACAGGTGATGCGAAAAGGACCGATCTTGAGTCTTCCAGGGATGAGCGGGAAGTAGACCTCCGTGATCTCTACGACATCGTATCGCGAACCGTCTATCGTTCTGGATGTTTGGACGGCATCTCGCAGCGAAACCCTGCGGAAGCCCTCCGTTTGGATGGGATGGAGCCTAGGGGACGAGATCCTGATGCCGGCCCAGCAGAGCTGAATGGTGACCGGTACCTGCTGGCCGACATAGGCGTCGGTGACTTCTGCGAACGCGCGCAAGAATAGTCTCTTATCCGGCGGACCAGGTGGCGAGGAGGCGGTGGCGGACGGAGATGGCGACACGGCCTCCACGATCTCTACCGAAATGCGTTGCGTGGGGTGGGAGGTCCGCCCCGCACGGAACGCAAGCGGCGGGATCTCGACCTTGCCGACCTTAACCGCCTGGAGTTCGTATATGTGGTTCACTTCGGCTTGGAACCCCCCAGTGCCCGTTGTGATCCTGCTGGCTACGCGGGAGGAGAGAAGGCGAATCCCGTCCACGGAAGGGAAGACGGGAGGCGATACGTTCGTGGCACCGCGGACCGTTACGGTCAGGGCAAACACCTCTCCGACGGGCACCTTCTGCCTGTCCACCGAAGCCTCGACGGAGACATCGGCGGCAGCGACCGATTCCGACAAGAACGTTGCGTAAACCAGCGCAGAAGCCACAACCAGTTTCGGGACAAGACTTCGCAACGGCATCACCAATTCTTCTCCGGTTCGCTGTAATCCCGCAGTTGCCGCGGAGGCAGGGGGGCGGCAGCTTCCTTCCCTGCAAGATAGTCGAGCAATTGCCGTAGTTGCTCATCGGTTAACTCGCCGGGAGTGGGCGAGGCATCAGCCGCGGCTGATGGCGACGGAGCCGGCGTTGGAGAAGGGACCTGCTGCCTCCCCTCTTCTCCTTCGGGCTCTGGCTTCTCTTCGCCCGGCGATGGTGTAGATGGACCGGACTGTGGCTCTTCCTCGTTCCCCTCGCTCGTTTGCTCCTTGTCCTGTTCCGGGGTTTCCTTTTTCCGCTCATGCTGTTGTTGAAGCATCTTTCGCGTCAGTTCGTAGTTGAACTTTGCGTCCACGTCGGAAGTGTCGAGTTGAATCGCTTTCTTGTAGAATTGGAGGGCGTCGTGTAGCTTGCCCATCTTGAACGAGCAGTTTCCCAGATTGTAGTACGCGAGGGCGGCAACGTCGGCGTCGCCGGATTCCGCTGCCTGCTGGAACCTCGCAAATGCCTCCTCAAGCTTGTCCTGCCGGTAAAGGGCCGCGCCTGCGTTGAGAGCCAGCCGCGGCGACTCCGGCAGATCTACCTCAGCATCTGCGTAGCGTTCAAGGGCTCCTTTGTAGTCACCTTGCGCGAAGAGGTCGTTGCCGTCTCGGACCAACTCGCGGGCACCCGCCGCTATCACGGCGGGACACGTCATAAGGGTCAAGAGACCGACAAGGATTCTGCTCATCCGGCCTCCACCAGTCGCTTTGCTGCGGCGCGAGGCAAAATTGCCTCGAGAAGAAGGAACACAAACGCCAACAGCAGCGGAAGCTGAAATCTTTCGTGGTAGTATCGTACCACTTTTTTTCCTGTTGGCCGTTGGTCATCCGGCACATGAACTGAGAGTTGCTGCTCAATACCCCATGACGGAGAGGAGATGTGAGAATACGCTCCGCCTGTCTCGCCAGCGATCTGCCGCAGCACATCTTCATTCAGCCTGGAGAGGTGAACGGTTCCGCCAGGTTCTTTGACGAAGCTCACGTTTCCGTTGGCGTCCGTAATGGGAATTGGGACTCCGTCGGGAGTTCCCACACCGATAGTATAAATCGTTATTCCCTCCTCCTCCGCTTTTCGGGCGGCAGCAATGGCATCGCCTCCGAGGTCCTCGCCGTCAGACACGAGGAGAATCATTCGCTGCGCGGAGCGGGCGGCGTTGAAGGAACTGATGCATCGCCGAATCGCCTCGCCGATGGCGGTGCCTCCATGTGGAACGGACTGGATGGAGGCGCCATCCAGGAACATCCTGAAAGCGGCATGGTCCGACGTCAGTGGGCATTGAGTGAAGGCGGTGCCTGCGAACACCACGAGCCCCAGCCGTCCTGCGGGGGGATCCAGAGCGAAATTCTGCAGTTCGAGGACGGCCCGCGTAAGCCTATCGGGCGTTACGTCTTGGGAAAGCATGCTTCGCGACACGTCGAGAGCCACCATTACGTCCGGCCCTCGAATGATGACCTCGTTGGAATCGTATCCCCACTTGGGTCTTATCAACGCGAGCACGAGAAACAACAGAGAAAGCGCCAAGAGGTGCGACTTGAGCCGTTCCCGGGAGTGGCTGTGAGATCGCAGGAGACGCGGGACGAGTCGGGAGCCCGAGAATGCTTCCGCGGCTCTCCTGCGGGCCGAGCGTGCCGCCCACAAGATGATATAGGCAATGGGTATGAGCGCCAGCACCCAGAGGTAGTCCCATTCACCAAACCTGATTCCTTCGGTCAAGGTGCTCTCCTCAGCCAGGAGGCGGCAAGAAGCAACTCGAGAAACAGGAGCCCTGCGGCAGGTACGACGAAGACCGGAAAAAGCTCTTTGTATTCGCCATACTTCCGCGAAGGTAGCTCGGACTTTTCGAGGCGGTCGATTTCCTCGTAGGTTTCCCGCAGGGATTTGGAGTCGGTTGCGCGGAAGTATCTCCCGCCCGTCAACTCGGCGATCTTGCCGAGCGACGCGTCATCGACTTCCGCCTCTTGATATACGTACCTCTTTCTGCCAAGGGCGTCCACGACCGGATAGGGTGCGAGGTCCCTGGTGCCGACGCCCACAGTGTAAACGCGCACGCGCATGGAAGCCGCCGCCTGCGCCGCCGTTTCCGGGCTGATTTCGCCCATGTTGTTCCGCCCGTCTGTCAGGAGTATGACGATCTTGGTCTTTGCGTTGCTGTCCTGCAGGCGGTTGACGGCCGTTCCCAGCGCCATCCCGATTGCGGTGCCGTCCTCCACCATCCCCGTGTCGATTAGGTCCAGCATCTCTGTGATGACCTCGTAGTCGACCGTCAGCGGGGACTGGGTGTAGGGACGTCCGGCGAAAACGACCATTCCTACGCGGTCGCCGCTACGGCCGGCGACGAAGTCACGCACGACTTCCTTTGCCGCCGCGAGCCGGTCCTTGCCGGGGGCGAGATCCTCCGCGCGCATGCTCGTCGAGACATCGATGGCGAGCACTATGTCTATGCCATAAGTCTCGGTTGGGGACTCCGGGATGAGCGACTGGGGCCGCGCCAAGCCAAAGACGAATAGGGCCAAGGCCAGCGAGCGAAGGGCAAAGGAATATTTCGCGAGCCGGAGTTTCCACGAAGCTTTGATGTCGGCGAGGAGCCACGCGCCCGAGAATGCGAGGGCCGGGCGGGCTCGACGATTGAAAGCGAGATAGACCTGCAGGAGCACAAGCAATACAAGCAGAAGCAGCCATGGGTCGCGAAAAGTCATGCCGCACCGACCTCAGCCAGCGAAGACTCTTCCGGAAGCGCCCTCGTCTCTTCTACAAAACGGCGAGCGACCCGCAGTGATTCCTGGACCTCTCCAGGGTTTGGGAAGTACCTGGCGAACTTGACCGAATCGCAATGCGCGAGGAAGCGCCCCAGCAGGTCCCTATGCTTGCCCAAGACTTCTTCTGATGTCGCCAGGGACGATAGGAACTCTTGCGTGGTCTGATGGGGAGCTTCGACGCCGAATCTCGATTCGATGTATACGCGTACGCAGAGCGAAAGCCTGTAATAGAACCCCTTAACCTCGTCCCAAGTGCCAGGGGAGAACGCGGCCAGGCGGTCGAGTTCGGCAAGGGCGACCTCGTGAGGTGCGGGCGGAGGGACCTGGGGGCTCTTCCTCCTACGCCGAAGAAGAAGGAACACCCCCAACAATAGCAGGAGCGCGGCTCCCACGGCCGCAGCAAGAATCCATCCGAATTTTCCCGCCGGCAGGTCAACCGGCGGCTTGATGCCGCGCACGTCGGTTGCATTCGGGTCCAACACGCTGACTACCCGAAGCGCCAAGGGTACGCCGGGCAACCGTTCGGGCGAAGGCGACGCCTCGTTGGAGTATGTAATCTCCGGCCACCGGACGACATATTCACCGGGCTCGAATGCGACGAACTCATACCAGCGCGACTGAATGTTTCGCCTCCTGAGCAGGCGTTTGGAGACCTCCTCGCCACGGCCTTTGGTCTCGAAGCCCTTCAGCAACTCAGCCGGTTCTTGCACTTCAACGGTCAGGGCGGTCGGGTATTCGAGAGTGACCTCAAATCGAACCGGGACTCCGATGGCGACCTCGCTCGCGGACAGAGCCGCAGAGGCAACGATATGCGTTGATCCTGAGCCATCGGAACATCCGGCCATAGCAAAGAGTGCCGCGCAGGCCAGAGACGCGGTCACCACACTCGCCCGTACACTATGCGGGAGATGAACTGTGGAAGCGCGAGATGAGACCACTGCCTATCGTGCCCTTCTCTTCCTCATCAGAAACAACTTCACTATGGGCTCTACGTAGGACTGATCAGTCCTTACGGCGATCGTGTCGACGGCGGCCCGGCGAAGGATGTCGGCCCGCCGGCGGGAGAATTCGGACCAAGCCCTTGCGTAGGCTGCACGAACGCGGGGGCTGGAAGTGTCAAGTGGGAGCTTTTGGCCGGATTCAGGGTCCTGGAGTTCAATAATCCCAAGGCGAGGGAGCGCCCCCTCCCGGGGGTCGGTTATGGTCACGGCGACGACGTCATGACGCTTGTTCGCTATCGTAAGAGCGCGCTTGTATCCGTCATCGATGAAGTCGGAGACGAGAAAGACGACCGAACGTCGATGCGACATGCGTCCGAGGTAATCGAGAGCGGACGCTATTCGGGTGCGCTTGCCGGCAGGTTCAAGCAGCGCGAGTTCCCGGATTACCCGAAGGACGTGCCGGGAGCCCTTTGCGGGAGGGACGTATTTTTCGACCTCATTAGTGAAGACGATGAGTCCGACTCTGTCGTTGCTCTTCGTGGCGGAGAACGCGAGAAAAGCGCAGACTTCGGTTGCGATCTCGACTTTGAGCCGATCGGTGGACCCGAAGAACCCTGAGCCGCTGGCGTCAACGAGAAATAGAACGGTCAGCTGCCGCTCTTCGACAAAGCGCTTCACGTGAGGATAGCCGGTTCGAGCAGTGACGTTCCAGTCTATGGATGACACCTCGTCGCCCGGCTGGTACTCACGCACTTCGTCGAATTCCATTCCCCTGCCGCGAAAGACACTGCGGTACTGTCCCGCCAGCACCTCGCTAACAAGGCGGCTGGTGTGGATTTCGATTCTTCGGACCTTTTTCAAGATTTCTCTGGGAATCATGCGCGCCGTACCTTCAGGGTACTTGAACGTGGTCCAGTATGCGCTGGAGCACGTCTTCAGAGGCAAGCTCTTCCGCTTCGGCCTCGTAGCTCACGATGACCCTGTGGCGAAGAACGTCCATTGCGAGAGCCTTCACGTCCTGGGGGATGACATAGCCACGGCCCTGGATGAAAGCGTGGGCCTTGGCCGCGAGAGTCAGGTATATACTCGCACGGGGGGATGCACCGTAACGTATGTACTGGCCCAACTCCAGACCGTAGGATTCAGGCTCCCTGGTGGCGAAGACGATGTCGAGTATGTATTCCTTGATCTTGTCGTCGATGTAGATGGAATCGACCACACTCCTGGCGCGCATGATGTCTTGCGGACCGACGATTGGGCTGAGGGCGAGGTCAACGGAAGTTGCGGCCATCCTGTCCATTATTATGCGCTCCTCTTCCCTGCGCGGATAAACGACGTTCAGCTTGAGCATGAAGCGGTCCACCTGAGCTTCGGGAAGCGGATAAGTGCCTTCCTGCTCGATGGGGTTCTGAGTGGCGAGTACGAGGAAGGGCTCGTCCAACGTGTAGCTATGCTCACCAATAGTCACCTGATGCTCCTGCATGGCTTCCAGGAGAGCGCTCTGCACCTTAGCCGGAGCCCGGTTCACCTCGTCAGCGAGGATCAAGTTGGCGAATATCGGCCCCTTCCGGACGCTGAAGTCTCCGCTCCGGGGATTGTAGACCAGGGTACCGATCAAGTCCGCGGGCAGCAGGTCGGGTGTGAACTGGATCCTGTGGAATGTACAACTGACGGTCATCGCCACAGTCTTCACGGCCAGGGTCTTGGCCAGACCCGGGACGCCTTCGACGAGGATGTGCCCGTTGGCCAGCAGACCTATGAGTATGCGGTCCACCATGTATTTCTGCCCGACAATGACCCTCGCGATTTCCTGCTTGAGTCCCTGTACGAAGGCAGCTTCTTTTTTCACATGCTCAGTTATCTGTGCCACGTCGCTGCTTTCCATACGATCCCTCACCATCAGTCTCGTTGTTGGGAAGTGACGGACGCCAGCCCAGCCCCTCGCGCCAGGCGCCGTCGATGGGTGCGTCTGCCCGCAAAGAGCAACGACGCCGTCAAAGGAGAAAGAACGGCCAACGCGATCAACAGGACCGACGACCATGCCAGTACTCGTATGCCGGCGGAAGGAACGGGAAGAACTCCCCCAGATGACCCATCGAGCGAGAGATAGGCAATGTCTCCCGGACCCGTCCGGACGAGTCCGGATCGCTGCGGCGTCATACGCAGCAAGAATATCTCGGAAAAGCGATGTCGTCCCGACTCGCCGGTGATCTCCGTCTTAGTCATCAACGATATGTTCTGGATATCCAGGCCGTCAAGAGAATCGAAGCGAGGAGGCTGGAGTTGATAAGCAATGGGTTCACCAACCCACGAGACGCTGCACCGTAGCGTCAGGTGTCTGCCCTCCAGCCCCAGAGGCTGAACGAAGGCCGAAACGACTTGAGGGTCGGCCTCACGTGCGAGAGCGTGCTTCATTCCAAGAAGGAGAAGTATGGCGGCGAAACAGTATCGGTACACGTCAGTTCACCCGGAATGTCGCCTCAAGCAAATGCCCTCCCCTCAGAACACCAATAGCCATACGGCCACCTGCCGGCACCTTATCGAGCTCTGCCATGAGCTGTGGCACCGTGCCGATCCTCTTTCCGCCCAAGAGGATTATCACATCCTGTGGGCTGAGTCCTATAGAATCCGCAGGGCTGCCCGGTTGGACCCTGTGCACGAGTACGCCGAAATCCGTGGGAACGCCCAAGCGCCTCGCCACGTAGGCAGAAAGCGGGTATACCTCAGCACCCGTTCTCCTCTTGACCTCCTCAGCGCCCGCAGGGGGCGGGGCTTCGCCGATGGCGGCGGTTACATTGCGCAGCCCCCCATCTCGGAGCAACTCCATTTCGACCTCGTCGCCCAGTTCCTTGCGAAGAACAGCCATTTGGTAGTCAAGCACCCCGCCTATCGGATGACCATCCACTTCGACGATGCGGTCCCCTGGTTTGATGCCTGCAGAGGCCCCTGGAGCGTCCGGCCTGACAGAGATCACGACGACTGCGGCAGACGGGTCATGGGGCACCTCGACACCCAGCGAGGTATTCTTAACGAACTCGAAGTCAAGAAGCTGCACGAGCATGTCGCGAATGTCGTTGATGGGGATGGCAAAGCCTATGCCCTGGGCATCAAGCTTTACGGCGGTGTTCATTCCAACGACTTGGGCGTTGAGGTTAAGAAGCGGCCCGCCGCTGTTGCCGGGGTTTATGAGAGCGGTAGTCTGTAAGAGGTTCGAATAAGCGATATCGCCGCCCAGGTTTAACGAACGGCCCGTCGCGCTCAGGACGCCGGTGGTCACTGAATTCTCAAGGCCAAAGGGATTGCCGACGGCTATCAGCGTCTCGCCGATCATGAGGTCGGAGGAATCCCCCATTTTAGCGTAGGGAAGCGGGTCAGACGGATTGAGCTTCATCACACCGAGATCGACCTCAGAGCTGGAATTGAGGACTTCGGCGTCGAACTCGCGCCCGTCCGCCAGAGTGACCGTGATCCTGGATGCCCTTCGGGTTACGTGTTCGTTGGTGATCACAAACCCGTCGGGAGAGATGATTATGCCCGAGCCGAGGCTGTGCACTCGGTAACTAGTTCTTGGGAACTGGGACGAGAAGTGCCGAAAGAAGTCCTCGAAGAAGGGGTCTGCAAAAGCGGAAAATGGATTGTAGGGGCGTTCAATTATCTGCTCGGTGCTTATGTTGACGACAGAGGGCCCGGCCCTTCGGACTGCGGTCACAACAGGCGTTATCCGAAGGTCTCTTGTCTCATCCGCGGCCGATGGGCGGAGCATAGAGACAACAAGCAGAACAAGGACAGCTTTCCTGACAAACACGCCGCTTTCCCGCAGGCTTTCAAATGAAGAACACAGCGACATACGCGGCCGCCTGACGATCCGGGTCTTACTTGCGGAGGTCTGAGGGTCTCTTCACAAGAGACCGTGCAACCTCGCCGGCCACAGTAAATGGGAGCGAGGTAGAAGAAGCTTCGGCGTAATAATCTCCATCAGGTGTCTGGGCTCCCAGCTTCAGGGTGATCCTCTTGGACCCCAGGTTAACGACAATTTGAACGACAGGGCTATCAAGTCCGAGAGTCTCCGGCTTCGGGTCGATCTCCTCGACAAAGTTAACGCACTTGAGGCGGCTGAGCGCGGACGTGACGACAGAGAGCTTGGAAGCTTCCACTTCAGATTCCTCGGGCTCGACCATCCGCCACCGAGTGCCGTCTTTCTTGATCAGGATCTCAAGGTTTTCGTCCGGGTAGGTAATAGTCAGGTCCAGTATTTCGGAAGTCAGAAAATCTACGACGACCCGCTCCACCAGGTCGGCCTGCAACTTGTCCACAAGGCTCTGGGGGATCAGGAAAAGCAATGGGTTTCCCTTCAGGCTGGCGAAGTAGAGAGGCTCCCCGTCAAACTGCGAACCTATCGCCAACTCGACCGGTTCAGGCGGGTTCGTGTCCGCATCTTCCTCCCCGGCGTCGCTTTTGAACTCGGCGGTGACGGCTAACGCCGGGGGCGAAAGCCCGTATTGCGCCCAGTCACCTGGAGAGTCCGAGATGAACCTTTCTGCCTTGAGGCCGGCCAGATTATTCAGAATGGTGCGCACATTCGCGGCGTTGGCGGATACGTTGAACGGCTCGCGAAGCCGCCATTTGCTGACGCTTTCCTTCTCGCACACGTACTCCCCATCATCGCGACGCAGTGTAAGCTTCTCCACGTTGACAGAACTAAAGCCTAGGAGCTTCTTCGTCCTGAACGTCAAGTAGGATGGCAAGATTCTGGGAAGCTGAGTTGATTCTATGGCGTAGACGGAAGGCTCGTCGCTCCGCTTCACGTACACCATTTGCCCGTCGCCATCTCTGCGGCCAATGAGGACCTCCAGCGGCTCTCCCGCACCCTCGACGTCCAATGGCTCGAACAGGAGCTTGGGGCGACCATCCGAAAACCCGTACGCGCTCAAGTCCTCATCTTCGGAATCGGAAACGAAATCCTTAATGTCCAGCTGGTTGAGCCGCTCAACGTAGTCGCGGACCGCGTCGGAGTCTGCGGCGATCTCGACCGGGCTTCCAAGTTCCCAGCGCCGGTTTTCGAGCGTGCCTGCGCTTGCCAGCGATATGACGTAGCTGTCGGTCACTATCGAAATGGCGCGGAGTCGGTCGGTGTTCAAACGTACGAGGTCACGGTCCCTGATCTCCGAATACGGCTTTTGAAGCTCGGGGGCGATGTTCTCCCTGACCGTGAAGACGAGGTCGGCAGTGGCGATCTTCGCGTACCGCTTTTCAGGGTCGTCGGGGACCACGCCCCCCAGAAGAAGGGAGGGCTTCGCATCTTCGCCGACGTCCAGCCTCGCGACCACTTCGGGGCTGCTCAGACCGTATTCGGCAAGGTTTTCCGGCGAATCATCGATCCAGTCTTTGACCTTAAGCGCGGCGATTTGATTCACAAGACTTTCGACCTGGACCTTGGATGCACGTACGCGAGTCGGCTCGGTGACGTACCACTGGTCGCCTTCGAGTTCGCAGACCAGATTCCCGATGCGCCGTTCGATTTCCAGACGCGACACCTTGTCGGTGCCGAACTCCAGCACGGTCTTGTCCCGGAAGTTCGACTGAGGTACTTTGGCCGCGGCCAAGGCTTTGGGCGCAAGGAGAAGCACTTCGCCGGTCTCGTCGATACGAGCATACTGCTTTCCATCAATGCCCTTTCGGGAACCGATAGTCAGCATGTGCTCACGGCCGCGCTCACGGAAGCTTATGGACATTTCGGGGGCGTCGAAGCCGTAAGCTTGGAGGTCCATCTTCTTGTCATCCGTCGGACTCAAGCGACCATCGGAGCGCAGGAACTCGAGATCGGAGAGAATGCGGTCTACTGTGCTCGTGTCGGCGCGCCAGGCGACGGGCTCCAGAAGAAACCACTCGCGGTCGCCCTTCTGCAAGGATATTTCCGTACTGCCCGTGATCACGGAGAGGCGGGTGACGTCTTCCGTTCTGATATCGAACACGTCGGCTGCTCTGTCCTCGACTTCGTCCGTCCCCGGTCGCTTCGACTCGTAGAAGGCGATGAAGGCGACGACGGTCGCGAGAATCACAAGCAACACAAGGGTAGTCCTGAACTTCATGCGCTCAAGCTCTCCTTACAGCCTTCTCACAAGCCAGACGAAAGCACCGAGAAAGATGCAAAGGCCGGGCAGTCCAGCGACGGTGATCCAGTAGATGAGCCTCTTGTTCCGGTCAGTCAGGTTGGCCACCCGTTGTTCAGGCTCCCTGGGGCCGATGCCCAGGTGCGCCTCTTTGCCCGCAAGCCAGTTTACCGCGTTGAGAACGAGGTCAAGATTGCCGGGCACATTATAGAGGAACTTGTTGGTCGCGAAATCAACGTCACCGAAGGCCACGATCTTGGCGCCGGTATTCTCTTGCTCGGCTCCCGCCCCCTCAGCCGACTTTTTGGGTTCAACGGCGACCGCGAGCGCGACGGGTCCTTTTTCATCGACGTCCCTGTCGTAGTTGAGGGAGCTTGTCTGGCCACCGTAATCGCTCTCTCCCCAGGCGGAAGAGGGCGACCTGAAAAGAACTGTGGCTTTGTATCCCATCTCGCCGGCGCCCGGCAGAGCATCGACCATGCCGGCGGTCGTCAGCAGCGACGCTCGTCTCTCCAGGCCTTCGGTGATCTTGTGGAGCGCGTAAGTATCAATGATGAGCTCGTAAGACAGCAGCTTAGCGCCCATGGCCATACCCATGAAATTGACGACCTGCACATCGTTGCGGACCTTGAGGCCGTAAGTTGAGAGTATGGACTCCAGCCCGGACTTTCTGACGCGCGAACTGAGGGGCTCGAACATTACCAGCAGCCTGCCGCCGTTGGAAAGGTATTCCAATATCTCGACGACGAGGTCTCCTGAGATCGGGGCGGCGGTGGAAGGCGAGACAAGAAGCTCGCAATCCTCTGGGATTTTCTTCTCGGCAAACAGGTTCAGCTCTTCCACTCTGTAATTCTCGCGCTTAAGGGCCTTGACCAAATCGGACAGGCCGCCATCTTCATGGTCGAGTACGCTTCTTTCCCCGTGACCTGTGAGGAAATAGATCAAGGTCTGGCGAGGCTCCGCGACGCTGAGAATCGCTTCGGTGAAAGCGGATTCGGCGATCAACTGGGGCGGCTCAGGATTGTACTGGTACTGATAAGGCGAGGGGGGAGGAGGCTGCTTGACCATGTCAGCAAACATTACGTCTTTGCGCCGGTCTCCCGCCTCGAAAACTACGGAATCGACGGTCAATCCGGTGGCGTCCGTGTTGAGTCGCGTAGCAAGTGCTTGAACCTTCGCCTGCTCGAAGTACGAATCAATGTGCTCGACGGCAATCTTGTCGCTGTAGTACTGATACTCGTCGAGGATGTCGGTTATTTCTTCGTAGAGGGGAACGGGACGTGCTTCGGTGAAAAGCGTGGTGATTCTGACGGGCTCGTCCAAGTTCTTCAGTATGCTCTTGGTCTTATCGGTGAGAGTGTATCGGCGAAGTTGGGTTGCGTCGAACCTACGATAGTGACGAGCATTGAGGTAGCTGACAAAGAACAGGATGGCGGTAGCCAACACCACCATGAAGATGACGTTTGTTCCGATCAGAGCTTTCTTGGTCAGAATCCCTCTGACAATGGCGGGAAGGTTGACGCCAAGTCCCGCGATCACCAGACCGCCCCCAGCGACGACGGGGATCAGGTTGATGATGCCCCACTGGCTTTGGGAGAAGTTGCTGACGAGCCCGGCAAGGAGAGGGACAACGCCGGCTACACCAAGGAGTCCGACGATGCCCTTTATCACTCTGAGTCTGTTTTGATCCATCCTCACCTCCATTTCCTCGTTTCGAGGGAGCGGACGGACAAGAAGAGGAAATAGGCGGTCAGGGTGAGGTAATAGACGACATCCCGAGTGTCAATTATGCCTTTGCTGAAAGCTTGGAGGTGATTAAGCAAACCCACGTAGTCCAGAAATGCGTTCAGGTTCCCGCTGGTCCCGATGGAGAACCCCCCGGCGATCCACAAGCATATCAGAGAAATAAAAGTGACTATGGCGGCGACGATCTGATTAGAGGTGAGAGAAGAGACGAAGAGGCCAATGGATACGAACAGCGCGCCCATGAGCAACATGCCAAGGTAGGCCGATATGATTGCCCCGTAGTCGGGCTCACCGACGAAGGATAAAGCAACGACGTAGACCCCGGTGGGAGCGAGGATGGCGACAATGAATCCCATGGCGCCGAGGAACTTGCCCAGCACTACCTGAACGTCGGTCACTGGTGCGGTCATGAGGGTTTCCATCGTGCCGGATTTTCTTTCCTCCGCCAGGAGCCTCATTGTGACGAGAGGAGTCACGCACATCAGGAAGAAACTGACACTGTCCAAGGCGTAGCGAAGCGTCACCTCTCGCGTGACCTCGAGGATCTTATAGAAGAACAGCCCGGAGATGAACAGGAAGAAGGTCGCGGCAACATAGGCTATGGGCGAGAGGAATGACGCGTTTAACTCTCTGCGGAACAGAGTCAGCACATTACGCAACCCGATCCCCTCTCTCCCTATCCAGTCTTTCCAGTCTGACGGTCGCCTTGAACTTCAGAAGTGGTAACGCGAACGAACACGTCCTCCAGAGTGAGGCTTTCGGAACTGATCTCGGTCACCGTCCAGCCGGAAGCCGCAAGGCATCGAAAGACGTCGGCCCGCGGGTCGACATGCGCTTCGGGTACGACCCTGAAACGGCACGTGCCATTGGAGGAGAGAAGCTTCACCGCTCGCACGCCCTTGGTCGCTGCGAGCGCCTTCTCGGCCTCGGCGGGCTTTGCGTTCATTTCGACGATTATGGCCCTTCCCCTTTTGAAGCCCGCCTTAAGATTCTCCATCGTGTCGGACGCGACTATCCTGCCGTTGTTTATGATGATTACCCGGCCGCATATCATCTCCACCTCGGGGAGAATATGCGTGGAGAGGACCACCGTGTGTTCCTGGCCGAGCTCATGAATGAGTTCGCGGACCTGACGGATCTGAGCCGGATCCAATCCGATGGTGGGCTCGTCCAAGAGCAGCACCCTCGGATTGTTGAGGAGGCAGTCGGCGAGCCCCAGTCTTTGCCGGTACCCTTTGGAAAGCTGGCCGGTGATCCGTCTGCCGACGTCGGTGACGCCGCATCGCTCCATGGCGTAATCGACACGCGTTCGAATGTCGCGTCGCGGTACGCCCTTCAGCCGGGCGCGGAAAGTCAAGTACTCGCGAGCGCGCATTTCCGGGTAAACGGGGACGTTCTCCGGGAGATACCCAATGGCCTTCCTGACGCTGAGCGAGTCCCTGAACACGTCGAACCCAGCGACACTCGCCCTGCCGGAGGTAGGCGGCATGAAGGATGACAGGATACGCAGCGTGGTGGTCTTGCCGGCACCATTGGGACCGAGGAAGCCGACTATCTCTCGGTCGGAAACCTGGAACGATATGTCGTCGACGGCAACAGTGCCCGGATAGACTTTGCTCACGTGCTCCACTTCAATCAACAGAAATCCTCCCTACGGGACAGCATCTTTTTTCTATACGGTCATTCGGTCGGTTCGTTTGAAAATTCAGACCCCCCGCGCCCGGGGGCGCGAATCCGACATCGTACAGCATGCCCCACCTAGTTGTGCGTTCGGCGAGCAGGGCGCTTTGCCAAGACGCCGGAAGCTTAATGTTAAGGCCCGGCGGAAAGATGTTCAAGACCTCGGCAGTCCGCTTTTCCACCGAGCGAGTCGAATGTGCGGGATGCGGCACGATCCGGAGGAAAAAGATGGGGCTACTCGACAAGTTCAGCCAGAATACGGCAAAGCTTATCCTGGAAGGCCTTTGCCTTCGAGTTGTCCGCAGGGCCTATGCCGTTGACAATGATGCTGAAGGCGACGGGTTGGCTTTTTTCGGGGAACAAGTATCCGGACAAGGCGCTGGCTCCTGAAATGTATCCCGTCTTCGCCAACACTTTTCCTTCCATGTGTGGTCCGGACAGCCGATTCTTCAGGGTGCCGTCGTTGCCGGAGGCAGGCAAAGAGTCCACATAGGCGAGTCTGTGGGGAGAGCGGTACATGTGGCACAAGACGGCTACCAACTGGCTCGCAGCCAGCTTGCCGGCGGAGGAGAGGCCGGAGCCATCCGATATGTTGCAGCCCGGGGCGTAGGCGTTGATGTCCCGGAGAAAGGATTCGACTGCCTTCCGGCCTCCCCGGAAGCTCCCATCGCCGACTATTTCGTGCCCCAGCAGTTTGAATATATCCTCCGCGTAAAGATTCTGGCTCCTCTTGTTCATCACGTTGATAGTCGATACCAGAGAAGACTTGTGAAGGAGCGCGGGAGCGGCCGCATCGACGGCGGGAGATTCGTCCTTTCGAAGGAGCCTGGGCTCGCCGCGGACCGTGACCCCACAGCGCTGGAGGGTCTCAACGAGGACGTGAACGAAGTACAGCGAAGGGTTGTGAACGGTGACCGACCCGCGCCACGGCGATGCCCCCTGGGTCACATGGCCACGTACGGTAATGTTATTGGTGCCCGGAGTACGATATAAGACGAGGGGCTTGGTAGCCTTTTCCTGGGTGACACAGCCGTTTTCGAGACGAATATACGATGTGGACGGCGACAACCGAATTAAGGGGGGAGCACCGGCTTGGAAGGCGGGAATAACGGTGAGGTCAATGCAGTTGTCGTTGAAGGAAAGACTCGATACGGGAGCGGCATACCAGAAAGTCAACTGGTCAGAAGGCCAGCCAGGATGGATGAATTCACGGTCGAATATCAGATCGTCGCCGATTACGTCACCGGAAATGGAACTCACCCCCATCTCCCGCAACGCGCGGGCCCACTTTTCGAATATCGCTGTGGGGCGGCCGGTAAAACGTCCGGAGATGTTCGGGTCGGCGCCTGCTCGAACCAGCAAGTCTCCGTCAAGCGTTCCGTGCGAATCCAAGTCGCCGAGCATATACAGCTCCGTCCTGAACTCGTAGTCAGCCCCGATCATGCAAAGAGCAGCGGCTGAAGTAATGAGCTTCATGTTTGATGCAACGACCATGGGAGTCGACTCGTTAACAGCAAGAATCGGCTTGCAGTCCGAGAGCGCCGCGACGAAGACCCCGATCCGATCAGTGCTCAGGCCCTGCTGCCTTGCGACGGCAAAGACTTGCTGCTGATCCAGCGCGGCCCGTGCAAGCGAACCCGGCAAAATCGACAAGCAAACCAGCAGAAATAAAGCTCGGGCGGTTGTCTTTTCTTGAGCCGGCATATTCGCTCCCTTGCGCTCTAGGAGATCATACGGTCACAGAAGAGTATGACAAGTGAAAACAGGACAGCGGGTCGTATCCTGCGATGGACGAAGGGCCAAGAGATGAAAGCGGTAGAGACTGAATCGCTTACAATGATTTATCGTTCTGGGATAACGCTGAGGAAAAAGGTTGCCCTTGACGGTCTGGACCTGGAAGTCGAATCTGGAGAGATCTTCGGCTATCTAGGACCGAACGGAGCAGGCAAGACCACGACCATCAAGCTCCTGACAGGGATAGCGCACGCGACAGGCGGCAAGGCGCGGATCCTGGGATATGCCGCCGGAAGCACGGAGGCAAAACGACAGACGGGCTTCCTCCCCGAAGCGCCCTACTTCTACGAGTATCTGCGCGCGGATGAGGCTCTAAGACTTTACGCAAGGCTCAGCGGGCTTTCCAGGGAGGAGGCGAGAGAGAGGTGCAAAGAAGTGCTGGAGCAGGTCGGGCTCGGCGATGACGGCAGGAGACGGCTGGGAGAATTCTCGCGGGGGATGCGCCAGCGATTCGGATTTGCGCAGGCGATAGTTCACCGTCCCCGGGTCGTGTTCCTCGACGAGCCGATGTCAGGCCTGGACCCACTAGGACGAAGAGATGTCAGAGAGCAGATACTGAGGCTGAGAGACAGCGGGGTGACAATCTTCTTCAGCTCACATATTCTTCCCGATGTCGAGATGATTTGCGACAGGGTCGGGATCCTGGATCGTGGAAAGCTCCGAGCAGTGGGCACATTGTCCGAGGTGCTGCCCCAAGACGTCAATTGCGTGGACATTTCCGCTGACGGGCTGCCCGTAGAGGTTATTCCAAAGCTTAAGGGATTGGCGACCGCGGTCAGCGAAGAGGGAGCGAGGGTATGGGCTCGAGTTTGCGAGGAGAATGTCAACGCCGTCATTGATGTGATCCGAGCCTCTGGAGGGAACGTGAGAGAGGTAATCCCCCAACGAATGACTCTTGAGGAAGCGTTCCTCCACACCTCTGGGAGCGAGCCGCCTTCTGGAAGGAGCCGGCAATGAGACTCTTGATGGTGGCGGCGAACACGTTCACGGAACTCATTCGCGACAAAGCACTGCTGGGTCTCTTGGCGTTCGCAGTGATTGTCATAGCGATTTCCGGTGCCTTTGGAATGATCTCTGCCGGGGAAGAGGTGAAGTTCATCATCGACATTTCCCTTCCTGCCATGCTGCTGTTCGGAGTGCTTATTTCGGTTCTAGGTGGGACGAATCTCGTTTACAGAGAGATGGAAAGGAAGACGATATACACGCTCGTTTCCAGGCCGGTCAGAAGATGGGAATTCGTGGTCGGCAAGTACGTGGGGATCGTGATGCTGCTGGGCGTGAGCATCATTGGCATGTCGATGTTCTTTCTCGGCTACCTTTACCTGTTTGGCGGAAGGCCGGGCGTTCCGCTCCTGCAGGCTATTGTGATGGTATTTCTGGAGGTGATGGTGGTTACGGCGATCGCTTTGCTGATGTCGACAATGACCTCCCCGATGCTCGGAGCGATCGTGACTTTCACGTTGTTTGTATTTGGGCATTGGACAGAGCAACTCCAGGTCCTTTCAAATGAGATAGGCAACAGATTCCTGAGCCTTCTCTTCCGGGCCATGTATCTCTTGCTGCCGAATCTCGAGAATTTCAACGTGCGAGCAGAGGCAGCACATTACATAAGCGTGGCATGGGCCAGGGTGGGGATCGCGGGGCTGTGGGGCTTGGCCTACAGCGCGTTGGCGATCATGCTTGCGGCAGCGGTTTTCGAAAAGAGAAGCTTCTAGCGAACCGAGATGCGCCGGATGAAACGAGTCTTATATTGGGGTACCGTGATGCTGGTGCTGGGGGCCGTATGCGGCCTTCAGGTGGCTGTCGACGCGATAGAGGCGAAGTCGAGTACCAAGATCAAGTGGGAAGTGCCCGGCGTCCGGACGCTCAGGCTGGCTTCGTTCGGGTTCGATCATGTCATCGGCGACTATTATTGGGTCAAGTCGTTGCTGTACATCATGAAGCAATTCGATGAAGAGGAGCGCGATTACTCTCCGCTGCCTGTCGTCTATGACACGATCACGGACTTGGACAGCGGGTTCGGCCTTGC